>Ga0308160_10000053_pt1 | contig 362179 bp, 323 predicted proteins | sample PhyFR1_FD_201036 | JGI IMG/M metagenome (GOLD analysis project Ga0308160, IMG submission 201036) | Phyllosphere microbial communities from UC Gill Tract Community Farm, Albany, California, United States - DLSLF.R1 | ecosystem: Host-associated > Plants > Phyllosphere > Unclassified | place... | reverse complement strand
AACTCGTCACCACCGGCAGCATCCGCGGCGAAACCAGCCCCGCCCCCGTGAACTCGATCATCGACGACTCACCCACCCGCACCGAAACCCGCGGCACGGGCGAATCCACGGTCATACGCGAACCCTCAAGCGGCAACAGCCACACCAGCAGCGAGAACGGCAGCCACGGCGGTGGCGTGGGTCGGGGAGACGACGTGGGCAACGCCGGACGAGGCGACGACGGAGCCGACAGGTCCGGCAGCGCCCGTGGGGATGATGGCGCTGTCGGAGGGCACGGCGACGTTGCCGCGACCGACGGCGGGCGCGGCAGCGGTATGGGGACCGGTCGCGGCGACTCTCTCGGCGCTGACGGGAATGATGGAGGTGCTCCCGGCCATGGTTCTCCGGCGTCGGTGAGGGCGAGCGGCGCCGCCCCTCCCTACACGCCGTCCATGTCGCGTACTCACATCCAACAATTCACTGATGCCGAGCCCGCGACGACGGAGGCGGCCGCCCGCTACGGCCTCACGATGTCGGACGTCTACGACTTGGTACACGAGCGACCGCTCCTCTCACTCTCTCCCGACGAGGCGCGGGTTGTTCTCGATATACGCGAAAGTATCCCGATGCCGACGCCGGGCGACATCATGCAGAAAGTCCTTGGATCAACAGATGTGCGCGCGCTCATCGACCGCTCATACTTCGATCCAGCGAAGGGCGGGCCGAAGGACACCGTCGGGGGATTCGTCGCCCGCGCCGCAGATGCTCAGAAACTGATCGACGCACACCAGATCGCAGACGGGTTCGGGCTGGACTACGGTAAGAATCGAACGGTGCCCGCCAAGTTCATCGAACCCTCGGGAGGCACATATGCCGTCCGATTCCGAATGACCGACGAGTTCGACCTCCGCGTCCCAGCGGGCGAGGCTGCAGATAAAGCGGGGCTGCGACTCGACCGATCCGGGAGACCGTACTTCAGTCCGCCTGACATGGATCCGCTCGGGCCGGAGAATCCGTATCTCGGGACAGGGTTCGTGGGCAAGGGTGCGACCGAGATCGTCCCCGAGTACCACCTGCCGACCAGAACCGAACTGCAAGATGGGACGGAGATCTATCGGATCACCCCCGACGGCCAAGAAATTCTGGTGGCCTACAAGGAGGCAGGCGATTGGGTAGAGCTGTGATCGCAGGGGAGATGTCGGACCAGGATCTCCGAGATCGCGTCTGGCCTACGGGCGTGTACATCCAGACTGATCAGGGCTGGTTCGCGTCGTCTCAAGACCTGCGCGACGGATCATTGGTCGACCGGCTCATCCTCTTTGGGGAACGGGGCCGGGAACGCGATGTCCGTCCTCCTATCGAGGCCAAGGAAGTACGTTCTCTCTCAACAGAAGGTCTTTACCACGGACAGTGGCTGGGAATGGGAACAATCACCGACGCAGACGGGGTGCTCGTGCACACGCCCGCGCCCCGCGGTGCCGCGAACCGTTTTGCCCACTTGTTCTATAGCGGCGGCGAAGATGCTGAACGCATCGCTCAACTACCCGGCGCCACGCTTCTCGACCCACGAGGTTCGAATGGTGGCATTGTCATTCCGATACGCCTGAGCGACCTCACTGATCACCGGACGACGGTGCGTACACTTCACGACGCGGTCCAGGAGTGAAGGGGAAGCAAACGATGGAAATCTTCGAGAAGATTGTGACCCCGGATCGTCTACGACTGTGGATGCAGGGGGACGATCTGCTCTGCGGCTTCGTCGCGCGGGCAGGCGATACCGGTTGGGCACACACCGCATCCGACCTCCTTGAAGCGCACGGGTACCCATCTTCCGACCAGGATGCACCGGATGTCAGGCACGTGGACGTCCTCCGATTTCGGAGCGCGGGAATGACGTTTGTCTCGGCCACGGGGCAGGGCGGGGAGGGCTTTCAAGGACTGCCTCCCTTCACCGGGACCGGCTTCGCACCGACTGCGAAGGGTCTCGTGCCGTTGTGGTGGGTCGAACCGACGCGAGTGCCGCCCGGGTCGGAACTGTGGCGGATGCACTCCAGAGGACACGAGGAGTTCCTGTCGGTGTACGCAAATGTTGCCTCGGGCTGGCAGCCCGGTCAAGGCGAGGCTCTCCCCTCGGACGTCTGCGGTCGATTTACCCGTTGGGAGGGTATGCCGGTCCCTGCCGACACGCTGGACGACGGGCGCATCGTGCTCGCCTCTTACACCCCGATCGATGGCGCCAAACTGACGGAGCGACGGCTCTGGGCGCGCATCATCGACGCCAACCTCGTCGAGAGCCCCTACACGCTGAAGCTCACGGCCGACGTAGGCGAAATGCCATTCCAGGTCGTCCGCCGATGGAACGACGGAACCCGCACCGTCGCACGCCTCGTGTACATCGGGCGCGATGCCCGACGAGCAGAGGCGGCGGGCCTAGAGCGGATGGATGTGGGCGTGTACGAAACGACCGTCGCAGTGGACCAGCTAAAGAACCTTCGTGGTGAAGAACTTATCCCGAGCCAGCTATAGCTCCCCTGGGGGAGGTGACATTTAGTGGACCTCATTTCGGGCAATCAAAACGGTGGGTGGCCTGCTCTGGTGGCGCCGAGGATGTATAGGACGTTCAGATGAGAACGACACGATATCGGATGGCGAACACATGAGAACGGTTCTTCAGAAGCTGCTGCATCCCGGCCTGTCCCAGCTCATCCGTGAACGCGGGTACTCGCAGGTCGGTGGCTCCGTCGTGCGAGCGGGTGACGCGAAGAACCTGCGGACGGCGGACGCTCTCCGGCAGGCGTACGGTTGGCCGTCCGAGGCTTCCGGGTACGTCGATGTCGTGCGGTTCGAAGTCCCTCTGTGCGCAACCGTCAGTGTGCCGCCGCAGGTGGAGCGGCCGTGGCCGTCGTACCCGCTCGGGTTCCTGCGGCCGGTCGGCGATGAGATCGTCCCAGTCTGGAACATGACCACGACCCGCTATTCCCCGGGTGCCGAACTCTGGCGGATCACAGACGCGGGTGAACAGGAGATCCTCGCCGTTTACCGGGGTGCTGCTCACGGATGGACCGCGCTCCAGGGGCAACAGCCGATCAAGGAGTGGCATCCGTCCAGTCGCTTCTTCGGCACGAGGGCCGTCTTCGAAGAGATCGAGTACGCCTCGGACATCCGTGATGATCAGGTCGATCTCACGTCATACGTTGAGCCGGCGTCTGCTGGATGGTCACAGGCGCGTCTGGGCGTGTGGACGAAGACAGTTCCGCTCGCGGCCTGCACGGTATACGAGCTCGATTTCACAGCCTCTCTCGGCGACGTTCCGGTCCGGGTGCTCGAGGAGCACAACGGTGTCGTCCGCGCGCAGTTTCTGACTGACGACCCCGAGATCTCCGGACGGCTGTCGGCCGTCATGGTCGACTACGGCGTGTTCGAGGTGTCCGGCATCCCCGGGATCGATCTGTCGGACACGAAGCTTCTCGCGAATCAGCTCGTCCATTGATCTCGGGTCACGACCGCCGAGGACGACGATGGAGCCGTTCATTGACCGCAGACCGGCCATTTCGCTCAGCTCAAGCCGAATGTCCGGATCGGTCTGATCGTCACGAAGCGAGGTTGAAGATGATCGACGCAGACGCCGCCCGTGAGATCGTGCGCGAAGCCCTTCGACACGCCGAAGACCGCGGCGGGGTGCGATGCGTGCTTGTCGGAGAGACACTCGACTACGGTTCGTGGTGGGTGCAGGCGTATGAGTCGGAAGGATTCGCCGTTCACGGCGATGTCTTCCAGGCACTGGCCGGCAACGGCCCCTACGTGATCCCCAAGAACGGCGACGCCGTTTTCCGGCTGTCGAGCGCAGAACCCGTCGATGCGCAGATGGCTCGCCTCGCCACAGCCAACTAGCTCATGAGGCGTGCGCTGATGCGGAAGAGCGGTTCGTCGACGATATGGCTGTATCGGATCGCCTGGCGTTTGACCGCGATCGCGGCGCTCCGACCGTCCCACCGGACCGAGTACACGGACCCTTCTTCGCTGACGACGACGCCGGGATCAGCTCGGGCGGGGAAACAGTCATCGAGTCCCTGCTCGAGCCGCCAGAGCACGCCGAACCGCATCAGAAGAAAACGATTCGCGTCCTCCTCCGTTTCGAGGAACGCCTCCGTCGTTCGAGCGCCGCGATTCTCGATGTCCACGTGCCAGGTGGAATCGGCGGCTCGGCGAACTGCCAACGCGGTCTCCGGGTTCCACCACCCTCGTGCGGCATCACCGGGGCGCAGCGGGCTGGGAAACCCGGCCCGCTGCGCCCACATCTCGAGGATCTCGTTATCGTCCATCGATCCATCATCCCCTGCGGCGCCGGACCACGTCGCGTCGTCGACCGAGAGGCACGCCCATGACCGTTGACTGGCACCACGTCCGTATGAGGCTCGATGAAGCAGCAATCCCCACGGAGTCCGTCGTCCTCCCCGGAGACCAGACGTCGCCGTGGGAGGGGGCTCTGCGCATCGTCGACACTCCCGGGCACGGATGGTTTCTCGACACGCTCGACTACGGCCAAGCGCGCGCGCTGCTGGCGCGCACAGCTGCGGAGGAGATCGAGTCCGCGCTGTACGCGTACCTCCTCAGCCTCCTCCCCCCGGCAACAATCATCGGGGCAGGCGAGCGCGAACGTCTCCTCGGCTGGACGGCGCCCCACGTGCTCGACCTGCTGACGCGTGCCGAGAACCCTCTCGTGATCGATGCCCCCGCGGGCCTGCTCCTCGACCGCATCGGGGCACTCGACGGCTTCCTTCTCTTTCCGGCGGGAACCTCCTTCGAGGCACGCTCGCTGCCCGTGTCGGCGCTGAATCAGCCCCTCCACGAGTTCGTGACCGCAACGACGATCCGATTCGAGGTGCAGCGAGTCGCTCCGTGGTTCGGACGCCCGGGCGGGGGCCTCCGCTTCTCCATCGTCGAGCCCGGGGTCGGCATTCGTGACCTCGTACGGGAGGGACGACTCACACGGCTCACCGCGTCGACGGAGGTGCCGCCTCAATGAGCACTCACCGCGCCCGGAGTCCCGAACACCATCGCACGACTCATCGCTTCGGCGTGAACCCGGTAGTGAACCACCCTCGGGGCGTGGAAGATCCACGAGAGTCGCTGGACACATGTAGATGGAGCCGTCAGCTCACACGGCGGATGGGGGGACGGGGAGGAGCGAGGACGTGGACGAAGGACTGACGGTCGATTCGATGGAACAGGTGGCGCGCCGACTCGTCCTGGAGTTGCGTTCCCGCGGAGATATGGCGGACGGCGCCGCGGTGACAGAGATTCGTGACAAACCAACGCCGTGGCTCACGTTGGAGTTCACACTCTACGATTTCTTGCCGGTTGTTTTCGTGTACGACCGTGGACATGCAGGCTTCAGCGTCGACTACGGGTCGCGCCCCGTTTCGCTCCTCAAACTCACGGACGCGCACTTCGACCACGGCCGCGTCCAGGTCGCGAAGGCCGTCGACGATGTCCTCACCGCGGCTCGCCTGCGAATCCCGGACAAGTTCCTGGCTGCTCACGGCTGGTCTGCCCGACAGCCGCCGACCGACTCGAGGACTGAGGGGGACGTGTGACGCCCGACAGCAAGGCGCCGACTCTCACCGCAGACGCGGACGCCGCCCGTGAGATCGCGCGCGAAGCTCTCCGAGGCGCCGAGGATCGCGGCGGGGTGCGATGCGTGCTCGTGAGAGACACTCGACTTCAACTCGTGGCGGGTGCAGGGCTACCAGTCCGAGGCGTTCGCCGTTCACGGCGACATCTTCCAGGCGCTGGCGGGCAACGGCCCCTACGTGACCCCGGAGAACGGCGACGCCGTTCTCAGACTTTCGAACGCGGAACCCGAGCCTGGCGTTCGGCCTCGATCACGGTAGCCGGCCGTTCCATCGGATCGAACACACGGACCCTTCTTCCACGATCACGACACGTGGCATCCGGACATGACAGGGGTCGTCGACCGGGCGATCCATTTCCCTCTGGACTGCGACCTCGACGAGGTCTCGGAGACGGCGGCACGCGACATCTTCGCATGGTCGCACGGCGCGCGTACGCCGCTCTGCGCCACCGGTAAGTCGATCGCCGACGGGTTGTCCACAAGAGAGCTACCTCATTCGCTGAGGCGGGGCGGCACGCCCAATAGGCTGGCAGTCGAAATACGAGAGGAGGCGCAATGACGAACGTTGAGGACTCGTTGCGCCTGGCGGACGTCGACCCACTCGTGTTCACCGTGCGAGCGGGCGTCGGTCAGGTGATCGGGGCAGCGGCAATCGACGTGGTCGCGCCCCTGGGCCTCGCGGGCGCCGGCGTCGTGTTGATCGTGGGGGGTCTTCCCGTGCTGGGCTGCGCGCTCCTGATCGCGGCCGGCGGACTTCTCGCCATCGCGATACGGCTCCTCGCACGCAACGGGCGCACGCTGGGGACAGCGGCAGTCGGAGCTCGCATCGTCCGCCGTACGACCGGTGCCGCGGCGGGTACATCTGCGCTGTGGGCTCTCGCCTGTGGCCGGCTCGCGATGTTCGACCTACATCGCGGTCGCGACCCGTTTGCCCCGGCGATCGCGCCGTTCCGGTTCCCGCTCGCCGCCGCCACGATGCCCGCGCGGCCGCAGCACGGAGTGGCTCCCTCGCTTCAGCTCGACTCTGGCGAGCGCCTGACACTCGACGCCGCACTCGTTCTGGGGCGCGACCCGTCCGTCTCGGCTGACGCCGCGGCAACGATCTACCGCTGGGCCGACATGTCGCGCACACTGTCGAAATCGCACGTTCGGCTGGAGTGGGACGGACGCCAGGTCTGGGTCACCGACCTGGGCTCCACGAACGGCACGTTCGTCCGCGGCAACGGGGCCTCAACCCCACTCCTGCCCCACCAGCGCACCCCCGTGCCGACCGATGTCGTCCTCGAGATCGGTGACCGCACCTTGACCATTCGAGATGCCGCATGAGCACCGTTGCACACCCGCTCCTCGACGCAGCCGGCCCCGGTTGGGCAGGCACCGAGACCCTCGCGCCGGTCGTCGCCCTGACCACGGGCATGAGCGATTTCTTACACAAGACGGCGACTCAAGAGCTGCGCCCGATCGTCGTGTCGAGCGAGTTCTCGCGCATGACGCAACCGATGTTCCAGGTGCTGTCGGCAGTGCAGGGACACTGGGTCGTCCGTACCCGCAACGACGGGTTCTACGACGCGCGCACGGGCGTGCGCATCGGCGCACCGGCCGAAGCGCTGAACCCGGTGTCGCCGACGCCCGAGAACGTGCATCCGCTCTTCGTCCGTGCTCAGGTGGCATCCACCCTGCAGGTCGTGGCGACCGTGTCGACGCGGCACCGCGTCTCGCGGCCCGTGCGCCTGGGCGGGGTCGCCGAGGCGGCGGTCACGCTGTTCACAGGCGCCGAGCCGACGGCATGGGGAGCGGTCGAGCCGCTGCTGGCCCCGTGGGACCGCGACGACCTCACCGAGCGATCGCGCCGCCGCATCCCGCTCGACAGCCACTGGGTCGCGGTCGGCGCCGGCGAGCGCGCCGTGCTCGCGACGATGCAGGTCGGTCGCACGAGCCAGGGCCTGGAAGAGACGACCCGCGCCTGGGCAGCGGTGCCGGGGGTGGGGAGCGAGGCCGGCGCCCAGGCGACGAGGGAAGCCCGCGAACTGCTCGCGCGTGCCGCGACCGTGGGGCTCCCGCTGATCGGCTTGGCCTTCGCCGCGATCGGCGCGCCCGATCTCGCCCGCCGCGCCACGGCGTCGCCGGCGCCCGAGCCGCTCGCGCTGCTCATCGGCCCCGCCGGCGTCCGCGCGCTGGGCATCGACGCGAAGCGGTGGATCGATGAAGTGGGCGGCACGACGATCGGCAGCCCGCGTCTGCCCGGCGTGCTGATGCCGCTCGGGTCGGTCGACGGTGGCGGCTGGGAGCGTCTGAACGACGTGCTCGCGACACTCGATCCGCGACGGCTCGCCGACCTGCTCGAGGTGGCACCGCACGTTCGCGACCAGATGATCACACGGCAAGGAGCCCGCTGATGCCCGACCAACGCGACACGGTGCTCATCGAGCAGGCCAAGATCCAGCGGATGCGTCTGGGCGCGGCCCTCGTCTACGGGCACATCGGCGAGCGCCGCACCGTCAACGACCACGGGAAGCGTCTGATGGGCTCGATCGTCGTCGCGGCGGTCGCGTGCGCGGCGTGCGTGGGCGTGTCGTTCGTCTCGCAATTGCTGACCGAACGCGCCCAGCAGGCGAGCTCGACCTCGACCATCCAGACCCCCGCCGGAGCCGTGACCCCGTGAGCATCTACACCCGTCTGACCGTCGCCGGTTCGGAACGCCGGGCCGAGGTCGTCGTCCCGAGCGGCGAACCGGTCGGCGCGGCGATCCCGCGCCTACTCGACCTCCTCGGCGAGACCGCGGGCACCGTGGCCCGGCCTCTCGCGGTGATCGCGCCCGACGGCGAGCAGATCGACATCGCGCTCACTCCGCAGCAGCTCGACCTTGCCGACGGCACACTCGTGCGCCTGGTGCGCCTGGATGCCGCGCCCCCGCCGCCCGTCGTGATCGACGTGACCGATGCCGCCGCCGACGCACACGACGCTCGCCCCGACCGTTGGGACGAGCGAGCGCGCACGGTCGCGGGCGGCATCGGTATCGCGGCAGCCTTCGCCATCGCGGGCTGGCTGGCGCCGTGGTCGTCGGCGACGCTCGCGGCCTTCGCTCTGCTGACGACGGCCGTCGTGCTGGCCGCGGTGGCCACGGGCCTCGGCCTCGGGGGTCTTCGACGCCTCTCGATCTGCGTCTCGGCGGCGGCCTCGGGGCTCGCACTGCCGGTGGGCGGAGCAACCGCGGCGGCGCTGGCTTCGAGTTCCTCCGCGGCGCTCGCCGGGATCGCTGCGGCGCTCGCCACAGCATCGACCGTCGTCCTGCTGGGCACCGGCGTCGCGCACCGCCGTCGCGGGGCGGCCTTCGGCGGGGCGTTCGGGGCGGTGCTCGCCGCACTGCTGCTCGGGCTCCTGCTGGCGGGCGTGGATGCCGTGGCAGCCTCGGCGGTCGTGGGCGTCGTCGCTGCGTTCGCCACCGGCCCTCTGCCGTGGATCGCGCTCTCGGCTGCCGGGCTGACCGACCTCGATCAGCGTGCCGCCGACGGCACCCCGCCGGCGCGACCGCGGGCGTTCGCCGCGATCGACGAGGCGTACGCGGCGCTGACATGGAGCGTGGGGGCCGTGGCATCCGTGCTCGGCGTCACGGGGGTCGTGCTCGCACTCTCGGACGCGATCTGGCCCGAGCTGCTCGCCCTCGCCTTCGTCCTCGTCGCAGCTCTCCGTACACGGGCGTTCCCACTGCGATGGCAGGGCTGGGTGCTGTGGGCGGCATCCGGCGCGATCGCCGCAGCGGGGCTCGCGGCGCTGCTCTCCGGCGAGCGCGGCTGGATCGGTGCCGGCGCCGCCGTGGTGCTGGCCGCCCTGATCGCGACGATGGTGCTCGTGCGCCCGCGCCCGCACGTGCGCGCACGGCTGCGCGGTCTCGGCAACGTCGTCGAGACTCTCGCGGTCGTATCGCTGATCCCCCTGCTTCTCGGAGCCCTCGGCATCTACGCCGAGTTGCTCGGCATGTTCGGCGGCCGGTCGTGACCGTGCTCGATCTGCGCGCAGTGTCGACCGCGGTGTTCGGCAGCAGCGCGAACGGGCGCGTGGAGTTGACCGCGTGGGATGCCGCGATCCGCGGCGGCCTGTCGACGACGCGCCGCGTAGGGGTCGTCTCGCTGTCGCCCGGCGCGGGCACCAGCACCGTGGCGCACCAGATCGTCCGCGTGATCGCCGCACGGCGGAGCGACCCGATGCTCGCGGTCGACGTGTCGAGCGGAGCCACCGGGCTCGCGGCGCGTCTCGGCGCCGGCCCCGTCGCCCCCGACGAGACCCGCGCCGCCGCGCGCACTACCGCCGAGGCGCTGAGCGGGCTGGAAGAGCGCAAGGGCGTGGTGGCCCTGCGGCCGCGCGACGTCGACGACGCCGTGGGCGCATGGCTCGGCGAGGCGGCGCCCATCGCGCGCTTCTTCGATGTCGCGGTCAGCGACTTCGGCGCGCGGCATCCGGTCGTCGACCTCGCCGCGTGCGCGGCCTTGTGCGACGTGGTGTGCCTCGTCGCCGACGCTCGACGCTCAGCGGCGGAGCACGCGCGCTCTGTCGTCGACGCGCTCCGGGAGCTCCCCGAAGCGCCATCGGTGGTGCTGACACTCGTCGACCACGGACGGGAGGGCGATGGCGTCGCCCGTGCCCTGGCGATCGGCGCCGACCACGCGGTCGTGGCGATCCCGTTCGACGCAGGGCTCGCCGCGGGCGGCCGCGCACGGCGCTCGGCGACCCACCTGGCCATGGTGCGTCTGGCGGCCGCGGTCGTCGACGCGACGGGGAGGCGCCCATGACCGTCCGGATCGTCCACCGTCCGGCCCGCATCAGCGAAGCCGTCGAGCCCGCGCCCGACGTGATCCTCGCACCGCCACCACCGATCGGCGAGAGCGCGACCGGTTTCCCACTCCAGTCGTTGCTGCCGATCGTGGGCAGTCTGTCATCGATCACCATGATCGTGCTGCTCCGCAACAACCCGATCATGGTCGTGGTCGGCGCCGTGGTCCTCGTCGTCGCGCTCATCGGCGGCCTCGGCATGGCCCTCACCCAGCGCGGGAACGCGGCGCGCCAGCGCCGCGTACAGCGCGAGCGCTACCTCGACTACCTCGAAGAGACACGCGAGAGCGTGCGCGAGACCGCCGACGCGCAGCGCTCCGCCGCACTGGCCTTGCACCCCGCGCCCGGAACGCTCGTCGAGATCGCGTCCGACCCCGCCCGGCGCTGGGAACGTCGGCCGGGGGACGCCGACTTCCTCCGTGTGCGCATCGGCACCGGCGACCTGCGCGCCGTCGAGGTCGCCCTGCCGCCCGAGCAGAACCCCGTGCAGCCGTTCGACCCGGTGATGCGCGACTCCGCCGAGCGCATGGTGCGCCTCGCCGGAATCGCTCAGGGTATGCCCGCCGCCGTCGACCTCGAACGCGGCGGTCAGGTGTCGATCGTGGGCGCGCGGCCCGACACCCTACGCGCCGCGCGGGCATTGGCGGCACAGATCGCGGTCTTCCACTCGCCCGACGACGTGCACATCGCGCTCGCGGTCGCTCCCGGGCAGCGCGACGACTGGCGTGGCCTCGATCTGCTACCCCACGCCTCGAGCGACACCCCTCCCGCGGGTGCCGTGATCGCACGGCGGGTCGCGCCCAGCCTTCCCGAGCTGCTATCGCTGCTGCGCAACGAGTTGCGCGACCGCGTCGCGACCGCGTCGGCATCGCGCCGCGCGGGCCGGCGGACCAAGCCGGGACGTCTGATCGTCTTCATCGACGAGGCCGACCACGCCGCGTCGCCGGTTCCCCGGTTGGATGCCGCTCTCGATCTGGCCGCGCTCGGCGTGACGATCGTGCACCTCGTCGACGACCGCCTCAAAGAGCCTACGACCGTCGCCGTCCGCGTGACCGTCGAGGGCGACACCGCGACCATCGAGACGCCCGGCTCGGGCGAGGCGCCGGTCTCCGGCATCCGGGTCGATCCTATGACCCCGGCAGCTCTCGAGGTCGTCACGCGCCCGCTCGCGGGGCTGCGTCTCACACGCACCTCGGCGGAAGACGCCGGCACCGCTCTGGCCCCCGACGTGACGCAACTCCTCGGCGTCACCGACGTGGATGCCATCGACACGAAGGCCAGCTGGCGCTCGCGCAGCGCCGCTGAGTTCCTCCGTGTGCCGATCGGCGTCGACGACCAAGGCGGCCCGGTTCTGCTCGACCTGAAGGAGTCGGCGCAGCTCGGCATGGGCCCGCACGGCATCTGCATCGGCGCCACCGGTTCGGGCAAGAGCGAGCTGCTGCGCACGCTCATCCTGGGCCTCGCACTCACGCATGCGCCCGACGACCTCAGCATGATCCTCGTCGACTACAAGGGCGGCGCGGCCTTCGCCCCGTTCGCCCGGCTGCCGCATGTCGCCGGCATCATCGACAACCTCGCCGACGACCCGCAGCTGACCGAGCGCGCCCGCGCGAGCATCCAAGGCGAGGTCGTGCGACGACAGCGACTGTTGAAGGATGCCGGGAACGCAGCATCCATCGGTCACTACCGGCAGATGCGCCGCGAGCGTCCCGAGCTGCCCGCGCTGCCTCACCTGTTCCTGGTGATCGACGAGTTCGGCGAACTGCTCACCGCGGAGCCAGACTTCGTGGAGCTGCTGCTGACGATCGGTCGTATCGGTCGCTCGATCGGCGTACACCTGCTGCTGTCGAGCCAGCGCATCGAGGCCGGGCGCCTGCGCGGTCTCGACACCTATCTGTCGTACCGGATCGGCCTGCGCACGTTCTCGGAGTCGGAGTCGGCCGTCGTGCTCGACACCCCCGACGCGTTCCACCTGCCGGCGATCCCCGGGTTCGGGTACCTCAAGGTCGATACGTCGGTCTACACGCGGTTCCGGGCGGGGTACGTCTCGGGGCCGGTGCCGGATCCGATCGAGACCGGACCCCGACACGACGACGCCCCTCCGGTGCTGCCACTGCCCGCATACGACCTGCCAGACGAGACGCCCGAGGCCGAACAGCTCGACAGCGCCGAGCCCGAGACGCCGACCACCGGCCGCACACTCGTGCAGGCCGCGACCTCGCGCCTCGCCCGTGGCATCGCCCGCACACGGCCGGTGTGGCTGCCGCCGCTGCCGCCCGTGCTGACCCTCGGCGGCGTGCTGCCACAGGCCGACGGCACCGGGACGCTCCGCGCCCCGATGGGTCTGCTCGATGACCCTTCGAAGCAGACACAGGCGCCGTGGATGCTCGACCTCACGCGCTCGGGCGGACACGTGTCGATCACCGGAGCGCCCCAGTCGGGCCGGTCGATGTTCCTGCGCACGCTCGCCGCGTCACTGTCGTTCACACACTCGCCGCGTCAGGTGAGCATCTACGGCATGGATCTCACAGGCGGCGGTCTCGCCCGCATCGAGCCCTTCCCCCACGTGGGCGGTGTCGCGACGCGCGGCAACCGCGAGCGGCTCACGCGTCTGCTCGAAGAGCTCACGGGCATGCTCTCCGTGCGCGAACGTGTCTTCCGCGATCACGGTCTCGACTCGCTCACCGACATGCGCCGCCAGCACGCCGACGGGCGTCTACCGGACCTCCCGAGTGCCGACGTCGTCTTGCTCGTCGATGGTCTTGGCGCACTACGGCAAGACTTCGAAGACCTCGAGGCACCTCTCGCTCAGCTGCTCGAACGCGGCGGCAGCTTCGGCATGCACGTCGTCGTCGCCCTCTCGCGGTGGAACGAGTTGCGCACGAACCTGCAGGGCCTCATCGGGACGCGTCTCGAGCTGAAGCTCAACGATCCCGCCGATTCACAGATCGCGCGCAAGCTCTCGACGACCCTGCGCGCCGACGAACCCGGGCGCGTGCTCACCGACGAGAAGCTGTTCGCACAGATCGCACTCCCCCTGCTCGAAGAAGTCGACGACGGCGACACCGGCGAAGCACTCGAACGCCTCGCGCGAGAGAGCGCAGCTCGCTGGGGAGGACAAGGGGCCGCGCCCATCCGCTTGCTCCCCGAGGTGCTCTCGCCCACACAGCTTCCCGATGCGCTGGAAGAACCGGATGCCGTGCCGTTGGGACTGCGGCAGGACACGATGCAGCCGGTCGCACTCGACTTCGCAGCCCGCGATCCGCACCTGCTCGTCCTCGGCGACAGCCGGTGCGGGAAGACCACCACGCTCCGCGGCATCGTCCAGGGTGCGATCGACCGGCATTCGGCGGAAGAACTGGTCGTAGCGCTCATGGATGCGCGCGGAGAGCTGGCATCCGAAGTGCCGGACGAGTACCTCGGCGGTCATGCGTCGTCGGGACGCCAAGCACGCCTTCTGGCCGAGTCGATCGCCGTCGAGCTCGAGAAGCGCCAAGGCGATCGGGGCATGGGACCGCGCATCCTCGTGATCGCGGACGACTTCGACGTGCTCGCCGCGGGCGGTACGGAGCCGCTACGTCCACTGCTTCCCTACCTCGCCTCGGCACGCGACCTAAGACTGAACGTCGTGGTGAGCCGTCCGGTGGCCGGCGCATCACGGGCGATGTTCGACGTGGCGCTGCAGAGCATCCGCGACACCGGCGGGACCACCCTCATCATGTCGGGCGACCGTTCCGAAGGCGCACTGCTGCCCAGAATCTATGCCGAGCCGATGATCGCCGGTCGTGGACGCCTCGCCCGTCGAGGAGAGCGACCGACCCTGATGCAGGTGGCGAACTTCGTCGCCGGCATCTCGGATGCCGCGGCGTCGGAGGTGACCTCGCATTCCCGCGACGACGCGGACCGAGGGAGCGACAGCCCCTCGGCTCGGGAACGTCGTCACGAGCTCGATGACGAGATTGCCGCCTCCGTCGAGGTCGCGACGAGGCGAGACCGCGCGAGCGCCGCGAGGGACCTCGCGAATGATTCGCCCCGGACACGAACAGATCCCCCCACATCAGGCACCCTCGAGGCCTCGACCTCACCCGGGGCCGCGCTGCACCAGGCCGACGAAGACAAGCCTCTCTTCCGCCGACGAGGAGGGACTGGCAATGCCCCGTAGCACCGTGGCGTTCACGCACGACCCGATCGATGTCGACACATTGGCGCGCGCGGTGTCGGCCGTGCTCACTCCCGGAGAGCTGGCGGTGACGCCCGTCGAGATACGTCCACTCGACGGGGGAGCGGCCGTCCAAGTGCTCATGCTCGACCGCGTCGTGCTCACCGTCCTGCGGCCGCGACGTGCCCCCGCTCCGTCCGAGCGCGCGCGTGTGTACGGCGTCCACGACGTCGATGATGCAGCTCGCTGGAGCTGCGAATGCCTCACGCCGTGGAAGCCTGAGGGTTCGATAGGCCTGCAGCTGATCGAGGCTGCCGTGACGGACAGGACCGGGTACGTCATCCATCAGCAATGAGTGCACGACGATGCTTACGGGCCGCGATGCACTGCGAGGCGCGACGCCCGTAGAGCGAGATGCCTGCACGGCGGCGAAGGCCTGACCCTCAGCGAAGCCCTCGGATCGCCAGCACGGCCGCCCGGAGCTCGCGGATACGGCGCTCGTAGGTCGCGGCGACGACGATGAGCAGCACTCCGGCGATGCCGAGCCAGAGCCACCACAGGCCGGAGACCTGTTCGTAGATCGCCGTGATCCCGGGCCACAGCTGGGCGACCCCGTGCACGAGCAGGGCCAGGCCACCGAGCAGCACCGCGGATTGCAGGCGGAGCCGGGCACCGGCGAGCAGCACCCCGAGCGCCACCAGGCCCAGCGCGATCGCACGCCACACGGTGTTGTGCGCCGAGAGGTCGAAGAAGAGGGAGGGGACGAGCAGCAGACCGAGACCCGGTCCGAGCGTCGGCCAGCTGCGCGCCGTCGTGTCGCGTTGAAGAGCGACCGCACCGCGTACGAGCAGAGCGGCGGCGACCGGCGCGGTCACGGCTTCGAGGGGATCGACCCGTCCCCCGACGAGGGCCACGGCGCCGAACGCGGCGGCGATCGCGATGGCCGCCCACGAGACGAGCGGTCTCTGCCAGCAGACGCCGACGACGAGTATCGCGACGATCGTGACGAGCACCCGGATGGTCGGGTCGCCCGGCCCGACGGTCGGGATGAGAGACAGTCCGGCCCCCAGAGCGAGAGCGGCGAGGACGGCCGCGTCCGAGGCCCAGGATGCCCCGGCGATCGGCGCACGGCGGAGCAGGGTCGCGACGGCGACGAGGGGGACGACACCGACGAGCAGCCAGGCGTCGAGCACGGGCGTCTGCCGCTCGATCCCGGCCTGGGCGACGACGACGGACACGAGCGCGAGCCCGGCGACGGCGAATGTCGGAAAGCGGAACGTCGCGACCCGCCCCGACGCTCGTCTTGCGGCGCCGGCGACCAGCACGAGCAGCAGCACGGCGACGCCCGCCACGACGACGGCGCGCAGGGAGTCATCGTGGACGAAGGCGACCGACGGGGCGAGAGCGGCGACGAGACCCGCACCCCAGACGACCGGGGCGAAGCGCTCCCGGGAGAGTAGGGGCACGGGGCTCGGCGACGCGACACCGTGGGCCGGGGCTCCGGTGGGGACGCCGGTCCGCGACGCCGGCAGCAGCAGAGCGATCGCCAAGAGAGCGAGAGCCACCGGCAGCGTCGCCGCCTCGACGGGACGCACGCCCACGGCTACCGCGACGACGGCGACGAGAGCCGCGCCCGAGAGGGCGGTGACGCCCGCGACCGGGCCCAAGGGCGGACGGGTGGAGCGCACGCACCCGACGGCGGTGAGGCCGAGCGCCGCCACGGCGACCACGACCCTGAGGAGCGACCCGGGCATCGACCCGATCACCACGGTCGCGCCGACCGCGAAGACCCCCGCCCCGCCCGCGAACACGGGTTCGCCCCCGCGTGCTGTCGACGGTCGACGGGCGAGACCCGTCGCCGCCGCGACGAAGGCCACTGCGGTGAACGCGACCGCGGCGTCGACGAGGCGATCGGGTCCTCCGCGCAGCACATCGGCCAGCCGGATCGCCAGCCCCACGATCAGCGCCACGGCCGCCGCGGCAGCGATCGCGAGGGGCAACAGCTCGGGTGTGCGGGGCAGCCGCACCCACGCACCGGCCACCACGAGCACGAACGAGACGAGCGCGACGATGCTCGCGCGTGCGGTCGCGGCGGGATCGCCGAGCGACGTGGGCACGAGGGCGAGCGCCGTCGCGGCGAAGAGGACGACGGCCGGGGTCGCGACCGGACGCCCCGGCACGAGACGGCGGGCGCGCTCGATGAGCACAGCCAGAACGACGAGGCCCCCGGCGACGGGAAGCGTATAGGGCTCGACCGCCTCGACCCGCTGATCGCCGAGACGGGTCCACAGCGCGACAGCGGCCAGCAGCAAGGCCAGCCACACGAGATGCCGTCGCGGGGACCGCGACACGAACACTCCGTCGGTGTCGACGCTCCAGACGACCGCCACCACCGCTGCGATCAGCCACGGGAGCCCGTCGCCGCCCACAGCGACGGCAACCGCGAGCGCGACCGCCGCACCGGCATCGACGAGCACGCGCATGCTTTGGTCGGACCTCAGCACGGCGAGCGCCAGGGATGCCACGACCAGCGCCGCGGAGGCGGCCAGGGCGCACCGCACCTCGATCGATGCACCGAGCCCGCCCGCGACCGCCTGCGCACCGAAGGCCGCGAACGGAGCGGTCACAGTCGCCGCGACCGGGCGCCCCGCCCTCCATCCGCGGCGGCCCCCGACGAGGACGACGAGAGCGGTCACCACGACGGCCACGGCGGCCGCGACCGCGAGCCAGAACGTCGTCGCCGACGGCGTGCGTGTCGACAGTGCCGAGCCGAACGCGACGGCGAGCACGCTGACGGCGGTCACCGCGGCGGACTCGCGCCCGACGGTCGTCGTGGCGAAGGCGCCCGCCGCCGACACGTCCGCGGCGGTGGCGTCACCGCGGGGCCACGGCGGAACCCCCGCAGCCGCCGCAGGCATCGGCGGGGCCGCGCGGGGCGTCGGCGGCGTAGACGGCGACGACGACATGTGCGGCGGCGACGGCCGCTCCGCCGAGACCGCGGCCGGCGGCATGGGCGCTTCCGACACCGGCCCCTCTGCCGCGGTGCTGCTCCGAGCGGGCAGCGCGGCGACCACGAGGCAGACCGCCGCCGCGAGAGCCGCCACCGGCAGCGGCTCGACGCCGGCGATCGCGACCGAGAACGCCGCCCGCAGCGCGGCGGGCAGCATCAGCGCGTTGACCGCGACGAACAGGACGGATGCCACTCCCCCAGCCATTCGCAGGGCACGCGCCACCGGTGCCAGCGCGAGCAGCACGACGACCGTCGCGGCCGTGGCGGCGATCCACGTGACGAACGAGGCGAAGGAGAGGACCCATGCCAGTCCCGCCGCCCCGACGACGGTGACGGCGGCGACGCCGGTGAGCCGTCGCGAGCGGAGGAGCCACACGCACACCGCCGCCAGGACGACGTACCAGGCGACGATCGCGAAGGGCACACGCAGCTGCGGCCCGGCGAGGAGGGCGACGGCCGCCACCGCTCCCGCCGACGCCGTCACACGCACGGCGCCACGCCCCGTGAGGCGCCACACGAGCACGGCGAGCCCGACCGCCCCGGCCAGGGCGAGGACGCCCGCACGGGAGGTGGCATCCACCGATATCGCCACGAGAGGATCGTGCTGCCAGAGGGGGAAGAGCGCGCCGAGCGCGTCGAGGAGACCGCCGAGCGAGACCAGCACCGCCGGGAGCGCGGCGATGACCGCCCCGACGCCGGCGACGACCGCCGCGACCGAGACGGCGACGCGGGCAGCGGGCGCGCGCATACGCGCGGCAAGGGCCTCGAGCCCGAGAGCGATGAGCGCGGCGACGAGGACGGGGGCCGTCGCGGCGAAGACGGCGTCGGCGAGGCGGAGGGTCGTGATCGCGATGCCCGCCGTGAGCACCGCCACGGCCGATGCCGCGACGACGGGGGCCAGCCGGGCGGCGTCGGCGCGCACGAGCAGAACCGCGTGGGCCGCGAGGAGCAGCGCGACGACGCCGGCGGCGATCGTCGGCGCCCACGCGTCGTCGGGGCGCAGGACGAGAGCCGCTCCGGTCGCGACCACGGCGGCGGCGAGCGCCAGGCCCCGCACGACGGCGATCTCGACGCGAAGGCCCGGTGCGCCCGGGCGGGCCAGCACCGGGACACCGAGGGTGACGACGAGCGCGCCGAGCCCGAAGGCGTACCACGAGCTCGCGCCGGGGGTGTCGACGATCCCCGCCGCGACCAGCCCCGGGGCCAGGGCGAGGGCGACGATGCCGCTCGACAGCGGCGAACGCAGCGACGACAGGCGCGCCCAGCCGACGCACGCGGCCCCCACGGCGAGCGCCGCGACACCCCAGTACGTGCGGGCGTCGGTCGACGCCGTGCCGGCGAGATCGTTGGCACGCACCGCCCAGGCGTCGAGCGCCACGAACGCGATGCCGAGCGCCGCGATCCCCTCGGACGTCGCCGTGAGCCGCCGGCGACGCAGCAGCGAGGCGGTCGCGATGATCGCCGCGGTGACGAGGCCGATGACGACCGAGCGCAGGGCGATGCCGCCGTTCACCCAGGCCACCGTGAGGAAGAACACCGCGGCCACCGCGAGCAGCACGACGCCGACCGACAGCAGGAAGACCTGCACCCCCGAACGACGCGGACCGGCCTTCGGCGCGGGACCGGCCGGGGCGATGACCGGCTGCCCGGTCGGCGTCGGCGACAGGACCGGGGCGGGGGCGGCCCGCGGGGGAACGGGGTCGGGCGGCAGCGCGGGGCGCGCCGGAGGCCGGCCCGCGGCGGCCGGGGCGACACCCCTCGGCGGCCCGGAGCTCAGCACGGCCCCGGCGCCAACGTGGCCCGCCCCGGCCGTCGCGACCGACGACACGGCGACCGGCGGCACGAGCGGGGACGGCGAGGCCCCGGCCGTGGCGGCCTCGGAGACGACACGACGCGCGGCCTCGTCGGCGTCCGCGCGCACGCGCCTGAGGACGGAGGCCCGCTCATCGACCAGGGCGACGAGGCGCCGCGAGACCTCGAGCACGTCGGCCGTACGCGGATCGGTCAGGTCGAGCGCGCACACCGGGCACACGGATGCCACGACCGCGGCGAAGCACGACGGACACCGCGACGTGTCGACGAACAGCGCCGGGCTGGCCGGCCACCTCGTCTCGTCGTGCTGCGTCATACATGCCCCCTGGATGTCGAGCTGGCCCCAGGCTAGCGAAGCCGGCTCCGGCGGGTCGGGACCACGGGGCTGGGGAGGAGGCGTGGGCCGGAGCCCGAGGGCCGCGATGCGCGCGGCCCTCCACCCGCCCCGCCCCCGCAAGCGAGCGCCCGTCCCACCCGGCCCACGCCACCGTCGCAGCCCCGCCTCGCGCGCGCCCCGCCGACGCACGCCTAGGGTGATGACCGTGCGCGTAAGCTTCTTCGGCGGCCTGTCGGTCGCATCGGACGACGGTGACGCCGTTGTGCCCGGGCGCGGGCAGCAGGCGCTGCTCCTGCGCCTGGCCGTCGACGCGGGCACGACGGTGGCCTACCGGGCCCTGGCCGACGACCTGTGGCCGCTCGACCCGCCCGACGATCCCCGCGCGGCCCTGCAGTCGCTCGCATCGCGCCTGCGGCGCGCGCTGCCGCCCGGGGCGCTGGCATCCGACCCCGGCGGATATCGCCTCGCGCTCTCTCGCGACCAGGTCGACATCACCCTGTTCCAGGATCTCGTCGCCGAGGCGCGGGCGACGAGCGACGCCGAGCTCGCCCGTCGCGCGCTGGCGCTATGGCGCGGAGACGTGTGGACTCCGCGCGAAGGGTTCGACTGGCTGGTGCGCGATCTGCTCGAGGATCGCGCACACGCCCAGCGCCTCGCGGCCGCGCCCCCGCCGGTCGCACAGCCAGAGGCCGCCGTGGCATCCGTACCCGCCCCCATTGCGAGCCTGGTGGGCCGCGAGAGAGAGCTGGCGGCGATCCGGGAGCGTCTCGGCACCGACCGCCTCGTGACGCTCATCGGACCGGGCGGCGCGGGCAAGACCACCCTCGCCGTCGAGACGGCGCGCGCGACCGCGGACGCGGTGGTCGTCGAGCTCGCGCCGGCGGCGACGGGCGAGGTGTGGGCCGCCATCGCCGGAGCGGTGGGCCGCCGGGTGCGCCTGCCCGAGTCGACCGGCGCGCCGCTGAGCGCGGAGGAGCGGGTGGCCCAGGCGTTGGCCGGACGCGAGGTCGCCGTCGTGCTCGACAACTGCGAGCACGTGTCGCGCGAGGCCGCCGAGGCCGCGGTCGCCCTGCTGCAGATGGCGCCCGGCGTGCGCGTGCTCGCGACCAGTCGTGAACCCCTCGGCGTCGTCGGCGAGGCGTTCGTCGACCTGGGCCCACTGCCCGCGGTCGACGCCGACGAGCTGTTCGCACGGCGCGTGCGATCGGCGCGGGGCACACCCCCCGCACCCGACGAGGCCGCGACCGCGCGTCGTATCGTGCAGCGTCTCGACGGTCTTCCCCTCGCGATCGAGCTGGCCGCCGCCCGCGCCCGCACCCTCGACCTGGCCGAGATCGACGCGGGCCTCGACGATCGCTTCGCCCTGCTGTCGAACGGGCCGCGGCTCAGCTCCGAACGGCACCGCACCCTGCGCGCGCTCATCGACTGGAGCTGGGACACCCTGGCCACCCCCGAACGGGTGGCCCTGCGCGCCGCGGCGGTCTTCCCCGACGGCGTCGACGGCGCGGATGCCACGGCCGTGGGCGCGGGGTTCGGCATCGAGGCCGCGGCCTTCGACGCCCTCGTCGACCGCTCGCTGCTGGTCCGGCGCGACGGGCGGTTCCGCATGCTCGAGACCGTACGCGAATACGGCCTCGACCGTCTGCGCACGGACGGCGATCTGCGCGAGTACCGCGAGCGGGCGGCATCCGTGCTCACCGACCTCGCGGCGCGGCGCGACGCCGTCATGCGAGGACCGCGCCTGCGCGAGTGCCTGGCGTGGTTCGACGCGAACGAAGAGAACCTCACCGCGGCGCTGCGCACACGCACCGAGGCCGGCGACCGGCGCGCGGGCGCGCGCCTGCTGCGGAGCCTGCTCTGGGCATGGGCCGTGCGCGAACGCGGAGACGACCTGCGGCGGGGGATCGCCGACCTCACCGATCACGACGCCCCGCTCGACGACGAGCCGTCGGTCGTCATCGAGGCGTTGGCCCTGTTCGCCGCAGCCTTCCCCGAGGGCTGGCATGACGTGCGCATGACGTCGGCGCAGTTCGCGGCCCGCCGCACGGAAGTGTCGGAAGCCGCCGAACGCCATCCCTCCGAGATGACCGCGCTGGTCGGGCCCCTGCTGCGGGTGGCCCAACGGCTCGTCGATGCCGGGGAGGGAGACCGCGACACCGCACACACGTGGCGTGTCGACGTGACCGAGGCCGAGCTCGCCGCCGCTCCGACGTGGTCGCGCGCCGTCCTGCACGCGCTGCGCGCCGGCGCCGCGCAGAACGCGGGCGACACCGCCGAGCTGGGCATCGAGAGCGAGCGGGCGCTCGCGACGTTCGGCGCGGTGGGCGACCCGTGGGGCGTGGGGTTCTCGAGCCAGCTGAGGTCGGAGTGGCTCGTGCTCGAGGGCCGCCTCGAGGAGGCCCTCGCGGTGATCGACACCTCGGCCGAGGCCGTCGACGGACTCACCTCGGCATCGGATCGGCTGCAGCAGCGCGCGCAGGGGGTCGGGGTGCTGCTGCGTCTGGGGCGGATCGACGAGGCACGCGACCGGGCGCGTCAGATGCAGACGGCCGCCGAGACCGATGGCTCGGCACGGGCGCTCGCCCAGGTCTGGATGGCCTCGGCCCAGATCGAGGTGGCCGCACGCGACGGCGCCGCCGCGCTCGGCTACGTCGACCTGATCGCCTTCGACGACCTCCCGCGGCTGCCCGACCAGATCCACGCCTGGAGCGACGCGCGACGCGCCGAGGCCCTGCTGCTGCTGGGGCGCCTCGGCGACGCCCGCGACGCGCTCACCCGGGCGATCCCGCTCGCCGTGCGCTCCCGCGACCACCCGGTGCTCGCCGGCGTCCTGCTGGCGACGGCGGGCTGGCTGGCCGCCACGGGGCGCTCCGCCACCGCCGTCGACGTGCTCACCGTGGCCGCGGCCATCCGCGGCGCCGACGACGAGCGCGACCCGTTCCACATGTGGGTGCGAGAACGGCTGCGCGCGGGCGTCGAAGACCTCTCGACGCCCGCGCACGGCATCCGCCCGTCCATCGACCCGACGGATGCCACGGGCCTGCTGGCCCTGCTCGACTGACTACGCCCTGCGCATGTACGCGCGCACGGTCAACGGGGCGAAGACCGCCACGATCACCGCGGCGCCGATGAGCGAGATGAGCACGTCGGAGCCCGCCGTGCCCGTGTTGACGAGGTCGCGCACCGCCGTGACGAGGTGCGACACCGGGTTGACGTCGACGAACCACTGGAGCCACGACGGCATCGTGTCGGCGGGGACGAACGCGTTCGAGAGGAACGTCAACGGGAACAGCACCAGCATCGAGATGCCCTGCACGCTCGACGCGCTGCGGGCGATCACGCCGAAGAACGCGAAGATCCAGCTGATCGCCCACGAGCACACGATCACGAGCACACCCGCCGCGACCACGGCCCCGATCCCGCCCTGGGGCCGGAGCCCCATGACGAAGCCCATCGCGAAGGTCAGCACCGTGGCGATGGCGTAGCGCACCGTGTCGGCCAGCAGCGCGCCCGACAGCGGCGCGATGCGGGCGATCGGGAGCGAGCGGAAGCGGTCGAACACGCCCTTGTCCATGTCTTCACGCAGCTGGGTGCCCGTGACGACCGAGGTCGTGATCACGGTCTGCACGAGGATGCCGGGGATGACGATCGGCAGGTAGTTCTGCACGTCGCCGGCGATCGCGCCGCCGAAGATGTACGTGAACATCAGGGTGAACAGGATCGGCTGCACGGTGACGTCGATCAGCTGCTCGGGGGTGCGGCGGATCTTCAGCAGGCCACGGCCCGCCATCGTGAACGTGTTCTGCAGGGTCTGCGCGAGGCTCGCGGTGCGAGGCAGGTCGCGCTCCAGGGTGAGGGCGCTCATGCGCGGACTCCTTCCAGGTCGGCGGCGCTCTCGTGCGCCGCAATGTCGTCGGCCGGCACGCCGGTGCCGGTCAGGGTGAGGAAGACCTCGTCGAGGGTCGGCTGCTGCACGCTGAACTCGCTCAGGTGCACGCCCGCCGCACGGAACGCCACGAGCAGATCGGTCACCTGGTCGGGATCCGACATCGGCACGGTGAGGCGCGCCGCCTCGGGAGACACGATGGCTGTGGCATCCAGCACCCGCCCGACCGTCGTACGGGCGAGGTCGAGGTCGGACCCGGGCTTCAGCCGCAGCACGAGCGACGCCTGGCCGACCGAGGCCTTGAGCTCGAGGGCCGTGCCCTCGGCGACGACGCGTCCGCGGTCGATGACGGCGATGCGGTCGGCGAGCTGGTCGGCCTCGTCGAGGTACTGCGTGGTGAGCACGACGGTGGATCCGGATGCCACGAGCCGACGGATCGTGTCCCACATCTGCCCGCGCGTGCGGGGGTCGAGGCCGGTCGTCGGCTCGTCGAGGAAGATCAGCGGCGGCTGCGCGATCAGCGAGGCCGCGAGGTCGAGCCGGCGTCGCATGCCGCCCGAGAACTTGGCGAGCGGACGCGACGCGGCCTCGGTGAGGCCGAACTCGTCGAGCAGCTCGCTCGCCTTGCGACGCGCGTCGGCGCGGGAGAGGCCGAGCAGGCGCCCGAAGATCATGAGGTTCTCGCTCGCCGAGAGCTTCTCGTCGACCGAGGCGAACTGCCCGGTCAGGCCGATGAGCTGGCGCACGACGTGCGACTCGTGGACGACGTCGTGTCCGAAGACCTCGGCGCGTCCACCGTCGGGACGCAGCAGCGTCGTGAGCATGCTGATGGTGGTGGTCTTGCCGGCGCCGTTGGGGCCGAGCACGCCGTAGACCGTGCCGGCCTCGACGACGAGATCGACGCCGTCGACGGCCCGGTTGGAGCCGAACGTCTTGACGAGCCCTTCGGCTCGGACCGCGGGGGTGCGGGTGGATGAAGTGGTCATGACGACAGGATGCGCCGGGCGCCCTGTCGCGTCGCTGTCACGGCGGCGGGGCCGCTGTCACGGCACTGTCATGCCCCCGTGAAACGACGAACCGGATGCCCACGACCGCGAGGTCATGGCATCCGGTTGCTCGTGCGAGAACGTCAGGCGCCGCGCAGGCGCTCCGCGAGGTACCCGTGCAGCGCGTCGAGGGGGATGCGCTCCTGGCCCATCGTGTCGCGGTCACGGACCGTCACAGCGTTGTCGTCGAGCGAGTCGAAGTCGACGGTGACGCAGAACGGGGTGCCGATCTCGTCCTGGCGACGGTAGCGGCGGCCGATGGCGCCGGCGTCGTCGAAGTCGATGTTCCATCCGGCACCGCGCAGGGTGTCGGCGACCTCGCGCGCCAACGGCGACAGGCGCTCGTTGCGCGACAGCGGCAGCACCGCGGCCTTCACGGGAGCGAGGCGCGGGTCGAGCTTGAGCACCGTGCGGGTGTCGGTGCCGCCCTTGGCGTTGGGCACCTCTTCTTCGCGATAGGCGTCGACGAGGAACGCCATCATCGCGCGGGTGAGACCGAACGATGGCTCGATGACGTAGGGCGTGTACTTCTCGCCCGAGGCCTGGTCGAAGAACGTCAGGCTCGAGCCCGACGCCTCGGAGTGGCTCTTCAGGTCGTAGTCGGTGCGGTTGGCGACGCCCATGAGCTCGCCCCACTCCTTGCCCGGGAAGCCGAAGCGGTACTCGACGTCGATCGTGCCGGCCGAGTAATGCGCGCGGTCGTCTTCCGGGACGTCGAAGCGCTTCATGTTCTCGGGGTCGATGCCCAGGTCGACGAACCAGTTCCAGCACGCCTCGACCCAGTGCTCGAACCACTCGTTCGCCTCGGCGGGCGGGGTGAAGTACTCGATCTCCATCTGCTCGAACTCGCGGGTGCGGAAGATGAAGTTGCCGGGCGTGATCTCGTTGCGGAACGCCTTGCCGACCTGCCCGACGCCGAACGGGGGCTTGCGACGGGATGCCGTGAGCACGTTCGAGAAGTTCACGAAGATGCCCTGCGCGGTCTCGGGACGCAGGTAGTACAGGCCCGACTCGTCGTCGACCACGCCGAGGTAGGTCTTCACCAGGCCCGAGAACGAGCGCGGCTCGGTCCAGTTGCCCCGCTGGCCGGTCTCGGGGTCGGGCACCTCGTCCCAGCTCTCGGGCTCGCGACCGCGCTTGGCGACGAACGCCTCCCACAGGTGGTCGGCACGGTAGCGCTTGTGCGTGATCGTCGACTCGACGACCTTGTCGGCGAACGTCGCGACGTGGCCCGAGGCCTCCCACACGCGCTTCGGGAGGACGATGCTCGAGTCCAGGCCCACCATGTCGCCGCGGCCGCGCACGAACGTCTGCCACCACTGCCGACGGATGTTCTCTTTCAGCTCGGTGCCGAGGGGGCCGTAGTCCCACGCCGAACGGGAGCCGCCGTAGATCTCACCGGCCTGGAACACGAAGCCGCGATGGCGGGCGAGAGAGATGACCTTGTCGAGGCGGGACTGTTCGGCCACGGTGGCTCCAATGGTCGGGAAAATTATGGGGATCGAGCGCGAGCACGCGGCATCCAGTTTATCGAAGCGGCTCGGCCTCTCCCGACCCTCGGTCCAGGGCCCCGTCGCGCTCCGTCCGCCAGTTCTGCAGATACGGCATGGCGACGTCGACGGCGTGGGCGATGCGGGTGGCGCGCGCCGCCGAGGCGAGCGTCGCGGGGGTCTCTGCCGCCGGGGACGGCGTGTGCGCGATGGGGTAAGGGAAACGATCACGGAACATGTCCATCCACAGCAGCACGAGGTCGCCCTCGTGCGCCAGGGTCGCACGGGTGCGCGCGCCGCGCTCGTGACGTTCGATCGACCACCCGCCGCGGTGCGCCGTGGCCCGGTAGTCGGGGTCGCAGCCCCACGTCCAGCTCCCCCACCCGTACGCCGGGGAGAAGGGCCCCCGCGCGGCGAGAGCAGCCGCGAGGGTGTCCGGCGTCCAGGGGGCGGGGAAGAACGTCGCGAGACTCACGCCCAGGGCGAGCGGAGAGAGCTGCGCGTGCGCCTCGGCGTCGCTCCGCGGCGACTCGGCGGCGAGGGCGGCCATCAGCGCGATGGTCGAGGCGGCGGGCTCGCCCTCGTCGAGCAGCGCGAGGAACGTCTGCAGCGACAGGACGTACGACCGATGCTCGGAGGCATCCCGGAACGGAGGGAGAGGGATCCCCTCGACCGCCGGCCGACCCCACGGCACGTCGTCGCCCGAGGTCTCGCTGAGCCCCTCGCGCCCGCCACTCTGGGCGCGGCCGCGCATCATCGCGTGACCCGCTCACGCCGGACGGTGAACTCCTCCAGCGCCGCACGGTCGACCTCGACGCCGAGGCCCGGGCCGTTCGGCACGCGTACGTGTCCGTTCTCGAGCACGGCGGGCTCGGTGACGATGTCGCGCGCATAGAAGCGGGCGGATGCCGAGACGTCGCCGGGAAGCACGAACCCGGGCAGGGCGGCGAGCGCCGCGTTGGCCGCGCGGCCGATGCCCGTCTCGAGCATGCCGCCGCACCACACCGGCACGCCCGCGGCCCGGCACAGGTCGTGGATCGCGACGGCTTCGAGGTATCCCCCGACGCGGCCCGCCTTGACGTTGACGATCGAGCACGACCGCAGCGCCAGGGCGTCGGCGGCGGCCTTCGCCGACACGATCGACTCGTCGAGGCAGACGGGCGTGCGCAGCCGTGTCGCGAGGGCGGCGTGGTCGACGAGGTCGTCCTCCTGCAGCGGCTGCTCGATGAGCAGCAGGTCGAAGCGGTCAAGCTCGGCCAGGAGCGCGGCATCCGCCAGCGTGTAGGCCGAGTTCGCGTCGACCTGCAGAGGGATGCCGCCGAAGGCCGCCCGCACGGCGGCCGTGTCGTCGAGGTCGCGACCGGGCTTGATCTTGATCTTGATGCGCACGTAGCCCTCGTCGAGGTAGCCGGCGACGGTGTCGACGAGCGCGCGGGGGTCGCGTTGGATCCCCACCGACACCCCCGACGGCACGCGGTCGCGCACGGCGCCGAGATGGTCGGCGAAGCTGCGGCCCTCGGCGCGGAGCGCGGCGTCGAGCACAGCGAGCTCGAGCCCGGCCTTGGCCATGCGGTGCCCGACGACCGGGCTCACGATGCCGGCGACCTGCTCGGGCGCGAGCGTGCGCCGTGCGAGCAGGGCCGGGGCGAGGAAGCGCGACAGCACGTCCCACGCCCCCTGCGTGTACTCGCTCGAGTAGAACGGCTCGGCCGAGGTGACGACCTCGCCCCAGCCCACGCCGTCGGACGTCTCGGCCGTGACCACGATGACCTCGCGCACCTCTTCGGTGCCGAACGAGGTCGTGAACGGCGAGACGAGCGGCATGTGCAGCACGCGGAGCTCGACGGCGTCGAGGGTCACGGTTGGGGCGGGACGGGTCGGCGGCATGAAGGCAGGGTAGCCCGCGGCGGCGCGCACGACACGGCAGACCGGCGGGACGGATACGGCATCCACCCGCCGCCCTCGCCCGGCGTCGAGCCCGGCGGGCCAGGCGCCGCCGGGTGCACGACTCCTGCGCGAGCGCGGCACCGCGCCGGATGACGGCGGGGGATGCCGCTTTCTGCAGGAGTCGTGCGCTCGGCACCCGGCAGAGGACGCGACCGTAACGCCCCCGCCGACGCCTGGCAAGGGTGCCGCCGGGGTGCTGCGGCACGCGTACCGTCGCCCGCATGAGCGACTTCACTCCCCGCCACGCGATCGTGACCGGTTCCGACTCGGGCATCGGCGCGGCCACGGCGATCGCCCTGGCAGAGTCGGGGATCGACGTGGCCATCACCTACCACAGTGACAAGGACGGCGCCGAAGAGACCGCCGAGGCCGTGCGAGGACGCGGCGCCCGCGCCGTCGTCGCGCACTTCGACGCCACCGACTTCGCGGCCGTGCCCGGCGTGATCGACCGCCTCGCCGACGAGCTGGGCGGACTCGACGTCTTCGTCAACAACGCCGGCGGCGGGGCGGGCGGCCCGTTCCTCGACCTCGATCTCGACGCGTGGCGCACCGACATCGCGCTGAACCTCGACGGGGCCTTCGTCGCCCTGCACACGGCGGCGCGGCGCATGGTGAAAGCGGGCGGCGGCGGCCGCCTCATCGCCGTGTCGAGCGTGCACGAGCACCAGCCGCGCGTCGGCTCGGCGGCGTACGTCGCCGCCAAGCACGGGCTGGGCGGGCTCATCAAGACGATGTCGCTCGAGCTCGGCCGGTACGGCATCACGGCCAACGCGGTCGCACCGGGCGAGATCGCGACGCCCATCAACGGCATGGACGCCGACGACGCCGATCGGATCCACCGCCCCGGCATCCCGCTCGGTCGTCCGGGCAAGCCGGAGGAGATCGCCGACGTCATCCGCTTCCTCGCCTCACCCTCGGGTTCATACGTGACCGGCGCGAGCTGGGTCGTCGACGGCGGGATGCTGCAGATGGGCCCCCAGGCGGGCTCCCACATGGAGTCGGACGCCTGGCGTTCGGCAGGAGAGGAGTGAGCGAGATGAGCGACGAGAAGAGCTTCGAAGAGAACCGTCACGACCAGCTGACGACGGCTCCCAAGGCGACGGAAGAAGACGCGGCGCCCCGCTTCGACGTCACCGAGCACGACGGCGTCACGCGCATCGACGTGCGCGACGACGCGGCGGTGCGACCCGGTCCGGGTCAGGGTGACCCGGCCGCCGAGAAGGACGAGCCCGTCTCGGGCGCCTGACCCTCAGACGATCAGGTAGCCGCGCCGGTCGAAGCCGCCGATCCGGCGACCGGATGCCAGCTGCCCGACCAGGTCGTCGCGCACGCGCATCCGCCACGCAGCGGCCGCTGCCGGGTCGCTGCGGCGCAGGCCCTCGATGTCGTCGGGCACCTCGACGATCGCGCGGATCGCGTCATCGGCCGGGGTGGGAGCGGGCGGCTCGGCGAGCGCCCACGTCACCATCAGGCGATCGGACTGGTCGCCGCGGTTCACGCCGTCGGCCATGGCACCGTACTGGTCGACCAGGTACTCGGTGACGCGGGCGCCCAGCACCGCGAGGTTGAAGTGGGCGTTGCGCGGGATGAGGGGATCGAAGGTCCAGGTGATGTGGCCGATGCCCCGCTGCAGCGCCCAGTCGCGCTGGTGGTTCTTGAGCTGACGGCCGAGGCCCCGCCCCTGGTACCCCGGCAGGACGCCGGTGATGTGCGAGTGCATCGTCCGCGCCGCGGGCGGGCCGAAGAACGCCGCCGACGCCCCGATCATGCGGTCGTCGTCGAAGAGTCCCACGACGTAGTTGCCCGCGTGCTCGAGGGCACGGAGGATGTTCGCCGGCATCGTGCCCCGCTCGTGCCAGACCTCGTCGAACACCCGCGCCGCCTCGTGGATGCCGTCGACGGTGTCGAGGGTGCGGATGTCGATGGCGCTCATCCCCCGAGTCTGGCATCCGCCCGCCGCGTGACGAATAGCCCGCGCGCCCCGTCTCCTCGACGGACCCTCACGAAAGGACGACGAGATGAGAGCCGGGCGTATCACCACCGCCCGCCGACCGCGCGGAGTTCTCGTGACGACGGGGATCGGCGCCGTCGTCGTCGCGCTGATCGCCCTGGGACTGTTCCTCCCGCTCGTCGGCTTCCTCGCCGGAACGACGGCGTCGACCGCCGGGCTCGTCCCGTTTCCCGCGCTGAGCGTGACGCTCGTCGCGCTGCTCGGCCTCGTGGCGGTCGCAGGCCTGTTGCTGCTCGCCGTGACCCGGCGCCGCACGGGTGTGGCGATCGTCTGGGCTGCTCTCGCCGTCCTCGTCGCGCTGGCGGTGACGGTGTTCCCGCTCGTCGCCGTGGCATCCGGGTCGGCCGAACGCGCCTCCGACGTCGTGCCGCTCCTCGGCGAGCTGTGGGGCCGGCTGACCGGCCAGGGCTGAGGCGCCTCAGCGCGGCAGCTTGTCGATCCCGCCCACGTGCCGGATCGTGCGGCCGCGTTCGACGGCGATCGCGATCCCGCCGATCAGCCACAGCGGTACCTGGGTGAGGAACGCGAGGCGGAAGGCATCCAGAGAATAGGTCTCGGGAGTGCCCGCGCCCTGCACGTCCATCGCGATACCGATGAAGAGGATCGCGAGGAGCGCCGCGAGGAACCCGCCGCCGTTGACGATGCCCGTCGCCGTGCTGAGGCGGTGACTCGGCGTGAAGGTGCGCGCGTGGTCGAACGCGATCATCGACGCCGGTCCACCGGTCGACAGCGCGAACATCAGGACGATGAGCAGCCACACCGGCGCGGGCCCGGGCCACACGGTGACCGCGATCCACACCGCGGCCTGGAACACGACGATCGGCAGGACGAGCCAGCGGGAACGTCGGGTGGGATGCCGGCTCGACAGCGCCCCGATGACCGGGCCGCACAGGATGCCGAAGAACACGAGCGTCGTCATGATCAACGACGCGGTGCCCGCGGGCAGCCCCTCGCCCGCGGTGAGGAAAGGGAAGCCCCAGAGCAGCATGAACGCCGTGCCCGCGAAGGGCGTGGTGAAGTGCGACCAGAAACCGAGCCGTGTGCCGGGGTGCGCCCACGACTCGCGGAACCCCTGTCGCAGGTCGGCGGAGGACTTCACGACCCGGATGGCGCCCGTCTGCGTGTCGACGGAGGTGTCGACGGGATCGGCGCGCCGTTCGGGCGGCCGGTTGCGGATGACGAGGAAGGTCAGCACCGCGAACAGCACGCCGAGGCCCGCGAGGCTGCCGAACGCGACGCTCCAGCTCGTCGCGTGCAGGAGGGCGGCGAGCGGGACCACGGCGATGATCTGCCCGAACTGGCCGATGATGCCCGTCATCTGCACGAGCAGCGGCGCGCGCTGCGCGGGGAACCACGTCGCGATCACGCGCAGCACGCTCGGGAAGATCGCCGCGTCGCCCGCGCCGATGAGCACGCGGGCCAGGATGCCGATCCCCACCGCGTCGGCGAAGGCCATCACGAGCTGGCCCGCCGCCATCAGCACCATGCCGATGGCGATCATCGGCCGCGCCCCGAAGCGGTCGAGGAGGAGCCCGACGGGGATCTGCATCGCGCCGTAGACGAAGAGCTGGATCACCGCGAACATCGACAGCGCAGACGCGTCGGCGTGGAAGCGCGTGGCCGCGTCGACGCCCACCGCCGACAGCGACGTGCGGTTGACGATCGAGACGACGTACGCGAGAACGCCGATGCCCCACAGCGTCCAGGTGCGCCACCCCGGGCGGTCCAGGCGCAGGGTGTCGGTCATATGTTCCAGGCTATCCGCGGCCGCCGACCTCGCGCCCACCGAGGACGTCCGACATCCGTCGCCGGACCGCGTCGAGGTGGTGGGTCAGCGGCATCCGTTCCTCATCCGCCCACCAGCATTCGAGAGCCGTCTGCAGCAGATCGACCACGGTTCCGGCGACCACGCGCGCCGTGAGCGGATCGACCCCGCGTGCCCGGCATCCGTCGTGGATGGCCTCGCGCAGGTCGGCCTGCTTCTGCAGGTCGCGTTCGCGCAGGGCGGGCTCGCTCTCGATGATGCGGCGGGACGCGATCATCTGCTCGCGACGGGGCTCGAACCGCTCCGCGGCCAGGGTCTGCAGCCCGGTCCACGCGATCGTGAACGGCGGCACCCCGGCGGGGGCGGCGGCCAGCATGGCGGCGGCGAGCGCGGGGATCTCGTCGTCGCCGAAGAAGACCTCGCGCTTGTCGCTGAAGTGCCGGAAGAAGGTGCGCCGGGTGACCCCGGCGCGCTCGACGATGTCGGGCACCGTCGTCGCTCCGAATCCCCGCTCCTCGAAGAGCTCCAGCGCCGCGACGCGGAGCCGTTCCCTCGTGTCCGGCGCCCACCTTCCCATGCGTCCGAGCATAGGTGATGTCACCGGGTGCCATCTCCGTCTATAGTGAAGGCACTGCGTGTCATCACTGCGGAAAGGCCCTCATGTCCACTCACATCGCGGCGCTCATGCCCGCCCCTCGCGCCCGCCTGGTCACCGAGACGGTGCCCACTCCCGAACCCGCGGCGGACGAGGTGCTCGTCCGCGTACGGGCGGTCGCGGTGAACCCGGTCGACTGGGTCATCCAGGGCACCAGCCGCATCACCTATCGCTGGCTGCGCACCCCGGCCGTGCTCGGCTCCGACGTCGCGGGGGAGATCGTGGCCGTCGGAGCCGACGTGACGCGCTTGCGCGTCGGACAGCGCGTGTTCGGCCTCGCGACCGGCACCGATCGCGGGCGCGACCCCCTGCGCGAGGGTGCCTTCCAAGAGGTCACCGTGCTGAGCGAGCGACTCACCGCGCCCACGCCCGCGCATCTCTCCGACGATGAGGCCGCGGTGTTCCCGCTCGGCCTCTCCACCGCCGCGTGCGCGCTCTTCCAGCCGACCCACCTGGGACTCCCGCTCCCCTCGACCGCGCCCGCCGGGGCCGGCGGAGGCGTGGTGGTCGTCTGGGGCGGATCGACCAGCGTGGGCATGAAAGCGATCCAGCTGGCACGTGCCGCCGGATACGACGTCGTCAGCACCGCGTCGGCGCGCAACGCTGACCTCGTCCGGTCGCTGGGCGCGGATGCCGTCGTCGACCACCGCTCACCCTCGGCGGTCGACGACCTCGTCTCGGCGATCGGCTCGCGTCCCGTCGTCGGTGCCGTGGCGCTCGGCGCCGGGTCGGCCGATCGGTGCATCGACATTCTCGCGCGCACGGGCGGGACGATCCTGGCCCTGGCGAGCACGCCCGTCTCGCTCGCCGACCTCGCCGGACGCCGCCGACTGTTCCCCGCGATGCTGCCCGTCTTCTCGCGCATCGGCCTCTCCACGGTCCGGTCGATGCTGCGCGCCCGACGCCGTGGCATCCGTACCGGGTTCGTCTGGGGCAGCAGCCTGCGCGACGACGACCTCGGACCGCGCCTGTGGGGCGAGATTGTGCCGCGGCTCCTCGCGGAGCAGCAGCTGCGCGCCGTGCCGGAGCCTCTCGTGGTCGGCACCGGGCTCGCGAGCGTGCAGGCCGCCCTCGACACCCAGCGCGCCGGCGTCTCGGCGCGAAAGGTCGTGGTCCGCCTCTGATGCCCGCCGCGCCGGGGCGAGGCGTGGTCGGCGAGGTCACGCGGGCACGGAATAATGGTCCGATGGTCTCCGCGAGCCCCCACCTGCAGCCCGATCACGCGTGCCTCATCGTCCACGGCAGCGACACCCCCGGCATCATCGCCGCGGTGTCGGCGCTCATCGCGCGTCAGGGCGGCAACATCGTCGCGTTCGACCAGTACTCCGACGATCCCCGCGGCGGCGCCTACTTCCAGCGCGTGGTCTTCCACCGCCCGAACCTCGCGGCGGCCCTGCCCGAGATCGAGGCCGACCTCGCGAAGACCCTCGGCGAGGGCTTCGAGCTCGAATGGACCCTCACCGACCTGTCGACGCCGAAGCGCATGGCGATCCTCGCCTCGAAGCAGGACCACTGCCTGCTCGACCTGCTGTGGCGTCACCGCCGGGGCGACCTGCCGGTCAGCATCCCGATGGTCGTGTCGAACCACACCACGGCCGCCGAGGACGTGCGCTCGTTCGGCGTGCCCTTCTTCCACGTCCCGTCGACGCCCGGGCCGGACAAGTCGGCATCCGAGGCCCGCATCCTCGAGCTGCTCGTGGGCAACGTCGACTTCGTCGTGCTGGCCCGGTACATGCAGATCCTCTCGCCCGACTTCCTCGAGAAGATCGGGGTGCCGGTGATCAACATCCACCACTCGTTCCTGCCGGCCTTCATCGGCGCCGAGCCGTACAAGAAGGCGAAGGAACGGGGCGTCAAGCTCATCGGCGCGACCTCGCACTACGTCACGAGCGACCTCGACGAGGGCCCGATCATCGAGCAGGACACGGTGCGCGTCACCCACGCCGACTCGGCCGCCGAGCTGGCCCGCCGCGGTGCCGACGTCGAGCGCCAGGTGCTCTCGCGCGCGGTGCTGTGGCACGCCGAAGACCGCATCATCCGCCACGGGAACCACACGATCGTCTTCTGACGCGCGCCGGTCACGCCGCCGCGAGCCGCACGGCCGAGGGACGCCACCATGCCCTCGGCCGACCGGGGCCGCACGACCCCCAAAGAGACATTTGACGGTGGCCGGGGTCGGCGAGCACGATGGCGGGATGTCACGGCTCGACGAACTGCGCGCCACCGCCCACCCCCTGCGACTGCGGCTGCTGTCGCTGCTGACCGGCGCGGCGATGAGCGCCGCCGAAGCCGGCCGCGAGCTCGGCGTATCGCAGGCATCGGCCAGCTATCACCTGCGCGTGCTCGAACGCGCGGGACTCCTGCGGGTGGTCGAGACCGAGCGCGTGCGCGGCGGTGAGGCCAAGCGGTACCGCCACGAGTCGTCGTCGCGGCGCGTCGACCCCGCGGCTCCCCGTCCGCGGCGGGTGAGCGTCGACGACGAGGCGCCCTACATCGAGGCGATGGTCGACGAGCTGCGCCGTCGGTCGCGGCTGCGCGACGACGGCCCCGGCGTCACGACCGACGCCGAGCTGTGGGTCGATCCCGAGGTATGGCGCCGGATCGTGCACCACGTGACCGAGGCGTCGGCGCTGCTGCACGCCGCCGCCCGCCCACCCCGCACCCCGGGCACGCGCCCGGTGTCGATGACCGCGGCGCTGTTCCCGCTCACCCGGCGATGACGCGCCTCGGACCCCTCGCGCACGCGCCGTTCCGGTGGCTGCTGGCGGCGCGGACCACGGGCATCGTCGGAAACGCCGTGGCCCCCATCGCGCTCGCCTTCGCCGTGCTCGACCTGACCGGATCGCCCGCCGACCTGGGGCTGGTCGTGGCGGCGCGCTCGATCGCGAACGTCGCCGTGCTGCTCTTCGGCGGGGTGCTCGCCGACCGCCTGCCCCGCGACCTGGTGCTGGTCGGCACGTCGATCGCGGCCGCGCTCACCCAGGGTGCGATCGCGGCGCTCGTCATCAGCGGCACGGCGTCGGTGCCGAGCCTGCTGGCGTTGAGCATCGTGAACGGGGCGGTCGCCGCGGTGAGCCTCCCCGCGGCCGCCGCCCTCGTCCCCGACACCGTGCCGTCCGAGCAGCTGCGGCCCGCCAACGCCCTGCTGCGCCTGGGCCTGAACGCCGGCACCATTCTCGGGGCGTCGGCGGGTGGCATCCTGGTCGCCGCCGCGGGCCCGGGCTGGGGGCTGCTCGTCGACGCCCTCGCCTTCGCCGGCGCCGCCGTGTTCTTCTCGCGCCTGCGGCTGCCCTCGAGAGCGACGGATGCCACCGCCGACGCCCCGCGCGCGTCGGTGCTGGCCGAGCTGCGCGACGGCTGGCGGGAGTTCTCGAGCCGGTCGTGGATCTGGATCGTCGTGGCGCAGTTCGGCGTGCTCAACGCCGCGTTCACCGGCGCCATCGCGGTGCTGGGGCCGGTGGTCGCGGACGACACGGTGGGGCGCACGGCGTGGGGGCTCGTCATCGGCGCGCAGACGGTGGGGTTCGCGCTGGGCGCGGTGATCGCCCTGCGCTGGCGACCGCGCCGCGCCCTGGGGATCGGGGTCGCCGGCATGGCGTGCGCGGCGCTGCCGATCGTCGCGCTGGCGACGGCGCCGACGCTGCCGGTGCTGCTGGTCTCGTTCGCCCTCGCCGGCATGACGATCGAGACGTTCGCGATCGCGTGGGATCAATCGCTGCAGACGCGCGTCCCGCGCGACGCCCTGTCGCGCGTGTACTCGTACGACATGGTCGGGTCGTTCATCGCCGTCCCGCTCGGAGAGGCGGTCGTCGGTCCGGCCGCGCATGCGATCGGAACCACCCCGGTGCTGCTGGCCTGCGCCGGTGTCGTCGTCGCGGCGACGGTGGCGGCCGCCTCGACGCGCAGCGTCTGGCGGGTGACGAGCGACCGCGGCTGACCGGGCCGCCGCGTCAGAACACGTACTCCATCAGCTCGACGCCGAGCACCCGGAAGGCGTCGTGGGCGCGCAGCCGGTGCGCGATCGACAGGTCGTCGAAGTTGACGATGAGCGCATAGGCCACGCCCGCGCGCGGACCCCCCAGCACGCCCGCCTCGGCGCGCACGCCGGCGGCACGGCCGGTCTTGTTGACGAACAGCAGGCCGTGCTGGTCGTTCTCGTGGGCGAACGGGTCGAGACCCGTCGCGGATGCCACGAGCGACAGGTCGTGGTTGAGGCTCAGCCACTCGGCCACCTGGGCGCTGACGCCGGGCGAGACCACCGACGAGTTGACGAGGGCCGCGAACACCTGGGCCATCTCGCGCGCCGTCGACAGGGCGACGTGCGGGGCGTCGTCGGGGCCGCGGTCGTCGCGGAAGCGGTCGAGCAGAGCCGTGCGCCGAAGACCCAGCTGGTCGATGCGCGCACGCACCGACTGCAGCCCGACCCGGTGCAGCAGCGCGTTCGCCGCGAGTGCGTCGCCCGACGTCGCCGCCATCACGGCGAGATCGGCGAGGGGCAGCGCGGGCGCCTTGAGGTGCTGCCACGTTCCCGCCACCGCCACGTTCTGCACGGCGGAACGGTCGATGATCTCGAGGGCGTCCACCCGCCCCGCCTCGATCGCGGCGGCGACCTCGATGAGCAGCGGCACGACGCCGAGACCGCCGACCGGAAGGGTCACGAAGTCGTCGCCGGCCAGCACCTCGGTGCCGCCGTCGAGGTCGTCGATGCGCACCGAGACGCGCGCCCCCGACGAGGCCAGCTCGTCGAGCGCGCGCAAGGTCGCGGTGAACGACCGACGGCCGGCGGCCGCGCGCCGGGGCAGACGCCTCGGCCCTTTGCGCCCGGCGCCGCGCAGCGCGGGCGCGTCCCTCCGCGACGGCTCCGTCGACGCCCCGGCGGGATCGGGGGCGGCGGGATCGGGAAGCGGGGGCATGCCCACGAGCGTGGCTCCTTCCGGGTCAGAGAAGCAACAAACGCAACCTCACCAAATGGTGACGCGCTGGTCGACGTCGAGCCAGAGCGCATCGCTCTCGGTCACGTCGAACGCGGTGTAGAACGCCTCGATGTTACGGACGATCTGGTTGCAACGGAACTCGTTGGGCGAGTGCGGGTCGATCGTGAGCAGGCGGATGGTCTCGGCATCCCGGCCCTTCTGCTGCCAGATCTGCGCCCAGCTCAGCAGCAGACGCTGGATGCCGGTGAACCCGTCGACGACCGGTCCGTCGGCCGGCTCGTCGTCGCCGAGCGAGAGGCGGTACGCCCGGATGGCGATGCCGAGTCCCCCGAGGTCGCCGATGTTCTCGCCGATCGTGAGGGCGCCGTTGACGTGGTGCTCCTCGGACAGCCCCTGCGGCACGAGCGCGTCGTACTGCGCGATGAGGGCCTTCGTGCGCTCCTCGAACGCCGTGCGGTCGGCATCCGTCCACCAGTCGCGCAGCGACCCGTCGCCGTCGAAACGGCTGCCCTGGTCGTCGAAGCCGTGGCCGATCTCGTGACCGATCACCGCGCCGATGCCGCCGTAGTTGGCCGCGGCGTCGCGATCGGCGTCGAAGAACGGGTACTGCAGGATCGCCGCGGGGAACACGATCTCGTTCATGAGCGGGTTGTAGTAGGCGTTGACCGTCTGCGGGGTCATGTACCACTCGTCGCGGTCGATGGGCTGGCCCACCTTCGCGAGCTGACGGTCGTGCTCCCACACGTGGGCGCGGCGCACGTTGCCGACCAGGTCGTCGGCGGCGACGTCGAGCGCCGAATAGTCCTTCCAGCGCGCCGGGTAGCCGATCTTGGGGGTGAAGGCGTCGAGCTTGGCGAGGGCGCGTTCGCGGGTCTCGGGCGTCATCCACTCGAGACCGGCGATCGACTGCCGGTACGCCTCGATCAGGTTGTCGACGAGCACGTCCATGGCGTCCTTGGCCGCGGGCGGGAAGTGCCGCTCGACGTAGACCTTGCCGACGGCCTCGCCGAGCGCCGCCTCGACGAGGCTCACCCCGCGCTTCCACCGCTCGCGATTGACCGGCACGCCGGTCAGCTGCGTGCCGTAGAACGAGAAGTTCTCGGCGACGAAGTCCTCGGAGAGGAACGCGGCCGACGCGTGCACGATCTTGAACCGCAGCCACGCCTTCCAGTCGTCGAGCCGGTCGTCCACCAGCAGCGCGCCGAGCGACTCGACGAAGCCGGGCTGGTACACGACCACCTCGGCGAACGCGTGCTCGTGACCGGGGGCCACGCCTGCCCGCCACGGCTCGAGGTCGACGCCGGCGAGCGCCAGGGTCTCGTCCCACGTCTTGAGGTTGTAGGTCTTCACCGCGTCGCGGCTGTCTTCGCGCGACCAGTGGTGCGCGGCGAGCTCGGTCTCGAGCGCGAACACTCGGTCGGCGGATGCCGCCGGCTCGGCGACGCCCGCCAGGTCGAGGATCCGCTCGATGTGCGCGCGGTACGCGGTGCGCGTCTCGTCGAAGTTCTCGAGGCGGTAGTAGCTCTCGTCGGGCAGCGACAGGCCGCCCTGATAGACCACGGGGACGTAGCGCGTGGGGTCGCCCGGGTCGGGCTCGACGAACAGGGTGACGAGGCCGCTGATGCCGTCGCGCTCGAGCTCTCCGACGAGCCGCAGCAGCTCGGGGATCCCGGTGACGTCGTCGACGCGCTCCAGCTGCGGCCCGAGCGGCTCGCGGCCGAGCGCCTCGATGCGCTCGGTGTCCATGAAGCTCGCGAACAGGTCGCCGATCTTGCGGGCCTCGGTGCCCGCCTCGGCGTCCTGCGACTCTTCGACGATGGCACGCACGTCTTGCTCGGCCTGCTCGGCGATGAGGTGGAAGGAACCCCAGCGCGCCTTGTCGTCGGGGATCTCGGCGCGGTCCAGCCAGCGGCCGTTCACGTGGCGGAACAGGTCGTCCTGGGGGCGGATCTCGTCACTGAGCTCGTCGAGTGCGAGGCCGGAGCGGGGGGTCTCGGTCATGGAGACAGGATAAGTGCCCCCGGTCGGTGCGGGGTCGGCGGTGCGGCTCGGGTTGCGCGCTGTGGCGGCCGTGGGGAGGGTCGTGCCGCTCGCACGACTCCTGCGATCCACGTGCGATCGGGCCGCCGGGGCGTGCAACGGCTCCTTGTGCCTGAGTTGTGCACGCGCACGGCGTCGCGCCGGGCTCAGGAGCCCGCCCGTGTCGGCGGCGGCCCCGTGTCGCACCCCCGCCCTAGGCTCGGACCGTGACCACCCCGCCGCCCGCCACGCTCAATCGCGAGATCGTGCGCCTGGCGTTGCCGGCGCTCGGCGCGCTGATCGCCGAGCCGCTCTTCCTCATCGTCGACGCGGCGATGGTGGGCCACCTCGGCATCGTCCCGCTCGCCGCCCTCGGCATCGCCGGCGCCGTGCTGCACACGATCGTGGGGCTCATGGTGTTCCTGGCCTACTCGACGACCCCCGCGGTCGCCCGACGGGTGGGGGCCGGCGATCTCGGCGGCGCCGTCTCGGTCGGGATCAACGGCATGTGGCTCGCCCTCTCGCTGGGCGCGGTGCTCGCGGTCACGGGCGTGTTCGTCACGCCCGGCATCGTCGACGTCTTCGGGTCGGCGCCGGACGTCGCCGCCGATGCGCGTACCTACCTGGCCATCTCGATGTGGGGCCTTCCGGCGATGCTCGTCGTCTTCGCGGCCACCGGCCTGCTGCGGGGGCTGCAGAACACCGTCACCCCGCTGTGGATCGCGGGGCTCGGCTTCGGCGCCAACGCCCTGCTGAACGCGCTGTTCATCTACGGCTTCGGATGGGGGCTCGCCGGCTCGGCCGCGGGGACGGTCGTGGCGCAGTGGGGCATGGTCGCCGCCTACGTGTTCGTCGTGGCCCATCTGGCGCGCACGCACGCCGCGACGATGCACCCCGAACGCGCGGGCCTCGGCGGCACGGCGCGCTCGGGCGGCTGGCTCTTCTTGCGCACGCTGAGCCTGCGCGCCGCGTTCCTCGCCACGGTCGCGGTGGCCACGGCCCTGGGGTCGGCCGAGCTGGCCGGCTGGCAGATCGCGTTCACGATCTTCTCGACCGCGGCGTTCGCGCTCGACGCACTCGCCATCGCCGCACAGGCGCTCGTCGGCAAGGGCCTGGGCGCGCACGACGTCGACGGGGTGCGCCGTGTGCTCGGCCGCACGGTGGCCTGGGGCCTGTGGTTCGGCGTCGCGGTCGGCGCGGCGGTCGCGGCGGCCTCCGGAGTGATCGGGCTCGTGTTCACGGGCGACCCCGCGGTGGCGGCGCTGATCCAGCCCGCACTCCTGGTGTTGGCCGTCGCCCAGCCGCTCGCCGCGTTCGTGTTCGTGCTCGACGGGGTGCTGATCGGCGCCGGAGACGCCCGCTATCTCGCTCTGGCCGGGGTGCTGAACCTCGTGCCGTACGCGCCCGCGCTCGTGCTGGTCGCCGTCTTCGCGGGTGGCGGGGCGGCGGGGCTGGCCTGGCTCGCGGCCGCGTTCTTCGGCGTGTACCTGCTCGCCCGCGCGGTCACCCTGGGGCTGCGCGTGCGCGGGCAGCGCTGGATGACGGTCGGCGCGTGACACCCACGCCCTTCCCAGCCACCGCGCGTACCGTGCGGGCATGACGTCGCCCCGCTCGGCCGTCGTGGCCGCCTCTGCCCTGCTCGTTCCCGCGCTGCTGCTGCTCGCCGGGTGCGGTGCCCCGGCAGACACGGGGACGTCGCCGACGACGAGCCCGACCCCGTCGTTCTCGCCGTCCGTGCCGTCTCCGGCGGCCACCCTCCCCGTCGATGCCGGCGCGCTCGCGCAGTGGGCGGCGTCCGCGCTCCCCGAGAACGCGGTCGGCGGCAGCACGGCGATCGCGCGGGGCACCGGCACGATCGACGCCGCGGGCGCCCGTCTCGACCTGGCGCACGAGCCCGGGGACTGGCAGGTCGTGCTGGCGTGCGAGAGCCTCACCGGTGCGCCGTTGACCGTACGGATCGGGGGCGGCGCGGCATCCGAGGTGCCCTGCGCGGCCCCGGGCGGCACCGGCGCTGGGTCGACCGCCGTGTCGTGGAACGGCGGAGCGGTCGAGGTCGACAGCGCGTCGAACGCCGTCTATGTGTACGAGGTGCACCCCCGCGCGGGCACCTGACCCCGCCGAGCAGCCTCCCCGAGCGGCCCCACCCGGCTCCCCCAGCGAGCGGACCCACCGGGGCGGAGCGCACGCGGCGCCCCGCCCCGACCGGATCAGGTGTACCAGGTGGGAACCGGCACCTGGTTCAGCAGCACGTACTCGCCGACCTCGCGCTTCTTGTAGGCGATGGGGTCGTGCAGGCTGTGCGTGCGCAGGTTGCGCCAGAAGATGTCGAGTCCCACGGTGTTCGAGGTGGCGCGCGCCCCGGTGAGCTCATAGATCTTGGATGCCACCTCGAGACCGTCGTCGACGATCCGCAGCTTTCCGGCGGCGATGCGCACCGCGATCTCTCCGCGACGACGCTCGGTCAGCTCTTCGCGCGGGGCGTGCAGGACGGCGCGGATCTCGGCACCCGCCGCGTCGAGCAGCGCTTCGTCGGCCCACAGCTTCGACTGCAGCGTCCCGTACCCCTCGAGCAGGTACCACTCGTCGGTCGCGCGCTGCTTGTCGTCGCCGCCGTAGGGCCACGGGCGGGTGCGTTCACGCGTGTAGGCCGACGCGGTCTCGAGCGCTCCCTGGGCGATGCCGAGGTAGAAGTTGGCGAAGACGAGCTGGATCGCCGGCACGTTGAGGGTGTTGTACACGAGCGGCTGGAACTGCTTGTCGACGAAGCCCGCGGCATCCGACCACGGCACGCGCACGTCGCGGATCTCGACCGAGCCCGACTCGGTGAGGCGCTGGCCGAGGTTGTCCCAGTCGCCGGCGAAGACGATGCCGTCCTGCGCGGTGGGGACGATCGCGAAGATGTGCGTGTCGGTGCCCTCGAGCACGCCCTCGAGCACCGTCAGGTCGGAGACGCGCCCGCCGGTCGAGAACGACTTGCGGCCCGAGAACACGAGCTCGTCGCCCTCTTCGCGGATGACGAGGTCGGAGTCGCGCGGGTTGACCGCCCCGCCGAACAGGAAGGCGTTGCGGGTGTACAGCTCTTCGACGGCGGCGATCTGCGCGTCGGTGGCGACGAGGCGCGCCGCCCAGGCCCACAGGTAGTGGTAACCGAGCAGCTGGCCGATCGAGCCGTCGCCGCGGGCCACCGCGCGGATGACCTTGTACGCGGTGTCCCACGTCTCGCCGGCGCCACCGTGCTCACGGGGGCCGAGCAGCGTGACCAGGCCCGAGGCCTTGAGCAGCTCGACCTCGGTGCGCGGCGGGCGGTTGGCCCGGTCGCGCTCGACGGCGTCGACGGCGAGGATGTCGGCGACCTCGCGGGCGCGCGCGATCCAGCCGGCGCTAGTGTGTGGAGTGGCTGCGTCCCGCCAGCGATCGGCCAGGCCCGTGGTCACTGAATCCGTGATCGTCATGATCGTTCCTTCCAGGGTGTGCGATTCGGTGTCGTTCCCTCCCCCGGCTGCCACCGGAGAAGGGCAGGTCCGCTCGACTCGCGGCGGGACGCATCCGTCGCCGCCGCGTCTCTCGCGGTCACGTGCCCACAGTCAACCTCCGGGCACGGCCGCAGCGGGATTTTGTTACCGACAAAGACCCCGTGTGTCGCACACCGGGCTGCTCCGGGGGCTCACGCCCAGCGGCGGCACCACTCGTACATGATCACGGCGGCCGCCGACGCGGCGTTGATCGACCGGGTCGACCCGTACTGGGTGATCTCGACGACCCCGGATGCCATCGCCACCGCCTCGGGCGACAGGCCGGGCCCCTCTTGACCGAAGAGCAGCACGCACGCCTCGGGCAGGTCGGCCCGGTCGACCGGCACCGACCCGGCGACGTTGTCGATCGCGACGACGGGGAGTGCCGCCGCGCGCGCCCACTCGGCGAACGCCGCGACGTCGTCGTGGTGCCGCACGTGCTGGTACCGGTCGGTGACCATGGCGCCGCGGCGGTTCCAGCGACGCCTGCCGATGATGTGCACCTCGGCGGCGAGGAACGCGTTGGCACTGCGCACGATCGAGCCGATGTTGAGGTCGTGCTGCCAGTTCTCGATGGCGACGTGGAACGGGTGCCGCTTGGCGTCCAGGTCGGCGACGATGGCATCCATCGTCCAGTACCGGTAGGCGTCGACGACGTTGCGGGTGTCGCCGTGGGCGAGCAGCTCGCGGTCGTAGCGGTCGTCGACGGGCCACGCATCGGGGCCGCCGGGCCACGGCCCCACGCCGTGCGTCACGGCCGGTGCCGTGCTGTCGTCGGCCGGGCTCGTCACGATCCCAGGCTACCGGCGGGCGGCGAGACATGCGTCGGGGCCGCTCGGCCCCTCTTTTCGGGCGACCGAAAAATAGCTATGATTTCGGGATGCCGAAAAATTACGCCCCCGCGCCGGAGGTGCAGCCCGCGTCCACGTCACCCACGCGCACGCGGGGCCGCCGAGCGGTATGGCTCCTCGGGCCGGCGATGGTGGCGGGCGTCGCCTATCTCGACCCGGGCAACGTCGCCAGCAACATGACGGCGGGCGCGGCGTTCGGCTACCTGCTGGTCTGGGTGGTCGTGCTGGGCAACGTCATGGCCTGGCTGATCCAGTACCTCTCGGCCAAGCTCGGGATCGTCACGGGCGAGAGCCTGCCGCAGCTGCTCGGTCGCCGCATCCGGCGTCCGGGACTGCGCCGCGCCTACTGGCTGCAGGCCGAGCTGGTCGCGATGGCGACCGACATCGCCGAGGTGATCGGCGGCGCCGTGGCGCTGCACCTGCTGTTCGGCATCCCGCTGGTGTGGGGCGGGGCGATCACGGGAGTCGTGTCGATGGCGCTGCTCGTGGTGCAGACGCGGCGCGGCGCTCAGGCGTTCGAGACGGTGCTGATCGGGCTGCTCGCGATCATCGCGATCGGCTTCAGCGCGGGGCTGCTCTTCGCACCGCCCGACCCCGCGGGCGTCGCCGGCGGCCTGCTCCCCCGGTTCGACGGCGCCGACTCGGTGCTGCTGGCGGCGTCGATCCTGGGCGCGACGATCATGCCCCATGCGATCTACGCGCATTCGGCGCTGACCCGCGACCGGTTCGCTCCCGCGGTCGCGGTGGGCGGCGTCGCGCACGGCGGCGGGGGGAACGGCGGCGCGGCGAGCGGCGCAGACGACGGCACGACGAGCGCCGACGCGCACGGCGATCTCGAACGCGCGCGCGGCATCTCGATGCCCCGCCTGCTGCGCGCCACCCGGTGGGACGTCACGATCGCCCTCGCCGTGGCCGGCACCGTGAACCTCGCGATCCTGCTGCTCGCGGCCGCCAACCTCGCGGGCGTCGACGGCACCGACAGCCTCGAGGGCGCGTACGGCGCCCTGCGCGACGGGCTCGGGCCGCTCGTCGCGACGCTGTTCGCCGTGGGGCTGCTGGCCAGCGGGCTGGCGTCGACGTCGGTCGGGGCCTACGCGGGCGCCGAGATCATGCACGGCCTGCTGCACGTGCGCGTCCCCCTCGTGGCGCGTCGGCTGGTCACCCTCGTGCCGGCCCTCGTCATCCTCGGCGCGGGGATCGACCCCACGGCGGCCCTGGTGCTCAGCCAGGTGGTCCTGTCGTTCGGCATCCCGTTCGCCCTGATCCCGCTCGTCTCGCTGACCGCGCGCCGCGACGTGCTCGGCGGCTATCGCAACCGGACGATCACCACCGTCGCCGGGGTCGTGGCATCCGTGCTGCTCATCTCTCTGAACGTCGCCCTCCTGTGGCTGGTGTTCACCGGCGGATAGGCTGTCGACGTGGAATCGCCCGTGTCAGACGACTACCTCAAGGCGATCTACCACCACACCGAGTGGCAGGACGCCCCGATCACCCCGTCGCAGCTCGCCGCGGTGCTGGGGCTCGCGCCCTCGAGCGTCACCGAGATGGTGAAGAAGCTCGCCGCGCAGGGCCTGGTGAGCCACCGCCCCTACGGTCCGGTCTCGCTGACCCCCGAGGGCGAGCGGCGCGCCGCCTCGGTGATCCGCCGCCATCGCCTCATCGAGACGTGGCTCGTACGTGAGTTCGCCTACGGCTGGGACGAGGTGCACGACGAGGCCGAGGTGCTCGAGCACTCGCTCAGCGACCGCCTGCTCGACGGCATCGACGCCCGGCTCGGGCGTCCTCGGTTCGACCCCCACGGCGATGCGATCCCGGATGCCACGGGCGCGGTGCACCGCCCGCCCTTCGTGCTGCTCTCGCACGCGGCCGCCGGCCACGCGGGGCGCGTGCTGCGGGTGAGCGACCGCGATCCCGAGCTGCTGCGGGCCCTCGTGGAACGTGGGATCGACGTGGGGCACGAGGTCGAGGTCGTGTCGGACGGTGTCGTGCGCGCGGACGGCGTCGAGGTGCCGCTGCCCCCCGGCGCCGACGAATCGGTGTGGCTGTCGCGCTGACGCCACGCAACGGTCCCGACCCATCGCCGTCACGCCCTCGGATGCCGGCCGCCCCTGCCGCGGATGCACATCGTGCGCCTCGGAGCCCGGTCCGCGCGGACGTCAGGCGCGACGCGCGCGGTCGAAGGGCCAGCGCACGTGCGTCGCCTTCTCGCACGCGGCCCACAGCTCCAGGCCGGCGGCCGTGTCGCGCAGCCGCCGCGTCGGAGTGGCCGCGCGCGGAGCGCCCCTCACCACGAGCGCCGGGCCGTACATCTCGCCCCCTCCGGCATGCGGGTCGACGAGGGCCCGCACGAGCGGCCAGGCCCCGTCCTCTTTCGACTGGGTGATCGGCGCCTGCAGGTTGTCGACGAAGCGAGAGAGCCGCGTCGGCTCGTTCACCCCGCGGATGCCACGGGTCCGGCCGCTGAGCGCGTAGCCGGGGTGCGCGACGAGGCTCTCGACCGGCACGTCGTGCGCCCGCAGACGACGGTCGGCCTCGAGCGCGAGCATCGTCGTGGCGGCCTTGGACTGCACGTAGGCCTTCCACGGCGTGTAGCCCTCGGCCAGGTCGATGTCTGTGGGCAGATAGCGCGAGATCGACGTCGACATGCTGCCGACCCACACCATGCGTCCGCGCGCGGCGGCGAGGGGCTTGAGCAGCTCGCCGGCGAGCGCGAAGTGGCCCAGCACGTTGGTGGCGAACACCAGCTCGTGCTCGCCCGCGGTCTCGCGCGTCTTCGGCGGGTGCACGACCCCGGCGTTCATCAGCAGCCCGTCGAGCCGCCCGCGCGCCCGGGCCGTCGCGGCGGCGGCGCGCACCGACCCGAGGTTGGCGGTGTCGAGCAGCAGCGTCTCGACGGCGGCATCCGGTTTCGTGCGCAGCACCGCGGCCCGGGCGGCGGCGAGCGCGTTGGGATTGCGCCCCGTCAGCAGCACGTGGGCGCCCGCGGCCGCCAACTGCACGCACGCGAAGAAGCCGAGGCCGCGCGTGGCCCCGGTCACGAGGTAGCTGCGCCCGGTGAGGTCGGGAAGGTCGTCGGGGTCCCAGTCGGTTCGCGCCACCCTTCGACCATAACGACCGCGCGCTCTCGCGTCACGGGGTGCATGCCATCGGAGGCATATCGAAACTTTCTCGACATCCCGCGTGACGAAGCGTGCGATCGTCACGTCTCATCTGCGAGCACAACGCTCCGCCGCGGCGACACAGCCGCCGCCGACGTCGACACGAAGAGAAGGAGACAGACCATGGGTCTCGACGACAAGATCAAGAACGCCGCTCAGGACATCGTGGGCAAGGCGAAGGAAGCCATCGGCAACGTCACCGACAACGACAAGCTCGTGGCCGAGGGCAAGGCCGACCAGGTGAAGGCGGATGCCAAGAAGGCCGGCGAAGACGTCAAGGACGCGTTCAAGTAAGCCGCTGCGGGCGACGGGCGGCATCCGATCGGAGAGGTGCCGCCCGTCGTCCTTCCCGCTCGCCGCGACGGGGCCGGGGCTAGGCTGACGTCATGCGAACCCGTGCGGATGTCGAGTGCTGGCTCACCGACATGGACGGCGTGCTCGTCCACGAGAACACGCCCATCCCCGGAGCGTCCGAGCTGCTGGCGCAGTGGCGCGCCGAGGGCACGCCGTTCCTGGTGCTGACGAACAACTCGATCTTCACGCCCCGCGATCTCAGCGCTCGCCTGCGCGCGTCGGGCCTCGTGGTGCCCGAGGCGTCGATCTGGACGTCGGCCCTCGCGACGGCCGACTTTTTGCGGTCGCAGATGCCGGGCGGCTCGGCGTTCGTCATCGGAGAGGCCGGTCTGACCACCGCGCTGCATGAGGCGGGCTTCATCATGACCGAGACCGCGCCCGACTACGTCGTGGTCGGCGAGACGCGCAACTACTCGTTCGAGGCGATCACGAAGGCCATCCGTTTCATCCGCGGCGGCGCCCGCTTCATCGCGACCAACCCGGATGCCACGGGCCCGTCGACCGAGGGCGTGCTGCCGGCGACGGGAGCGATCGCCGCGCTCATCACCAAGGCGACCGGCAAGGAGCCCTACATCGTCGGCAAGCCGAACCCGATGATGTTCCGCTCGGCCCTCAACCGGATCGGCGCGCACAGCGAGAACACCGGCATGATCGGCGACCGCATGGACACCGACATCGTCGCCGGCATCGAGGCCGGACTGCACACGGTGCTCGTCATGACCGGCATCAGCGACGAGAGCGAGATCGAGCGGTACCCCTTCCGTCCCGACGAGATCCTCGGATCGGTCGCCGAGCTCATCGCCGACGAGCCGGTCGAGACCGACCTCGCCGACGGCGAGGACGGGTTGGCCGCGGGGATCTGAGCATGGACGACCGCACCCTGTGGCTCATCGTCGCCTTCTTCATCACGGCGGGCACGCTCGTCGCCTTCGTCGTGCAGTGGGTGCGGTCTCGGCGGGGCGGGGGCGGCCGCGATCCGTTCGACGGGCCGGGCCCCGACGACGGAGGACGGTAGACCGCGACCGCCGCGCCCCGGGCGCGGAGCGGCGTCGGGTGATCGGGTCGTGTCCCGTGCGCACGAACGCACCCCGCGCGCCTCGCGCGACGCCCGGTACACGGCATCCGTCGCACCGCCGCACGTCGTGTGCACCGAGCAGGCGCCCGCGCCCCGGACCGGGCCGCGTTCCCGCGGGCCGCTACTGCGGCTGCAGACCCAGGTCGTCGAGGTCGATCGAGGCGAGCCACTGCAGGCCCTCGGCCTCGATCGCGGCCTGCGCACCGGTCTTTCGGTCGACGATCACGGCGACGGCGACGACCTCGGCACCCGCGCGGCGCAGCGCCTCGACGGCCTTCAGGGCCGACTGACCGGTGGTCGAGGTGTCTTCGACGACGACGACGCGCTTGCCCTCGACGTCGGCGCCCTCGATCTGGCGGCCCCGGCCGTGGTCTTTGGGCTCTTTGCGCACGACGAACGCGTCGAGCGGGTGCCCGGCGTGCACCGACTCGTGCATGACCGCGTTGGCGATCGGGTCGGCGCCCAGCGTCAGACCCCCCACCGCGACCACGCCGTCGACGTCTTTCACGAGATCGAGCACGAGGCGTCCGATCGCGGGCGCGGCCCGGTGGTCGAGGGTGAGCTTGCGCATATCGACGTAGTACGTCGCCTTCTTGCCGCTCGACAGGGTGAAGTCGCCGTGGAACACCGCCTCGTCGGAGATGAGGCGGATGAGGGCCTGACGGTCGGCTTCGAGCTCGGGCGTGGAGGCGATGGTCACGGCGTCGATTCTATTGCCCCGCATGCCGCCGGCCCCGTGCCGACCGGCGACGGCGACCCACGCCCCTGTCGCGGGAAGCGTCACGGCGATGTCAGCGGCCGAAAGTAGGCTGGATGCCATGCGCCTGGCCACCTGGAACGTCAACTCCATCCGCGCTCGCATCGACCGCACGGTCGAGTTCTGCGTGCGCGAGCACATCGACGTGCTGGCGATGCAGGAGATCAAGTGCAAGACCGAGCAGTTCCCGTACGCGGCGTTCGAGGAGGCCGGCTATCACATGGCCGCGCACGGGCTGAACCAGTGGAACGGCGTCGCGATCGCCAGCCGCGAGCCGCTGGCCGACGTCGAGATCGGCTTCCCCGGAATGCCCGGGTTCGAGAAGGGCAAAGAAGGGCCCGACCTGCCGCAAGAGGCCCGCGCGATCGGCGCCACCGTCGACGGGGTGCGGGTGTGGAGCCTGTACGTGCCCAACGGGCGTGGGCTGGACGACCCGCACTACCGGTACAAGCTCGACTGGCTCGACGCGCTGCGGCAGTACACCTCCGACACACTGGCCGCCGATCCCGACCTGGCGCTCGCGCTCACGGGCGACTTCAACATCGCCCCCACCGACGCCGACAACGGCGACCCCACCATCGTGCAGGGCGCGAGCACCCACGTGTCGCCGCCCGAGCGCGCCGCGTTCGCCGCCCTCGAGGCGGCGGGGCTGACCGACGTCGTCCGTCCCCTCATCCCCACCGGCTACACCTACTGGGACTACAAGCAGCTGCGCTTCCCCCGCAACGAGGGGCTGCGCATCGACTTCATCCTCGGCTCGCACGCCTTCGCGAACGCGGTGCAGGGGGCCGAGATCCACCGCGACGAGCGTAAGGGCGAGATCCCGAGCGACCACGTCCCGGTCGTCGCCGACCTCGACCTCTCGGGTCCCGACGACGACGACATGCCGATGATCTTCGGCTGACGCCGCGGCCTCGGGGCGCGGCATCCGCTCGCCGCCGCCGGAGCGCGACACCCGCGTCGGAGTGAAGCCGAGGTGCGGCCCGGCACCGGCGCCGCCCGGCGCACCCGGTGCCGCCGCCCGGCCGTCAGGCGAAGACACTCGGCACGAGCACCAGTGCGGCCCAGGTGATCCCCGGCGCCACCGCGACCACGATCAGCGCATTGAACAAGAGCTGTCGATAGAAGTCGGTGCGATCCACCTCCTGCGCGTTGGCGAGGATGAGGGCGCCGTTCGTCGAGAAGGGCGAGACGTCGACCACGGTCGCCGCGATCGACAGCGCCGCCACGACACCGACCACGCTCAGGTGCCCCGTCTCGAGCAGGGGCAGCGAGAGCGGCACGATCGCAGCCAGCAACGCGGTCGACGAGGCGAAGGCGGATGCCACGCCGATGACGTAGCAGAGCACCAGGGCGACCACCAGCGGAGCACCGATCAACAGGGCCGCGTCGGCGAGGTCGTCGATGACCCCGAGCTCTTCGAGGATCGAGATGTACGTGATCATGCCGGCCACCAGCAGCACCGTCGACCAGCTGATGTCGGCGATCGAGCGGGAATGCCCCTGCAGGTCGGTGAAGGCGAGCACCACACCGGCGGCGAGCGCGATGAAGCTGATCGGCAGGTGGAACACCAGCACGAGCACGAGGATCGCGCCGGTGAGGGCGAGGGTGAGCACGCGCACCGGCGTCACCTCGACCTTCTGCGCGATCGGCACGGCGCCCGGCAGCACGGTGCGCACGGTGCCGGTGGCCGTGTACTCGAGCGGACGCACCCTGCTGGCGATGCCGTAGACGGCGACGGTCAGCACCGACAGCAGGGTGTTGATGCCGTAGCTGGCAAAGAAGAGGTACCACGGGTCGATGGTCATGCCGGCGTCCTCGACGATGCCGCGGACGAGCACGCCCGACACCGAGATCGGCGAGAAGGCGCCCGCGTGCGCCCCGTTGATGGTCATGATCCCCATGACGAGCGGACTCATCCGCGCGCGGGCGGCGAAGCTCATCGCCGCAGACGAGACCAGGGCGACGGCGGCGGGGCTGAACGTGCCGAGGGCGGTGAGGAACGACGCGACGACGAACAGCACCCAGGGGATGAGCGACACCCGGCCGCGCACCGCACGCACGCAGGCGTTGACGAGCAGATCGATCGTGCCGTTGCGCTTGGCCATCCCGAAGAAGAAGGTGACGCCGACGATGGTCAGCACGATCGACGACGGAAAGGCCTTCAGGATCTCTTTGTCGTCCCAGCCGAGCAGGAACGCCCCGGCGAGGAACGATCCCACGAAGCCCAGAAATCCGATGTTGATCGAGAACACCGTCGCGATGACGAACATCACGACGAGGCCGACGAGGGGGATGATCTCTACAGACGTCATCGTCTTCTTCCGGTCGAGGGGTGGTCGGCGGGGCGACCCGGTCGGTGCGGGGTCAGGCCGGCGCGGCGACCCGGCGGTGGGTGGCGAGCAGCGCGTCTGCGAGGTGTCGGGCCGCCCGATGCAGCAGCACGGTGACCGCGCCGTCGGCCGACGTCTCGATCGCGCACGACACCACGCCGCCGGGCGTCCCGATGCGCAGCACGTGCGGCGCGACGGCGACGCCCGCCTGTTCGAGCAGGGTGCCCGGTCGCGTCGCCGCCACCGCGAGCGTCACGGCGGTGGTCAGACCGACGGTCGGATGCGGGGCGTTCATCGACAGCATGCGCACCGACAGGTCGTAGTCGGCGGCGGCCACGCGCTCGCCCAGGGCGGTGACGTAGTCGGCCGCGGGCGCGACGACGCCGACCTTGGGCACCGCGTCGGCGGCGACGGCGACGCTCTCGGCGAGCCCGAGGCGCACCGCCGCGTGTGCGCGCAGCCGACGCAACGAGGCGACCCGCGCGGTGAGCTCGGCGACGGATGCCGCACCCGACAGGCCGAACCGCTCGGCGGCGGCAATGGCGATCGGCGCGCCCGCACTGCACAGCGTCGTCGCGACGACGCCGGTGTCGCCCGGCAGCTCATCGGCGGGAGACGACGTGGGCCACGCCGATCCGGCCAGCTGCTCCGGCGAGAACGTGAAGGCCAGGTCGACGGCCACCCCCGCTCCGAGCACGCCGGGGACGGTGGCGACCTCGTGGTCGGGGTGCACGACGGCGGTGAGCAGGGCTCCGGTGTTGACGTTGCGCAGCCGCACGGTCACGGGGCGGTCGGTCACCGCGAGGGCGGGGCGGGTCTGCGTGGCGTACAGCGCGACCGCGGTGGCGCAGTTGCCGCAGTTGCTGCCCCATTCGACGCGGGGAGCGCCGACCGCCACCTGGGCGAAGAGGTAGTCGATGTCGGCCCCGTCGTCGGTCGAGTCCGAGACGATCGCGGCCTTCGAGGTCACCGAGGTGCCCCCGCCGACGCCGTCGAGCTGATGCGGGTCGTCGGCTCCGTACACGTCGATCAGCATCTCGGCGAGATCGTCTCTGCTCTCGGGCGTCTCGGAACGCTCGAACAGCCAGCACTTGCTGGTTCCGCCGCGCATCAGCGTGCCCGGCACGCGGACGGTCTCATCGGTCATGTCTGCCACGCTAGGAACAACGGGGCTTCATGAGAAGTTCACACTTCTGAACAGTCGTTAAGCTGCGCTACATTCAATCCATGCTCGACGCCGATCTGCTCACCCTGCGCCTTCTCGTGGCCGTGGCCGACCGCGGCAGCGTCACGGCCGCCGCCGAGTCGATGAGCATGACACCGTCAGCCGCCTCGCAGCGCATCACCAAATTCGAGTCCTACCTGGGACTTCCGTTGCTCGAACGGCTTCCGCGGGGTGTGCGGACGACCGAGGCGGGAACGATCGTGGTGCAGCACGCGCGGGGGATGATCCGCTCACTGCAGGCGGCGGCCGGACAGCTCGGAGCCATGAAGGCCCTCGAGTCGGGCTCGGTACGGCTCGGGTCGTTCCCCACCGTCAGCTCGTCTTTGCTGTCGGATGCGCTGAAGGACGCCCACGCCCGGTGGCCGGGCATCGACGTGATCGTGCGCTCGGCGCTGCGGCCCCGTCTCATCGAGATGCTCACCTCGGGCGAGATCGAGCTCGCGCTGCTGTGGAGCTACCCCTGGACGCCCGTGACCGAGCCCCTGATCGAGCTGTCTCCGCTCGGCGTCGACCGCACGGTGCTGCTCGTGGCGGCCGACAGCCCGCTGCAGGACGGCGTCGGGCTGTGGGAGGTGGCGGATTCGCGGTGGATCATCCGCAACGGCGACCACCCGGCATCCGAACTGCTCGATCGGAGCTTCAGCGCCTTCAACGCCACCCCGAACGTCGCCTACGAGGCGTACGACTACCAGGAGATCCAGGCGATGGTGGCCGCGGGCGTCGGTGTCGCGATGGCACCGGGGCTCGCGCTCGCCCACCACCGCCCCGATGTGCGGGTCGTCGAGCTGGCACCGTCGCCGTCGCTGCCCGAGCGCAGCATCTACCTCGCCCGCCTCAACCGCCGCGAACCCTCGCCGGCGATGCGGGGAGTGATGATCGCGCTGCGCGACGCCGCGCACCAGCTGCGGACGCTCTGACCACGAGCGGCTCCCGCGGACGCCGACGAGGGCTCCGCACGACCCGGGACCGACGCGACGGTGGGGCCGGAGGACGCCCCGGCCCCACCGCGACGAGGCCTCAGACCGCGGGCACCTCGGCGGGCGCGGTGCGGTCGATGAGGGTGACGAGCGCCTCGATGATCGATCGCAGGAAGGCCGCGGTGCCCTCGTCGTTGACGGTGCCGTCCTCGTCGAAGAGGCCGGGCGTCGACTGGATGTAGCCCTCGGGCTGACCGAGCACGAGCGCGTTGTAGTGCAGCAGCACGGCGCGCAGGTGCTGCTGGCCGGCGGCGGTGCCGACGCCGCCGGGCGAGGTGCCGACGACCGCGGTGGGCTTGTCGTTGAACGACGCCTCGCCGTAGGGGCGGGCCGACCAGTCGAGGGCGTTCTTCAGCACGCCGGGGATCGAGCGGCTGTACTCGGGCGTGACGATGAACACGCCGTCGGCGTCTTCGATCGCCTTCTTGAAGTCACGGGCGACCGGGGGGAAGTCCCCGTCGTAGTCGGGCGAGTAGAAGGGGAGGTCCTTGATGGGGATCTCGGTGAGGGTGACACCCTCGGGCGCCACCTTCTCGAGCGCCTTGGCCAGACGGCGGTTGATGGACGTGCTCGAGATGCTTCCGACGATGTAGCCGATCGTGTAGTCGGTCACGGGGTTCCTCCTGGGTGGGGGTGACGGACGACGCGCGTGCGCCGATTCATTCACTGGCAAGCCTCTCGCCGACCCCGCTATTCCGCCACGTGTCGACGCGGTTCTCGGGTGATGCCAAGGGTGAAGCTCACGACCGTGGATGCCGCCCGCCCAGCTCACCGGACCCGCGCTCCCGCGTCGCCGGATAGCGTTCGTCTGGCATCCGCCTCCACTCCGGCCCGAGGAGCACGCGTGTCCCGACGATCGCCCGACGCCCTGCCCGGGGACGCCACGGCCGGTCGCCGCATCGTCTTCGTGGATCACGCGGCCACACCCGGCGGCGGGCAGCTCGCCCTGCTCTGGCTGCTCATGCACAGCCCGCACCTCGACGCGCACGTCGTCTTCCTCACACCGGGCCCGCTGATCGCGCGGTTCCGCGACGCCGGCATCTCGACGAGCGTCGTCTCGCACCGCCCGTTCGAGCCGCGCATGCTCATCACCGAGCTGCCGGCCCTCGCCGCCGAGGTGCGGCGCCGTCGCCCCGACGCGGTCGTGGCGACGAGCATCGCCGCGGCCAAGTCGCTCGCCTTCGTCCCTCTGCGCGTGCCACGGCTCGCCTACCTGCAAGAAGACCTCGCCCGTGCCGTCGGGCGCGGGCTGACGACGCAGATCCTGTTCCGCACGGTGTATCCCGCCTTCGACGGCTTTCTCGCGAACAGCCGGTGGACGGCATCCACCGTCCCCGCCGAGCTCGGCGGGGTGCCGTGCGCGGTCGCCTACCCGCCGTCGAACGCACAGGCGAGCGTGCGTCGCACGCGTGCGTTCGCCGAGGACGGGGTGCTGCGCATCTCGACCTTCAGCCGCCCGGAGCGGTGGAAGGGGCTCGACCTGCTCGTCGACGCGGCCGAGATCCTCGCCGAGGACGGCGGCTGCCCGCCGTTCCGCATCGACATGTACGGCGGCGGCACGGTCAGCGACCAGGCGTACGCGGGCGACCTGCGGCGCCGGGTCGCCGCGTCGGCCCTGCCCATCGGCCTGCACGGGCACGTCGACGACGTCGCCGAGCGCCTGGCCGAGAGCGACGTGGTCGTGCTGCCGTCGCGGCTGCCCGAGCCCTTCGGCCAGGTCGTCGCCCAGGCCAAGGCGTCGGGGGCGGTGGTCATCGTGTCCGACGACGGCGGGGCGGTCGAACAGGTCACCGCCGATGCCGACGGCCTGGTGTTCGCGCGCGGCTCGGCCGCCGCGCTCGCCGAGCAGGTGCGGCGCCTGCTCGACGCCCCGGCACTGGGAGCCCGGCTCGCCGCCGCGGCCGCCACGAGCGCCGCGCGCTGGACCGACGAGGTGCTGGCCGCCGAGTTCATCGGCGCGCTGGGCACGGTGCTCGCCGCCGATCGCCGGCGGCACCGATGGCGTCGCCGCGGGTGGGCGCTCGTGCGCACGTGGCGGTCGGCGCGGGGGCCGGGGGTGATGGCCGCGATCCGGGCCTGAGCGCGAGGCTCCGTCTCACGGGGGATGCCGGGCGTCGCACCCCGTCGTTACGGTGGGGGGATGCCACCGCTCACACGCACGCAACGGCGGGAAGACATCGTGCTCGCCGTCGTGCTGTTCCTCGGCGGAATGGTCAGCGCCGTGCTGTCGGCCGTGTCGGGACTGTACGGCGACCGGCAGGCGGCGCTCCCGCTGGCCCTGGTCTACGTGGCCGTGCTCGCCGTGCCGATCGCCGTGCGTCGACGGTGGCCGGCGACGGTCGCCGTCATCGTCTCGGCGGCGTACTTCGTGGCCGTGACGTTCCGCATCCCCGAGGTGTACGCGGGCAACATCGCGATGTTCATCGCGCTCTACACGGTCGGCGCCTGGTCGGACGACCGGCGGCGCGCCGCGATCGTGCGCATCGCGATCATCGTCGGCATGTTCACGTGGCTGTTCGTGGTGATGTTCCAAGACGCGACGACGCCGCTCGACCAGATGCCGGGCTCCGCGCTGTCGCGGGTCGGGGCCTTCTCTCCCTACGTGGCCTACCAGCTGCTGATGATCGGCGTGAACGCGCTCTTCTTCGGCGGGGCGTACTACTTCGGCGAACGCTCCCACCAGCAGATGCGCGAGCGCGCGGCGCTGGAGGAGCGCACGGCAGAGCTCGAGGCCGAGCGCGAGGTGACGGCCGCCCAGGCGGTCGCGCTCGACCGCGTGCGTATCGCCCGCGAGCTGCACGACGTCGTCGCGCACCACGTCTCGCTCATGGGCGTGCAGGCGGGGGTCGCGCGCGCGGTGCTCGACCGCGATGTCGACGAGGCGCGCGGCATCCTGGCCGGGGTCGAGGACTCCGCCCGCACGTCGCTGCGCGAGCTGCGGCAGCTGCTCGAGACGCTGCGCGCCCCGGGCTCCGACGCCGCGCCCGCGACGGCGCCGACCACGCACGGCCTCTCGGCGATCCGCGGCCTCGTCGACGAGGCCGCCGCGGCGGGCCTGCCCACGACGTTCACGGTGATCGGCGAGCCCGCCGAGCCCCCGCCCCTCGTGCAGGTGAACCTGTACCGCATCGCTCAAGAGGCCCTGACGAACGCGCGCCGTCACGCAGGACCCGATGCGACGGCCGACGTGCGCCTGCGGTTCGATCCGGATGCCGTCGAGCTCGAGGTCTCGAACACCGGCCGCCGGGGCTCGACGGCGCCGGGGCTCGGGCAGCTGGGCATGCGGGAGCGCGCCGCCGTGTCGGGCGGCACGATCGAGATCGGGCCGCGCTCGCGCGGCGGCTACCTGGTGCGCGTGCGCGTGCCTCTGCGGTGCGAAGAGGCGGCCCATGCGTGACCTGAGGGTGCTGCTGGTCGATGACCACGCCATGATGCGCGCGGGCTTCCGCACCATCCTGTCGCTCGAGGACGACCTGACCGTGGTGGGCGAGGCGGCCACCGGAGCCGAGGCCGTCGCCGCCGCCGCACAGCTGCGTCCCGACGTGATCTGCATGGACGTGCAGATGCCCGACATGGACGGGCTCGAGGCCACCCGGCGCATCGTGGCGGATCCGTCGTCCTCTGCGGCCGTCCTGGTCGTGACGACGTTCGATCGAGACGACTACCTGTTCGCCGCGCTCGCGGCGGGCGCCAGCGGGTTCCTGCTCAAGAACGCCGGACCCGAAGAGCTCGTCGCGGCCGTGCGCGTCGTCGGCGGCGGAGACGCGCTGCTCGCGCCCGAGGTCACCCGCCGTGTGATCGCGCGGTTCGCGACGCACGCGCCCGCGCCCGCGGCATCCGTCGCCCCCGTTCCCCCGCTGACGCTGGCCGAGCCCCTCACCGAGCGCGAGGGCGAGGTGCTGCGTCTGATGGCCGAGGCGCTCAGCAACGCCGAGATCGCCGCGCGGCTGTTCATCGGCGAGGCCACGGTCAAGACCCACGTGTCGAACGTGCTGCAGAAGCTCGGGGCCCGCGACCGCGTGCAGGCCGTGGTGCTGGCCCACCGCCACGGCATGGCCTGAGCCGCCCCTCCCCCGCGAGGGGGAGCACGAGAACCCCTCGCCCGAGGGATGCCGCCGGCCCACCCGGTCCCTAACGTGAGGGGTATCGACGAGAGAGGGACGATCGTGCTCCAGCTGGACGGCATCACCAAGAGCTACGGCGGGCGCCGCGTGCTCGACGACGTGAGCTTCGCCGTCGCCTCCGGGCGGCTGACGGGCTTCGTCGGCGGCAACGGCGCCGGCAAGACCACCACGATGCGCATCGCGCTCGGAGTGCTCGCCAAGGACGGCGGCGACGTCACGCTGAACGGCTCGCCGGTCACGACGGCCGACCGCCGACGGTTCGGCTACATGCCCGAGGAGCGTGGCCTGTATCCGAAGATGAAGGTCGCCGAGCACATCGCCTACCTGGCGCGGCTGCACGGCTTCGCCAAGGCAGAGGCGACGCAGAAGGCCACCGCGCTGCTCGAGCGCCTCGGCCTCGGCGAGCGCCTCGACGACCGGGTCGAGACGCTCTCGCTCGGCAATCAGCAGCGCGCGCAGATCGCGGCGTCGCTCGTGCACGAGCCCGAGGTGCTGATCCTCGACGAGCCCTTCTCGGGGCTCGACCCCCTCGCCGTCGACGTCGTCGCGGGGGTGCTGCAAGAGAAGGCGGCCACGGGCACCGCGGTGCTCTTCTCGTCGCACCAGCTCGATGTCGTCGAGCGGCTGTGCGACGACCTCGTCATCATCGCCGGCGGCACGATCCGGGCGGCCGGCAGCCGTGAGCAGCTGCGGGCCGCGCACGCCACCCATCGCTACGAGCTGGTCTCTCGCGGCGACGCCGGGTGGGTGCGCGACGAGCCCGGCGTGACCGTGCTCGACTTCGACGCCGGGTACGCGTTGTTCGACGCGGCCGACGACGACGCCGCCCAGCGCGTGCTGCGCACGGCCGTCGCGCGCGGCGACGTCGCGAGCTTCGCGCCCCAGCGGCCCACCCTCGCCGAGATCTTCAAGGAGGTCATCCGATGAGCGCATCGGCCCCCGCCCGCCCCCGCCCCGCCGACCCGCGTCGGGCACCCGGCGAGCTGCAGAGCATCTGGCTCGTCGCCGAGCGCGAGATCGTCTCGAAGCTGCGCAGCAAGGCGTTCGTCGTCTCGACCTCGATCCTGCTGCTGGCCGCTCTGGCCGGCGTGCTGTGGGGCGGCTTCGCGGCCAACGACTCGTCGGCAAAGGGCATCCCGGTCGCGGTCACGAGCCAGACGCAGAGCGCCGTGGCGCCGTTGACGGGGGTCGACGCGACCGTCGTCTCGTCGGACGACGCCGCCCGCGCCCTGGTCGCCGACGGCACGGTCGACGCCGCGCTCGTGTCGGGGTCGACCGACCCCGCGTTCCCCTACACCGTCGTGGTGAAAGACGACGTGCCGTCGACGCTCGTGCAGATGCTGAGCGAGACGCCGCCGGTGCAGCGGCTCGATCCGGGCTCGGGTGCCGCCGACGTCTTGCGGTACTTCATCGCCCTCGGGTTCGGGCTCGTGTTCCTGCTCGCCGCGAGCACGTTCGGCGGCACGATCGCGCAGAGCGTCGTCGAAGAGAAGCAGACGCGCGTGGTCGAGATCCTCATCTCGGCGATCCCCGTGCGGGTGCTGCTGGCCGGCAAGGTGCTCGGCAACACCGTGCTGGCGGTCGGGCAGATCGTGCTGCTCGCGGCGATCGCCACGGTCGGGCTGTCGGTGACCGGGCAGTCCGCGGTGCTGACGGCTCTGGGCGGCCCGATCGTCTGGTTCGCGGTGTTCTTCCTGCTCGGCTTCGTGCTGCTGGCCTCGCTGTTCGCGGCCGCCGCCGCGATGGTGTCGCGCCAAGAGGACATCGGCTCGACCACGATGCCCATCACGATGCTCGTGATGGCGCCCTACTTCTTGGTGATCTTCTTCAACGACAACCCCGTCGTGCTGACGGTCATGTCGTACGTGCCGTTCTCGGCGCCCGTCGCGATGCCGCTGCGGCTGTACCTGGGTGAGGCGCTGTGGTGGGAGCCGGTGCTGGCGCTCGTGCTGCTGGCCGCGGCCTGCGTCGCCGCGATCGCCATCGGCTCGCGCATCTACAGCAACTCGCTGCTGCGCATGGGGGCCCGGGTCACGCTGGCCGAGGCCCTGCGAGGCTGACCGGTTCGGGCCCGGCCACCGGGCAGGCGGATGCCACGACTGCGGGCATCCGCCCGCCGCTTTTGATGGTGGAGCCCGGTGCGCGGATAGGCTCGAAGCGTGTTTCGTCTGATCGCTGCTGCCGCGTTCGGAGCCCTGCTCGGAGGAGTGGTGGCGGTCTTCGTCGGCCCGCCGGGGGCCGGTACGGCCGTCGTCAGCGTGGCCTTGCCGGTGTGCATCATCGCGATCGTCTTCTTGCGCGTCGGCCGCACCCTGGGAGCCGCCGTGCCGTCGGACGCGGCCGTGCGCGAGGCACGCGATGCGCGGCGGCTCGGCCGGGCGCGCATCGACCGGGTGACGCAGACCGGCCCCCAGATCAACGAGCAGCCCCTGTGCGACGTCGACGTGACCGTCCGCCCGCTGACGGGCGAGGCGTATGCGACGACGCTGCGCATGATCGTGCCGCTGACCGAGCTGCCGATCTATCAGGCCGGCGCAGAACGCGACGTGGCCCTGCTGATCGAAGGCGGCCCGGAGGCCGTCTTCGTCGACGGCGAGCTCTCACCCGCCGAGCACGATGCCCTCACCGTGCCGCCCAGGTCGAACGTCCCGTTTCGAGCCGTCCCTCCGCACACGCGCATCGACGGCGGTCGACGCCGTGGACCCCTGCTGGGGATCGGCCGTCGGGGGCGACCCTGGCGTCTGGCGCTCTTCACCGTGATCGCGCTGGTGGCCGGCGCCGCCGTCCTGCTGCCCTATCGCGAGGCGGTCGCGCTCACCGCGGCGGCGATCCACGAGGGACGGTGGAGCGTCGACCTGCGCCGCCCCGAGGCGCTCGCCCAGGCCGAGCGGTCACTGCAGACCGCGATCGGTCACGACCGCGTCGTGTCGATCACCGTCAGCACCGACTTCGTCCTCGTCGACGCCCCCGTACGCGCGGGCGAGATCGCGACCGACGAGTGGATCTACCGCGGCGGCCAGGTCAGCCGCCAAGGCGCGGCTCGCCCGCAGCCCGAGCTGGCCGCCGAACAGTTCGCCTGGACGGACGTCGCCCTCGATCGCCTCTGGCCGGCGATGCAGGAGGCGGCCGCCCGGAGTGGCCTCCCCCTCGACGGCGCGGCCGCTTTCGTGCAGCGGGCGACCGACGACGACGTGACGAGCGACACCTTCATCCGCAACGTCGGAGCGCCCACGATGGGATTCACCCTGCGCGACGACTATCGCAGCCAGAGCTTCCGTCTCACGGCCGATGGGAACGGACCGACACCGGTCGGATGAAGCGGCGGGGCGTCGCGCGGCGGCGTCGCGCGGGGCCGAGCCGCGCGATCGTCGCCGCGATCGCCATCGGCTCGCGCATCTACAGCAACTCGCTGCTGCGCATGGGTGCCCGTGTCACGCTGGCCGAGGCCCTGCGAGGCTGACCGGTTCGGGCCCGGCCACCGGGCAGGCGGATGCCACGGCTGCGGGCACCCGCCCGCCGCCGTGCGCGATGGGGGCCGCGGCCGGGCTGCGCCGCGGCTGATCGGCGCCGCGCACGGGGCGGGCGTCGCGGATGCCGTCTCAGTCGACGAGGTACGCCGTGACGCTGTCGGACAGACGGATCGGCGTGCCCTTCGCTCCGCGTCCGCCCGCGTCTCCGACGGCGATGCTCAACACCGAGTCGACCCCGAACAGCCCGCCGGCGTCGTGTCCCCCGCCGAGGGCGCAGCCGGCCGACCAGGGCATGTCGTCGACGACGGTGTAGCTCACGATGCAGATGCCCTGCCCGTTGTCGCGCTGGGCGAGGAAGATGCGGAAGTCGCGGATCGTCGCGATGTACCGGGTGCTCGCGGGGTCGATGCCGCTGTCTTCGAGAAGACCCGCCGAGATGACGTCGTCCTGCGTCTGGGGGAACGTCAGCTCGGGCCACGACACCGCGTCGGGGGTCGGTGTGGCCGCGGCCGAGGACAGCGCGGTCGAGAGCGAGCCGGCGGCGAACCCCAGCCCGATGAGCGCCAGCCCGCCGACGACCGCCCCCGCGACCCACGCGGCCCGGCGCCGCATGGGAGCCGCCACGGCGACGCCCTCGACGAGCCGTCCGTCGGCGAGGTCGGGCGTCGACGAAGGGGGCTCGTGCGCCAGCGCTGGCGGGGCGTCGAACGGGTGGGCGGTCTCGGGCGCACCGACCGGTCCGGCGGCGAGGACGGGCACCGCCGCCGCGCGGCGCACAGCATCTTCGAGCTCGGCCAGACGCGCGACCTCGTCGGGTGTCGCCTCGGCGCCCCGCACCCCGTAGACCTGCTCGCGCAGGCGGCGCAGCTCGACCTCGACGTCGTCCATGTGACGACTCTAGGGGCGTCTCGCGACGACGAGGACGACCTTTGACGGAAGCGACCGCCGACGTTCGTCTTCCCGGCGCACGTGCGCGCGGAGACTCATCGGCACCCGCCGGGCTCGATTCCTTGTCCACCGTTTCGGGGACAGACAGATTTTTCACCCCCACGTAAAGTCATTCCCGCCCCCCGAACCCATGAGGAAGGAACATCGTGCGTACACCGCAGTACGTCATCTCCGCGACCGCAGCACTGACCTTGCTCGTCACCACCCTGCTCGGCACGCCAGCGATCGCGCTAGACGAGGGCGCTTCCACCGAGCCGGACACCTCGGCAACGACGACGGGGCAGGGAGAGGAGGTCAGGTTCGGCCCGACCCTGGAGCAGTCCGTTCTCATCGGCCTGGCGAGGAGAGCCTCGGAAAATGATTCAGAGCTCGCGTCGACGAAATCGATACCCTTCAACCCCGTCGACAGCCTGCAATGCGACGCGCTCAACAACGCAGACCACGTCATCGAAGAGATTCATTCGTTCCCCTACTCGACCCCTGACGGTTCGCAGATCCTCTGGCCAGGGGGAGACATCGACCTTCTGTGCGGCACAGACAACTCCAGCGGGTTCAAACACATCCGTTACCGACACCAATGGCCGAGCTTCGGCGCCACGAATGGCTGGGAGACGGTCCGCGCGTCGGCCTCGGCAGCTTTGGGCTACACCTCGCCGCAATCCTGGGATGAGTACATGATCCACGCTGTCCAGGACACATTGGACTACTCGTACCCCTCACCGCAGGTGAACAACGATCAGCAGAAGGTCTGCTTCTCGGCTCCGTTCAACATCTACAAGGGGACCTCCGTCTACGCGTCGTACTACGCGAACACGATCGTGTCGAAAAACAACTTCCGCATCGTGACGGCGTACCTCAGCAATGTGTCACAGGCATCGGCCTGCTACAACGGCTGGCAGGACTAACCTTCCGATGGTTTCCCCCCGGGCAGGAAGTCTGGGGAGTAACCTTCGAAATCTCCGATCACGCGCACCTCGGGACCGAGCTCTCGCTGAAGCTGTCGGACGAGTTCGTCGCCCTCGGCCATCCACCTTCTGCCGATCTCCGGGTCTGGCCAGCGGATCTCGGTGACCGGATCGAGCACCGTCTCCCACACGCGGTTCCACTCACGAAGGCGGGAACGCAGCCCGGGAGATATCGAAACGGTCGAAGGAACGAGGTCTCCTCCATACCATTCCGGGAACAGGATCAGAGTGTTTCTCCACTCCTCCAAGGCGCCCACGACTCCAGCCTAACCGCGAGGTCGGCCTGACGACCCTCCCCGAGCTGGCGCGTGCCTCGTGAGCACCGACGGCATGCCGAACAGCGACCAGCGTCCGTCAGCGAGCGCCCGGCGCGGTGGCATCCAACGCATCGGCCGCGCCGACCAGCGCGAGGTGCGACAGGGCCTGCGGCGTGTTGCCGGCCTGGCGCCGCTGCCCGGGGTCGTACTCCTCGGAGAGCAGGCCCAGGTCGTTCGCGACGGCGGTCAGACGGTGCATGAGCGCGATCGCGTCGTCTCGACGGCCGCTGTGCGCATACTGGCCGACGAGCCAGAACGAGCACGCCAAGAAGGGGTGCTCGTCGCCCGTCAGACCGTCGACTCCCGTCGTGCGATAGCGCAGCAGCCAGCCGTCGGGCATGAGCGTCTGCTCCATACGGGCGACGGTGGCGAGCATGCGCGGGTCGTCGTAGGCGCAGAACCCCACCTGCGGCAGGATCAGCAGCGACGCGTCGACCTCGTCGGTCTCGAAATGCTGCGTGAACCACCCGCCCTCGTGCACGCCGCGGGCGTCGATGTCGGCCCGGGCGCGGTCACGCAGGCGACGCCACGTGTCGACGTCGCCCTCGAAGCCGTGCTCTTCGACGGCCCGGATGCCGCGGTCCAACGCCGCCCACACCATCGCGCGCGAGTGCGTGAAGAAGTGCGGCTCGCCGCGCATCTCCCAGATGCCCAGATCGGCGCGGTCGAACCACGTCGCGACCTGGTCGACGAGCGCGCGCTGCAGCGCCCACGAGAACGAGGTCTCTTCGACCCCCGCGTCGCGGGCCGCCTCGAGGGCGACCATGACCTCGCCGATCACATCGGCCTGGTACTGCTCCACGGCGCCGTTGCCGATCCGCACCGGCGACGCGCCCCCATAGCCCGGCAGGCTGCCGATCTCGCGCTCGGGCAGATCGCGCTCGCCCGCGATGCCGTACATGATCTGCACGTCGGCGGGGTCTCCGGCGACGGCCCGCAGCAGCCAGGTGCGCCAACGGTGTGCGGCCTCGAGATAACCGTGGTCGATGTAGGCGCTGAGGGTGAGCGCCGCGTCGCGCAGCCACACGTAGCGGTAGTCCCAGTTGCGCGAGCCGCCGAACGCCTCGGGCAGCGACGTCGTCGCCGCGGCGACGATGCCGCCGGTCTCGGCGTGCGTCAGAGCGCGCAGCACGAGCAGCGAACGGGTGACGAGCTCGGCGTGCGACCCGGCCGACTTCACACGCCCCGCCCACTCGGCCCACCAGTCGCGCGTGCGCCGCAGCGTGACGTCGACGTCGATCGCCGCCGGAGGCTCCTGCCACGACGGGCCCCACGACAGCACCGAGTCGACGGTCTCTCCGGCGACGGCGGTCCACAGCGCCCGGTGGGCCGTGTCGACGGCGATCATGCGCGGCCCCCGCAGCACCACCGCGTCGGGCCCGGCCACGGCGAAGATCGCGTGGCCGCCGTCGTGCCCGACCTGCCGCACCCACGGCACCGCGCGCGCGTAGTCGAAGCGCAGACGCACCTCGCTGACGAAGTCGACCTCGCCCGAGACGCCGACCACCCTTCGCACGAGGGCCTGGATGCCGTCGTCGATCGGCATCGCGTCGTGCACCTCGGCCACACCGGTCGACGTCTGCCACCGTGTCACGAGCACGAAGGTGTCGCCGTCGTACCGGCGCGTCGCCGTCGCGTCGGGATCGCTGGGCCGCAGCGACCAGGCGCCGTGCCCCTCGTCTCCGAGCAGCGCCCCGAACATCGACCCGCTGTCGTACCGGGGCAGGCAGAGCCAGTCGACGCTGCCCCGCGACGAGACGAGGGCGGCGGAGCGGCAGTTGCTGAGGACCGCGTAGTCCTCGATCGGAGTCGTCACCCTCGTGATTGTGGCAGGTGCGGCCGACATCGTGGCCGAACATCGCGCTAGCGGCATCCATGTGCCCGCTGCAAGTGCCCCGGCGGTGTGGGGACGGGACGATACGGTTGCCGCATGGCGGCGGACACGACCCTGATCATCCTGGGCGCCTCGGGCGACCTCACCTCGCGACTGCTCCTTCCTGCGCTGGGGCAGCTGCTGACGCGCGAGCCGGGACGTTCGGTGCGTCTGCACGGCGCCGGCATGGAGGACTGGACCGACGAGCACTGGCGCGACGTGGTACGCGCGGCGTTCTCGACGACCGACTCGGCGCCCGCGTTCGAGATGGTGTCCGACACCGCGTACACGCGGGCAGACATCACCGACGCCGACGATCTGCGCACGCTGCTGCAGGCCGCCGAGGGGCGACCCGCGCTGTACTTCGCGGTGCCGCCCGCCGTGACCGAGAAGGCGTGCGTCGCCCTCGCCGACGTCGACATCCCCGAGGGCACGGTCCTCGCGCTCGAAAAGCCGTTCGGCACCGACGAGGCGAGCGCCCACGCCCTCAACCTGCAGGTCGAGAAGCTCGTCCCCGAGAACCAGGTGTTCCGCATCGACCACTTCCTCGGCCGGTCGACCGTGCTGAACCTGCTCGGCGTGCGGTTCGCCAACCGCCTCGTCGAGAGCGTGTGGTCGGCCGACGACATCGCGTCGATCACCGTCGACTTCCCCGAGGCGCTGGGCCTCGAAGGACGAGCGGGCTACTACGACCACGCCGGCGCGCTGGTCGACATGATCCAGAGCCACCTGCTGCAGGTCATGGCGTTCGTCACGATGGAGCCGCCGTCGTCGCTCGACCAGCTCGACCTGCGCGACGCGACGTCGGCGGTGCTGCGCGCGACGCACGTCTGGGGAGACGACCCCGTGGCCTCGTCGCGCCGCGCTCGCTACACGGCCGGCTCGGTCGGCGACCGCTCGTTCTCGTCGTACGTCGACGAGCCCGGCGTCGACCCCTCGCGCAACACCGAGACCCTCGCCGAGATGACCGTCGAGGTGCGCACCGCGCGTTGGCAGGGCGTGCCGATCACGCTGCGCTCCGGCAAGGCCCTCGGCTCGGGCGACCCCGCGGTCACCGTCGCGTTCCGCCCTGTGCGCCACCTGCCGCAGGGGTTCACCGGCGACGCGAAGCCGACGGTGCTGCGCTTCTCGCTCGGGCCCGACACGATGGGGCTCGAGCTGAACGTCAACGGCGGCGACGACCCGCTCGAGCTCGAACGCACCACTCTCGAGGCCGATCTCGGCGAGGGGTCGCTGAAGGCCTACGCCGAGGTGCTGTCGGGCATCCTCGACGGCGACGCGATGCTCGCGGTGCGCGGAGACGCGGCCGAGCAGTGCTGGCGCATCGTCCAGCCCGTCATCGATGCCTGGCGCGCCGACAAGGTGCCCCTCGACGAGTACCCCGCGGGCACCGCCGGCCCGGCATCCTGGGGTCTCTGACCCGACGCGCCGACGAGGCGAGAGGGATCGGGAAGATTCTCGCCTCCACGGCTGTTCGTCCCAACGGGTCAATGGAGCCCCGGCCGAAACCTTCTCTCTCAGGAGCCTTCATGTCCACCGTTATCGACCGCACCGCCCCCACGGACGCGCCCATCCTCGACGTTCTCGCCGAGCGCTGGAGCACCCGCGTCTTCGACGCCGAGACCCCGATCGACGAGACCGCCCTGCGCTCCGCCCTCGAGGCCGCGCGCTGGTCGCCGTCGGCGATGAACCTGCAGCCGTGGCGCTTCATCGTGGCCCGCCGTGGCACCGACGCGCACGCGCGCATCGTCGACACGCTCATCGGCTTCAACCAGGGATGGGCACCCGCCGCCGGCGCGCTGCTCGTCGTGCTGGCCGAGAACGAGAACGCCGAGGGCGAGGCCCTCGCCTGGGCGCAGTACGACGCGGGTCAGGCCGCCGCCCACTTCACCGTGCAGGCGCACGCCGAGGGCCTCGCGACCCACCAGATGGGTGGCTTCTCGCCCGACGACCTGCGCCGCGCGTTCGACATCGAGCCGCGCTTCGCCCCCGTCGCGGTCATCGCCGTCGGAGCCTGGGGCGACATCGAGGCCGCCGACGAGGCCGTCCGTCAGCGCGAGACCGCCCCGCGCGAGCGTCGTCCGCTCGCGGAGTCGGTGCTCGTCGACGCCTGAGCCACAGACGACCGGGCGCCCCGGATGACGCCGTGACGGCGTCGCCCGGGGCGTTCCGCGTTCCTGGCCGCGCGGCGGTCAACGCTCGACGAGCACGCCGTCGGCGTCGGCCCACACGTGCCGACCGGGGCGGAAGACGACGCCCGCGATCGTGACGGGCACGTCGACCTCGCCGACGCCGTCCTTCGCGCTTTTGCGGGGGTTGGAGCCGAGCGCCTTGACGCCCAGGGGCAGCGACGACAGGGCCGCCCGGTCGCGGACGGCGCCGTGCACGATCACCCCGGCCCACCCGTTCTCGACGGCCGAGGCCGCGATGAGATCGCCGACGAGAGCCGACTCGAGCGAGCCGCCCCCGTCGACCACCAGCACGGCACCGTCTCCCGGGGTCGCCAAGGTGCGCTTGACCAGCGCGTTGTCACGGTGGCACCTGACGGTGCGCAGCGGTCCGTCGAACGCCGTGCGCCCGCCCAGGTCGAGCAGCTGCAGGGCGAGCGAGTCGAGCTCGTCGCCGCGGGCGTCGAAGAGGTCGGCGGTCGCGATCGTCATGACGCCAGGCTAACGGCGCGCGCCCGAGGAGTGAACGGCGAGAGGGATGCCACGCGCCCGGCGCGGCATCCCTCTCGCGGTGTTCGGCCTATTCGATGATCTCGGCCTCGATCACGTCGTCGTCGCCCGGGTCTTCGGCCTCGGCAGCGGGTCCGACGCTCGCGAGCACGAGCGACTCGCCGTCGCTGGCGACGTCGACGCGGACGACATCGCCGTCGCGCACCGTGCCCGCGAGGATCGCCATGGCGAGGCGGTCCTGGATCTCGGACTGGATGAGGCGGCGCAGCGGGCGGGCGCCGTACACCGGGTCGTAGCCGCGCTCGGCCAGCCACGACCGGGCGTCGGGCGTGACCGCGAGGGTCAGCCGGCGCTCGCGCAGCCGCTTGTGCAACGCGTCGACGGCGAGCTCGACGATCTGGGCCAGGTCGTCTTCGGTGAGCGCCTGGAAGATGACGATGTCGTCGAGGCGGTTGATGAACTCGGGCTTGAACGCCTGGCGCACGAGCGCCTGCACCTGCTCGCGCTTCTGCTCCATCGAAAGCGTCGGGTCGATGAGGATCGGCGAGCCGAGGTTCGAGGTGAGGATCAGGATGACGTTGGTGAAATCGACCGTCCGGCCCTGGCCGTCGGTCAGTCGGCCGTCGTCCATCACCTGCAGCAGCACGTCGAACACCTCGGGGTGCGCCTTCTCGACCTCGTCGAGCAGCACGACGCTGTACGGACGTCGCCGCACGGCCTCGGTCAACTGGCCCCCGGCCTCGTAGCCGACGTACCCCGGAGGGGCGCCGACCAGACGCGAGACCGAGTGCTTCTCGCCGTACTCCGACATGTCGATGCGCACCATGGCGTGCTCGTCGTCGAACAGGAAGTCGGCGAGCGACTTCGCCAGCTCGGTCTTGCCGACGCCGGTGGGGCCGAGGAACAGGAACGAGCCCACCGGGCGGTTCGGGTCGCTGATGCCCGCGCGCGAGCGACGGACGGCGTCGGACACCGCCTTGACGGCATCCTTCTGTCCGATCAGGCGCTTGCCGAGCTCGCGCTCGAGGTGCAGCAGCTTCTCGGTCTCGCCCTGCAGCAGACGCCCGACCGGGATGCCGGTCCACGCGGCGATGACCGCGGCGATGTCTTCGTCGGTCACCTGGTCGTTGACCATGCGGTCGCCCGTGGGCTCTTCGCGCTCGGCCGTCATCAGCTCGCGTTCGAGCGCGGGGATGTCGGCGTACAGCAGACGCGACGCCCGCTCGAGGTTGCCCTCGCGCTGCGCCCGCTCGGCCTCGACGCGGGCGGCATCCAACCGCGTCTTCAGCTCGCCGACGCGGTTGAGCGACGAGCGCTCGCGCTCCCACCGGGCCTGCAGCTCGTCGAGCTTGGCCTGCTCGGCGGCGAGGGTCTCGCGCAGCGCGGCGAGACGCTCCTTCGACGCCGGGTCCTTCTCTTTCTTGAGCGCCAGCTCTTCGAGCTTGAGCCGGTCGACGTGACGACGCAGCTCGTCGATCTCGAGCGGTGCCGAGTCGATCTCCATGCGCAGGCGCGACGCGGCCTCGTCGATCAGGTCGATGGCCTTGTCGGGCAGCTGCCGCGAGGGGATGTAGCGGTTCGACAGGGATGCCGCCGCGACCAGCGCCGTGTCGGCGATGGCGACCTTGTGGTGCGCCTCGTACCGCTCCTTGAGGCCGCGCAGGATCGCGATCGTGTCTTCGACGCTCGGCTCGCCGACGTACACCTGCTGGAAACGGCGCTCGAGGGCGGCGTCCTTCTCGATGAACTCGCGGTACTCGTCGAGCGTCGTCGCACCGATCAGGCGCAGCTCGCCACGGGCGAGCATGGGCTTGAGCATGTTGCTCGCGGCCACCGACCCCTCGCCGCCGCCGGCGCCCATCAGCACGTGCAGCTCGTCGATGAACGTGATGATGCGTCCGTCGGACTCGGTGATCTCTTTGAGGACGCTCTTGAGGCGCTCCTCGAACTGCCCGCGGTACATCGCGCCGGCGACGAGCGCCGAGATGTCGAGCGAGACGAGCTCTTTGTTCTTCAGGCTCTCGGCCACGTCGCCCGCGACGATGCGCTGGGCGAGGCCCTCGACGACGGCGGTCTTGCCGACGCCGGGTTCACCGATGAGCACGGGGTTGTTCTTGGTGCGCCGCGTCAGCACCTGGCTGACCCGGCGGATCTCGCCGTCGCGACCGATGACGGGGTCGAGCTTGCCCTGCCGGGCACGGTCGGTGAGGTTGATGCCGAACTGCTCGAGGGCGCTCCGCGCATCCTCCTGCCCCGGCTGTTGTGTGGCGTTCATATGTCTCCTGAGATCTGCGCGCAAAACTTGAGCCGTGCGGACTCAAATTTAGCAGCGCGCCGCGCACGGGGCAATGGGCGGCGGGATCCGCGGTGGGGTTCGGGGGCGAGCGACGGAGGGGCCGCGTGCATGACTCCTGCAGAACGGGCACGAACACCGTCCGATCGCCCACGAGGCGCTGCCTTTCCTGAGCCGTGCACGGGCGACCCTCGGCCGTCGGCTCACCGGGTGGAGGTCCGTCGGCCCACCGGGCGGAGGGCCGTCGTCTCATCGGGCGGAGGTCAGCCCGCCCCGCGCAGCCCTCCGCGAGCGCGGCCGCTCACGCGGGGACGGCCTCGCGCTCGACCTCGGACGACCCCGCAGGCACGCAGCAGAAACGCGCCCGATACGCCGTCGGCGTCATGCCGAGCGTGCGGGCGAAGTTCTGCCGCAGCACGGCCGCCGACCCGAACCCGCACTCCGAGGCGATGCGGTCGAGACCGAACCCGGTCTCTTCGAGCAGTCGCTGCGCGTGGATGAGCCGCTGCCGCGCCAGCCACGCCGCGGGCGTCGCTCCGAAGTCGGCCTTGAAACGTCGCGCGAACGTGCGCGGCGACATGTGCGCCCGCGCGGCCAGACGCTCGATCGGCAGGTCGGCGTGCAGGTTCTGCATCATCCACTCGGTCACGGGAGCGAGCGAGAGCGACGGCGACACCGGCAACGGCGAGGCGATGAACTGGGCCTGCCCTCCGTCGCGCTGCGGGGCGACGACCATCCGTCGCGCGATGCGGTTGGTCAGCTCGGCGCCGAGCTCTTGCCGCAGCAGGTGCAGGCAGGCGTCGAGACCGGCCGCCGTCCCCGCGCTCGTGATGACGTTGCCCGACTGCACGTACAGCACGTCGGGGTCGACCTCGATGGCCGGGTACATCCGCCCCATCAGGTCGGCGTATCGCCAATGGGTCGTCGCGCGCTTCCCGTCGAGCACACCGGATGCCGCCAGCACGAACGCCCCGCTGCACACGCTGAGCAGCCATGCCCCGCGCGCGTGCGCCGCCCGCACCACCTCGGTCACGCGCGGGTCGACGGCGCCCCACGTCGATCGCGGGATGGGGGCGAGCACGAGGACGTCGACGTCGGCCGCCGCGTCGAGCCCGCGCTCGACGTTGACCGAGAACCCGATGTTCGAGGGCACGACGCCCGGGTCGGGCGCCACGATGCGGAAGTCGAAGTTCGGGATGCCGTCGTCGCTGCGGTCCAGTCCGAACGCCTCGCACGCGAGGCCGAACTCGAACGGGGCGAAGCCGGGCTGGATGACGACAGCGACCGAGCGCATGAGAACCTCCGCGTGGCAGGAAATCGATGGATGACGTCCATCATGCCACTCGTGGGCAAGATCCCTCGACTCGTAGCGTTTCTGCCATGGCTTACCTCGTCGCTCTCGGCATCCTCGCTCTCATCGGCATCGTCGCGACCATCGCCCTGGTGCGGTCCGACGGCTACGGCTCCGTCGCCGTGGACCCGTCGCGCGTGGTCGAGCCCGACCCCCGACCCGGCCCCGCTCCCGCCGCCCCGACGGCGAGCGTCGACGACACCGCTCCGTCGTCACGGGGTCGCACGGCACGCCGTGGCGACGACGACCGCGCGCCGCGTCGTCACGCGGCGGCCTGACCCGCGGCACGACCCGGTGGCTTCTGCGCGGGGGCGCTCAGCGCCCCCGCGCGATCGCCCTCTCGTAGACCTCGATCATCGCCGCGGTCCGCGACGACTGCCGGAACCGCTCGGCGATCGTCGCGTCGACGGCCACGGGGGCGCCCGCAGCGATGTCGAAGGCAGCACGGCGAAGCGTCTCGGCGAGGCCCGAGACCGTGGCATCCGGGACCGCCCACACGCCCCCGCCGAGCTCGTCGGCGATGTCGGGGTCGCTGACCACCGACGGCGTCCCCAGCGACGCGGCCTCGAAGACCGTCATGCCCTGTGTCTCGAAGCCGATCGAGGTCTGCACGACCGCGTCGGCGTCGGCCAGTCGCGCGAGGGTGTCGGCGTACGCGAGGCGTCCCGAGAAGACGACGGATGCCACCGGCCGACGCCGCGCCACGAGCCTCTGCGCCGCGTGGAGCTGCGCGCCGCCTCCCACGATCTCGATGTCGGCGTCGACGCCCGACTCGGCCACGGCCTCGAGGAAGGGAAGGAGCCGCTTCTCGGGGCTCATGCGGCCGAGCCAGACGAACCGCGGGCGCCCCGGACGTCGCGTCGTCGAGCCGGCCGCTCGGGCCTCGTCGAGCAGACCGTCGTCGATGCCGTTCCACACGACGTCGACCTGGCCCGATGCGGGCGTCGCACCGTGGCGTCGGAGCCGCCGCGCGAAGTGCGCGGACGGGGCCGTGACGGCCTGGGACAGCGCAGCCAGGCGTCGAAGATAGGCCCACCCGTCGACGGCTCCGGCGGCGTCGGCGTCGGGGCGCGGCACCGGGCGCAGCGCGCGCCGCGCCCACGCGTTCAGCACGCGCAGCACGACATTCGGGAACGGCGCGGTCGCCTCGATGCCCACGTCGACACGATTGTGCATCGTGTGCACGACGGGCAGGCCGTGCCGCGCGGCGTAGCGATGGCCGATGAACGCGCCCCAGAAATCGCCCTGCACGTGCACGACATCGACGGGGGCGCGGCGCGAGAGGGCGGCATCCACGAACCGGTCGGTGCGGGCGCCGGGCCACGTCAGCGCGTACTCACGGTCGGGCGTGATCGCGATCGACGGGGTGTCGACGAAGGCCGGGTCGGTCGGCGCCGGACGGTGCATGCGCGGGGCCACGACCGTGACGGTGTGCCCGGCACGCTCCAGGAAACGCCGTTGCAGACGCATCGACACCTGTGCGCCCCCCAGCGACTCGAGGTGCTGGTCGGCGAACATGACCACGTGCACGGGGCTACTCCGGCAGGGGCCGACCGCGGTACAGGGCCTCGAACGTGTCGAGCGTGCGGTCGATGTCGTGCACCGAGACACCGTCGAGCGACGCCTGCTGCATGCGCAGGCGCTCGTCGGGCGACGCCGTCAGCACATCGGTCAGGCGCGCCGCGAGCTCGTCGGCGTCGCCCGGCTCGAACAGGTAGCCGTTCTCGCCGTCGTGCACGAGGTGGGGCAGGGCGACGGCGTTCGCCGCGACGACGGGCAGACCGGATGCCATGGCCTCCATCGTCGCGATGGACTGCAGCTCGGCGATCGAGGCGATGGCGAAGACGCTGGCGCGAGAGTAGAGGCGCCGCAGCTCGTCCTCTGACGTGTGCCCGTGGAACGTGACGCGCTCGCTCACGCCGAGCTGCTGCGCGAGCGTCTCGAGGTTGCGACGCTGGTCGCCGCCGCCCACGATGTCGAAGCGCGCGTCGAGGGCGGGGTCGAGCTTCGCGAGCGCGCGCAGCACGACGTCGATGCCCTTCTCGGTCGTGAGACGGCCGACGAACAGGATGCGGTTCGCGTCGCGCGGGGTGAGGTCGGGGGTGTAGTTCGCCTTGTCGATGCCGCACGAGATCGGGATGACGCCCTGGATGTCGATCGTCGACTCGAGGAAGTCGGCGGCCTTGCGGGTCGGCGTGGTCACGGCGCGGGTCAACGAGAACGTGCGGGCGGCGTCGGCCCAGGCCCAGCGCACCACACGCTTGTCGAGCAGCGGCGGCAGCGTGGTGAAGTCGAGGATGTTCTCGGCCATGACGTGGTTGGTGGCGACGAGCGGGATGCCGCGCTTGTGGGCCTCGCGGGCGAGCGCGCGGCCGATGACGATGTGCGACTGGATGTGCACGACGTCGGGCTTGACCTCGTCGAGGATCGGCCGCACGTGCGCCTTCGCGCGCCACGGCCAGACGAACCGAAGCCAGTCGTGCGGGGGCCAGCGCACCGACGGCAGGCGGTGCACCGTCATCGGCTCTCCCTCGACGACCTCGGTCTGCGGCTTCTCTCGGCGATAGCGCCGATTGGGCGCGATGACGTGCACGTCGTGCCCGCGGCGGACGAGCCCCGCGGCGAGGCGCTCGGCGAAGCGCGCGGCGCCGTTGATGTCGGGGGCGAAGGTGTCGCAGCCGATGACGATCGTGAGGGGGCGGTCTGCCGAGGGATGGTCGCCAGGCGTCGCAGGAGTGGTCACGGGTGGTGAGGCCTATCTGTGCGGCGGAGAGGGGTCGCACGGTGCGGTGCATGCGCCCGTCCACTGTACCCGAGCCGATTTTGCGGGCCCGGATGCCATTCCGCGGCGTGTGGGAACGGGCGCCGCCGCGGTGGCGGGGCGGGTGGTCGGGCGACGGAGGGGCCGGTGTGGGCGGCACGGGCGAGGTGAGGGGCGGCACGTGGGGCGGGGCAGGCCGGGGCGCTCGCCCTGCGGCGCCCCCGCGGCGCCCCCGGAGCCCGCCGCGCCCTGACCTGCGCCGCACGCGCCGGGGCGGTCAGGACGTCGGGTCGGGATCGGGCGCGCCCTGCGCGGGGCGCGGGGCGCCGTCCGCTCCGGCCGGGGCGACGACCTCGGGCGCGGCGGCGGCGAACGCCGAGACGACGACGGGACCGTCGGCGGCCTCGGGCTCGGGCCGCGCGACCGGCGGGTCGACGTCGAGGTCGGCGGCCGCGCGCTCGAACTGCGACCGGTACAGGCGCCAGTACGCACCGCGCTGGGCGATCAGCTCGTCGTGCGTGCCCTTCTCGACGATGTCGCCGTGCTCCATCACGAGGATGAGGTCGGCGTCACGGATCGTCGAGAGGCGGTGCGCGATGACGAACGACGTGCGTCCCTCGCGCAGGGCGGCCATCGCCTGCTGCAGCAGCAGCTCGGTGCGGGTGTCGACCGACGACGTGGCCTCGTCGAGGATCAGCACCGACGGCTGGGCGACGAACGCGCGGGCGATCGTGATGAGCTGCTTCTCTCCGGCCGAGACGTTGGCGGCGTCTTCGTCGAGCACGGTGTCGTATCCGTGCGGCAGCGAATGCACGAACTGGTCGACACGGGTCGCGACGGCCGCCTCGACGATCTCGTCGTCGGTCGCCGACTCGCGGCCGTAGCGGATGTTGTCGCGGATCGACCCGGCGAACAGCCACGGGTCTTGCAGCACCATGCCGGTGCGCGAGCGCACGTCGTCGCGCCGCAGGTCGGCGATGTCTTGCCCATCGAGCAGGATGCGCCCGCCGTCGAGCTCGTAGAACCGCATGATGAGGTTGACGAGGGTGGTCTTGCCAGCCCCGGTCGGTCCGACGATGGCGACGGTCTGGCCCGGCTCGACACGGAACGACAGGTCGCGGATGAGCGGGCGATCGGGCGTGTACGCGAAGCGCACGTTCTCGAACTCGATGACGCCCCGCCCGTCGCCCGGGCGCGGCGCGTCGTCGCGGTCGGGTTCTTGCTCGTCGGCGTCGAGGAGCTCGAAGACCCGCTCGGCCGAGGCGGTTCCCGACTGCACGACCGCGGCCATGCCGCCCAGCTGCGACAGCGGCTGCGTGAACTGCTGCGAGTACTGGATGAAGGCCTGCACGTCGCCGAGTCGGATCTGGCCGCCGGCGACCATGAGACCGCCCAGCACCGCGATGCCGACGTAGGTGAGGTTCCCGACGAACATCATGCCCGGCATGATCAGGCCCGAGAGGAACTGGGCCGTGAAGCTCGCCCGGTACAGCTCTTCGTTCTCGGCCTCGAACTTCTCGCGGGCGTCGCGCTCGCGCCCGTACACCTTGACCAGGGCGTGGCCCGAGAACGACTCCTCGACGCGCGCGTTCAGGCGTCCGACCTTCTTCCACTGCGTGCCGAACGCCTTCTGCGACTTCGGGCCGATGACGCCGAAGATCACCGCCATCAGGGGCAGCGAGACGAGCGCGACGAGCGCGAGCTGCCACGAGATCGTGAACATCATGATGAGCACGCCCACGACGGTCAGCACCGACGTGAGGGCGCTCGACAGCGACTGCTGCATCGTCTGGGTGATGTTGTCGATGTCGTTCGTGACCCGCGAGATGAGCTCGCCGCGCTGCACGCGGTCGAAGTACGACAGCGGCAGGCGGTTGATCTTCGCCTCGACGGACTCGCGCAGGCGCCACATGGTGCGCACCATGATCACGTTGATGACGTAGCCCTGCACCCACGACAGCAGCGACGACCCGACATAGATGGCGAGCACGGTCACGACGACGACGCGCAGGGCGTCGAAGTCGACCCCGGCGCCGACCTGGAAGGACTCCATGGCGCCGACGACGTTGGCGACGTCGTCCTGGCCGGACGCGCGCAGGGCGTCGACGACCGCCGCCCGGGGCGTGCCCGCGGGGAACTGCGGGCCCAGGGCCCGCGAGACGACCCCCTCGAAGATGATGTCGGTGGCGTTGCCGAGCACCCGCGGGGCGAGCACCGACAGCACGACGCCGGCGGCGCCGAGCAGAGAGACCAGGCCGAACGCCCACGCGGACGGGCGCAGCAGCCCGATCATGCGGCGGAAGCTGGCACCGAAGTCGGCCGCCTTGCCCGGGGCGACGCTGTCCCAGTCACCCGAGGTGAGCCGGGCCTGCTCGGCGAGCTCGAGCTCGGCGCGCTCTTCTTCGGTCAACGCATCGGGAGCGCTCATGCCTCGACCCCCAGCTGCGACTCGACGATCTCTCGATAGGTGGGACTGCTCTGCAGCAGCTCGTCGTGCGTGCCCAGCCCGGCCATGCGACCGTCTTCGAGCACCACGATGCGGTCGGCGTCGGTGATGGTCGACACCCGCTGCGCGACGACGATCTTCGTCACGTGGGGCAGTTCGGCCCACAACGCCTGGCGCAGCCGGGCGTCGGTGCGCAGGTCGAGCGCAGAGAACGAGTCGTCGAAGACCAGCACGGACGGACGGTGCACGATGGCCCGGGCGATCGCCAGCCGCTGGCGCTGCCCGCCCGACACGTTGGTGCCGCCCTGCGCGATGCGGGCGTCGAGGCCGCCGTCCATGGCCTCGACGAAGTCCTTGCCCTGCGCGATCTCGAGCGCGTGCCAGAGCTCGTCGTCGGTCGCGTCTTCGCGCCCGAAACGCAGATTGGACGCCACGGTGCCGCTGAACAGGAACGGTCGCTGCGGAACGAGCCCAAGGCTCTTCCACAGCACGTCGAGGTCGACCTCGCGCACGTCGACACCGCCCACCCGCACGGCACCGGACGTCACGTCGAACAGGCGCGGGACGAGCGAGACGAGCGTGGTCTTGCCCGAGCCGGTGGACCCGACGATCGCGACCGTCTCGCCCGGGGCGGCCGAGAAGCTGACGCCCGAGACGACCGGGGCCTCGGCGCCGGGGTAGGCGAAGGCGACGTCGTCGAACTCGACGGTCCCCGGCGCGGGGAGCGTCGACACGGGGTTCTCGGGACGGGTCAGCGACGACTCGCTCGCGAGCACCTCGCCGATGCGCTCGGCCGAGACGGCGGCGCGCGGGATCATCACGGTCATGAAGCTCGCCATGAGCACGCCCATGAGGATCTGCGCGACGTACTGCATGAACGCGAACAGCGTGCCGATCTGCACGTCGCCCGCGTCGACCTGGATGCCGCCGAACCAGATGACCCCGACCACGGTCACGTTCAGCACCAGCATGGCCAGGGGGAACAGGAGCACGAAGAGCGAGCCGACCTTGCGCCCGACCACCATGATGTCGGTGTTCGCCCCGCGGAAGCGCTCTTCTTCGATGCGTTCGCGCACGAACGCCCGCACGACGCGCACGCCCGTGAGCTGCTCGCGCATCACGCGGTTCACGCCGTCGAGCTTGGCCTGGTAGCTGCGGAACAGCGGCACCATGCGGGCGATGACGAGCGACACCACGACCAGCAGGATCGGCACCGCCACGCCGAGGAGCCAGCTGAGCCCGACGTCTTGCTGCAGCGCCATGAAGATGCCGCCGAGCGCCAGCAGCGGCGCGCTCACCAGCATGGTGGCGCCCATCATGGCCAGCATCTGCACCTGCTGCACGTCGTTGGTGTTGCGGGTGATGAGGGATCCGGCCCCGAACCGCGACAGCTCGCGCTCAGAGAAGCCGCTGACCTTCTCGAAGACGTCGCGACGGATGTCGCGACCGGCCGACATCGCCGCGCGGGCGGCGAAGAAGGTCGCGATCACCGACGCCGTGATCTGCCCCAGCGAGATGACGAGCATGAGCGACCCGCGCGACCAGATGTACCCGGTGTCTCCGCGGGCGACGCCCTGGTCGATGATGTCGGCGTTCAGGCGCGGCAGATAGAGGGATGCCATGGCAGCGGCGAGCTGGAACACCAGCAGCGCCACGAGCAGCCAGCGATAGCGCGACAGATATCGGACGAGGAGCTTTCCGAGCACGGGTGCCCTCCACAGGGTTCAGGACGGTTGAGCGGCCGTTCGCCCAGCCTGGCACGGACCTCCGACACCGGCCACCACGGATGCCGAAGCCCACTACGCGCGCGCTCCGCCGTGGCATCCCCTCGGCTGCCCGCGTGCCCGACACCCCGGCACGCCCCGACACCGCAGGCGCGCCCCGACACCCCGACACCGCGGGCACACGCCGACACCTCGGGTACGCCCCGACGCCACCGGCACGCCCCCTACCGCGGGCACGTCCCGATGCCGCGGACGGGGCGTCTCAGCGGGCGCCCCCGATCCACCGCGCGACGACAGGACCGAACACCTGCCAGTTGGCGGCGCGCCCGAGCCCCCCGTGGTCGAGGTCGACCGGCTCGACGTGCAGGCGCCCGTCGATGCGCGCCCGCCAGTCGGCGTCGCGCTGCGCCGCCGTCGCGGCATCGACGCCCCGCGTGGCCGCGACCAGCAGCACGTCGGAGCGCACCGAGTCGGTCACCGCGGGGATCGACAGCCGCAGGTGCCGTTCGAAGGTCGAGATGAGCCGCTCCCGCGCGTCGTCGTCGAGGTCGGCGAGCACGGGGTCTTCCGGGATGCTGCGCGTGAACCCGGCGACCTGCGCATCGACGGTGTCGTCGCCGTCGTCGCTGCCGCCGTCGGCGTAGGCGTCGAGCAGGACGACGGATGCCACCTCGTCGCCCAGCCGGGCGGCGATGGCGTGCGCGAGCTGGCCGCCGAACGACCACCCGAGCAGGTGGTACGGCCCGGTCGGGCGGACGGCGCGGATCCGCGCGATCTGATCGGCGACGATCGCGTCGACGGAGGTCAGCGCAGGACCGCCCGACAGCGCCGGGTCTTGGAGCGCGAACACCGCGTGGTCGGCGTCGAGGTGCCGGCACAGCCCGGCGTACGCCCACCCGAGCCCGCCGGCGGGCTGCAGGCAGAACACGGCGGGGCCGTCGGCGTCGCGCAGGCGCAGGACCGGCGCGAACATCTGCTCGGTGCGTTCGCCCGCCGCCGCACGCGCCAGCCCGGCCACGGTCGGCGCCCCGTACAGGTCGCGCACGCTCAGGTCGAGGCCCGCGTGCGCGCGCAGGCGCGAGACGACCCGCACGGCCAGCAGCGAGTGGCCGCCGAGCAGGAAGAAGTCGTCGTCGCGGCCCACCTCGTCGACGCCGAGGACGTCGGCGATCGCCTGGGCGATGAGGAACTCGACGTCGCCGATCGGGCTCTTCTTCTCGACGGCTTCGCGGACGGGCTCGGGCAGCGCCCGCACATCGAGCTTGCCGTTGACGGTCAGCGGCAGCTCGTCGACGACGGTCACGGAGCCCGGGACGAGGTAGTCGGGGAGCGTCGCGCGCAGAGCCCTCGTGACCTCGTCGGTGCGCGGCGCGTCGCCGTCGGGCACGATGTAGGCCGCGAGCTCGGTCCCGCGCACGCCGCGCACCGGCACGACCGCCGCGCGACGCACGCCGTCGAGCGCGACCAGCGCCGACGAGATCTCGGCGGGCTCGACGCGGTGCCCGCGGATCTTGACCTGGTCGTCGGTGCGGCCGAGATAGGTGATCAGGCCGTCGGCGCCGACCATCGCGAGGTCGCCCGTGCGGTACATCCGCTGCCCCGGCATCCCGAACGGATCGGCGACGAAGCGCTCGGCCGTCAGGTCGCTGCGGCCGAGGTACCCGCGGGCGATGCCGACCCCCGAGAGGTACAGCTCGCCCGCGACCCCGGGCCGCACGGGTCGCAGGCCCTCGTCGAGCACACGCGCGACCGTGCCGGTGATGGGGCGGCCGATGGTCGAGGTCGCGCGCTCGTCGACGTCGGCGCCGAGCGCGTTGATCGTGTACTCGGTCGGGCCGTACAGGTTGTAGCCGTGCACGCCCGGCGCCTCGCGCAGGGCCGTCCACAGCGCGTCGGGCACGGCCTCTCCCCCGAGCGAGACGAAGACGACGCCCGGGCCGTCGGCGGTGGGATCGGCGCAGCGTTCGCGGGCGAGGAGCCCCTCGTCGACCAGGATGCCGCCGTAGCTGGGGGTCACGTCGAACCCGTCGATCCGGTGCTCGTCGAAATACGCCAGGAGCGCGCGCGGGTCGCGGCGCATGTCGTCGTCGATCACGTGGACGCTGTGGCCCTCGAGCAGCCACAGCAGCTGCTCCCACGAGGCGTCGAAGGCGAACGACGTGGTGTGCGCGATCGCGAGCCGCCGCCCGCCGGCGGCGGCCACCACGGGCGAGAAGATCTCGGCCCGGTGGTTGACGAACATGTTCGTCAGGCCCCGGTAGGGCACGGCGACGCCCTTGGGCCTTCCCGTCGACCCCGACGTGAAGATGACGTACGCGAGCGCGTCGAGGGCGCGGTCGGGCTCGGCGAGGGGGCCGAGGCCGACGGCATCCGGAGACATCCGGGGAAGGTCCGCGGGGACCGCCCCGGCGAGCGTGTCGTCGACGACGACGACGGCCGGGTCGGCCTCGCGCAGGATGTCGACGACGCGCGCCTCGGGCAGGGTGGGGTCGATCGGGACGTAGGCCGCGTGGGCGGCGAACACGGCGAACAGGGCGACGATCATGCGCTCGTCCCGGGGCAGGTAGAGCGCCACGCGGGACTCGGGCCCGATCCCGGCGTCCTGTAAGGCGGTCGCGAGGCGCGTGGCCCGCTGCACGAGCTCGGCGAAGGTCCACCGCACGGGACCCGCGACGACGGCGAGCCCGTCGGGGTCGACGAGGGCCCGCCGCACGAGCAGCTGCCACACCGTGGCGTCGAGGAGCGCCGCGTCGTCGCCACCCGGCGTCGCGCCGACGAGGGCGGCCGCGTCCCGGTCGCTCGGGTCGCCGACGTCGAGGGCGGCGAGCGGGCCGGTGTGGTGGGCCAGCACCTCGAGCGCCCGGACGAACGCGGCGACGACGCGCTCGGTCGCGCGCTCGGCGTCGTCGTCGCTCGGCCATGCTCCCGGCCGCGACATGACGCGGATGCGGGCACCCGCGTGCTCGTCGCCCGGGTTCACCACGACGGTGAGCGGGTAGTGCGTCGCGTCGCGGACCGTCTGCGCGCGCTGACGCAGGGCGCCGTCGGGCCCCAGCCGCTCCGTGGGCGGGGTGACGGGGATGTTCTGGAAGACGAACAGGGTGTCGAACAGCTCGCGATGGCCGGAGGCCGCGAGGATCTCGGACAGCGGCACATCGGGGTGGGCGAGCATCACGCGGCGGAACCGCGTGAGGTCGTCGAGGTGGCTCTGCACGTCGCCGCCGGGGCGCACGCCCACCCGCACCGGCACGGTGTTGAACAGCAGCCCGAGCAGGTCGTCGATCCCCGGGATCTCGGGCGGGCGGCCCGAGGTCACGGTGCCGAACACGACATCGCCCCGGCCCGTCTCGTGCCGCAGCGCGAGCGCCCAGGCGAGCTCGTACACCGCGCTGAGCGGTGCGCGCGCCGCGGCCCCGGCCTGGCGGAGCCGGCCCGTCAGGTCCGGGTCGAGCGTGAGCACGCGCTCACGCGAACGCCGGTCGGCGGCCGACGGCGACGGCGACGGAGCGACCAGAGTCGGCCCCTCGATGCCCGCCACCGCCTCGCCCCAGGCCGCGCGTGCCGCGGCCCGGTCACGGGTCGCGAGCCACGAGACGTACGCCGCGTACGGCGGCCCCGACCGCTCGGCCGCCGCCCCCTGCCGGGTGTACTCGTCGAGGATGCCGCGCAGGAACCGCCAGATCGACCATCCGTCGAGGATCGCGTGCTCGACGGTCAGCACCCACGTGTGCTGCAGACCGTCCGGAGAGGTCAGCAGGCCGAACCGCAGGAGCGGCCCGTCGCCGTCGAAGCCGTGCGCGCGCTGCGCGGCGAGGAACGTCTCTCGGTCGTCGCCCATCCGCACGTCCCATGCGATGACGGGCGCTCTCGGCACGACGAGCACCGTGCGCTCGCCGACGCGGCCGAAGTGGCCCGCCACGTGCGGGTGCTGCGCGATGGTGCGCGCGGCCGCGGCGCGCAGCGCCGCGACGTCGAGCGGGCCCGTCAGCTCGGTGATCGTCTGCGACAGGTACACCTCGGTGTCGCCGGAGAGGTCGCGGTGGAACAGCAGCCCTTCCTGCAGACCCGTCGCCGGGTGCACCGCGTGCAGCGGCCCCGCCGTGCGCTCGAGGTCGCGGATCGCGGCGGCGCCGACCCCGGCCGTGTCCTGCACGCGCGCGTCGGCCGGGTGCACGATCGCGTCGAGCGCGCTCGGTGCGGTGCCCGGGGTGACGTGTCGGGCGATGGATGCCGCGAGCGCGGCCGCCTCACGATGCCCGGCGACCGTCACCCGCCAGCGGTCGCCGACGGGGCTCGCGGTCACGGCCACGCGACCCGGGGCGGGCGCGACCGGCCGGTCGGACACGTGGATGTCGATGTGCGCGTCGGGGTGCACCAGGCCGTCGAACACCCCCGGGGTGTGCGGGCTGAGCTCGCCGGCGATGGCGTAGTCGCGCGCGGCCTCGGCGGTCGGATCGGCGATCGTCCCGTCGCCGCGCAGGAAGACAGGGAAGACCCGGCGGCGCACGCCGACGGCGGACGCCCGAGGCGGGTCGTCGCGGTCGGGCTCGCCGACCATCGCCACGGCGGGGCCGCTCACCAGGTCGGCGAGGGCCGACAGCACGGCGCGGCGCAGCGCGATCACGGTGGCCGGCGCCGCGGGCAGGTCGACGTGCGCCGACGCCGCGGGGTCGAGGGCCGCCCAGGTCGCGTCGGGCGCCGACGCTGACGCCGACTCGATCACGTCGAGCCACGCCTCGGCGGCGTCGACGATCTCGAGGTCGTCGGCGCGGCGCACGCGCTCGTCGGCGTACGCGGCGGCCTCATGGGTGCCGCGCACCGCGCCGGTCGAGAGCGCACCGAGCAGCGCGGGCCAGGACTCGTCGTCGATCGCCTCGGACGCCACGGTGAGCAGCACGCCGTCGGGCGCGGCCGACGCGGCGATCGTGCGCCCGGCCGTGGGATCGGGATGCCGCGGCGCGGCCGTGACCTCGGCGGCGGCGAGCAGCTCGTCGAGCGTGAGCGGGACGTACGCGTCGCCGTCGCGGCGCGTGCCGACGGCGTCGCTCGTCGCGTACACCGCGACCAGCGCGGCGGCGACCCGGTGCGCGGGAAGGGCGACCCGCCGCTGCGTCACGGCGGCGCTCGACGGCTGCAGCGCGGGGCGACGCCCGGTCGCGCGGGTCAGCGCGAGATCGTCGGCGGGGGCCGCGGCATCCCCCGTCAGGGCGATCAGAGCGAGCACGACGGACTCGAGCAGGGCCGACGCGGTCTCGGGCGCGAAGATCTCGGTGCGGAAGAGCACGTCGACCACGAGGCCGTCGTCGCCCTCGCCGATGGCGAACGTGAGGTCGAACTTGGCCGAGGGCTCGGCGTCGTGGCGCACCTCGGCGACGACGTCGCCCAGACCGACCGACCGGGTGCGGCGGTCGACCTCGGCGATCATGACCTGGAAGAGCGGGTGCACACCCGCGACGCGCGGGGGCGCGACCTCGGCGACGAGCTCGTCGAACGGCACGGCACGGCGCTCCCACGCGTCGAGCGCCCCGTCGCGCACGCGGGCGAGCACGTCGCCCACCGTCGACGTGCCGGTCAGGTCGGTGAGGCTCACGACGGTGTTGAGGAACAGGCCGACGCCGGCGACGTCGTCGTCGCGCAGGTCGGCGACCAGGCCCAGCGGGATCCGGTCGCCCGCTCCGCGCGAGCGCAGCGCCAGGGCGACGGCGGCGTTGAGCAGCATGAGGCGCGACACCCCGAGTCGGCCCGACGCCTCGGTCAGCGCCCGCGCGACCCAGGCGGGGAGCAGGTGCTCGTGCTGGGCCGCGGCCGAGCTCGGCGCGGGGCTGCGCGGCCGGTCGAGGGGCAGAGGGATCGCCGCCGGCATCTCGGCGAACAGAGGCGCGAGCCCCTCGGCAGACAGGCTGGGCGGCTCCTCCGCGAACGCGGGCGGTTCGGGCCACACCGGCGCGCGGCCCGCGAACCGCTCCCCGTAGGCCCGCTCGAGGTCGTCGAGGATCGTCGGCATCGACTGCCCGTCGGCCGCGACGTGATGCACGACGATCACGACGTGCCGCGCGTACACGGCGGCCGCCGCCGGCACCTCGCGCCGGGGATCGGGGGCGAGCGGAAGGCGCCCGTCCCACTCGTCGGCCGACCGGTCGACGACGCGTGCCCCCGCGGCATCCCGCACGTTCTCGACCCATCCGTCGCCGGTCTTGTCGAACGACGTCCGCAAGCTCGCGTGGCGCTCGACGACGTCGCGGAACGCGGCGGCGAAGACCTCGACGTCGACACGGCCCTCGACGATCCGCAGCACGAGGGGGATCGCGTACGCGGCGGGCGAGTCCTCGAACTCGGCGAGGAACAGCATGCGCTCGCGCGCGCCCTGCACCCGTGCCGTCTCGATCACGTCGTCGGTCATGCCCGTCCCTCTCCTGCGCGCACGGCCTCTCGGGCTGGCGCGGTGTCTTCTGCCGCCTCTGCGCCGCCGACGTCGGGCGCCTCTTCGGCGCGCACCGCGGCGGCGATCTCGGCGACCAGGCGCTGCGCCCCCTGCGGCGCGTCGGCCGGCAGGGCCATCCGATGGACCACGAGACGCACCCCGTCGTCGGCGACCTCGACGGCGGCGAGCCGCCCGTCGGTCACGCTGACGCCGTCGCCGGGCGGCACGTCGTCGACCTGGAACGCCCGCCAGAGCCGGGCACGGCTGCGGTCGAGGCGCACGCGCAGCTCGGGACGCCCGGCGACGACCACGGCGAGCGCACGGCGCGCCGCGGCGGCATCCACCGCACCCAAGGGCTCCGACACCACCATGTCGTCGACGTCGAGACCGTCCGTGCGCGCCGCCACGACGACCGCCGGCAGCGGAACGGCCCGCTCCGCCGCCGCGGGCGCGCACCGCAGCGCGAGCCCCTCGACGGTGCGGGTCTCGAAGAGGTCGACGACCGCCACCGGGATGCCACGGCGCCGGGCCGCGGCGACGACGGCGATCGCCGAGATGCTGTCGCCGCCGAGGGCGAAGAAGTCGGCGTCGGCGGGCACCGACGCGGCCCCGAGCGCCTCGGCGAACGCCGCGGCCAGCGCCGACTCGGTCGGCCCCGCGGGGGCACGGCCCGCGGTGACCGTCGGCACGCGGTCGAGGGCGGGCAGCGCCGCGCGATCGAGCTTGCCGTGCGGGGTGAGCGGCAGCGCCGGCACCTCGGTGAGGCGCGCGGGCACGAGCGCGGCCGGGACAATCCCCGCAGCGTGGGCCCGCACGGCCTCGGGCGCCGCGCGGCCCGTGTAGACGGCGACGAGCGTGCCCGCGACGACGAACGCAGCCGCGGCCTCGACGCCGGGCGCCGACGTCAGCGCCGCCTCGACGTCGCCGAGCTCGATGCGCTGGCCGCCGACCTTCACCTGCTGGTCGCGGCGGCCGAGGTAGTCGATCGTGCCGTCGGGGCGCTGCCGGGCGCGGTCGCCGGTGTCGTACATGCGCGCGCCGACGTCGAACGGGTCGGCCACGAAACGCTCGGCCGTCAACGTCGGCCGGTTCGCATAGCCGCGGGCGAGCTGCACGCCGCACAGGTAGAGGTCGCCCACGGCGCCGGGCACGACCGGACGAAGCTCAGCGTCGAGGATGCGGCATCCCACCCCCGCGATCGGCAGGCCGATGCCGATCGGCCGGTCGGCGCTGACGCGCAGGGCGGCGGTGACGTCGACGGCCGCCTCGGTGGGCCCGTACAGGTTGTCGACGCGCACGCCCGGAAGCAGCTCGGTCAGCCCGCGCAGGTGCCCCGGGGTCAGCGCCTCGCCGCTGCAGACGATGACGCGCAGGCTCTGCGCCACCGCGGCCGCCGTCTCGCGTGCGCCCGACAGGTGCTCGAGAAAGGCGGCGAGCACCGAGGGCACGAAGTGCACGACCGTGGCGTGCTCCGCCGTGATCGCGGCGGCGATCGCGGCCGGGTCGCGGTGGGCGTCGGGCGGGGCGACCGCCTGGCGCGCGCCCATGACCGCCGGGAGGAACAGCTCCCAGAGCGACACGTCGAACGTGAAGGGGGTCTTGTAGAGGATGACGTCGTCAGCGCCGATCCCGTGCAGACCTGGGGCCGCGAGCAGGCGGTTCACGATCGCGCGATGGCTGACGACGACGCCCTTCGGCCGCCCCGTCGAGCCCGACGTGAACAGCACGTAGGCCGCGTCGTGGGGCAGCGGTGCCGTCGGCTCGGCGACCGCGGCCGAACGATCGGGCACGCCGTCGAGCACGACCTCGGCGCCCGCGTCGGCGACGACGGCCGCGCGCCGCGCGGCCGGCCACGCGGGGTCGATCGGCACGTACGCCGCACCGGCGAGCACGATCCCGTGCACGAGGTCGACCTGCACGGGGCCGCGGGCGACGCACACCCCGACGACCGTGCCCGGCCCGATGCCCCGGGCGGCGAGGACCCCCGCGATGCGATGGGCCTCGGCAGAGACGCGGGGTGCGATCAGCCCGGTCAGCGTGCGCGAGCCGCCCACCTCGATGGGGTCTCCGCCGTCGAGGAGCGCGAGGGTCGCGACGTCGGCCTCGTCGGCCGCGTCGCCGGACCCCTGGAGCATCGCGCAGACGTGCCGCAGGAAGCGCTCGGCCTCGTCGGGCACGAGGGCGTCCGTCGCGTACTCGAGCTCGACGGCCACGTCGTCGCCGACCTCGGCCACGGTGATCGTCGCGTCGAACTTCGCCGTGCCGGTCGAGATCGGCACGCGCGTCCCCTCGCGCACGCCCAAGGCCAGACGGTCGAGGCGCCGCGACTGGTGGACGACCATGATGCGCGGGGCCGCGCGGTCGCGCAGCTCCGGGGCGGCGGTCACCAGGTCGGCGACGTCGGCCCGGGTGTCGAGGGCCGCGACGATCTGCGCGCGCAGGTCGACCTCGCGCCCCACCGCGAACAGGGTCGTGGTGACGTGGCATCCGACGAGGCCGTCGTCGGGCGTCGTGCGCGCGACGGGGGCGGCGATCAGCAGCCGCGACGGGCCGCCCAGGCGCTCGACCGCGGTCGCGACGGCACGGACGGCGAGCTCGAAGACGGTCGCCTCGCCCGAGCGACGGCGCACCGCCTCGGCAGACGACCCGGTGAGCACGCGCGTGCGCGTCGCCCCGGCACGCCCGAAGCCCGCCGTGGTGGTCGCCCAGCCGGGGATGTCGGCCCGGTCGGGCAGGGGTCCGAGGCGGGTCAGCGCGTCGACCGCGCTCTCACCCGTCGGCGCGTCGACCGCGGCGTCCGCGGGGCGCCAGACGGGGGCGGTCCCCGCGGCACGGGCGCGCATGGCATCCGAGACCGTCTGCAGCAGCACGGGCTCGGATGCCTCGTCGACGGCGCTGTGGTGCAGCGCGATGACCAGCAGCCAGCCGTCGTCGCGCGGGCTCAGCCCCACGCGGATCGGGATCTCGGATGCCAGGTCGAACGGCCGCCGCACGAACGCCTCGACGTCGGCGGTCTCTTCGACGACCGGACGCGCCCGCGGGTCGTCGGCCGCGAGCCGCTCGGCGACCAGGGCGTCGGGCCCCGGCGACAGCAGGGTGCGCAACGCCGGATGCCGCCGCGTCGTGTCGGCGAGGGCCTGGGCCAGGGCGGGTCGGTCGGGCTCGTCGTCGAAGAGGAACGCGAGGGGGACCGTGTAGGTCGCGGCGGTCGTGTCGAGCTGCGAGGCGAGCCACATGCGGCGCTGACCGGGGGTCGCGGGGAACCGGGCGGCCTCGTCTGCCGCGTCGGTCGGGCGCTCGCGGACCGCTGCGGCCCCGGCGTGCTCGACGAACCGGCTGAGCTCGGCGACCGTGGGGTTCTCGAACACCGCGCGGGTCGGCACCGTGCGCTGCAGGGCGCGCGACAGGCGGTTGGCCAACCGCACCGCGGCGAGCGAGTCGCCGCCGAGGGCGAAGAACCCGGTGTCGGGCCCGATCTCGGCGGCGTCGATGCCGAGCACCGCGGCGATCTCTTCGGCGACGGGGCGCTGGGCGACGGTCAGCGCGCCCGCGCGGGCCTCCGACTGCTCCGGCTCGGGCAGGGCGGCGCGGTCGACCTTGCCGTTCGCGGTCGTCGGCAGCGCATCAAGGGCGGTCACCCACGCGGGCACCATGTGCCGCGGCAGGGTGTCGGCCGCGCGCTCACGGGCCGCCGCCTCGACCTCGGTCACCGAGGCGTCGGCGCCCGGCACGACGTACGCGTGCACCCGCGCCCCCCGCACGACGACGACGCACGCACGCACGCCGGGGGCGGCGGCGATCGTCCGCTCGATCTCTTCGAGCTCGACGCGCATGCCGCCGATCTTGACCTGGTTGTCGGCGCGTCCGAGGAACTCGAGCTCGTCGCCGTTCCAGCGCGCGCGGTCGCCCGTGCGGTACAGCCGCGGGGTGCTCGCCGGGTCGGCGGGGTCGTGGAAGGGGTTGGCCACGAAGCGCGACGCGGTGAGGCCCGCCGCGTTGACGTAGCCCCGGCCCAGCAGGTCTCCCGCGGCGTAGAGCTCGCCGCCCATCCCCGTCGGCACGGGGCGCAGGGCGCGATCGAGCACGTACAGACGGCATCCGGGGTTCGGGCGGCCGATCGAGGTGGTGCTGCGCACGTGGTCGCCGCGGTACACGACGTGCGAGACGCCGATCGTCGCCTCGGCGGGCCCGTAGCCGTGGTACATCGTGGCGTCCGGCAGCTGGCGGCGGAACCGGCCGAACAGCTCGGGCGTCAGCAGCTCGCCGCCGCACCACACGTGCCGGAGGCCGCTCAAGCGGGGCGCCGTCGTCGTCGCGTCGCTGTCGAGCAGCGCGTCGAGCATCGAGGCGACGAGGTAGGTGAAGGTCACGCCGTGGCGTGAGATGAGCTGCAGCAAGCGCTCGGGCTCGCGCTCCTCGCCGTCGCGGGCGACGACGACGGTGCCGCCCGCGCAGAGGGGCAGCAGCACCTCGTTGATCGAGATGTCGAACGACAACGGCGCCTTGAACAGGCTCGCGTCGCTGGCGCCGAACCGCAGCACCCGCTCGATCTGCCACCGCATGCGGCTCGCGATCGCGCCGTGGCGGATCATCGCGCCCTTCGGGGCGCCGGTCGAGCCCGAGGTGAAGATCACGTAGGCGAGCGACTCGGGGTCGCGCCCCCCGAGGTCGGCGGGCGGGTCGGTGCGGTCGAGGTCGACCGTGTGCGTGGCGAGGCCGGTCGGCTCGCCGGCTCCGGGGCCGACGAGCACGGCCCGCGCCCCGGCGTCCGCGACGACGCCCGCGCGGCGCCGGTGCGGCCACGCGGGGTCGAGCGGCACGAACGCGGCGCCCAACATCAGGATGCCGAGGATCGCCGCGACCATCTCGGCGCTGCGGTGCATGTCGATCGCGAACACCGTCTCGGCACCGGCCCCGAACTCGTCGCGCAGCACGCGCGCGATCCGCGTCGCGGCCCCCAGCAGCGTGCGGTAGTCGATCGCGCGGTCGCCGTCGGCGACCGCCGTGGCCGTCGGGGCGTTCTGCGCCCGGGCGAAGACCATCTCGACGACGTCGTGCTCCGACACGCAGCGGCCGGTGTCGTTGCGCGTGGTCAGCAGCAGCGCGCGCTCGGCGTCGTCGACGAGCCGGTGCGCGCTCAGCGGCGCGTCGGGGGCGTCGACGGCGGATGCCAAGAACGCGGCGAGCCCCGACGCATGGGCCGAGAGCTCGAGGGCGTCGGCCCGGCCGCGGACGACGATCCGCAGCGCTCCCCGGTCGATCTCGCCCTCGGCGACGACGTCGAGGTCGGTCGAGGGTCCCACCCAGGCGGATCGGGCGACACTGTCGCCCAGCATCACGTTGATACCCGGCGCGGTGAGCGTCGGGGTGCCGAACCGGGCGCGCAGGGCCCGGGCGACGGCGTCGGGGGCGGCGGCGTGATGCGGCCGCCCCGCGCGCAGCGCCTCGTCGAACGCGCGCAGGTAGGCCTCGACGGTGGCGTCGCGATCGACGACGGGTACGAGCGGCACGACGGCCGACCGCATCTCGATCGCGTGCGGGTCGACGGCGAGCCGCACGGCGTGCGGGCCGCCCCCGCGCACCGTCGCCGTGTAGGCGCCGATGAGGCCGGCGAGCGTCCGGGCGATGCTCAGGCCGCACCGCGCGGCGACCACGGGCAGAGCGCCGACGAGTTCGGCGTCGAGGTCGACGGCGACGCTCCGGATGCCGCGCGTGGGGCGCTCGATCAGGCCGTCGTCGGCGGTGGCCAGGGCGGCGGCGAGCGCCTCCGCCGACGCGTCGTCGGTGGCGGCCGGCCGCGGCTCGGCCGCCGACCGCGGTGCCGGGGGCGCGGCATCCCGGCCGTCGAGGTCGGCCAGCACCCGCCGCGTCAGCTCGCGGATCGATCGGCCGTCGACGAGCACGTGGTGGTAGGCCTGCGCCCACACGCAGCCGTCGGGCACCACGACGATCTCGTGACGATGCGGCGGCCGGGCGGCGCCCAGGACGACCTCGGCGCGCAGCCGCTCGACGCGGGCGGCGACGGCGTCGTCGGGTCGGCTCTCGCCGCGCAGGTCGACCAGCGCGGGGGGCTCGGGCGGCGCGCACGTCGTCCAGCGGGGCTCGCCGCCCTCGGCGACGACCGTCTGCGACAGCCGCGGTTCGGCACGGAGCACCCGCGCGACCGCGTCGGCGACCCGCGCGGGGTCGTGCGCCGACGTGAAGCGGGTGGTCCAGCCGAGGTGGAAGTCCGACGCCGCGTCGGGATCGACCTCGGACGCGACCCAGACGGCGCGCTGCGCGGGGGTGAGCACGTCCGTGTCGACGACGCGGTGCGGGGCCAGGGGCATCTGTCCGTGAGCGGTCACCGGTCACGCGCTCCGCACGAGCTCGCGGTCGCGGGCACGCAGACCGGCGGCGATCGACTCGGCGATCTCGGCCGAGCGCACGGCGATGTTCGACAGCAGCGACGAGGTGAGACCGTGCGTGTCCTCGGTCCCGCCCTGGAGGTACACGCCACCGGGCGTCGGGCGCGTCGTCTGCAGACGGTAGTCGCGCGAGACGCGGGCGCCCTGCCGCGCGGCGTCGGGCGCATAGAGGTCGCCGAGGATCTCGCCGAGCGGCATCGACGTGAAGCCGGTCGCGTAGACGACGGCATCCGCGTCGACCCGCTCGACCGCGCCGGTCAGACCGTTCTCGACGCGCACCGACACCCCGTCGGGGCGCTCCTCGGTCTCGGCGAGCGCGCTCGCGCCGTGCACGAACAGGCGACGGTCTCCCGAGACGCGCTCGGCGTACTCGATCTCGTAGAGGCGCTCGATCAGATCGAGGTCGACCGCCGAGTAGTTCGTGCCGCGGTGGTACGAGAGCAGACGCGCCTTCATCTGCGCGCTGCTGGCGTAGTAGGCGTCGACGGCCTCGGCGTCGAAGATGCGGTTGGCGTAGGGGCTGTCGTCGGCGGGCGTGTAGCCGTACTTGCCGAAGACGGCGTGCACGCGGGCGGCGGGGTACTGCTCGTGGAGGTAGTGCGCCACCTCGGCGGCGCTCTGCCCCGCGCCGACGACCACGAACGCGTCGTGGGTGGGTGCGGGCAGCGCGGCGAGACGGCTGAGCAGGGAGTGGTTGTGGAACTGGCGGGCGCTCGCCTGCACCCCCTCGGGGAGTCGCGCCGACAGACCGCCGGCCAGCACGACGTTGCGCGCGCGCAACGAGCCGCCGTGGGCGCCCTCGAGCATCACCTCGAAGTGGTCGGCGTGGTCGACGATCCGCGTCGCGCGCGTGCCGTAGCGCACGTCGGCCGCGACACGGTCGGCCGCCCAGACGAGGTACTGGTGGAACTCGATCCGGGTCGGGAAGAACGTCTGCCGATTGATGAAGTGGTGCAGCCTGTCGTTCTCGTGCAGGAACGCGAGAAAGCTGTACTCGCTCGCGGCGTTCCGCTGTGTCACCAGGTCTTTGAGGAACGAGATCTGCATCGTCGCACCGGGAAGCAGCATGTCGGGATGCCACGCGAAACGGGGCTTCGCCTCGATGAACGCCGAGGTGATCGGCGTGTTGCCCGGGATGCCGTTGCGTTCTCGCAACGCGATCGCGAGGCCGAGGTTCGACGGGCCGAACCCGACGCCGACGATGTCGATCACGTCGTCGTGCGTGCTGCCGTCCAGCGGTTCCTGTGCCGACACTCGGGCATCCGTCATCCGTCACTCCTGTTCGTTGCCGCCCGTCGCGGGGGCATGCGGGCGTCGTGCTAGCTTAGGTAAGCCTTACATACGTAAGGCAAGGCTAACCACAAGCCGGTCGAGACGGAACTGCGCGGGCGGAAGCGAGAAGGGGAATCGGATGCGGGTCGTGATGTTCGGGTACCAGACCTGGGGCCACCGCACGCTGGAGGCGCTCCTGGGATCCGGGCACAGCGTCGCCGGCGTCGTCACCCACCCCGCCAGCGAGCAGGCGTACGAGCGCATCTGGGACGACTCGGTCGAGCAGCTGGCGCACGAGCACGGCATCCCCGTCCACATCGCCCGCCGCCCCGACGACGCCCTGATCGCCCGGCTGACCGAGTGGCATCCCGACATCATCGTCGCCAACAACTGGCGCACCTGGCTGCCGCCCGAGGTGTTCGACCTGCCCCCGCACGGCACCCTGAACCTGCACGACTCGCTCCTGCCCGCGTTCACCGGCTTCTCGCCGGTGCCCTGGGCCCTCATCAGCGGCGCGAAAGAGGTCGGCCTGACGGCCCACCGCATGGACGGCGGGCTCGACACCGGCGACATCGCCGCGCAGCGCTCCGTGCCGATCGGTCCGCGCTCCACGGGCACCGAGCTGGTGCGCGCGACGATCGAGCTCATCCCCGAGGTGCTGCTCGACGCGCTCGCGCAGATCGAGGCGGGCACGGTCGTCTGGCGCCCGCAAGACCTGGAGCAGCGCACGTTCTTCCACCGTCGCACCGAGTTCGACAGCCTCATCGACTGGACGTGGCCCGCCGAAGACCTCGACCGCCTCGTGCGCGCCATGTCCGACCCGTACCCGAGCGCGCACACCTACTGCCGCGGCGAGCGCATCGAGGTGATCGAGGCGCACGTCTCGACGTTCCGCTACGGCGGCACCCCGGGCCGCATCTTCATCCGCGAGGGCGACGGGATGGCCGTGGTCGCCGGCGGCGACGCCTACCTCGGCGGCCGCCGCGCGCTCGTCATCGACCGGGTCAGGACCGCCGACGGCGCGGAGCACTCGGCCGCCGAGTTCTTCCCGACCGGCGGCGGCTACCTGAGCAGGGAGCCGTGACCGCACGCACGATCCGCACGGGCAAAGACGTCATCCGCCGGACGATCACTCGCCACCGGAAAGCGATCCTGATCGGCACGGCGCTGCTGTGCCTCCACCAGCTGGCCGAGACCTCGGTGGCGGTCGTGATCGGCGTGCTCATCGACACCGGCATCGCGCCGGGCCGCGTGCCGGGCATCGTCGCCGCGGTCGCCGCCCTCGCGGGGGTGTTCCTCGTGCTCACCGCCTCGTACCGTCTGGGCATGCGGCGCCTCAACGTGGCGCTGCAGGACGAGGCCCACCTGCTGCGCCTCGAGGTGTCCGAGAAGGCGCTGTCGCCGCACGGCATGCGCACGGAGCTGACCCCCGGCGAGCTGGTCACGGTCTCGGGCAGCGATGCCGATCAGACGGCATGGTTCCTCGACCTGCTCCCCCGGATGCTCGCGGCGGCCACCGCCGTCGTCGCGACCGCGGCCGCTCTGCTGGTCGTCGACGTCTCCCTGGGCGTCGCCGCCCTCGTCGCCATGCCGGTCTTCTTCGCCGTCGCGCACGCGGCGGCGCCGCGCATCACCCGGAAGGCCGTGCTGCAGCAGTCGCGCGTGGCCGCCGCGACCGCGCTGGCCGGCGACCTGATCTCGGGCGCACGGTCGATCACGGGCATCGGCGCCGAGGACGCCGCCGCGCGCCGGTATCGCGCCGCGAGCAGGATCGCGCTGTCGACGGCGATGTCGACGAACCGGTCGATCGCGGTGCAGCGGGGCGTCACGGCGGCCCTGAGCGGGGTGGCCGCGGCCGTGATCGCCTCGGCCGCCGGCTGGTACGCGCTGACCGGGCGCATCACGACGGGCGAGCTGGTCACCGTCGTGGGGCTCGCCCAGTTCCTCATCGAGCCCCTCACCACCCTGTCGGGGCTGCCGGCCACGGCCGCGAAGGCGCGCGGCTCGGCCGAGCGGGTGGCCACGGCCCTCGCCGCCGAGCCCCTGCTCCCCTCGACGGCGTCGGCATCGACCGGCGGCGAGCCCGGGCTGCGGCTGCGCGACGTGCACCACGGCCCGCTCGCCGGGCTCGCGCTCGACGCCCGGCCGTCCGAGATCACCGCCGTGTTCGCGCACGATCCCGCCGACGGCGACGCGCTGGCATCCCTTCTCGGCGGGCGCGTCTCGCCCGACTCCTACCGCGGCACCGTCGAGGTGTGCGGCACCGATCTGCGCGACGGCGCCCTCGGCGGTCGCCTCGTGGCAGAGCCCCACGAGGCGCACCTGTTCAGCGGCAGCATCCGCAGCAACCTCACCGCCGGTGCCGACGCCGTCGACCCCGCCCGCCTGGCGGAGGCCCTGCGCGCCTCGGGCGCCGACCAGGTCGTCGAGCTCTTCGAGGCGGGACTCGATCACCCCCTCATCGACCGCGGCCACAACCTCTCGGGCGGGCAGCGCCAGCGCCTCGCCCTGGCACGCGCCCTGTACGCCGCGGCGCCCGTGCTGGTGCTGCACGAGCCGACGACGGCGGTCGACTCGGTGACCGAGCAGCGAATCGCCGAAGGGGTGCGCGCGCTCCGCGGCGCAGCCGAGGGGGCGGGCTCGGCCACGGTCGTCATCACCGGCTCGCCGGCCCTGCTCGCCGTCGCCGACCGCGTCGCCGTGCTGCGCCAGGGGCGCATCGCCGCCGAGGGGACGCACCGCGCCCTGCTCGACGACGACCCGCTCTACGCCGAGGCGGTGGCGAGATGACGACGTCGCCGCACACCGCCCTGCCGGTCGCGCGCTACCGCGACTCGCTCCGGTGGCTCGGCCGCACCACGCTGCGGCACCCCGTGCTGCTCGCCGCCGCCGTCGGCACGGGCGTGCTCGCGGCGGCGGCCGCCCTGGTGCCCGTGTACGCCATGGGCTGGCTCGTCGACGCCACGGTCGCCGGGCGACCGGCATCCGACGTCGCGGTGCTGGCCGTGCTGCTGGTGGCGGCCGCCCTCGTCGCGGGGACGCTCTCGGGCCTCAGCACCTACGTGATCGTGCGGCTCGGCGAGACCGCCGTCGCGATCCTCCGCGAAGACGTCGTGCGGGGCGTGCTCGAACTGCCGTCGCGGGTGGCCGAGCGCGGCACACGCGGCGACGTGCTGTCGCGGGTCGGCGACGACATCGCCCGCATCACCCGCGCCAGCGGCGATGTCGTCCCCGCCGTCCTGTCGGCGGTGCTGCTCGTGGCCGTGTCGCTGGGCTCCCTGTTCGGCGTCGACCCGGTGCTCGGCGTGGCCGGGCTGCTGACGCTCCCCCTCTACGCCGCCGCCCTGCTCTGGTACCTGCCGCGCAGCGCCGGTGTGTACGCCCAGGAGCGCGTGGCCGCGGGCGAGCGCACCGAGGCGCTCGCGTCGAGCCTGTACGGCCGCGAGACGGTGCACGCGTACGGCATGGAGGCGGCGCGACTCGGCGAGATCCGCACGGCGTCCGACGGCATGAGGGGACTGTCGGTGTCGGTGTTCCGGCTGCTGCTGGGATTCGTCGGGCGCATGAACCTCGCGGAGTTCTGCGGCATGGCGGTGCTGTTCGTCGTCGGGTTCGTCCGGTACACGAACGGCGACGTCACGATCGGCGCGGTGACGACGGCGATCCTGCTCTTCCACCGCCTGTTCACCCCCCTCGGGACGGTGCTGTTCCTCTTCGACGAGATGCAGTCGGCCGGCGCCGCCATGAACCGCCTCGTCGGCGTGGTCGCGATGCCGCACGTGCGCACGCCGTCGCGGGCGGTCCCCGCGGGCCGCGATCTGACGGTCGACGACGTCCGCTTCGCGTACGGCCCGGGCGACGACGTGCTGCACGGCGTCTCGTTCACCGTCCCGGCCGGTCACCGGCTCGCCCTCGTGGGCGCCTCGGGCGCCGGCAAGACCACGGCGGCCCTCATCGCGTCCGGCGCCCTCGAGCCCGACGTCGGACGCGTGCGCCTCGGCGGCGCCCCGCTGTCCGACATCGGCACCGATGCGCTGCGCTCTCGCATCGCCGTCATCAGCCAAGACGTGCACGTCGTGGCGGGGCCGCTGATCGACGACCTGCGGCTCGCCGATCCGGATGCCGATGAGCCGACGATCTGGCGGGCGCTCGAGACCGTCGGAGCCGACGGGTGGGTGCGCGCGCTCCCCTCGGGGCTGCACACCGAGGTCGGGCCCCATCACCATCGGCTGGCCGCCGCGCAGAAGCAGCAGATCGCGCTCGCACGGCTCGTGCTGAAAGACCCCGACGTGGCGATCCTCGACGAGGCGACCGCCGAGGCGGGGAGCGCGGGCGCCGCCGCCCTCGAACGGTCCGCCCTGTCGGCCACCGCCGGGCGGACGACGCTCGTCGTCGCCCACCGGCTCACGCAGGCGGCGACCGCCGACGCGGTCGCCGTCATGGAGGCGGGACGCATCGTCGAGCTCGGCTCCCACGACGACCTGCTCGCCCGCGGCGGCACGTACGCCCGCCAATGGCGGGCCTGGCGCGGCGACGCCGGGTCGCCCGGCGGGCCGCCGCCCCGCTGAGCGGCATCCCGGCCGATGCGCCGGACACAGAACCCCCCGATAGTCCATCCGAACACCACAGCAAAGGCGGTCCACATGAAGACCAGACGGAAGATCACGACGCGCGCCCTCGCGGCCCTCGGGCTGGGAGTGCTCGTCCTCGTGCAGACGGCATGCGCACCCGGCGCCGATCCCGGCGCGACCGGAGCGACCCCGACGTCGAGCGGGTTCCACTACACCGACGCGCGCGGCGACACGGTCGACCTCGACGCGGTCCCGCACAAGATCGTCATGAGCGAGCAGGCCGCCGCGGCCCTGATCCCCTACGGCATCCGCCCGGTCGGCATCTGGGGTTCGAGCACGCCCGACAAGAGCGGGGTGCTGAAGGGCCTCGACCTCTCGGGCATCGAGACGCTCGGCGTGTCGTACGGCGACGTCGACGTCGACAAGCTCGCGTCGCTGCAGCCCGATCTCGTGATCACGGGATGGTACGCGGGCGACTACCTCGGCGGGCTCGGCGCCCAGGACGCCGAGATCTCGAAGCAGGTCGAGCAGGTCGCGCCGATGATCACCGTGTCGGCCCAGAAGAGCGCATCGGCCTCGCTCGACGACTGGCGCGCCCTCGCCTCGACGCTCGGTGCCGACGTCGACTCGGGCACGATCGCCGCCGAGAAGACCACGTACGACGACGCCGTGTCGAAGCTGAAGGCCGCCCTCGCCGCGCGCCCGGGCACCACCGCGTACGCCGTCGCCCCGTCGACCCAGTTCTACGTCGCGATCCCGAACGAGTTCGCCGAGCTGATCGACTACAAGGACTGGGGTCTCGACGTGCGCCAGTCGTCGGTCGCGCGCGACGCCACGTCGGGTTCGTTCAGCCCCGTGAGCTGGGAGAACGTCGGCGACTACGCCTCGGATCTGCTGCTCTACGACACCCGCTCGTGGACCACGCCGCTGGCACAGGTCGAGCGTGACCACCCCACGGTCGCCACGTTGAGTGCGGTCGCGCAGGGTCATGTGGTCGACTGGACCACTGACGCGACGTTCAACTACGCCAGCTACAGCCAGCAGATCACCCTGCTGACGAACGCCGTGACGGCCCTGCCCGCGAGCGGCAAGTAAGAGACCCGTCTTCCCTGCGACGGAATCGAGGAGTGCGATGACCCTGGCCGATCTGGTGCCCACCGCCCCGGATCGGCCGGGTCGTACCCCCGGGCCGCCGCGGAAGACGCCGCGGGTGGCGGCACGCGCCATCGACGTGCTGCTGCCCGCGGTGCCGGCGACGATGACCGTCGCGCTGGTCCTCGCGATCCCCGACGAGCGCGGCCCGTGGCAGAGCGACCGGATCGTCGTCGCCGCAGCCGGTCTCGTCCTGGTCGCCGCGCTGATCGTCCTGAACGTCTCGCGCGGCCGGCGCGGCCAGAGCATCGGCATGGCGGCGCTCGGGCTCGTGCGGGCTCCCGGCGTCGGCGTGCGCTCGGTGGCGGCCCTCCGCCGCGCCCGGGTCGACGTCGACGCGCTCGTCGTCCGCCCACGCCGGACGGCGGGGATCGTCGTCGTGCTCGTCGTGGTCGTCATCGGTGTCGCGATGATCGCCATCGCGGTCGGGGCGCGCAACGTGACGCTCCCCGAGGTCGCGCACGCCTTCTGGGGTCCCCCCACCACCTACAACGACATCGTGATCCGCGAGCGTGCTCCGCGCGCGGTGGTCGCGATCGCCGCGGGCCTCGCGCTCGGCGCGGCGGGGGCGATCGTGCAGGCGCAGACCCGCAACCCGCTGGCCGACCCCGACCTGATGGGCATCACCCGCGGCGCGACGCTGGCGACGGTGCTCGCGATCGCGTGGGGCGGGCTGACCACCCCCGCCGGGTACACGGCGTTCGCCCTCGTGGGCGCCCTCGCCGTGACCGCGCTCGTCATCGTGCTGGCCGAGACGATGGGCGAATCGCTCGTCGCGCTCCCGCTCATCGGCGCCGCCGTCTCGTCGGTGCTCGGCAGCGCCGCGGCGATGCTGCTGCTCCTCGACCAGACGGTGCAGCAGTCCTTCCGGCGCTGGTTGATCGGCGGCCTGTCCGACGGCCCCCTCTCGACATACGTCGTCCCGCTCGCGGCGATCGGCGTGGGCCTCGTGATCGCGATCGTGTGCGCGCCGTCGCTGAACGCCCTGAGCCTCGGCACCGACATGGCCACGTCGCTCGGCGCCGACGTGCGCCGCGCCCGCATCGGGGGTCTGCTGGCCGTAGGCCTGCTCGCCGGGGCCGCGACCGCCGCGTGCGGCCCGCTCGCGTTCCTCGGGCTCATCGCGCCGCATACCGCCCGTCTGCTGGTCGGCACCGACCACCGCGTGCTCCTTCCCGCGTCGGCCCTGATCGGCGCCGTCGCGCTGCTGTTCGCCGACGTCGTCGGTCGCGTCGTCGCCCGGCCCGCGGAGATCCCGGCGGGCATCGTCTTCCTTCTCGTCGGTGCACCGCTGTTCGTCGCGCTCGCGCGTCGCCGGGCGGGTGCGCGATGAGCGCCGGGACGCACGTCGTGCGGCTGGGCGGCCTCTCGCTGCAGCTCCGCGGGCGGCCGATGATCGCCTTCGCCGTGCTGCTCGTGGTCGCCGCGGCGTTGTTCTGCCTGTCGATCAGCGCCGGGAGCACCTGGGTGGCCCCCGGCACCGTCGTGAACGCCCTCGGGGGCGGGGGTGGGCAGGCCGTGCGCTATCAGGTGCTCGGTCTGCGGCTCCCCCGCGCGGCGATCGGCGCTCTCGCGGGCGCCGCGCTGGCGCTGGCCGGCGCGTTCATGCAGTCGATCGCGCGCAATCCGCTCGCGAGCCCCGACGTGCTGGGCATCACGACCGGCGCCAGCGTCGGGGCCGCGGGCGTCTTCATCCTGGGCTGGCGCGTCTTCGACGCCCCCCTCACCGTCTCGCTCCCCCTGGCGGCGCTGGTCGGCGGGTCCCTCGCGGCCGCCGTGGTGTTCTCGGTCTCTCGGGGAGCCGCCGGCGGCGGGATGCGGCTCATCCTCGTCGGCATCGGCGTCAACGCCGCCCTGCTCGGGGTGCTGCACGGGCTCCTCGTCGTGGGAGGCACCTACGACGTGATGCAGGTGCAGGTGTGGCTCACGGGCGACCTGTCGTCGGACGCCGCGCGCATCGGGCCTCTGGCCGCCGTCCTCGTCGTGGCCGGGCTCGTCGCCGTGGCGACCGCGCGGTCGACGGCGGCGATGCACCTCGGCGACGACGTCGCCCACGGCGTCGGAGTGGCCGTCGGCCGCACCCGTGGGCTGCTGCTGGCCGGTTCGGTGCTTGCGGCCTCGGCCGCGGTCGGTGCCGCCGGGCCCCTCGGCTTCGTCGCCCTCTCGGCGCCGCAGATCGCGCGCTTCCTGACGCGCGAGTCGCGGGCACCGCTCGGGTGCACGGCCGCCTGCGGGGCGATCCTCGTGCTCGCCGCCGATCTGACGGCCCGCACCGTGTTCTCGGGCAGCGTCTCGGTGGGGATCCTCACCGCGATCGTGGGCGGCCCGATCCTGATCTCCCTGATGCTGCGACGACTGAGGAGCACGCCGTGACCGAACGGGATGCACACGCCATGACGGCATCCGACCTCCGGGTCGGCTACGGCAGCCGCGAGATCCTCAGCGGCGTCGACCTCGAGCTCCGCGCGGGCGCGGTCACCGCCATCATCGGCCCGAACGGCAGCGGCAAGTCGACGCTGTTGCGCACGCTCTGCCGGCTGCTCGCCCCCGACGAGGGATCGATCGCCGTGGACGGCCGCCCGATCTCGGCGATGCGCACGCGCGATCTCGCCCAGACGATGGCCTTCCTGCCCCAGGCGCCGACGGCCCCCGAGGGCATGACGGTGCGCGAGCTCGTCGCGCGCGGCCGCCATCCGCACCAGACGCTGTTCCGTCAGTGGAGCACCCGGGATGCCGCCGAGGTCGACGCCGCCCTCGACCTCACCGGCCTGGCCGAACTGGCCGATCGCGACGTGCAGACGCTCTCGGGGGGCCAGCGGCAGCGCGCCTGGATCGCCCTGAGCCTGGCCCAGGACACCGGCATCCTGCTTCTCGACGAGCCGACGACCTACCTCGACATCGCCCACTCGATCGAGGTGCTCGACCTCGTCGACCACCTGTGCGTCGACCTGGGCCGCACGGTGGTCATGGTCATCCACGACCTGAACCTCGCGATCCGCTACGCCGACGAGCTCGTCGTCGTGCACGACGGCCGCATCGCCGCGCAGGGGCCGCCCGACCGGGTGATCACCGAGCCCCTGCTCGAGGCCGTCTTCGGCCTGGCGGCGCGCGTGGTGCCCGATCCCGTGTCGGGGCGCCCGCTCGTGCTCCCCCTCGGACGCCGACGTGCCCACGCCCCTCACGACGCCCCACAAGAAGAGCAAGAAGAGACAGGAGACACCCATGTCGCATAACCCGTTCGACGACGAGAGCGGCCGCTTCCTCGTGCTGGTCAACGCCGAAGAGCAGCACTCGCTGTGGCCGGTCTTCGCACCCGTGCCGGACGGTTGGAGCGTCGCCTTCGGAGCCCCCGACGGAGCGGACCGCGCCGACTGCCTCGGATTCGTCGAGGCGAACTGGACCGATCAGCGTCCCCGCAGCCTGCGCGAGACTCAGGACGCGGCGACGGCCTGAGCGGTCGATGATCGAGGCGATCCTGCCGCGCGGCGCGCATGCCGCCGAGGAGTTCGGCGATACGCGCGCGGTCGTGCTCTTCCCCGACGAAGAGGCGGCCGTCGCGCACGCCGTGCCGAAGCGCCGTGACGAGTTCGGCGCCGTGCGGCGCTGCGCGCGCCGTGCCCTGGCCGAGCTGGGCCATCCGCCGGTCGCGATCCTTCCGGGCCCGGGAGGAGCACCCGAGTGGCCCGAGGGCGTGGTGGGCAGCATGACCCACTGCGCCGGCTACCGCGCGGCCGTGGTCGCCGACCGTGCGCACCTGTCGACCATCGGGATCGACGCCGAGCCCGATGAGCCGCTTCCGCGCGGCGTGCTGCGGGTCATCGCGCGGCCCGACGAGATCGAGCGCTTCGACGCCGCCGGCCCCGTTCGCGCGGTCAGCTGGGACCGGCTGCTGTTCAGCGCGAAGGAGTCGGTCTACAAGGCCTGGTATCCGCTGACGCAGCGGTGGCTCGACTTCGACGACGTCTCGGTGACGCCCGACCCGCACCGCCGCCGCTTCTTCGCACGGGTGCTCGCGTCCGCGCCCGACGACCTCCGCTCGTTCTCGGGTGCCTGGATCGCCGGGCACGGTCTGATCGTCACCGCGACGGTGCAGGCGCGACACGGCGACAGCGACGGCGGCGGCTCGTAGGCTGGGCGCATGTCGCGACTGCAGGCCGACGCCCCCGCCGACCTCTGGGTGCCCGTCACCGGCTCGCTCGGGCTGCGTGGCCGCCGTCACCGCAAGGCCGCGATCCGGATGCTGCTGAACCAGGCGAACCGCGCCACCGGAGCGGCCGAACGGCCGGGCGGCGGGGCGTTCGCCTGGATCGTGAGCCAGGCCGCCCCTCTGCTCATGCGGAAGGCCGCGGGACGCGTTCTGGTGTGGGTGTGGAGGGACGACCCCGAGCTGCTCGTCGTCATGGCCCAGCTGCAAGAGGCGACGCCGCAGCTGCGCGCCGCGCGCGCGATGATGCCGATGGAGTACGACGACACCGAGGCGTTCCCCAACCCGCATCTCGGCGTCGGCGAGAAGCTGGCGATGCCCCTGCCGAACGACCCGGCCACGCCGCCGTTCGCGACCTACACGTGGGACACCGGCGTCCAGTTCGTCACGCTGACCGCGGTGTGCTCCGACCGCGAGCGCTTCGGCTCGGTGATCGGCTCGGTCGATGCGATCGCCCGCACGCTGCGCGTCGTCGACGATCTGCGCGTCGGCGAGCGCGCCGGCATCCTGCGGCTCGACCCCGCGTGACGCCCCGGCGGCCGGCGTCGCACGACGCCGCCCGGCGGGGCGTCCCGTCGGCACGGGTCGCCGGACGATCACTCGTCGCACAGCGCCGCCGCGATCTCGTCACCGGTGGGCATGGATGCCACGGCCCCCGGGCGCGTGACCGACACGGCCGCGGCGGCGTTGGCCACGGCCAGCGCCCGGTCGAGGGCGTCGCCCGCGGCCAGGCGCGCGACCAGGACGCCCGCGAACGTGTCGCCGGCGCCGGTGGTGTCGTGCACCGGCACCGGGCGGCCCGGCACCCGCGCCACGATGTCGCCGGCGCGCGCGGCCAGGGCGCCGGACGCGCCGAGCGTCGCCACGACGGTGCCCGCGGTGGCGCTGAGCGCGCGGGCCGCAGCCGCGGGATCTTGGACACCGCTCAGTGCGCGGGCCTCGTCGGCGTTGGCGATGAGCAGGTCGGTGAGCGCGAGCAGGTCGGTCACCCCGGCGACCACCGGGGCGGGGGTCAGCACGGTGGTCACGCCCGCGGCGCGGGCGAAGGCGAACGCCTCTCGCACCAGGGCCACGGGCCGCTCGCACTGGGCGACGAGATGCGTCGCCGCGGCGATGCGGTCACGCGCGGGGTCTGCGAGCTCGGCGTCGGCGTTGGCGCCCGCGACGACCGTGATGGCGTTCTCGCCGTCGTCGGTCACGGTGATCAGCGCGACGCCGGTGGGCGCGACGACGGTGCGCAGGGCCGCGGCGTCGATGCCCTCGTCGGCGAGGACGCGGCGCAGCTGGGCGCCGAACGCGTCGTCGCCGACGGCGCCGGCGAAGGCGACGTCGGCTCCCGCTCGCCGCGCCGCGACCGCCTGGTTCAGCCCTTTGCCGCCCGGCCCGGTCGTGAAGCCGTCGCCGAAGACGGTCTCGCCCGGCCGCGGGCGGCGCGGGGCACGCAGCACGAGATCGACGTTGGCGCTGCCGAGCACCGCGATCGTCACGGGATCAGTCCTCGAGCGGTCCGCGCGGGCGCCACAGGACGATGTCGGTGGCCCGGCGCACGCGGACGCCGTGCCGCAGGGGCACGACCGCGCCGGTGGCCCCGGCGGCGAAGACCCGCGCACCCGGCCGCGATTCCCGTTCGGCGACGAGCTGACGCTCGAGGTCGGCGACGCGCTGCGAGAGGTCGTGCACCTGCTCCTCCAGCGTCAGGATGCGCATGATGGCCGGAAGGCTCATGCCCTCGCTCGAGAGGCGGGCGACCTCGCGCAGCTGCTGCACGTGACGCACCGAGTATCTTCGCGACCCGCCCTGGGTGCGCGCCGGCACCACGAGACCGAGCCGGTCGTACTGACGCAGCGTCTGGGGGTGCATGTTCGACAGCTCGGCCGCCACGGCGATCGCGAAGATCGGGGCGTCCTCGTCGAGTTCTCGGTCGAACACAGCCTTTCCTCTCTTTCGTCGACCGTTCACACGGAAACGGCTCCTGGCATCCGATCATGACGGATACCAGGAGCCGTGGGGTCAGTGGAGCGCCTTCGACATCAGCTCGGCGCGCGGATCCTCTTTCGGCTCGAGCTCACGGAAGCGCTCCAGCGCCTCGCGGGCGTCGTCGTCGAGGTGGGTCGGCACCGCGATCTGGACCTCGGCGAGCAGGTCGCCGGTGCCCTTCTGGGTGTGGATGCCACGCCCCTTGACCCGCAGCACGCGTCCCGACGGGGTGCCCGGCGCGACGCGCAGGCGCACCGCCTCGCCCTGGAGCGTGGGCACCTCGATGGTGGCGCCGAGCGCGGCCTCGGTGAACCTCACCGGCACCGTGAGGCGCAGGTTCAGCCCGTCGCGCGAGAACACCGGGTGGGGGCGGACGGCGACGGTCACGACGATGTCGCCGTTCTCGCCTCCGTCGGGCGAGGGGCGCCCGCGACCGCGCAGACGGATCTTCTGGCCGTCCGAGACCCCGGCGGGGACCTTCACCTTGAAGGGCTTGCTGTCTTCGCCCTGCAGGGTGATGGTCTCGCCGGTCGCCGCGGTGACGAAGTCGAGCGTCGTGCGCGCCGTGACGTCGGCGCCCTTCTGGGGGCCGCCGAAGCCGCGGAAGCCTCCGGTCGTCTGACCGAACCGGCCCGAGCCGAACCCGCCGCCCTGGTCGAACACCGAGAAGAAGTCCTCGAACCCGCCCGGCGCCGAGCCGCCGCCGCGCGCCTGCCCGAACCGGCTGAAGACGTCCTCGAACCCGCCGCCGCCCGCGGCTCCCGGTGCCGAGAAGCGCGCCCCCGAGCCCATGGCCCGGATCTGGTCGTACTCCTCGCGCTGCTCGGGGTCGCTCAGCACGGCGTAGGCCTCGCTGATCTCTTTGAACTTCGCCTCCGCTTTCGCGTCTCCCGGGTTCGAGTCGGGGTGGTAATGGCGTGCGAGCTTGCGGTAGGTCTTCTTGAGATCTGCCGCGCTCACGCCCTTGTCGACACCGAGGACCTTGTAGAAGTCCTTGTCGAACCAGTCCTGACTCGCCATGTGTCCTCCTACTCGGCCGGCACGGCGACGACGACCTTGGCCGGTCGCAGCTCCACCGAGCCGAGTCGGTAGCCGACCTCGACGACCTCGAGCACGGTCGCCTCGGTGACGCCGGGGGTCGGGGCCTGGAAGATGGCCTCGTGCTGCTGCGGGTCGAAGCGCTCGCCCGCCGCGCCGTACGACACCACGCCGAGACGCTCGGCCACGGCGCGCACCTTCTCGCCGATCGCGGCGAGGGGGCTGCCGTCGACGAGGTCGCCGTGCTTGGCGGCGCGGTCGAGGTCGTCCATCACCGGCAGCAGGCCCTTCACGGCCTCGCCCTTGGCGCGCTCGATCTCGCGCTCGCGCTGCTCCTCGGTGCGCCGGCGGTAGTTGGCGTACTCGGCCTGCAGGCGCTTGAGGTCGGTCAGCAGCGAGGCCTCCTTGTCGGAGGCACCCTCTGCCGCGGCCTCGGGCGTCTGCTCGGCACCCAGGATGTCGTCGACCGTGAGGCCCTCGGCATCCGGGGTCTGGGGGTCCGACGGCGCGGGGCCGGAGGTGTTCTCCTCCGGCCCCGTCTCGTCAGGACCGGCGCCCGAGCCCTGGGGCTGTTCGTCGTCCTTGTTGGCCATGTTCTCTGCTTACTTCTTGTTCTCGTCGGTCTCGTCGTCGACGACCTCGGCGTCGATGACGTCCTCTTCGGGGTTGGGCGTCTCGCCGTTGCCGGGCTGGCCGACGTTCGGGTCGGCCTGCTCGCCCGCGGCCTGCGACGAGGCGTAGATGGCCTCGCCGAGCTTGCCCTGGCTGGCGTTGAGCTTGTCGAACGCGGTCTTGACCGCCTCGTCGTCGTCGCCGGCGAGCGCCGTCTTGAGCGCGTCGACATCGGCCTGCACCTCGGTCTTGACCTCGGCGGGCAGCTTGTCTTCGTTGTCTTTGATCAGCTTCTCGATCGAGTACGACAGGGTCTCGGCCTGGTTGCGGGTCTCGGCGGACTCGCGGCGCTTCTTGTCTTCGGCCGCGTTCTCCTCGGCCTCGCGCACCATGCGCTCGATGTCCTCCTTGGGCAGCGACGAGCCGCCCGTGATGGTCATCGACTGCTCCTTGCCGGTGCCCTTGTCCTTCGCCGAGACGTGGACGATGCCGTTCGCGTCGATGTCGAAGGTGACCTCGACCTGCGGGATGCCACGGGGGGCCGGGGCGATGCCGGTGAGCTCGAAGGTGCCGAGCGGCTTGTTGTCGCGGGTGAACTCGCGCTCGCCCTGGAAGACCTGGATCGCGACGGACGGCTGGTTGTCGTCGGCGGTGGTGAAGGTCTCGCTGCGCTTGGTCGGGATGGCCGTGTTGCGCTCGATGAGCTTGGTCATGATGCCGCCCTTGGTCTCGATGCCGAGGCTGAGGGGGGTGACGTCGATGAGCAGCACGTCCTTGCGCTCGCCCTTGAGGACACCGGCCTGCAGGGCTGCACCCACGGCCACGACCTCGTCGGGGTTCACGCCCTTGTTGGCATCCTTGCCCGTCTCTTTCTTGACGAGCTCGGCGACCGCCGGCATGCGGGTCGAGCCGCCGACGAGCACGACGTGCGCGATGTCGCCGACCTTGACGCCCGCCTCGCGGATGACGTCGGAGAAGGGCTTGCGGGTGCGGTCGAGGAGGTCTTTTGTGAGGTCCTCGAACTTGGCGCGCGTGATCGTCTCGCTCAGCGACACGGGGCCGGAGTCGGTCAGCGACAGGTACGGCAGGTTGATGCTCGTCGACGTGGACGACGACAGCTCTTTCTTGGCCTGCTCGGCCGCTTCCTTCAGACGCTGCAGGGCGATCTTGTCGCCCGAGACGTCGACGCCCGTGGTGTCCTTGAACTGCTTGATGAGGTAGTCGACGAGGCGCTGGTCCCAGTCGTCGCCGCCGAGGCGGTTGTCGCCGGCGGTGGCGCGCACCTGGATGGTCGAGAAGTCGTCGTCCTTGCCCACCTCGAGCAGCGACACGTCGAACGTTCCGCCACCGAGGTCGAAGACGAGGATGAGCTCGTCCTCTTTGCCCTTGTCGAGGCCGTAGGCCAGGGCCGCCGCGGTGGGCTCGTTGATGATGCGCAGCACGTTGAGGCCCGCGATCTCACCGGCCTCCTTCGTCGCCTGACGCTCGGCGTCGTTGAAGTACGCGGGGACGGTGATGACGGCGTCGGTCACGGCGTCGCCCAGGTACTCCTCGGCATCGCGCTTGAGCTTCTGCAGGATGCGGGCCGAGATCTCCTGCGGCGTCCACTTCTTGCCGTCGACCTCGAACGTCCAGTCGGTGCCCATGTGGCGCTTGACGCTCGAGACGGTGCGGTCGACGTTGGTCACGGCCTGGCGCTTGGCGGTCTCGCCGACGAGCACCTCGCCGTCCTTGGTGAACGCAACGACCGAGGGTGTGGTGCGGAAGCCCTCGGCGTTGGCGATGACCTTGGGCTCGCCGCCCTCGAGAACACTCACGACGGAGTTCGTCGTACCGAGGTCGATTCCCACTGCACGGGGCATATGTGTCTCCTTGATCATGAGCCGGGCGGATGCCACGACTCGGGTTTGTCGAAGTCTGCGGCGGCTCGACCGGGGTTGAGCCGCGATGACTCAACGCTAGCGCAGACCTTCTGTGACGTCAAGAAGAGTTGATACGAGTGGGCTCAACTTTCCGTCGATGGTGCACGGAACCGCGCGACCGGGAATCGCCCGGCCGCGGCGGCGAAACGCTCGGCATCGCCGGCGCGGGCCGCCCGGAAGCCGTCGGTCGCCGTCGCGCCCGCGCCGACCTCGGCGACGCGCCCCTCGATCTCGGGAAAGACGGCGTCGCAGAACGCGTCGAGGTCGAGGCCGTGCGCCTTCCCCGGCCCCGCCAGCCCCGTGGCGACCGCGGGGGGAATGAGCTCGGTCACCGCGACCGGGGTGGCGGCGAGGGCATCGCGCAGCGTGACGGTCCAGCTGTGCAGAGCGGCCTTCATCGCGCTGTAGACCGGGGCGAAGGGCTGCGGGGTGAAGGCGCCGCCAGAGGTGACGTTCACGATCTGCCCCGCCGGCGAGCGGAGCAGCGTCGGCAGGAGCAGGGTCGCGAGGTGCACGGGCGCCGAGAAGAGCAGATCGATCTCGCGTTGACGATCCGCCCACGGTGCCGCATCCTCGGCGACGCCGAGACGTCGCTGGATGCCGGCGTTGTTGACCAGGACGTCCACGGCCCCGAATCGCGAGGCGATGGCGTCGGCGAGCTCGTCGCGCCCCTCGGGGGCGGTGAGGTCGACGGGCACGGTCGCGGCGCCCGCCACGAGGCTCGGCAGGGCGGCGAGTCGCGGCGACGGCCGCGCAGCCACGATGACGCGCGCACCCGTGTCGGCGTAACGACGAGCGAGGCCGAGACCGATCCCCGTCGTTCCGCCGGTGATGAGGACGCTTCTTTTTGTTGTCATATCAACATCGTGCGACTTTCGTGTTTCCATGTCAACAACCGGATAGGCTCGAAGGATGAGCCCCCGACTCGGCGAACACGAGATGCAGCAGTGGATCGCCTGGAAACGCGCGAGCGAGGCCGTCATGGCATCCGTCGTGTCGGCGATCACCGCGCAGACGGGGCTGTCGAGCGCCGACTTCTCGGTGCTGACGCGGGTGGTCGAAGAAGGCCACGGGAGCATCCGGCAGCAGCGCCTGTCGGATGACCTCGGCTGGGAGCGCAGCCGTCTGTCGCGGCAGCTCTCTCGCATGGAGGACCGCGGCCTGGTGAGACGGGAGGGCGACACCGCCGCGCGCCGCATCACCGCCACCGCTCGCGGGCGCGAACTGGTCGCCGCCGCACGCGAGGCCCACGCCGCCGCGGTGCGGCACGCGCTGCTCGACGTCGCTGCGGCGGACGCCCCGTTCTGGCCGACCGTCGACGCCCTCGGCGGTCCGAGGCCGTAGCCGCGGAGACGAGCGACGGGGGTCGCCGGATCCCCCGCCGGCTCGCCGGCCGTGCGACACGGAAGCCGTTGCGGCCGTGCTCCCGCAGGACGGACGCACAGCCCGCCGGCACGCGCGGCGAGCGCGTAGCGGCCTCAGTCGCGATCGCGTTCGCGGCGCTGCGGCCGCTCGGTGCGCTTGGCGGAGCGACCGCCCTGGTCGAGGCGCAGGTGGATGAGCTGACCCGAGATGCGGGTGTCGGCGAGACGGTTCAGGGTGTCGCGGGAAAGATCGGCGGGCAGCTCGACGAGCGAGAAGTCCTGGCGGATCTGGATGGCGCCGAAGTCGTTGCGGCGCAGACCCCCCTCGTTCGCGAGCGCGCCGACGATCTGGCGGGGCTCGACGCGCTGGCGACGCCCGACGGCGATGCGGTAGGTCGCGAACCGCCCGCCGCCCTCGCGCCGCTCGCGTACGCCGCCCTCGCGCGGCTCGCGACGGTCGCGCTCGAGACGCGGGCGCTCGATCGTCTCCTCTTCGAGCAGCAACGGGGTGTCACCCTGTGCGACCACGGCGAGCGCGGCGGCCACGTCGGCCTCGGGAACGTCGTGATGCGCGACGTAGTGCGCCACCACGTCGCGGAAGGTCGCGATCGCCGCGGTGTCCTCGAGGGCCGCGGTGATGGCGTCGTCGAAACGGGTGAGACGCGTCGCGTTGACGTCGTCGACGCTCGGCAGCGACATCTCGGTCAGCGGCTGGCGCGTGGCCTTCTCGATCGCGGTGAGCATGCGGCGCTCGCGCGGGGTCACGAAGCTGATGGCATCCCCGGTGCGGCCGGCGCGACCGGTGCGGCCGATGCGGTGCACGTACGACTCGGTGTCGATGGGCAGGTCGTAGTTGACGACGTGGCTGATGCGGTCGACGTCGAGTCCGCGCGCGGCGACGTCGGTGGCGACGAGGATGTCGAGCTTGCCCGACTTGAGCTGGTTGACCGTGCGCTCGCGCTGCACCTGGGCGATGTCGCCGTTGATCGCCGCCGCGGTGTAGCCACGCGCGCGCAGCTTCTCGGCGACGGTCTCGGTCTCGTTCTTCGTGCGGGTGAAGACGATCATGCCCTCGAAGTTCTCGACCTCGAGGATGCGGGTGAGGGCGTCGATCTTCTGCTGGTACGACACGACGAGGTAGCGCTGCGTGATGTTCGCCGAGGTCGTGGTCTTGGTCTTGACCGTGATCTCTTCGGGGTCGTTCAGGTACTGGGCCGAGATGCGGCGGATCTGCGCCGGCATCGTCGCCGAGAACAACGCGACCTGCTTGCTGGCGGGGGTGTCGGCGAGGATCGTCTCGACGTCTTCGGCGAAGCCCATCTTGAGCATCTCGTCGGCCTCGTCGAGCACGAGGAACTTCAGCTCACTGAGGTCGAGCGTGCCCTTGTCGAGGTGGTCCATGATGCGACCGGGCGTGCCGACCACGATGTCGACGCCGCGGCGCAGGGCCGAGAGCTGCTGCCCGTAGCCCTGCCCGCCGTACACGGGAAGGATCGAGACGCCCTTCATGTGCGCGGCGTACTTCTCGAAGGCCTCGCACACCTGCAGCGCCAGCTCGCGGGTCGGCGCGAGCACGAGGGCCTGCGGGTTCTTGTTGCCCGTCTCCATCTGCGACAGCACCGGCAGCGCGAAGGCCGCGGTCTTGCCGGTGCCGGTCTGCGCCAGTCCGACGACGTCGCGCCCCTGCAGAAGCACGGGGATCGTCGCGGCCTGGATGGCCGAGGGCGTCTCGTAGCCCACGTCTTTCAGGGCCTTGAGCACGGTGGCATCCAGACCCAGATCAGCGAACGTGAGCTTCTCGGGAGCGCTGTCGGTCTCGACGGAGGGGGCGGGGGATTCGGATGCCATATGCCCACGGTAGTCGTCGCGCCCGTGAACTCCGCGCCGACGAGGGATGTCCCCCCGGCCTGCGCGGGCGGTTCGGGAGAGTCTCGAGGCATACAGCGGAGTCGCACGCACGACTCCGCACCTCCGTAGAACGCCGCGACCGACAGCACCCAAAGCATGAACATCGCGTTTGTGGACGCAACGTCGTCGAGCCGACAAGCGGCGATCCCCGCTTGCGGCAACGATCGGCAGGCTCCTGATCGCGGTTACCGTGGCGCTGCACCCGTCCGCGCGGGAGATCTGCTTCCGTGCCACGGCGCCGCCGCGCCCGTCGGCACCGATGCTGGCCATGCCGCTGTGGGATGTGATTTACGCGATGGAGCTCATGATGTTTCCCTCATCGTCAGCTTCACCCTCCCGCTCGGACTCATTGGATTCGCGTGAACCGGGCCCAGCCCGGCTCACCTCGCGCAGTGGCTCAGCGCTGTCCCCCGAATCGGGGACAGACAGAGCCGACCCCTGATAGTTACGGTGAGGTAACGCAAACCGTATATCTCACCCCCTGAGGATCCGCTATGCGAATCAGACCGATCATTGATGCCACGGTCGCGGCCATTCTTTCGACGGCCCTCGTGTTCTCTGGTGGCGCCGCGGCCACTGCAGCCGAGCCGAGTGCACCGGTTTCTCAGTCCACGATGAGTCCCGCGCAGACGGCTTCGCTCGAAGCGCTGCTGTCGGCCAGTGACTCGAGCACGAGAACCTTCACCGTGGCGCACGCAACGACCGCTGGCGCGGCGCCGCAGGATGTGGCTGACTTCTCGGCCATGCTCAAGCTCTCGGGCTGGACGGTCGTGGGCGAGACGGTCGCCGCCCCCTCTATCGCCGCCGCTGAAGTGGTGACCACGTTCGCCTCCTGCACGGGGAACCGCGGCTATACCGGCTTCTACGGCTGGGGTTGGCAGTGGGCATTGAACTCCTGCGACACGGATCTGCTCATTCAAGCCCTCCTCGCGGGCGGCGGCGGGACCGCCGCGGTCGGCGGCGTCCTGACCGCGGTAGGGATCGCCCCCGCCGGTGGAATCACGGCCGCCGTCGGAGCCCTGATCGCCGCGGGCGCTGGACCGATCCAGGTGTGCAAGACGGCAAGCTACGGTGCGCACGCGATCTACCTCAACGTGTTCGTGACCGGCTCGATCGGGTGCTGGGGGCAGTGATGGGACGCGGTACCGGATTGAGGATCGCCGCCGCGATCGGGGCCCTGCTGATCGTCTGCGGGCTCGTTCCGATCGCCCTCCACGTCGTCGTCTACCTGACGAACGGAGGGCCGTACCAGGCCGACACCGCAGCGACGTCCCTCGTGGTGGCGGGGATCATCGTGACCGCCATCGCCTCCCTGCTGTTCGCGAGTCACGTCCGCGCCCGCAGAGGAACACCGCCGCAGTAGCGCAGCGCGACGTCAGGAAGTGCTCGAGGCCGGCAGGGCAGGTCCGCGTCCCAGCTGGCACAGCGGGGTTTCTTCATCGCCTGTGGGCCGCTCTCCCCACCGATTCCCAGCTATCCGTATGCGGGTCCGGTAAGTCAGAATAATCATCATGACAAACGATTTCGAGCGGCGTGAAATCGTTTCCGCGAGAGCTTGGAGAATCTGGGCGATATTTGTCCTGACTGCGCTGCTCACCAGCGCATGGTTACTGTTCGTCGCCTCCATGCGATATGCGGTTGCCCTGGTCTACCCTCCTCTGCCGGTGCCCGACTACGGCGTGCAGGCTTCGATCGCATACATCGGAATGGGTGCCGTGCTCGTCACATGCGCGAGCTTCACGGTCTCGGCGAATCGGCGCGCAACGCGGTGGAAGCAGACCGTCACCTGGGGTATCGTTATCGCTTTGATATTGACGGTCATGGCGACCGCACTTGCCCCCATCCTCTCCGCTCGGTAGCTCTGCGAAGAGCAGAAGAATCGGAAAGGATCAAGGTAAAACGCAGTCACATCATCACCCCAGTGGCGTTTTCCATCGCTGGTCTTCTCGATTACGGCCGGTCCGGCCTACGGTAGCTCGATGGCCGGAGCCAACCCGTCTGCGGACGGCCGGTTCGGCGGCCTCAATAGCGTCGCCGTCGACCAGCTCGCCCCAGCGGGAGCACCGCACCTGACGTCGGCGGCACTGAGTCAGGAGGCTCCAGTCGTCAACGCGCAACGACGAGAACGGGACGAGCGGTCATACAGCCGCCTGCCGCACGCCGCGGACACCCATCTCCCTCTAATCTGATCGGGCAGCGACGCACCCCCCGCCCGGGCGCACCGGGCGTTCACCGAAGGACCCTACCGTGACAGACATGAGCTCCCCCGGCGCCGGCCCCTCGACGGCGACCGACGCCCCGACGCGGCGTCCGGTGCTGGCCTGGGCGCTCTGGGACTGGGGCTCGGCGGCCTTCAACGCCGTCGTCACGACGTTCGTGTTCAGCACCTACCTGTCGAGCTCGCTGTTCGTCGACCCGGCGATCGTCGCGGCCGCGGGCGACGACGACAAGAACCCCGCCCTCGTGCGCGCCCTCGCCGCGAACGCGAGCCTCGTCGGCTTGGCCCTGATGGTCGCCGGCGTGGTCATCGCCCTGCTCGCGCCGGTGCTCGGGCAGCGCTCCGACGGAACGGGCCGACGCAAGCTCTGGCTCGGCATCAACACGGGCATGGTCGTGCTCGCGATGGCGGCGATGGTCTTCGTCGAAGGCACCCCGGGGTACCTGGTGCTCGGCGCGACCCTGCTGGCGGTCGGCAACGTGTTCTTCGAGTTCGCGGGCGTCAACTACAACGCCATGCTGCACCAGGTGTCGACGCGAGAGAACGTCGGGCGCGTCTCGGGCTTCGGCTGGGGCATGGGCTACGTCGGCGGGATCGTGCTGCTCCTGCTGCTGCTCGTGCTGTTCATCCAGGGCTTCGGAGACACCACGACGGGCGGCCTGCTCGCCGTGTCGAAAGAGGCCGGGCTGAACGTCCGCCTCGCGGTGCTGGCATCCGCCGTCTGGTTCGCGGTTTTCGCGATCCCCGTGCTGGTGCGGGTGCCCGAGATCGCCCCCCAGAAACGACGGGTTCGCGTCGGGTTCTTCGGGTCGTACGCGGTGCTGTGGCGCACCCTGCGGTCGCTGTGGCGCGACAGCCGTCAGGTGCTGCTCTTCTTGGTGGCGAGCGCCGTGTTCCGCGACGGGCTCGCCGGTGTGTTCACGTTCGGCGCGATCATCGCGGCGCAGGTGTTCGGCTTCAGCTCGACGCAGGTGCTCTACTTCGCGGTCGCGGCGAACGTGGTCGCGGGCATCAGCACGATCGCCGCCGGCACGCTCGACGACCGCTTCGGCCCCAAGCGCGTGATCGTCGTGTCGCTCGGCGGACTGATCGTGCTGGGCACGGTGATCCTGCTGATCGGCACGTCGCAGCCGCTGTTCTGGGCCGCGGGTCTGGCGCTCGGACTGTTCGTCGGTCCGATCCAGGCCGCGAGCCGCACGTTCCTCACGCGCGTGACGCCCGAGGGGCGCGAGGGCGAGATCTTCGGCCTCTACGCGACCACGGGCCGCGCGGTGTCGTTCCTGGCGCCCGGCCTGTTCACCCTGTTCGTGGGCGTGACCGGCGACACCCGGCTCGGCATCCTCGGCATCGTCCTCATCCTCGCGGCCGGTCTCGCGCTGATGCTGCCCGTCTCGTCGAAGCCGGCCACGATCCACTGACCCGCCCGCGGCCCGGCAGCCGCGTCCGGGTCGCGAGCGGGCCACGCACGGGCGAGTCGGACGCAGCCCGCAGCCGAGATGCCGGGCCTCGCGGCCCCGAGAGGCGGCGCGGTCGCACCGGATACGGACGGATGCCGCGGAGTCAGTCGCGCGGCCAGGCGTCGGCGAGCTTCGACAGCAGGCGGGCGAGGTCGGCGCGCTCGTCGGCGCTGAACGACTGCAGCGCCGCGCGCACGGCATCCCGACGCCGACCGCGGGCACCCGAGACGACGCGCTCGCCCTCGGGCGTGATGCGCACGCGGGTGCGGCGAGCATCGTCGGGGTCGGGCTCGCGTTCGACCAGACCCATCTGCGCGCCCTGCTGCACCAGGCGCGAGGCACGGGGCTGATCGACGCCGACGGCCTCGGCGATCTCGCTCACCGAGAGCGGACCGGCGGCCGCGAGCAGGGCGTCGAGCATGCGCACGCGGGCGAGGCCGGCGAAGCGCCCCGGCGCGCCGTCGACCCACGGCGGGGCACCGTGCCCCCACGGGCCGTGATGACCATGGCCGTGGTGCGGGCCCTCGCCGGGGAACGGCGGTCGCGGGCGGCGGCCGCGCAGGCGGGCGAGCGCCGCGGCGATCTCGTCGGCGGGGTCGGTGGTCACGCGAAGATTTTACATGTCTCTTGACAAGCATCTGGAATACATGTCACAGTACATTCGTTGTCAGATGACATGTAATCGCGGAGAACCCGCCCGAAAGGACACCCCATGACCACCACCGCTTCTTCCCTCGACCCCCGTTCCCTCGCCCGCCGACTGACCGCCACGGGCCACGCGCTCCAGCACCGGCTCCTCACGCAGCTGCGCGACGCCGACCTCGACCCGCGCACCGTGGCGATCCTGCGCACGATCGCCGGCGACGCCGCCCCCGCCGGCCTCGCCGACCGGATCTCACGCGGCGGAAAGCGCGTCCGCGCGCTCGCCGAGCACGGCTGGATCACCCGCACCGACGACGGCTGGGCGCTCACCGACGACGGCCGAGCCGTGCTCGATCGCGCCGACACCGCCCTCGCGTCCGTGCGCGACGAGCTGTCTGCCGCGCTTCCCGACGCCGACCTGGCCGCGTTGGCGGCAGCCGTCGACGTGCTCGCCGATGCCCTCGGCGCCGACGACCGGATGCCGTTCGGCCCCCGCGGTCGCGACGGCTTCGGTCGCGCGGACCGCGGCGTGTTCGGACCGGCCGACCACGGCTTCGGCCGCGGACACGGCTTCGGTCCCGACCGCGGCTTCGGCCGGGGACACGGTTTCGGCCCGTCGGAGCGCCACGGCTTCGGTCCGTCCACGCACGGCGAGACGTGCGGACGCCGGGGCCACGAGAGCGACCCGCGCCGGCACGGCGGCCACCGTGCCGCACAGCGCGCCTACGAACGCGGCTTCGACGCCGGTTTCGCGCGCGGGCGCGAGGCGACGGCATCCGCCTGACCCGCGCCGATCGACGCCGCCCGCCGCACAGGAGGCGACGGGCGGCGTCGGCGCAGGCGCGGACGCGTGGAACAGGGACGGGACCTCGGCGCAAGTGCGTGACCGCTTCCATGACGTAATGAGTCGTTCCGCGACGCCGTGAGTCATGCGCTTGGACGCGCTTCGCGGGCCGTTCTAGCGTCGGCAGGACCGCTTCGAGCGAACGAGAGCCGCACCGTGACCACGAGCCAGACACCCCCGCGCGCCGCCGCGCGTCCGCCGCGGCCGTCGTCCAAGCCCAACGGGCAGTGGAAGATCGACGGCACGGCGCCCCTCAACGGCAACGAGGAGTGGAAGCAGGTCGACGACGGCCTCGCGGTGCGCGGGCGCATCGAGAACGTCTACGCCGCCGGCGGCTTCTCCTCCATCGACCCGACCGACCTGCACGGTCGCTTCCGTGTCTGGGGCCTCTACACGCAGCGCAAGCCCGGTATCGACGGCGGCCGCACCGCGACGCTCACCCCCGAAGAGCTCGAGGACGAGTACTTCATGCTGCGCGTCCGCATCGACGGCGGCCAGCTGACCACCGCGCAGCTCCGAGTGATCGCCGGCATCTCGCAGGACTTCGGTCGCGACACCGCCGACCTGACCGATCGACAGAACGTGCAGCTGCACTGGGTCGAGGTCGAGTCCATGCCCGAGATCTGGCGTCGACTTGAGGCCGTGGGGCTCGGCACGACCGAGGCGTGCGGCGACGTGCCGCGCGTGGTGCTCGGCTCTCCCGTGGCGGGGATCTCCGCCGACGAGCTGATCGACCCCACCCCGCAGATCGACGAGATCACGAGCCGCTTCATCGGCGACCCGACGCTGTCGAACCTGCCCCGCAAGTTCAAGTCGGCGATCACGGGTCACCCCAACCACGACGTCGTGCACGAGATCAACGACGTCGCCTTCGTCGCCGTCGAGCACCCCGAGCTCGGCATCGGCTACGACCTCTGGGTTGGTGGGGGCCTGTCGACCGCCCCGCGCCTCGGCGAGCGCCTCGGCGTGTTCGTCGCGCCCGAGCGGGTCGCCGAGGCCTGGCACGGTGTGGCGCAGATCTTCCGCGACTACGGCTACCGGCGCCTGCGCAACAAGGCGCGCCTGAAGTTCCTGCTCGCCGAATGGGGCACCGAGAAGTTCCGCCAGGTGCTGCAGGACGAGTACCTCGGCTATGCGCTCCCCGACGGCCCGGCGGCGCCCAAGCCCGCCGCCCCCGGCGACCATGTCGGCATCCACCGGCAGAAGGACGGGCGGTTCTACGTCGGAGCCACGCCCATCGTCGGCCGCGTCTCGGGAACGACACTGGCCCGTCTCGCCGACCTCATCGAGGAGCACGGGTCGACGCGGCTGCGCACGACGCCGCACCAGAAGGTCGTCATCCTCGACATCCCCGAAGACCGGGTGGAGTCCCTCGTCGCGGGTCTGGACGAGCTGGGCCTGCAGGCCCGCCCGAGCCTCATCCGCCGCGGCACGATCGCGTGCACGGGCATCGAGTTCTGCAAGCTCGCGATCGTCGAGACCAAGGTCAACGCCACCGCCGCCGTGCGCGACCTCGAGGAGCGTCTCGCCGGCTTCGACCTGCCGCATCCGATCTCGCTGCACGTCAACGGCTGCCCCAACTCGTGCGCGCGCATCCAGACCGCCGACATCGGCCTGAAGGGCCAGCTCGTCACGATCGACGGCGAGCAGGTGCCGGGCTACCAGGTGCACCTCGGCGGGGGTCTGGCCTCGCAGGATCGGGACGAAGCCGGCCTCGGCCGCACGGTCCGCGGGCTCAAGGTCGCCGCCGACGGGATCGCCGACTACGTCGACCGGGTCGTGCGCCGCTTCCTCGACGAGCGCGACACCGCGAGCGACGAGACCTTCGCCCAGTGGGCACACCGTGCCGATGAGGAGGCCCTGCAATGAGCGTGTCTCTCGCCCCGCGCGTCACCGCGCGCCGCAGCGCCGATGAGCTGAAGGCCCTCGCCGAGCAGGGCAACGTCGAGCTGCGCAGCCTTGCCGACGACGAGGCGAGCCCCGCCGAGGTCGTCGCCTGGGTGGCTCGCCACTTCGCCCCCGAGGCGGCCGCCGTCGCGTGCTCGATGGCCGACGCGGCGCTGCCCCATCTCGTGGCCGAGCAGCTGCCGAACGTCGACGTACTCTTCCTCGACACCGGCTACCACTTCAGCGAGACGCGCTTCACGCGCGACGAGGTCGACCGCTCGCTCGACGTGCGCGTCGTCGACGTGCTGCCCGAGCAGACGGTCGCCGAGCAGGATGCCGAGTTCGGCGCGCGCCTGTACGAGCGCGACCCCGCGCTGTGCTGCGCCCGCCGCAAGGTCGACCCGCTGCAGGGCGCACTGCGCGGCTACGAGGTGTGGTTCACCGGCGTCCGCCGCGACGAGGCCCCGACGCGCACGCACACGCCGCTGGTCACCTGGGACGAGCGCAACGGCCTGGTCAAGGTCAACCCCGTGGCCGCGTGGAGCTTCGACGACCTGCTCGGCTACGCCACCGGCCACGCCGTGCCGGTCAACCTCCTCCTCACCCACGGCTACCCCTCGATCGGGTGCGAGCCGTGCACCCGGCCAGTCGCGCCCGGCGAAGACCCCCGGGCCGGCCGTTGGGCGGGTTTCTCGAAGACCGAATGCGGGTTGCACACATGAGCGCTGCGTCCACGGCATCCACCGCCCTCTCCACCCTCGACCTTCTCGAGGCCGAGGCGATCCACGTCATCCGCGAGGTGGTGGCCGAGTTCGAGCGCCCCGTGCTGCTCTTCTCGGGCGGCAAGGACTCGGTCGTCGTGCTGCACCTCGCCACGAAGGCGTTCGCGCCGGGCCGCGTGCCCTTTCCCGTGCTGCACGTCGACACCGGGCACAACTTCCCCGAGGTCCTCGCCTTCCGCGACGAGACCGTCGCGCGTCTGGGCCTGCGTCTCGAGGTCGCGCGCGTGCAGGACTACATCGACGACGGCCGCCTGCAGGAACGCCCCGACGGCACGCGCAACCCGCTGCAGACCCTTCCGCTGCTGGATGCCATCGCCGCCGGGCGTCACGACGCCGTGTTCGGCGGCGCGCGCCGCGACGAAGACAAGGCCCGCGCCAAGGAGCGCATCATCTCGCTGCGCGACGAGTTCGGCCAGTGGGACCCGCGCAACCAGCGCCCCGAGCTGTGGAGCCTGTACAACGGCCGCCACACGCCGGGCCAGCACGTGCGCGCCTTTCCCATCTCGAACTGGACCGAGCTCGACGTCTGGCGCTACATCCAGCGCGAGAACATCGCCCTGCCGCCGCTGTACTTCGCGCACGAGCGCCAGGTGTACCGCCGCGGCGACATGTGGAACCCCGTGGGCCCGTTCTCCCCTCCCCGCGCGGGCGAGACCGTCGAGGTGCGCACGGTCCGCTACCGCACCGTGGGCGACATGAGCTGCACGGGCGCCGTCGAGTCGGATGCCGCCGACCTGGCATCCATCGTCGCCGAGGTCGCACGCACCACGATCACCGAGCGCGGTGCCACGCGCGCCGACGACCGCCTCAGCGAGGCGGCCATGGAGGACCGCAAGAAGGACGGGTACTTCTGATGTCTCTCGACACCCTCGACGCGCCCGTGGCGACGGCCGACCCCACCCTCTTCCGCTTCGCCACCGCGGGCTCGGTCGACGACGGGAAGTCGACCCTCGTGGGGCGCCTGCTGCACGACGCGAAGGCGATCCTCGCCGACCAGCTCGAGCAGGTCGCCCGCACCTCGGCCGACCGCGGTTTCGCGCACGGCGCGTTCGACTTCGCCCTCCTGACCGACGGCCTGCGGGCCGAGCGCGAGCAGGGCATCACGATCGACGTCGCGTACCGCTACTTCGCCACCGGCACCCGGTCGTTCATCCTCGCCGACTGCCCCGGCCACGTGCAGTACACGCGCAACATGGTCACCGGTTCCACCACCGCCGACGCCGTCGTCGTGCTCGTCGACGCGCGCGCCGGCGTGGTCGAGCAGACGCGCCGTCACCTCGCGGTCGTCGCGCTGCTGCGCGTGCCGCACGTGATCGTCGCGGTCAACAAGATCGACCTCGTCGGCTTCTCGGCCGAGGTGTTCGAGAGCGTCACGGCACAGGCCCGCGCGGTCGCGACCGAGCTCGAGATCGACGACCTGCACGTCATCCCCGTGTCGGCGCTCGAGGGCGACAACGTCGTCGACCGGTCGGCGCGCACGCCCTGGTACGACGGGCCCGCACTGCTGGAGCTGCTCGAGACGCTGCCGTCGGCCGTCGAGACCGCACGCGACCTCGACGCCTTCCAGCTGCCCGTGCAGCTCGTCATTCGCCCGCAAGGAGGCCTCGCGCCCGACATCGCGGCCGATCCCGCCGCCGCCGACGCCCTGCGCGACTACCGCGCCGTCGCCGGGCGCATCTCGCGCGGCGCCGTGCGGGTCGGCGACACCGTCGAGGTGTCGGGCTCGGGCGTGCGGACGTCGGTGCGCGGCATCCGGATCGCCGGCGTTCCCGCCGACAGTGCCGTCGCCCCGCAGTCGGTCTCGCTCGAGCTCGCCGACGACGTCGACGCCGCCCGCGGCGCGGTGATCGCCGCCGCCGGTACCGTCGCGCCCGCTCGCCGCGAGGCCGACGTGGAGCTCTTCCAGCTCGACGCGCGTCCGCTCGCCCCCGGCGCCCGTGTCCTCGTCAAGCACGGTACGGCCACGGTGCAGGCGATCGTGGCCTCCATCGACTCCCGGTACGACCTCGACGCGCTCACCCACGTCGAGGCCGACCGGCTCGAGACCAACGACATCGGCCGCGCGCACCTGCGTCTGGCCGCCGACCTGCCGCTGGAGCCCTACCGCGACAGCCGCCACGGGGGCTCGTTCCTCGTCATCCATCCGTCCGACGGCGCCACCCTCGCCGCCGGGATCGTGCGCTGACCGGCGCACGAGAACGACGTGCGCCGCTTCCGGCGCGCGGAACCTACCGCCGACGAAGGAGGCGAACCGTGAAGACACTGCGCACCGCGACCGCGATCACAACCCTGGGACTGATTGCGGCGATGATGGCGGGGTGCGCCTCGGGCTCCGCCTCTGCCGAGGGAGCCGATCAGCGCCCCGCCGCCGAGCTGCGCCTCGGCTACTTCGCCAACGTCACGCACGCCCCCGCGCTCGTCGGGTTGCAGAAGGGGCTTCTGCAAGACGCCCTGGGCGACACTACGCTGTCGACCGAGGTGTTCAACGCCGGCCCCGCCGCCATCGAGGCGCTGTCGGCGGGAGCGATCGACGCGACATACATCGGGCCCAACCCGTCGATCAACACCTTCATCCAGTCGCGCGGGGAGTCGGCGCGCATCGTCGCCGGGGCCGCCACCGGCGGAGCCGCTCTCGTGGTGCGCGACGGGATCACCAGCGCCGCCGACCTCAAGGGCAAGACCCTCGCGACCCCGCAGCTGGGCAACACGCAAGACGTCGCCCTGCGCGGGTGGCTGAAGAAGCAGGGCTTCCAGACCACGACCTCGGGCGGCGGCGACGTCACCATCACCCCGACCGACAACGCGCAGACGTTCCAGCTGTTCAAAGACGGCCAGCTCGACGGCGCGTGGCTGCCCGAGCCCTGGGTGTCGCGCCTGGTCGTCGACGCCGGGGCCAAGGTGCTCGTCGACGAGGCCGACGAGTGGCCGGGCGGGCAGTTCCCCACCACCGTGCTGCTCGTGCGCAAAGAATTCCTCGACCAGCACCCCGAGACGGTGTCGAAGCTGCTCGCCGGGCACGCGGCATCCGTGAAGTGGATCGCCGACAACCCGACGCAGGTGGCCTCTGTCGTCAACGCGCAGCTCGCCGCCGACACCGGAAAACCCCTGTCGGACGCCGTCATCGACCGGGCGCTGCAGCACGTGAGCTTCTCGGTCGACCCGCACGCCGACACGTTCCAGACGCTCGTCGAGAACGGCACGGCCGCCGGAACGCAGAAGCAGGGCTCGATCCAGGGGCTCTTCGACCTGCGTCTTCTCAACGGCCAGCTGCAGAAGAACGGCCAGGCGACCGTGTCGGCCGCCGGCCTCGGCGAGGAGTGACATGACCACGGCCCGCACCGACGTCACCGCGCCCGTCGTCGACACCGCTCCCGCGGTGCGCATCGAGGGCGTGTCGAAGCGCTTCGGTGCGGGCCCGGTCGTGCTCGACGACATCTCGCTCGACATCGCCCCCGGCGAGTTCGTGTGCCTGCTCGGCGCGTCGGGCTGCGGCAAGTCGACGCTGCTGAACCTCATCGCCGGCCTCGACCGCCCCACCGCGGGCCGGATCGAGGCGCCGCGTGAGGGATCGGCGGTGATGTTCCAGGAGTCGGCGCTCATGCCGTGGCTCAGCGCCCGTCGCAACGTCGAGCTGGCGCTGCGGCTGCGGGGCGTCGCCCGCTCCCGTCGACGGGCCGAGGCGCTCGCCCTGCTCGACACCGTCAACCTCGCGGATGCCGCCGACAAGCGCCCCCACGAGCTGTCGGGCGGCATGCGCCAACGCGTCGCCCTCGCCCGCGCTCTCGCCCAGGACCGCCCCGTGCTGCTGATGGACGAGCCCTTCGCGGCCCTGGATGCCATCACCCGCGACCTGCTGCACGAAGAGCTCGAGCGCGTGTGGCGGGCCACCGGGCGGGCGATCGTGTTCGTGACCCACAACGTGCGCGAGGCCGTGCGCCTCGGCGAGCGCATCGTGCTGCTCGGCAGCCGCCCCGGCCGGGTCGTCGGCCAGTGGCGCACCGACGGGCTCGCCGCCCCCGACGCGGGGGCTCTCGCGGCCGAGATCACCGACGAGCTGCGCAAGGAGATCCGCCGCAATGCCCGCTGACACCGCCCCCGCGCACACCGACGACCTGCGCAGCCTCGAAGCCGGCCTCGACCGCCTGCAGACCGACGTCGACACCGGTCCGGGGCGCTGGCGCCGCTGGTCGGCGAGCGTGCTTCCGCCGGTGATCTTCGTCGCACTGCTCATCGTGGCGTGGCAGGCGTACATCTGGATCGCCGACCCGCGCCCCGACAAGGCCCCCAGCCCCGCCGACGTCGTCGGTGCGCTGGGCGACGCGTGGAGCACCGGGCGCCTGCAAGAGGCGGTTCTCACGAGCCTCGAGCGCGGCATCCTGGGCTTTCTCATCGCCATCGTGATCGGCACGCCGATCGGGCTGCTGCTGGCCGAGGTGCGGCCCATCCGCCGAGCGGTGGGCCCGATCGTCTCGGGACTGCAGGTGCTGCCGTCGGTCGCGTGGGTGCCCGCCGCCATCATCTGGTTCGGCCTGACGGATGCCACGGCCTACTTCGTGATCCTGATGGGGGCGATCCCCTCGATCGTGAACGGGCTCATCTCGGGCGTCGACCAGGTGCCCCCGCAGCTGCGGCGGGTCGGGACGGTGCTGGGGGCCTCGCGCTGGCAGCTGGCGACCTCGGTCATCATGCCCGCGGCCTTTCCCGGCTACTTCGCCGGGCTCAAGCAGGGGTGGGCGTTCTCATGGCGGTCGCTCATGGCCGCCGAGATCATCACGTCGGGCGGCACGATCGGCTTCGGTCTGGGCACGATGCTGCAGCAGACCCGGGAGCTGGCCGATCTGGCGGGCGTGCTCGCGACGATCATCGTGATCCTGGGCATCGGCATCCTCGTCGAGCTGGCGCTCTTCGCCCCGATCGAGCGGCGGATGCTGCACGGGCGTGGGCTGCTCGTGACGGGAGCGGCGCGGTGAGCAGCGCGGGCTCGCGTGGGGCGGGGCGCACGGACGCGACGGGCGTCGGCGGCGGCGGCGGCGGCGCGAGCGGATCGGGCCGCGACATCGAGTCGGCCGGCACGGCGAGGGGCGCGGACACGGCCCGCATCACGCCCGACGCGCGCGCCGAGCGCCGCGGCTCCGGCAAGGTCTGGCTCGTCGGGGCCGGACCGGGCGACGCCGGCCTGCTGACCCTGCGCGGTCTGCGGGCCCTCGAAGCGGCCGACGTCATCGTCGCCGACCGCCTGGGCGCCCGCGGGGTGCTCGACGGGCTCGCGTCCGAGGGCGTGCGGCTGCGGGCCGAGGTGATCGACGTCGGCAAGCTGCCGGGCCATCACGCCGTGCCGCAGGATGCCATCAACGCGCTGCTCGTGCGCGAGGCGCAGGCCGGCCGTGTCGTCGTCCGCCTGAAGGGCGGCGACCCCTACGTCTTCGGACGCGGCGGCGAAGAGGTGTTCGCCTGCCACGAGGCGGGCGTCGAGGTCGAGGTCGTCGCCGGGGTGACGAGCGCCGTGTCGGTGCCCGCCCTGGCCGGCATCCCGTTGACGCACCGCGGCGTCGCGACGACGTTCACCGTCGCCACCGCGCACGACCAGCTGCTGCCGCTCGGCGGCGGACGCGACCACACCGTCGTGCTGCTCATGGGCGTCGGCACCCTCGCCCACTCGGCCCTGACCCTCGCCCGCGGCGAACGCGGCGCCGACTGCCCCGTCGCGATCGTCGAAGACGGCTTCGGCGCCCGACAGCGCGTCACCGTCGGCACTCTCGCGACCATCGCCGCGCAGGCCGCCGCACGCGGGGTGCGCTCGCCCGCCGTCGTCGTCGTCGGCGATGTGGTGCGCCTCAGCCCGTATGCGCCCGAGGGCATGGCATCCGTCGATCGGGCCTTCGACCCGCTGTCCGCGACGGAGCGCTGACCGGGCGCTGCGGCGGGCGACGACGGGGCGCTGCGGGCGGCGACGGGACGCTGCGGGCGGCGGGGCGCGATGGCACCGTCGGGACGCTGAGGGGCGCTGCAGCCAGGTGGGCGCGCCGGCCGCCCCCACGCCGATGCAGACGCCGCGTCGGTCTCAGCCGCCGATGGCCCCCGCGTCTGTGGTGCCGACGTCGGTGCGGTGGAAGTTGCGCGACGAGCGCGACGCGGTCGGGCCGCGCTGTCCCTGGTAACGGTTGCCGTAGGGTCCCGAGCCGTACGGGTTCTCGGCGGGCGAGGTGAGGCGGAAGTAGCAGACCTGCCCGATCTTCATGCCCGGCCACAGCTTGATCGGCAGCGTCGCGACGTTCGACAGCTCGAGCGTCACGTGGCCCGAGAACCCGGGGTCGATGAAGCCGGCGGTCGAGTGGGTCAAGAGCCCCAGCCGTCCGAGCGACGACTTGCCCTCGAGGCGGGCGGCGACGTCGTCGGGAAGGGTCACGCGCTCGAACGTCGACCCCAACGCGAACTCGCCGGGGTGCAGGATGAACGGCTCGTCGGGCTCGACCTCGATCAGCCGCGTCAGCTCGGGCTGGTCCTCAGCGGGATCGATGAAGGGGTACTTGTGGTTGTCGAACAGCCGGAAGTACCGATCGAGGCGCACGTCGACGCTCGACGGCTGCACCATGGCCGGGTCGAAGGGGTGGAGCCCCAACCGCCCCGCGTCGAGTTCGGCCCGGATGTCACGATCAGAGAGCAGCACGCGCCCAGCCTAGGGGCCCGGCCCTCCGCCCGCACGAACGCCGACGTGCGCTGCGCCGCCACACGCGCCGGGCCACCGACGACGGATGCCCCGAGCGGCACTGTTATGCTGATGCCAGTGCCGCTCGGCGGCATGCGGGGCTGTAGTTCAATGGCAGAACTTCTGCTTCCCAAGCAGACAGCGCGGGTTCGATTCCCGTCAGCCCCTCCATGGGTCTGTCGTACTTCGACGGTTCTCGTCGCATAGTGCGATCTGAGCGTCGCCGACGCGACTGTTCCGACGTGGATTCGGCCTGTTCCTGCTGGGGCGCGCCAGGTCGATGGGCACTCTCGGATACAAGGACGCCCTACCCCCCCCGGTGGGGTGAAGGCAGGGGCGATCTCGTCACGCTCGCCCAGGCTGAAACACTCTGCGAGATTGCCGCAACCTTCATGACGGGCTGACCGTCTCAACGGGCCGAGCGAGTGCGCGAAGAGAAACGGCGGCGGCGCCGACAGTGAGATATACCCACTGCCGACGCCGCGCCGCGTGTCACTGGTTACGCACTGTCACCGTTCCGTCGGCGGTTGACCAGCGTCATGGCCAGCAGCGCCAGCAGGACCGCGATCGAGGCTCCTGCAACTCCGATCATCGGCCACACGCCCAGCCCCATCAGCGCCGTGCCACCGGTAGCGACCGCCGGGCCTGCGGGCGGGTTCGGGATGACCGAGGTGTTGGTCGTGCAACTGCCCGCGGTGGCGCAGCCGCCACCGTTGCCGGGGTCGACGATGTTGATGAGCTCGTTGTCACCGGTGTCGGGGTTGTTCACGGTGAAGGAGTATGTCACCGTGACGGTCTGGCCGACGCCGAGCGCACCTGCCCAGGAGAGCGTGTTGCCCTTCACCGTCGCCCCGTTGGAGGCATCACCGTTGTAGGTGGCGTCATCGGTGACCTGCGAGAGGTCGTCGGTGAATGTCGCCGGCTTCGCCGTGGTGTAGGCGTACTTGCTGGTGTTGGTGACCGTCACCGTGTAGTGCACGACCTGGCCCGGCTTCACCGAGGCCTCGTCCGAGAACTTCGCCACCGTGTAGGAGCCCACAGGGGTGTCGGTCTCACAGTCCGAGTCGTTGGGGTAGCAGCCGGGGGAGACGATCGAGTTCTTCAGCGACTTGTCTCCGGTGTCCGGCGTATTGACCTTGACCGAGTACGTCACCGTCGCCGTCGCGCCGACCGCGAGAGGGCCCGACCAGTTCAGCTTCGGCGCGTCGTACGAGACGATGCCCGCCGTTGCCTTGGCGTCGTTGTTGTAGGTGGCGTCGTCGAGGACCTGCGAGAGGTCGTCGGTGAACGTTGCCCGGTCGGTGTCGGTGTAGTCGACCTTGCCGGTGTTCTTCACGGTCACGGTGTACGTGACGGTGTCGCCCTGCTGTGCACCCTGCACGTCAGCGGTCTTATGCACGTCGAACTGCTGCACCGGCGTGTCGGTCTCGCAGATCGCGCCGGATTCCTTGCAGCCATACGGGGACGTGATCTTGTTGACCAGGTCCGCGTCGCCTCGGTCGGGGTTGTGGACGGTCGCCGAGTAGGTGATCGTGATGGTCTGGCCGACCGGGACGGTGCCGTTCCAGCTCAGCGTCGGCTGACTGTATGAGACGGTGCCCGCCGATGCCTGCGCGTCCTTGTTGTAGGTCGCGTCGTCGAGGACGCTCGACAGGTCGTCCGTGAAGGACGCGTTGTCGACGTCGGCCGTGCCGGTGTTCTGGACCGTGACGGTCCAGGTGACGGTGTCACCGGGCTGAGCGTCGGGCTTGTCCGCGGCCTTCTTGATCACGTACGTGCCCACCGGGGTCTCGACGCTGCAGGGTTCCTTCGCGCATCCGCCGCCGGGCGAGGTGGGAACGACGCCGTTCTTCAGGGTCTTGTCGCCCGCGTCGGGGCTGTTGACGGTGAAAGAATAGGTGATCGTCTTCGTCTCGCCCTGGGCGAGCGGGCCGGACCAGGACAGCGTGTTTCCGGATACTGTCGCACCGTCCGAGGCGTCACCGTTGTAGGTGGCGTCGTCAGTGACGCTGGACAGGTCGTCGGTAAACGATGCCGGGTCGGAGTCGGTGTAGTCGACCTTGCCGGTGTTGATGACATTCACCGTGTAGGTGATCTTGTTCCCGGGCTCGACCTTCCTCTGGTCGGCAGCCTTCTCGACCGTGTAGGACTGCACCGGCGTGGTGGTAGTGCACGTCGCGGACGGATCGCAGGAACCGTTGTGCCCGGTGGGTGTCACCGCGTTGGTGAGTTCCTTATCACCGGTGTCGGGCTTGTTGACGGTCACCGAATAGGTGATGGTCTTCGTTTCCCCTACTGCGATGGGTCCGGACCAGGACAGCGTGTTTCCGGATACGGTGGCACCGTTCGATGCGTCCCCGTTGTAGGTGGCGTCGTCGAGCACCTTCGACAGATCGTCGGAGAACGACGCGGGGACGGAGTCTGTATAACCCTGCTGCCCGGTGTTCTTCACCGTCACGGTGTACTGCACCTTCTCGCCCTCGTGAGCGACCGCTGGGGTAGCCGTCTTCGAGACTGTGTAGGAGCGCGGCGCGACCCGGAGGGACGTGTTCGCGTTCGGGATCAGGTTGCCGACCGTCGTCGACAGGTTCGAGTTGTTGTTGACGTAAGTGCCGGGGGTGCTGGCGGTGACGTTGACCGTGATCTGGCAGGTCGATCCTGCGTTGACGGTGATGTTGCCCGCCTGGATCGTGCTGCCACCGTTGGACAGGCCGCTATAAGTCGGCGAGCCGCACTGGCCGTTGTTGGAAGTATTCGTGTTCGCGAGCGTGACGCCGCTGGGGAGGTTGTCCCTGAAGTCCAGCGGCGTGAGGGTTGGCTGCGCGGGGTTCGCGGGGTTCGCGATGGTGAACGTCAGCTGGCTGATCTCACCGGGCTCGATCACGTTCGGCGAGAACTGCTTCGTCAACGGCGCAGTCGGGTATGACACCGTCCATGACCAACCGTCGCCGTTGAAGGCGCCCTCGTTGTACATGTTGAACGCCTTGATGATTCCCGGGCCGAGCGACACCGTTCCACAGGCGCCGGCCGGGTTTGAACCATCGTTAGCTTCACAAGTGTTGTTCTGTGCGACGCGGCGATTCGCGTTGATGACTCCGTTGCCGTCAACAGCGAAAATGTTGTTACCCGATTCACGGGTAGTGTTGATCTGCGCCCCGCCAGTAACGCCTTGAGAGATACGCACGGAACTCGCGTCAAGGTTCACGAAGTGCACTCGCGGCGCGATCACCGCCTTGTTGAAGGTGAACTGCGAGTTCCATGTCTGGCCGCCCCCGACCTGCTGCGTAAAACCGGGAGTAACCTCCGGCGGGTCCGGAGACCAGAACGGGACCACACCATTCGTGAGGTTAGCGGTCGATGTACCCGGAGCAAGCTCTCCGTTCCCCGTCGCCGTAAGGGTCGCGGAGTTCGATTCACCGAACTGAGCGCTCGCTGTCCCGCCGTTCGCCGTGCTTCCGCCGGTGCCAGTGATCCACAGCTGCGACGGTGATTGTGCGGCTTCTGCAGACTGTGTGGGGATGGTTGCTACTGCGAATGAGGCAGCGACAAGGCCGAGGGCGACAGCTGCCGAAACCGCAGACCGCCGCCGCGGTGGAACACCGCTATCGCGGGGCAAGAGGGATATACGCACGAGGGGTTTCCTTCTGTCGGGTCAGTGGCGTCCTGGTAGGCCCGCCGAGAGACTGGTGCGCACTCAGTCAAAACACAGGCCACGGCTCTCCTCGCCTTCGATATGCAGGTATCACCCGAAATCTCACCCAAACTCCCCCTCAACGGGGCGCGCGTCCAGCGTTTGGTGGCGGGATCCGGGCACAGCCAGCTGCATGCAGAGACGGTTACAAACCACGCTCAGCGGCGTCGGAAGAGTTGCACGATGCGGACGAAGTCGCACAGCAACGCCACGCAGAAAATCACGTCGAACGCGCACTGCGTGAGGGCGCGCCAGAGGCGCCGGATCTCGACGAGCACGGTGGGGACGCCGCTGCTGGCAGCCTTGTAGAGCCGGTCGCCAGCGCGGCCACGGCGCCCGAGCCGTACCCTGCTGGACGCGCTACCGGCGCTGCTCCAACGCGTCGCCCGCGAGGCCGAACGACGTGGAACGGGTCCGTCACCGAGACACGCCTCGAGACCAGCCGCAGCGCGTGTGACGGTGAGGTGCTCGACGACGACCGCGGTCAGCGCCCAGCCCAGCCCGCGGCGCGAGATCTTCGCGCAAGGCGCCGCGGCCTTCGAGATGTCTTGCCACCACGTCTTTCTGCAATGGTCACATCGGTGGCGGCGCGCCCTCACCTACAGGATCGTGGGCCGGCACCCGAAGGGCTCATGCGCGAGCCGACGGGCGACGGTGTCGCGCGGCACGCCTTCCGCACCGTGTTCGCGGCACCGCCCATCGTCATCGAAGACGCGGCACTCAACCACCGCCCGATCCGCGTCGAGATACTGCCAGACGGCTTCGAGACCGAGCTCATCAAGGCGGAGAACGTGGTGAGGCAGGGCGCGGCAACGGTCGCGTTGAGCACGTCGAGGTCTTCGGGTGGTGAGTGTAGGAACTTCCATCCCTGGGGCCTCGACACCTATCCAGCCGCCGCCCGCACCCGGCCTACATCCTCGATTTCGAAGAGCCGGTATCTGCCAGTGGGGCACGGATTCTCGGTCGGAATGATCTGCGCGGATGATGCATCACGATCGTGCTGGAGCTGCATCTTGAGCCACGGCAGAACTGCGGGGCAGCTCAGACATCGCGGGGGCCGACCCAGAAAGTAGGTCATCTTCCCGATGCTCGCTTGCGCGTTCTGGCCATTAACTTGCAGTGGCAGGCCCCCGGTGATGTTTCGGGTGACTCCTCGCGTGGCCGGCCGGCCTCGTCGAAGATCAGACGTCGAGTACCTGCCAGCCATGTGCCCCAAACGCTCGCCCCGGAGCGGAGCGGGAACCGGAACCGAGGAGCCCTTTTGCATGTCACGCGCGCGCTCGACGAGGCGTTGAACGAAACCGACTGGGAGCAGATCAACACACTGCTGGACGGGAGTTTCTACCGGTACCTGGCGACCGCACCGGACCTGCTGCACAGAGTGTTCGAGGCGGCCTCGGAAACCTGGTTCGAGGCGCACCCCCGGCATGCGATGTCTCGGGCGATCGCAGAGGCGGCGCAACGGCCCGGGATGGTTATCGATCCGGCCGCAGCGGCCGCGTTCCGCCGGTGGGTGCAGGGCCAACAGTCCCCCGCAATGCGGGACGTGTTGGGAGCACAGCAGGCGGACCTTCGGGAACTCCTCGCCCACGGGTGGTACCAGGACGCCGTGATCCTCGTCGACGAAGTCCTCGCGAACGTGCAGACCGCCCCGCACCGGCCCGAGGGATTCTCAGACGTGATGCCATCCGTGCTGCTGCGGTGTGGGACCGCCAGGCTGCTCGCCGCAGATCTCACGGGCGCCGCTGAGTGCTTCGCCGATGCCCTCCGGTTGGCGACTCACACGGTGGAGCACCCGTTTGCTCGATACGCGCGGGAACACCTCGCGCTCGTGCACGCCCTCGAGGAACGCTTCGCCGACGCTGCCGCCCTTCTCGGGGATGCGCCTGTCGAACGGAGCACACCAGGAACGCTGGCGTACCACTACGAACCCGCAGGGCTGCTCGCACGGGTGCTGCTGCAGACGGCGTCGCTGGATCTGGCCGCAGCAGAAAAGGCGCTGGAAGAGGTGGACGAGCCGATCGTTGCAGGGGATCTCGGCTGGGTGGCGATGCATGCCCGAGCCCGGGTCGCGCTCGCCTGCTCCCGACAGTGGGAGCTGGTCCATCGGATCAACACGCTGCTGGTCACCGGGTCGAAGCGCACCGCCGCGGGAACGATCGCGGGCAGCGTGCTGCGTTCGGATCTCGCGGGGCTCTACCAGTCCGTCGGGGATCTCCGGGCAGCGGAAAGCATCCTCAGCACCCCAGGGCTGTTGCACCGACCGGGGAGCCTGATCATCCCACTCGCCCGGCAAGCGCTCCTCCGCGGCAGGCCAGAACGGGCGCTCGCGCTGCTGCGGAACAACGAACACATCCGGCCCGGCACCACCCCCACCCGGCACCTCCCTACCGGGGCTGTCCTCTACGCCACCGCGGAGCTCGCCGTCTCCGGCGACATCACGCCCACCACCCTCGACCTCGCCGCGACCGCGGTGAATCACCACCACGCGTACAGCGCACTCAGCCACGCCTCCCCCGAGCTCCGTCAGCGGCTGCTGCCACTGATCGACCACACGGTCGATACGATTCCGGATCCCTGGACGTACCGGGAGCGGGTGAAGCTGACACCACGCGAACGAGACGTGCTCGCCGCGTTGAACGCGCACCCCACGATCAACCAGGTCGCAGCGGCCCTCTACGTCTCCCCGAACACGGCGAAGACCCACGTACGCGCGCTCTACCGTAAGCTCGGCGCCCACACCCGAGATGAAGCACTCTGGCTCGGCCGGCCCTGGCCGAGTTCCCCTGCTGGTCCGCGTCACGATCCGCGGACGCGCACATCCCAACGGGCATAGCCGGTATGCGAGCGCGAGTGCGCGCGGTTCCGGCTCAGAACGCGGCTCCCTTCCCGGGAAGGAAGCCGTCCGGCGTCAGTATGGTTCTTCGGGTCGCCGACACCGACCAGACACGCACCGCAACAAAGCGGTGGTCACCTTTCGCTACCGGTTCAATACCGTCATGCCACCCGAAGCACTGGCATGGAACACCCGAAGCGACACCGTTCCCGCCATCCCCGCACAGACCCCTCGCGACCGCGTCATGTCGATCCTCCTCGATCTGCAGACCTCGACACCCTCCCCGATGCTGTCCCTCACGATCCGCCGAACCCAGAAGGCGCGCGACGAAGTACTCGTCAACCACGGCCTGTCCCGCCAGCACGTGCAGGACGGCCTCGATGACTTCATCCCGCGCAGCGAGTACTTCCAATCCGTCCTGGCCGCCCCAGAAGACATCCTGGACTGGACCCGAGCGCCCCGGTTCTCGGAAAGCGCGCTCGCGCAGGACCATCTCCTCAGCGTCGGCATCACCCAGGGCATGTCGTTCGCGTTCATGCACCGGGACCGCGTGGTCGGCAGCGGCCACTTCCACTTCGTCGGCGTCACCGACTTCTCCGACGCCCAGTACCGGGCCCTCGACCAGGCACGAGTGGATCTGCAGGCCGAGATCGCGGCGTACGTCATCGCCGGCGACGTCGGCCTCACTTGCCGTGAACGCGAGATCCTCCGACTCGTGGCCGACGGGCTCTCCAATACGCAGATCAGTGACACTCTCACCGTGTCCCGGCACACCGTGAACACGCACGTCGAACACATCCTGACCAAGTTGCGCGTCTCCAACCGCGTGCAAGCGGTCCGGATCGCAGCGATCGTCGGGCTGGTCTGACCTCTGACCCCCACACGGGGAGGATGGGTTTTGGTGTGATCTTCACCGTCGAGGCTGAGGAAGAGCACCGTTTCAACGCCGTCACCGCCTGGACCCGGCACCGAGGAGACACGCCCCAGTTCTCCGAGAGCCCGATGAGCGCCCCGCCACGCATCGCACATGCGCCGGATGCCACCCGGCCGCCGCCCCTCACCCCCGCGCGCTGCTGCGCGCCCGAAACCACACGGTCAGCTCGCGCACCGCTCGCGCGGTGACGGAGTCGTCGTCCGACTCGAGATCGTCGAACGTGTCGCGGAACCCCTCGGGCGCGGGGGTGCCGGGCGCGTCGATGGGCTCGTAGCCCATGGTCCACTCCGAGTAGCTGCGTCGGTCGATGCCTTCGTTCAGAAGGACGCGCATGTCGACGTGGCGGGGGTCGCGACGGAGGGTCTCGACCAGGTCGAGGACCGTCGGGCGCGGGCCCTCGAGCACCTGGATGAACCGCCCGCCGCGGTACAGCAGCAGGCCCGTCAGCCCCTTCGCGGCGTTGGCCGTCCTGCTCTGGGCAAGCAGGTCGCCGAGCTGCGACGCCTCGAACGACGTCGCGGCGGTGCTGACATAGACGACCGAGACCAGGTCGTCGACGGCCCCCGCGCTCATCGGATCCGCCTCAGCTCGACCGACGCATCGTGGGGCGGATGCGCCGACGTCACCGCCGTCATCGCCGCGACGAGCACGTCGAACCGTCCGACCACCTCAGACCGCGGGCCGAAGGCCAGGTACGACCCGTCGGACTGCCGGTCGACGTACCCGAGAAAATCGCCGCGTCGGCTGCCGACGTGGAAGCCGTCTTCGACGCGGGCCCAGGTCACGCCCGCGCCCCATCCTTCGCCGGTAGCCACTCTGGTCCGCCTCCTCTGACCGCGCATGGAGCATCGCGCGACAGCCGAAACTACCTGCCCCCTCCGACATCGACGGGCCCTTGACAGAACCGGTGTCGGTCGTGCGCCCCGTCCGCGCACGGCGGCGGCACGCCACGGTCGCGCCGGTGCACGACCGCCGACGGGGACCGCGGATGCCGTCGCCCTCCCGCGGCACCGTCAGCGGGCGGAGGCCAGCTGCCCGAGGATCGCGTCCGCGTCGTCCGTCCCCGACGCCTCGACGATGCGACGCCCGACGACCCGGTAGATCGCGAACTGGGCGACGTTGACGCGCCGGCGCGTGGCATCCACGTGTCGATAGGCGCCGACGTGCGTACCGCTGCCACGGAGGTGCACGGCCAGGCGATCGTCTTCGACGACCACCTGGATACGCCGCCACCGCCAGTCGGGGAAGCCGTGCAGCAGGTCGGCGAGATCGGCGATCCAGGCGTCGGCGCCGGCGGGGAGATGCGCGCGGCGCACGTCGGTCGCGAGAAACTCCCGCACGTCGTCGAGATCGTGCCGGTTCAGGGCGTCGAGCAGCTCGGCGAACCATTCGTGCATCTGCCACGGCTCCATCGAGACATTATGACCACGCGATGCCGCCACTCGGCAGGCGTGCGGCAGCGGGCAGACACGTTGCACGTCGAGGACACGCTGGTTCGGGCCACGGCCGCATCAGCGCCCGCGACACGGGAGGGCAGCCGCGCGGCGACGGGCCGGGGATCAGGCGCCGTCCGGCGGACCCGGCTCCTCGGCTTCGAGCGCGGACGCCCCCGCCCGCCGCGGCCCCCGCCCCGGGTCGGCGGCCTCGAGCTGCGCGAACGTGTCGAGCAGCTCGCCGACGTGGTGTCCCTGGTCGAGTGGATGCCGCAGGGGCCGGTCGGGATTGAGTCGATAGGTGTTGCGCCGGCCGACGCGTTCGCGGGTGAGGTAGCCCTCTTCCTCGAGCTCGCCGACGATGCGCTGCGCTGCGCGTTCGGTGACCCCGACGAGGGTCGCGACGTCTCGCAGCAGGATCTCGGGGTTCGCGGCCACACACAGCAGGACATGGGCGTGATTGGTCAGGAATGTCCACCGCGCCATCCGCCCAGGCTACCCCGCTCGGACGCGGTTCACGACACTGTGTTTACTGATTTACAAAACGTGCTATGTTTTTCGCGTTTTAGGTTGCATGTGACGTGAGGAGTGGCCGATGTGGGAGAGCGTGGCGTTCGTGATCGCCGTGGCGGCGCCGTGGATCGGCGTCGCCGCCGCCGTCCTGCCGGTGGCAGACGGCTCCGCCGCGCGCCACGCGGCGTGGGCGACCGCGACGGGCGCCGTCGCCGCCGTGAGCGGCGGCGCGATGGCCGCCGCGGGCGAGCGACCGCCCGGGGGCGAGATGTGGGCGGGCGACGCGGTGACCGTGCTGATGCTGATCCTGGTGTCGGGGCTGAGCGCCGTGATCCAGCTGTTCGCCCTGCGCTACCTGCGCGGCGATGCCCGGCAGCGCTGGTTCGCGATCTGGGCGAACGCGCTGACCGGAAGCACCGCCGTCATGGTGTCCGCCGGCACGGTGGTCTCGTTCGCCGTCGGATGGATCGCCGCGGGGGTATCGCTCGTCTGCCTGCTGAACACCTACGGGTCTCTGCCGCAGGCCCGGCAGGGGGTGCGGCGCACCGCGCTCAGCCTGCTGGTCGCCGACGCCCCCCTGGTCGTCGCAGTGCTCGTGCTGGCCGTCTCGGCGGGAGGCGACGTCCGGCTCGACCGCGTGGGCGACGTGCTCTCGGCCGAGGTCGCCCTGCCGGTGGCGCTGCTGCTCGTGATCTCAGCGCTCGGTAGGTCGGCCCAGATCCCGTTCCACCGGTGGCTGCCGGCGACCCTCTCGGCTCCGACGCCGGTCTCGGCGCTGCTGCACGCCGGAGTGGTGAACGCCGGCGCGATCCTGCTCATCCGGTTCGCCCCGCTGATCGCCCCGCTCTCGGTCGCGATGCTGGTCGTGTTCGTCGCGGGATCCGCGACGCTCGTGTATGCCACGGCCGTACGACTGGTGAAGCCCGACGTGAAGGGGCGCCTGGTGTTCTCGACGGCCGGCCAGATGGGGTTCATGATGATGGCGATCGGGCTGGGCGCGTTCGCCGGTGCCGTGTTCCACCTCATCGCCCACGCCCTGTACAAGTCGGGCCTGTTCCTCTCTGCCGGCAGCGGGGTCGCGGCCCACACCGACCGCCGCGCGTGGCCCGCGCCCCAGCCCGTCCGGCGCACCACGACGGTGATCGCGATCCTCATCGCCGTCGCACTGACGATCGGGGTGCTCTCGGTCGGCAAGGCCGTCCTGTCGCTGCAGGTGACCCCCGCCGGTCTCGCGCTGCTCGGGTTCGTCGCGTGCACGGGGATCGTCGGGATCACGGCGGGACTGCGCCGAGCGCTGTCGCCCGGCACGGTGATCGGCGCGATCGTGGTCGTCGCCGGCGGCGGCCTCGTGTACCTCGCCTTCCTCGGGGTCTTCGAGAGCCTGATCGCGCCCCGCGTCACGGCCCAGCCCGTGTCGCCGTGGCTGCTGCTGGTGCCGGGCGCGCTGCTCCTCGCCATCGAGCTGCTGTCGCGGTCCCGCCGAGGCACCGCCCCGCTGCGCGACGCCCTGTACGCACGGACCCTCGCCGCCTCGGCCGTACGCCCGGCCCACGGCATCCGCACCGTTCCCTCACGTCAGACAGGAGTCGTCAAGTGAACCTGCTCGTCCAGACCCACGTCGCCCGGGCCGCCCACGAGGTGGTCTCCGCCTGGCCGATCGAGTCGTTCATCGCCGTCAATCCGCTCGCCGCGCAAGAGGGGGTCCGGTTCGCAGACGTCCGCGAGCCCGGTGTCTCGCTCACCCTGACACCACCGCAGTACCGGGCGGCGCTCGCGGCGGGCCGGATCACGCATGCCGACCTGGTCGCCGCAGTGCACGAACGCGTCGGCGAGGTGGCAGGCCTCTCGCCCATCGACATCGGCGGGATGCCGCGCGCGGCGTCCGAGATCCTGGTCGGCGACATGCTCGCCACCGACCCCCTCTCGCCGCCCACCGCCACGGGGCCGTCGCCCGACCCGCTCGAGCGGTACGTCACCCCCTGGGTGGCCGCCTTTCTCGACCCCGACCCCCAATGGCCCATGCCCGGCCGCGAGCGCGGGCTCTACTCGGCGTGGCGGGCCCTGGCCGTGCACGACCCCCATCTGACGCGGGAGGCCCGGCGGCGGGTGGCGCTCCTTCCCGACCGCGCCCTGCCCGCCCTCTCGGCATGCCTGGCCCACCTGGGGATCGCCGAGGCCGAGACCGTCCGCGCACTGACCGACGAGCTGAGGGCGCTGCCCGGCTGGGCCGGCTACGTGAAGTGGCGCGGCGAGCGCAGCGGCGACATCGACCTGACCGAGTACCTCGCCGTCCGTCTCGCCCTGCGGCACGGCCTCGGCCTCGCCGCTGCGCCACCCGCCGACGACCGGGGGGCGCCCCACGAGGACGACATGTGGGTGCGTGCCGAGAAGCTGGCGGCCGGCCTCTCGGGCTCGGCCGCCCGCCGTGCCGACGTCGCGGCGCTCGCCCGGGTGCTGGCCCTGCACCCGTCCGGCGAGCACCTGTTCACCTGGCAGGCCGCCTACGAAGGGCACTACCGCACCGCCCTGCTGCGCGTGCTCGACGCGGTCGCCTCTCCCGCCGACGGGTCGGTCTCGCCGACCGGGTCGACGGCACGCCGCCCGGACGCGCAGGTGGTGATGTGCATCGACCCGCGGTCCGAGGGCGTCCGCCGGCACCTCGAGGCCGACCCCGGCATCGAGACGCTCGGGTTCGCCGGCTTCTTCGGCGTGCCCATCCGGTTCGCCCCGTACGGGGGACGCGGGGCCGTCGACTCGCTGCCCGCCCTGGTGCGCCCGCGGCACACGGTCACCGAGGCCCCCGCCGCACCGGCGCGCGCCCGTCGGCGCACCCGTGGGCTGCGGGCGCTCGATGCGGCGGCACACGCCCTGCACACCGCAGAGAACGCGACCGCGACGCCGCTCGCGCTGGCCGAGACCACCGGCTGGGCCTTCGGCGTGGCGTCGCTCACCCGCACCGTCGCCCCGACCCTGCACCGCACCGTGACGCAGAGGTGGCGGCGCCTGGTGGCCCCGCCCTCGCCGAGCGAGGTCACCGTCACCGACGCGTTCACTCTCGACGAGCGCGTGACGTTCGCCGAGGCGGCCCTGCGGACGATGGGCCTCGACCGGTTCGCGCGTCTCGTCGTGCTGACCGGGCACGGTTCGACGAGCACCAACAACCTGTATCAGGCGGCTCTCGACTGCGGCGCGTGCGGCGGCAACCCGGGAGCGGCGAACGCGCGGGCGGCGGCGGCGATCTTCAACGACCCGGCCGTTCGCGACCGTCTCGACGCCCGCGGGCTCGCGATCCCCGACGACACCGTGTTCGTGGCCGCGCTGCACGACACCGTCGCCGACACCGTCACGGTGCTCGACACCCACCTGATCCCCGGCTCCCACACGGCCGAGGCGGCGGCGTTCACCGCGCGAGCGGCCGAGGCGGCCGATCGGCTGGTCCGCGAGCGTGCCGCCGACCTTCCCGGCGCGCACGCGCGGCAGTCGCTGAACCGGCTGCGGTCGCGCGCGCACGACTGGGCCGAGGTCTATCCCGAGCTCGGGCTCGCCGGCAACGCCGCGATGATCGTCGGACCGCGCGAGATGACCGCCGGCATCGACCTCGGGCGACGGGTGTTCCTGCACTCGTACCGGGCCGAGGTCGACCCGAGCGGTGCCGGGCTCGAGACGATTCTCACCGCGCCGTTGATCGTGGCCCAGTGGATCAATCACCAGTACTACTTCTCGAGCCTCAACCCCGACACCCTCGGCGCCGGCACGAAGACGATCCACAACGCCATCGGGGGGATCGGCGTGCTCTCGGGGCACGGCGGCGACCTGCGCCGCGGGCTGCCCTGGCAGTCGGTCGCCGTCGGCGACACCCTGCTGCACGAGCCGCTGCGGCTCAGTGTGCTCGTGCAGGCGCCGCTGGAGCGGATCGGAGAGATCGTCTCGGGCAACCAGGTGCTGCGCCACCTGCTCGACAACGACTGGATCACGCTCACCGCTCGCGACGCGCCCCACTCCCCCTGGTTCCGCCACACCCCCTACGGCTGGTCGCGCACCAGCCGCCACACCGATGAAACGGAGACCCTGTGATGCACGGACTGACCCGCATGATCAAAGTCGAGATCGTCGTCCCCGGCCGCGACGCCCCCGCGATCCGCGGTCTGATCACCGCGGCCGGAGCGACCGGGTACACCTCCGTCTCGGGGGTGTCCGGGATCGGCCATCACGGCCATCACTCCGGCGCTCTGCTCTTCAACGATCACGACACGCTCACGATGCTCATCACCGTGCTGCCACCCGAACGGGCCGACGAGCTGATCGCCGCCGTCCGCGATCTGCTGACCACCGGCAGCGGGGTGATGTTCGTCACCGACACCTTCGTCAGCCGCCCCGAGTACTTCCAGTGAGCGCGGGAGGGGTGGGGATCCTCTTCCCACCCCTCCCGCGCTCAGCGCTCCAGCACCACCGCGAGGCCTTGGCCGACGCCGATGCAGATCGCCGTCACCGCGACGCCGCCGCCGCGCCGCTTCAGCTCGTGCGCGGCGCGGGCGATGAGGCGTCCGCCCGAGGCGCCGAGCGGGTGGCCGATCGCGATGGCGCCGCCGTTCTGGTTGAGCAGCTCGGGGTCGAGCTCGGTCCACAGCTTCGCGCAGGCGAGCGACTGCGACGCGAACGCCTCGTTCAGCTCGACGAACGACACATCGCTCCATGACCGTCCGGCCCGCGCGAGCGCGCGGTTCGCGGCCTCGACGGGGGCGACACCGAACACGTCGGGGTCGTTGGCGAACGCGGCGCGGCCGGCGATACGCGCCAGGGGCTCGGCATCCAGCGCCCCTTCCGCCCCCAGCAGCACCGCCGATGCCCCGTCGTTGATGGGCGAGGAGTTGCCCGCCGTCACGGTGCCGTCCTTCTCGAACGCCGGGCGCAGGCCCGCGAGCACCTCGGCGGTCGAGTCGTCGCGGATGCCTTCGTCGCGGGCCAGCTCGTGGCCCTGGACCTGCACGATCTCGTCGGCGAACCGGCCTCCGGCCCACGCGGCGGCGGCCAGGCGGTGGCTGCGGGCGGCGAAGGCATCCTGCTGCTCGCGCGAGATCTCGTAGATCCGGGCGAGCTTCTCGGCGCTCTCTCCGTTCGAGATCGTCCAGTCCTTGCGCAGCCGCGGGTTGGTCATGCGCCAGCCGATCGAGGTGTTCCACATCGTCTGGTTCGCCGCGGGGAAGGGTCGCGGGCTCTTCTCCACGACGAACGGCGCGCGGGTCATCGACTCGACGCCGCCGGCGAGGATGACGTCGGCGTCGCCGGCCTCGATCGCGCGCGAGCCCTGGATGACGGCATCCAGAGACGACCCGCACAGGCGGTTGATCGTGGTGCCGGGCACCGACGACGGGAAGCCCGCGAGCAGGGCCGCGAAGCGCGCGACGTCGCGGTTGTCCTCACCCGCCTGGTTGGCGTCGCCGAAGATCACGTCGTCGATGCGAGCCGGGTCGAGCCCCGTGCGCTCGACGACGGATGCCATGACGGTCGCCGCGAGATCATCGGGGCGCACGTCGGCGAAGGCCTTGCCGTGCCGGGCGAAGGGGGTGCGGACGGCGTCGTAGACGAAGGATGCGGGCATGGGTCAGGCTTCCTGTCCGATGAGGGGAAGACCGAGCAGCGCCTCGATCTCGGCATGGGTGTTGTCGCCGAACAGCTCGCGCACGCGGAAGCCGTCGGGGGTGACGTCGAAGACGCCGTGGTCGGTGTAGACGCGCGAGACGCAGCCGACACCGGTCAGCGGGTAGGTGCACGCCGCGACGAGCTTGGGGTCTCCGCCCTTGGTGAGCAGGTCGGTCATGACGTAGACGTCTTTCGCGCCGATCGCGAGGTCCATCGCGCCGCCCACCGCCGGGATGGCCCCGGGCTCGCCCGTCGACCAGTTGGCGAGGTCGCCGCTCGCCGACACCTGGAACGCCCCCAGCACGCACACGTCGAGGTGCCCGCCGCGCATCATGGCGAACGAGTCGGCGTGGTGGAAGTACGCCGCCCCGGCGAGCGCGGTGACGGGCTGTTTGCCGGCGTTGATGAGGTCGGGGTCGATGCGACCGCGCTCGGGGGCGGGCCCCATGCCGAGCATGCCGTTCTCGGTGTGCAGCACGATCTCGAGGCCCTCGGGCAGGTCGTCGGCGACGAGGGTGGGGGCTCCGATGCCGAGGTTCACGACGGCACCTTCGGGAATGTCGGATGCCACGCGCGCGGCGAGGTCACGACGGGAGATGCGGGTGGTCACTGCGCGGCCCTCTCTTCTGCGCGCGACGCGCGCTCTGCCCGGCTCATCGCCCGTCGCCTTCCGCGGCGAGGGGTCGGCCCTCGATGTCGACGCCGCCGACGAACGCGCCGTCGCGCAGCCACGCGCGCTCGCCCACGGCGACGACGCGGTCGACGTACAGCCCGGGCGTCACGACGGCTTCGGGATCGAGGTCGCCGAGCGCGACGATCTCGTCGACCTGCACGATGGTCGTCGACGCCGCGGCCGCCATGATGGGCCCGAAGTTGCGGGCGGTCTCGCGGTAGACGAGGTTGCCCCAACGATCGGCGCGGCGCGCGCTGACGAGCGCGACATCGGCGTGGATGGGGTACTCGAGCACGTAGTCGCGCCCGTCGATGCGGCGCGTCTCTTTGCCCTCGGCCAGCTGCGTGCCGAAGCCGGTGGGGGTGAAGAACCCGCCGATGCCGGCGCCCGCGGCGCGGATGCGCTCGGCCAGGTTGCCCTGCGGCACGAGCTCGAGCTCGACCTCGCCCGCGCGGTACAGGCGGTCGAACACCCACGAGTCGCTCTGGCGGGGGAACGAGCAGATCATCTTGCGCACCCGGCCCGCGGCGAGCAGCGCCGCCAATCCGGTGTCGCCGTTGCCGGCGTTGTTGTTGACGACGGTCAGCTCGCGAGCGCCCTGCGCGATGAGGGCGTCGATCAGCTCGACGGGCTGCCCCGCACGACCGAAGCCGCCGATCATCACGGTGGCCCCGTCGGCGATCCCGGCGACGGCAGCGGCGACGTCGACGACGGTCTTGTCGATCACGATGCGTCTCCGTCGCCGAAGACCTCGGAGGCGATGCGGAACGCCGTGTTCGCGGCCGGCACGCCCGAGTAGATCGCCGACTGCAGGATCACCTCGCGGATCTCGTCGAGCGTGAGGCCGTTGCGCAGCGCCGCGCGCAGGTGCATCGCCAGCTCTTCGTGGTGGCCGTGGGCGATGAGCGAGCTGAGCACCGCGACCGAGCGCGAACGGCGATCGAGACCCGGCCGCGACCACACGTCGCCCCAGGCCACGCGGGTGATGAAGTCCTGCCAGTCGGTGGTCAGGTCGGTCGCCGCGGCGGTGGCGCGGTCGACGTGGGCGTCGGACAGCACCTCGCGGCGCACCGCCATCCCCTGGTCGTGGCGTTCCTGGTCGGTGGGCATCAGGCGTCTCCTCGGGTGACAGAAGCGAAGAACGAGCGCAGCAGCGCGGCGACGACCTCGGGCTGCTCGGCCGGGGGAAGGTGCGCGGCGCCGTCGATGCGTGCGACGCGGCCGCGCTGCACGCCTTCGGCGATCTCGACCGCCTTCGCCTCGGGGGCGACCGCGTCGTGCTCGCCCCACGCCGCGAGCACCGGCGTGCCGATCTCGCCCAGACGGGGGCGCACATCGTACGCCGCGAGCGCCTCGCAGCACCGGGCGTAGCTGTCGTCGTCGGCGTCTTGCAACGCGTGCAGCAGCCGCCCGCTCAGCTCGGGGCGGCGGGTCATCGAGTCGGGCGCGAACCACCGCTGCGCCGACCCGACGATCAGGCTCGACGTGCTCTGCGCGCGCGCCTGGGCCGCGCGCTCGGCCCACGCGTCGGGGTCGCCGAGCCGAGCCCCGGATGCCACGATCGCCGCGCCCCGCACCCGGTCGCCGTGCCGCAGCGCGAGCTCGAGGCCCGTGGCACCGCCGAGCGACACCCCGGCGTACAGGAAGGTCTGGTCGGGCACGGCCGCCGCCACGGCGTCGGCGAGGTCGCCGACGGTGAAGGCCGCGCGGGCCAGTGGGCCGACGCCGTGGCCCGGCAGATCCCAGGCCGACACGCGGTAGTCGTCGGCGAGCAGGGGCACGACGTCGTCCCACAGGATCGTCGAGGTGCCGAGCGAGGGGCCGAGCACGACGAGCGGGGCGCCGGCGGGGCCGACGGGGGCGGTGAGGGCGATCATGCACGGTCTCCGAGCTCATCGACGAGACGGGGGGCCAGCCCGACGTAGGCCGCGGGGTCGAGCAGCGCCTCGACGTCGAGGTCGGCGGCCTCGGGCAGCGCCCGCAGACGCGCCGAGAGATCGCCGTCGCCGCCCAGCAGGTCCGTGAAACGCTCGACGCCGATCCGCGGCACGAGCACCGCCCGCAGACGCTCGCTCACGATGAGCCCGCCCGTCAGGCCGACGTTGCGGGCGACGGCATCCGCGTCGACGCGCAGACCGCGCGCGATGAACACGCCGTGCGCCGCCGCCCCCAGGGCCACGCGGCACAGCTCGCGCAGCGCGGGCCACTCGGCGTGCCAGGCGCCGTCGGGCCGCTCGTCGACGGCTGCCGCCGCGGCCGCGTGCACGGTGGCGCCGAGCAGGGGGGCGCGCAGCGCCGCCGCGCGCAGCAGCACGGATGCCACCGGGTTGGCCTTGTGCGGCATCGCCGACGATCCGCCCGCCGACGGCTCCGACAGCTCGCCGATCTCGGTGCGACCGAGCGTCGCCACATCGGCGGCCAGCACGCCGAGCGCGTCGACGGCCTGCACGAGGGCGTCGGCGAGCTCGGTGAACGGCCACCGCTGCGTGTGCCACGGGGCGTCGGGGGCCGCCAGGCCGAGGGCGGCCGCGAAGGCGCCCGGCAGTGCGGCGGCGGCCTCGACCCCCACGTCCGAGGCCGCCGCCGACAGGGTTCCCGCGGCGCCGCCGAGCTGAGCGGGCAGGACGTCGCGCGCCTCGCGCACCCGCGCCGCGGCGCGGCGCACGCCGCGCACCCACCCCGCAGCCCGGGCGCCGACCGTGGTGGGCACGGCGTGCTGGGTCAGGGTGCGGGCCGCGGCGACCACGTCACGGTTCTCACGGGCGAACGCGGTCAGCGCGTCGTCGATCGCGTCGAGGTCACGCGCGATCGCGGCGGCGGCGGCGCGGGCGACGAGGGCGAGCGCCGTGTCGAGGATGTCTTGACTGGTCGCGCCGCGGTGGATCCACGGGCGCGCCGCGGCGGGCACCCGCGCCCGCAGCAGCCCCACGAGCGGGATCACCGGGTTGCCGCCGGCGACGCCCGCGGCCGCGAGCGCCGCGACGTCGAGGCCGTGCGGGTCGAGCGCGGCGGCCACGGCGTCGGCCAGATCGCGCCCGACCGCCCCGCTGGCCGCATACGCCGACGTCAGCGCGACCTCGGCGGCCACGAGGGCGTCGAGCACGGCGGCATCCGACACCGCCGCGTCATGGCCGAGCGTGCCGGGCGAGAGCAGACCCGCATCGAAGGCGTCAAAAGACAAGGAACACCGTCTCGTTCTCGCCCTGCAGACGGATGTCGTGGCGCAGATGGCCCTCGGGCGTGCGGGTGGCGACGAGCGTGTCGCGCTCGTCGGCCGACAGTGTCGACAGCAGCGGGTCGGTCGCGAGCGCGTCGGCATCGTCGGGCACATAGATGCGCGTGTGCAGCTTGTCGGGCAGGCCGCGCGCGAACACGACGGTCGCGAAGAAGCCGGCCGCGCCCCGGATGCCGCCCGGCGCGCGCGTCCAGAACTCGTAATGCCCCTCGTCGTCGGTGAAGGCGCGCCCGAAGCCCGTGAAGGTGTGGTCGTCGCGACGGAACGCCCCGCGGGCTCGCGGGACGGAGCCGTCGATGTCAGCGCCGAAGATCTCGACCGCCGCATCGGGGATCGGCGCCCCAGCGCCGTCGTACACGGTCCCGCCCAGCACGATCGCGCCCGGCGAGTGCGGGAAGACGACCTCGTGCTGCTTCGGGAACTCCAGGCCGTAGGCGAAGAACGGGCCCACCGTCTGGCCCGGCGTCGGGCTGTGGGTCTTGGCGGGAACACGACTCATGAGGCGTCCTCGGGCTCGAAATAGGTGGCATCCGGGCCGTCGACGACGATGTCGAAGCGGTACCCCGTCGCCCACTCGGGCGAGGTGAGGTCGTGGTCGTAGACGCCCACGAGGGCATCGCGGTCGCGCTGGCGGCGGATGGTGTTGTAGATCGGGTCGAGCGCGAAGAGCGGGTCGCCCGGGAAGTACATCTGCGTCACGAGGCGCTGCGTGAACGACGAGCCGAACACCGAGAAGTGGATGTGGGCGGGGCGCCAGGCGTTGCGGTGGTTCTTCCACGGGTACGGACCCGGCTTGATCGTCGTGAAGAGGTACTCGCCGCGGTCGTTCGTCACCGTGCGACCCGCGCCCGTGAAGTTGGGGTCGAGCGGAGCGGGGTGCTGGTCGCGCTGGTGGATGTAGCGCCCCGCCGAGTTGGCCTGCCAGATCTCGATGAGCTGGTTCGCCAGGGGGCGCCCCCACGAGTCGAGCAGCCGTCCGCGCACCGTCATGCGCTCGCCCAGCGGCTCGCCCGCGTGCTGCAGCGTCAGATCGGACTCGATCGCCGCGACGTCGCGCTGACCGAACGCGGGCGAGAAGAGCTCGATGGTCTCGGGGTCGACGAGCCGGGGGTTCTTGGTCGGATGGCGCAGCACGCTCGAGCGGTACGGGGCGAAGTCGTGCGCGGTGAGCGGCACGCGCTCGCCGGCGGCCTCGCGCGCGTCGAGCTCGGCGTGGCGGTCACGGATCTCGCGCGTGATCTCGTCTTGCGACGCCTGATCGGGCGCCGCCAACAGCGTCTCGGGCGCTGCGGCCGGGGTGTGCGACATGGGGTCTCCTTCGACCGCTCCATCGTGCTGCACGGGAGGCGATGGGGTCCAGCATGTCCCGCTGAATGGGAATCGTGGCATCCTGAGCCCATGGCGAACTCCTCCTCGGGCGACTCGGTGACCGACCGGCTGGTGCGCATCCTCGAGACCTTCACCCCCACGCGCACGGCCCAGACGACCGCCGACATCGGCCGACGCGCCGGCCTGCCGCGATCGTCGGCGCACCGCATCGTCGGCGAGCTCGTCGACGCCGGGCTGCTCGAACGCGACGACGACCGCCGCGTGCGGGTGGGCATGCGCCTGTGGGAGCTGGCGACGCGGTCGTCGCACGCCCTGCGGCTGCGGCAGGCGGCGCTGCCGTTCATGGAGCGGGTGCAGGTGCGGGTGCGCGAGCACACCCAGCTCGCGATCCTCGAACAGGACGAGGCGCTCTTCCTCGAGCGCCTGAGCGCCCCCGACTCCGGCGCGAACGTCACCCGGGTGGCGGGCCGTCTGCCCGTCCACGCCTCGTCGTCGGGCCTGGTGCTGCTCGCCTTCGCCGCGCACGACGTGCGGGAGCGGGTTCTCGCGTCTCGCCTCGCCCCCGTCACCCCCCAGACGATCACCGACCCCGTCGAGCTGCGACGCAAGCTCGCCGAGGTGCGCACGCTCGGCCACGCGATCGCCCCCGGTTACGTCGACGAGGTGTCGACCGGCGTGGCCGTGCCCGTCCGCGACGAGACCGGCGAGGTCGTCGCCGCCCTGTCGGTGGTGCTCCCCCGAGACGCAGAGACCCCGTACGCGCTCGTCGAGCTGCGGCGCGCGGCCGGCGACGTCGAGCGGGCCCTCGGCTACCGCCGCTGATCAGCGCCCGCGACGCACGACTCCGGCAGAAGCCCCCACCCGCCGCCCGCAGGCCCCGCCGACCCCCGGCCCTGCCGGAGTCGTGCCGCGTCCCCGGCGCGACACGGGCCCGCGGCCCCCTACGGGCCCCGTCAAGGTACGGCCGGGCGGCCTTCCCCCGCGCTCGCCACATGATCCCGTTGAACGGGATCATACGCACTCCCCATGGGTGTCGCGCGAGACGATCGCGGACATCGAGTCGAAGGAGACGCCATGAGACGCACCGTCCGCACCCGTGTCGCGATCGTCGGGGCCGGCCCCGCCGGGCTGCTGCTGTCGCATCTGCTCGCGGGGGTCGGCATCGAGTCGATCGTCGTCGACCGGCGTCCGCGCGACGAGATCGAGGGCACCATCCGCGCCGGCATCCTCGAACAGGGCACGGTCGAGCTGCTCGACACGCTCGGCCCGGCCTCGCGTGCGCGCACCGACGGCGTCCGCCACGACGGCATCGAGCTGCGCTTCGCCGACGAGAGCCACCGCATCGACTTCGCCGCCCTGACGGGGCGGGCGGTGTGGCTCTACCCGCAGCACGAGGTGCTGAAAGACCTCGTCGCGGCGCGCCTGCACGCCGGTCAAGACCTGCGCTTCGGCGTCACCGCCGAGCACGTCGCCGACGCCGACACCGCCCGCCCACGCGTCATCGCGCGCGACGCCGAGGGCGTCCGGCTCGAGATCGACGCCGAGGTCGTCGTCGGCTCCGACGGCTCGCGCAGCGTGGTGCGCTCGGCCGTCGGCGGCGCGCGCGAGGGCCTCTTCCGCGAATACCCGTTCGCGTGGCTCGGCATCCTGTGCCAGGCGCCGCCGAGCGCCCCCGAGCTCATCTACAGCGCCTCGTCCGACGGTTTCGCACTCATCAGCCAGCGGTCGCCGACGGTGCAGCGCATGTACATGCAGTGCGACCCCGCGGCCGATCCGGCCGCGTTCAGCGAGACCGAGCTGTGGGACGAGCTGCAGAAGCGGGTACCGGGCACGACGCTGCGACGCGGCCCGATCTTCCAGCGCGACGTGCTGCGCTTTCGCAGCTTCGTCGCGGGGTCGTTGCAGAGGGGGCGCGTCGTCCTGGTCGGCGACGCGGCGCACACGGTGCCACCCACCGGGGCGAAGGGCATGAACCTCGCCGTCGCCGACGTGCGGCTGCTGGCCGAGGCGCTGCGGGGCCTGCTGCTCGAGAACGACCCGCGCGCGTTCGACGCCTATGCCGACCGCGCCCTGCACCGCATCTGGAAGGCGCAGCACTTCTCGTGGTGGATGACGAGCCTGCTGCACGTCGCCCCGGATGCCACCGGCTTCGACCGTCGGCGACAGCTCGGCGAGCTGCGCACCGTGGTCGAGTCCGAGGCGGCGTGCACCGCTCTGGCCGAGGCCTATTGCGGCTGGCCGTTCGAGGCGTGATCCGGCGGCTCGCGCGCGGCCGACCCGGACACCCCTGGTCGACCGCGGCGATGAGCGCGCCGCCCCGCCCCCGCCGTCAGTCGGTGCGGAACGGGCTCGGGACGACGGGGAACGTGCCCGTGTACCCCTCGCGCTGTGCGGCGATCTCGGCGATGCGCTTGCGGCAGGCGAACCACCCGGCGACGATCAGCAGGCTCGCGACGATCGCGACCCCCAGCGTCGCGGGCGAGTCGATGAACACGAGCACGAGCACGACCGCCAAGAACACGAGGGTCAGGTACCCGGTGTAGGGCGCCCAGAACAGGCGGAACGAGGGTCGCGTCAGCTCGCCGCGATCGGCCAGCTTCTTGAGGCGCATCTGGCAGACGATGATGGTCGCCCAGGTGACCAGGATGCCGACGGCGGCGACGTTCAGCACCGTCTCGAAGGCGTCGCTGGGCGCCACGAAGTTGATCGCGACGCCCAACAGGGCGACGACGGCGGTGATCGCGATGCCGCCGTAGGGCACCCCAGCCTTGTTCATGCGCGCCGCGAACCGCGGCGCCGAACCGGCGACCGCCATCGAGCGCAGGATCCGGCCGGTCGAGTACAGCCCGGCGTTCAGCGACGACAGGGCGGCGGTCAGCACGACGAGGTTCATGATGACGTCGACCCCGGGAACGCCGATCGAGGCGAAGAACGTCACGAAGGGGCTCTCGTCCTTCGAGTACGCCGTGTAGGGCAGCAGCAGCGCGAGCAGCAGCACCGAGCCGACGTAGAAGATCGCGACGCGGAAGATGACCGAGTTGATCGCGCGCGGCATGACCTTCTCGGGGTTCTTCGTCTCGCCGGCCGCGGTGCCGACGAGCTCGATCGAGGCGTAGGCGAACACCACGCCCTGCATGAGGATGATCGCGGGCAGGATGCCGTTGGGGAAGAATCCGCCGTTGTCGGCGATGAGCGAGAACCCGACGGGCCCACCCGTGGGGGTGCCGAAGACGACGAAATAGATGCCGACGAGCAGGAAGGCGATGAGCGCGGCGACCTTGATGAGCGCGAACCAGAACTCGAGCTCGCCGAAGACCTTGACCGAGACGAGGTTGACGCTGAGGACGGTCACGAGGGCGAGCAGAGCCCACACCCACTGCGGCACGGCGCCGATCCACGGCACGTATTTGCCGAAGAAGTTCATGTAGAGCGCGGCAGCCGTGATGTCGACCATGGTGGTCGTGGCCCAGTTGATCCAGTAGAACCAGCCCGAGACGAACGCCGCCTTCTCGCCGAAGAACTCGCGCGCGTACGAGACGAACGAGCCCGAGGTGGGCCGGTGCAGCACCAGCTCGCCGAGGGCCCGCAAGATGAAGAAGGCGAAGAGTCCGCACACGGCGTACGAGAGGACGATCGCGGGGCCCGCCTGAGCGAGGCGTCCCCCGGCGCCGAGGAAGAGCCCGGTGCCGATGGCGCCGCCGATGGCGATCATCTGCACCTGACGCGACGACAGGCGCTTGTGGTACCCGGTGTCTTCGGACTGCGGGACGGGACGCGTGTGCGGCTCGGCGCCGCCGCCGCGCGGAGAAGTGGAGTCGTTCACGTACCCATCTTTGGGTTCCGAGCGCTCCACCCGGGAGGACGCGCCGGGATTGCGCGCCTTAGCCCCTCCGGGTCGTGCGAGCCGTGAGCCGTTCCCAGTTGCCCGACGCGATGGCCGCACGCTCTTCGTCGGTCACCGCGACCCCGTCGAGGAACGTCCTGGCGGCGCCGTGGGAGTTGTCGATGTACGGGTAGTCGGTGGCCGTCATGATGCGATCGGTTCCGACGACCTCTGCCAAGTGTCCGCTTATGGGCGTTCTGCGCCACAGTCGGCACACCCCGCGCCGCACCCCGCAGCATCCGCCGCCGTCCTGGCACGCACTCGCCCCTGAGCGTCGGGAGACGGAGGACCCCGCCCGCCCTCGGCGACGTGCCCCCGATCGTCACCTCGGGTCGCGGGTCGCCTCGATGACGACGTTCTGCAACGAGGGGCCGCCCTGAGGCCGTTGCAGGCAGGTGATCACGACCAGGCGGTTCGGTGTGTTCGCCCACACCTGCGACGCGGCGCCGATGTCGGGCTTGTCGATCTCGAGGGTGCGGGTGACCGTGTAGGTGGTGTCGGCGACGCGGATCCTCTGCCCGGCGCCGACGCTGGCCGTGGCCTTGTCGACGTCGATGAGGAAGTTGCCGGGGCCGACGGCGCCGTTGCGCAGGGAGTGCATGGCCACGAACACCGTGCCCGTCTCGGGCGCGGTGGGCGAGACGCCCATGTTGCGCACCCAGTATGCCGACGTGAAACCGGGAGGCTCGATGACGCCGTCGACCGCGCTCATCGCTCCGAGCGGCACGTCGAGATGCACCGACGGCACATCGAACCGATCCGTGCCGGTCTGCGGGACCGCAGACGACTCGTCCGACGGTGCCACACCGCCCCCGTAGGCGACGTGATTGCCCTCCATGTCGACCGGCCCCTGGGCGTATTCGATCAGGCCGAGGGTGCTCCAGACGAGGGCACCTGCGGCGGCGACGGCGACGGCGGGCAGGACCCACCGTCGACGACGCCGGCGCATACGCGGAGCGGGCACGACCGTCGTCTTCACGTCGTGCTCGCGGTCTTGGCGACCGCGGGTCCACGCACCGGCGTCGGAAAGGACCTCACCCTCACGTTCGGAATCCTCACTGCTCTTCGGGTCGAGTGCGGACTGCAGTGCAGGCCACCGCCGAATCTAAGCGGGATGACGAAGAGACATCGGATCCCGAGAGCGAAGTCGCCCAAGAGATCACCCGCTGCGCGCACGGCGAAACCCTGCGCCGCCGGCGACGTCGCCCCGCACGAGCGGCGACGTGCCACCCGCGGCGGCGGGCCGTGGCATCCGGGTCGCGGACGCACCCGCGCCCCCGACCTCAGAGCCAGCGCTTGCGCTTGAACACCACCCAGAGCACGCACGAGGTCGCGACCATCAGGCCCAGCGCCATCGGGTACCCGAACGTCCACTCGAGCTCGGGCATGTTCTTGAAGTTCATCCCGTAGATCGTGCCGACGAGCGACGGGCCGAACAGAATGGCCGCCCAGCCCGAGATCTTCTTGACCTGCTCGTTCTGCTCAAGCGAGGTCTCGGTCTGGCGCTGCGTCACGAGCGTCGCGTTCACCGTGAGCGCGTTGTCGAGGATGGCGTGCAGCGACGCCAGCAGGTCACACTGCCGCAGCACGTGGTCGAGCACGTCGCGCAGCGACCGCTGCAGCTCGAGCTCGACGCCGTACTTCTCGGCGCCGCGCAGCAGGGCCTCGAGCATGCCCCGCAGCGGCTCGGTGGCGCGCTGGAAGTGGATCACCTCGCGGGCGAGCTCGTAGATGCGCTGCGACAGCTCGGCGCCACGGGCACCGAAGAGCTGGTCCTCGATCTCGTCGACGTCGTTGCGCAGCCCCCGGGCGACGGGGTCGTACTGGTCGACCACCTCGTCGAGGATCGCGTAGAGCACGGCCTCGGGGCCCCGCGCCAGCAGGTCGGGCTGGCTCTCGAGGCGGCGGCGCACCTGCGACAGATCGGGCACCTCGGCGTGACGCACCGTCACGACGTAGTCGGCGCCGATGAAGACGTGCAGCTCGCCGAACTCGACCGTCTCGGTCTCGTCGATGTAGCGGGCGGGCCGCAGCACGCAGAACAGGTTGTCGCCGTAGCGTTCGAGCTTGGCCCGCTGGTGGCCGGTGAGGGCGTCCTCGATCGCGAGGGGATGCAGCGAGAACTCGGCGGCGACCCGCTCCAGCTCGTCGGCCGAGGGGCGCAGCAGGCCGATCCAGGCCATGCCGCCGTGCGCCTCCATGTACTCGAAGGTCTGGTCGAGGCTCGCGGGGTTCTCGATGCGGTGACCGTCGACGTACACGGCGCTGTCGATGATGGGCATTGTTCCGTTGTACCCCTCGTCGGTGGCCTCTTCGTGCCACCACCCCCGCCCGCGGGGGAACCCGGGCGGGCCGCATCGGCGACACCACCCGGCGCGGCGCGGCATCCGTCAGCCGAGCGGCTCGGCCAACGGCTCGTCGGAGCGGGGATGCCGCGCGCCCGCTCCGCCGCGCGCGACAGCGGTCACCGCGCCGATGCTGGCCGCGATCACGAGCGCGATGCCGCCGATCTCGAGCCACGCGAGGTGCTGGCCGAGCAGCAGGAATCCCGCGATCGACGCCGTGGCCGGTCCGAGGCTCATGAGGATCGCGAACGCCGACGCCGGCAGCCGTCGCAGGGCGATCAGCTCGAGCGCATAGGGGATCGTCGACGACAGCAGCGCCACGGCCGCGCCGAGGCCCAGCACCTCGGGCCTCAGCAGCACGGCGCCCGCCTGCGCGATGCCCAACGGCAGGGCGAGGACCGCCCCGACCGCCAGCGCCAGCGCCAGCCCGTCGAGCCGGGGGAACTGCGCCCCGACCCGGGCCGACGCCACGATGTAGAACGCCCAGCTCACCGCCGCGCCCAGGATGAAGACCAGGCCGAGGGCGTCGAGCCGGTCCCAGCCGCCCGCACCCAGCGCGCCGACGCCCAGCAGCGCGAGCCCCGCCCACAGCCAGCGCGCGAGCCCCGCGGCGGTGACGATCGACAGCGTCAGCGGGCCCAGCACCTCGATCGTCACGGCCACGCCGAGCGGCAGACGCTCCAGCGCCAGGTAGAACAGCGCGTTCATGGATGCCAGCACCACCCCGAACCACACCAGCGACCGCCACGCCGCCCGGGTGTGCCCGCGCAGCCGCGGCCGCGCGATCGCGAGCAGCAGCACGGCCGAGAAGAGCAGGCGCAGCGCGACCATGCCCAGCGGACCCGTCTGCGGGAACAGCAGCACGGCGAAGGACGCACCGACCTCTTGGCACACGAGACCCGCGAGCACGAGCAGCACGGCCGCGCTCGGACCGCTGCGGGCGGTCATCGCCGCGTCACTTGGCGGGTGCCGAGCAGATCGCCTTCGCGGCGATCTGGTCGTGCATCTGCTGCGCCGTCCAGGGCAGCCCGGCCTGGGGCATGGTCTGGCCCGCCGCGGCGGGCGCCTTCGACACGATGGCCGCGAGCTCCCAGGCCAGCCACGCACCGATGTGCGTGTCGGCGGCCGAGTTGTTGAGCACCACGGCCACCGACATGCCGGTCTGCGGGTCGGCGAACGCCGCCGTGATGTATCCGGTCGCCATGCCGTACTGGCCGATGAGCGAGCCGGCCTGGTAGGCGCCGCCCGCGGCGGTGAACCAGGTCGGCTCGTCGGATCCGACCGGCAGCGGGGTGCGGAACCGGTCGTTGCCGTCGGGCAGCAGCGCACCCGTCGCGAGCGCCTGGGCGTAGCGGCCGAGGTCGTCGATGTCGGTCACGGCGCCCGAGTCGGCCCATCCGGCGCTCGACGAGGCGACCGTCACGTCGGTCGGCTCCGCGCAGTTCCACGAGCCGTCGGCGTTCTGCGCCGACCAGTAGCCGTTCAACGACGCGCCCGACGAGGGGGCGGCGGGCGCCGGGTCGGGCAGCGACGTGCCCGTCAGCCCGAGGGGCTGGGCGACGTGCTCGGCGATGAGATCGCTCAGCGTCTCGCCGGTCGCCTTCTCGAGGGCGAGGCCCGCGAGGATGTAGTTGGTGCCCGAGTCGACGAACGTGGTGCCGGGGTCGCCCGACGGAGGGCTGGCGACGCCGTAGGCCATCAGCTCGCGGGGGTTCCAGACGCGGGTGGGGTTGGTGCGCCACTGGTCGTGCAGGTACGAGCTGTAGGCGCCGATGCCGCTCGTGCTGTTGCACAGGTCGCGCAGCGTGACCTTGTCGAAGCCGGGCAGCCCCGACACCCACTTGGTGACGCTGTCGTCGAGTGAGAAGGTGCCCTTCGCCGCGGTCTCGTACACCAGGTCGCACGTCATGGCCCGGGTCACGCGGCCGGCGCGGAAGCCCATGTCGGCGGTCACCTCGGCGCCGCCCGCCCCCTGCGTCCCGAGGCCCGCCGTCCAGCTGCCGCTCCAGGGCGCCCACACGCCCACGATGGCGCCCGACGAGCCCGACGCGGTCATGGCGGCGGTCACCGCATCCTTGATCTGCGAGACGACGTCATCGGGCAGCTGGCCGCTGACCTGGGCGGGGACCTTCACCGTCACCGTCTGCGGCGAGCAACCGGTGAGCGCCAGGGCGACGACGCCGATCCCCGCGATCGCGACGGCCGCAGAACGACGCCAACCGCGCATCCACACTCCCGAGCTCTGCGCACGACGAAGAGTCGTGCACAGCGATTCAAACACACGCCACCGGGACGAACCTGGGCCTTGCGCTACGCGACCGTCACATATGCATCACGACTGCGCGGCATCCTCGCAGCCGGCGTCGGCCGCGACCGATCTAGGCTTTCGACATGGCGCACACCTTCGACGACGACGCGATCACCGCCGTGCTGGCACACATGAACTCCGACCATGTCGACGACAACATCCTGATCGCACGCGCCTTCGGTCCGGATGCCACCGCCGTCGGCGCCACCATGACCGGGTTCGACGGAGACGGGGTCGACTGGTCGGTGGCGCGTCACGACGGGTCGTCGACCGCGCTACGCGTGCCGTGGCCCGGCGGGTCGATCACGGAGCGCCGGGAGGTGCGTCGCGAGGTCGTCGCCCTCTACGACGAGGCCTGCCGGCGGCTCGGGATCGAGCCCCGCCCGCACTGAGCGTCCGCATCGGAAATTGGGGGTTAGGTTTACCTAACTCTTTGCGTATGATGGCCGCATGAATGCCGTCGTCCCGTTCTCGTCCGCGCTCCGCGAGCGCTCGAGTGGCGCGCACTCCTCGAGCGAGCTCTCGGGCTTCATGGCCGATCTCATCAACGGCTCCGGCACGCGCGAAGACTACGTCGCCCTCGTCGTGCAGCACTGGTTCATCTACGAGGCGCTCGAGGCCGCCACCGAGCGCATGCGCCTCGACCCCGTGGCATCCCGGTTCATCAGCGACAAGCTCACCCGCCTGCCCGCGCTCGAGGCCGACCTCGAGTTCTTGATCGGCCCCGACTGGCGGGCGAGCATCGCCCCGCTGCCGACGACGCAGGCGTACGTGTCGCGTATCCGTCGCGTCGCCGCGACGTGGCCGGGCGGTTTCGTCGCCCACCACTACACGCGCTACCTCGGCGACCTCTCGGGCGGGCAGTTCATCGGGCGCCTGATGCAGCGACGCTTCGGCTTCGACACCAACGGCATCGGCTTCTACCTGTTCGGCGACATCGCCGATCCCAAGGCGTTCAAAGACGTCTATCGCGAGCAGCTCGACGCGGCCCCCTGGGACGACGAAGAGAAGGAGCGCGTGATCGACGAGGTGCTCGTCGCCTACCGCTTCAACACCGAGCTGTTCGAAGACCTGGCGCGCGCCAAGGCGTCGCAGGTCGCCTGAGACCTTCGCCCGCGCCGCAGACGGCACGGCCGCGACGACACCCGCCGGCGGCGGGACGCCCGTGGTCCGGTCGCGTCGCCGGGCCCACGGGCACGAGCTCGGCCGATCGGCGGGTCAGGTCGTCGACGTCTCGTGCCGGCGGGCGAGCCACGCCTGCTTCATGAAGCGCCGCACGTCTTCGTCGACGCGGATGTCGCTGGGACGCAGCGGGCGCGACAGGTAGAGGCCGTCGAGCGACGTCAGCCGGCTGAGCGCGACGTAGGTCTGCCCGGGGGCGAACGCGCCCGCGCCCAGGTCGACGACGGCGCGGTCGTAGGTCTTGCCCTGCGACTTGTGGATCGTCACCGCCCACGCCAGGCGCAGCGGGAACTGCGTGAACTCGGCGACGATCTCGCGCGACAGGTTCTTGGTGCCGGGGTCGTACGCGTAGCGATACCGCTCCCACACCGCCGGCTCGACGTCGTGCTCGACACCGTCGACCTCGACGCGCACCGCGCCGCCCGCGATGCGCGTGACCGTGCCGATCGTGCCGTTGACCCACCGGGCCGCCTCTCCGAACTGCGCGCTGTCGTTGCGCAGGAACATCACCTGCGCCCCCACCTTGAGGGTGAGCTCGAGCTCGGCGGGGTAGTTCGCCTCGCCGCGGCCGAAGTCGCCCGAGATCTCGGCGTTGGCGGTCTGCGTGCGGCCCACCAGCTCGTCGAGATGGCGCCGGTTGATCTCGTTGACCCTGTCGTTGCGCGTCGCGAGCGTGATGACGGGGTGCTCGCCGTCGACCGGATGGGGCGGCGTGCGCGCGCCCGCGGCGTTGAGCACCGCGGCCATGTCGGCCGTCACCCGCCCGTAGCGCACGGCGTTCAGCAGCTCTTTGAAGCCCTGGTCCGACTGCCGGTGGATCTCGACGAGCTCGTTGACGTGCAGGTCGGCGCCGTGCCGGCCGATGTCGATGAGCCCGTCGCCGCCGGCATCGCCCGACCACACCTTCGCGTCGAAGAACCAGAACGAGCGGTAGTGGTCACGGATGTAGCGCGCCTCGTCGCCCCGCGGAGGCACGGGCGCCAGCTGGTACGGATCGCCGAACATGACGACCTGCGTGCCGCCGAACGGCTCGGCGCGCCGCCCCCGCGCCTGCCGCAGCGAGCGGTCGATGGCATCCATCAGATCGGCGTTGACCATCGAGATCTCGTCGATGACGAGGGTGTCGATGGCGTTGAGCAGCTTGCGGGTGGCGTCGTTCTGGTCGATGTCGCCGTTGGCGATGAGCCCGATCGGCAGCCGGAACAGCGAGTGGATCGTCTGCCCCTCGACGTTCAGGGCCGCGACGCCCGTCGGGGCGCACACGGCGATCTGCTTCTTCGTGTTCCAGGCCAGGTGCTGCAGCAGGGTCGACTTGCCCGTGCCCGCGCGGCCCGTGACGAAGACGTGCTCGCGCGTGTCTTCGATCAGCCGGAACAGCGCCTGCTGCTCGGCGGAGAGGGGCGGCGTGGTCACCTGCCTCATGGTAGTTCGCGCGTGCCGACGCGCACGGCCCCGTGGGGAAGAGTGCCCCGGCCTCGGGCCGGCGACATCGCCCCGCGGCGGGGCGCGCCGATCAGGGGGAAGGATGCCGTCGCGGCGCGGCAGAGGCGACCGCGCACGTCGGCTCGACGTCGAGCATCAGCCATCGCGCCTCGCCCGCGAGCACATCGCCCAGGTGACGGCGGAACCGCGGGCACGTTGTGATGTCGTGCGCCCGGCACTCCAGGGCGTGCTCGGTCATCGCACGGGCCGACGCGATGTCGGCGGCGCGGCGGTCCAGCTCGGCCATGTGCTCTTCGAGCACGCGGTGACGATCCGGAGCGTCGTCGTCGAGCAGCACACGGATCTGATCGAGCGACATGCCCGCCGCCTTGTTGCGCAGGATCACCGCGATGCGCACGCTGTCGGCGTCGCGGAACCGTCGGCGCCCCGCCGCGTCCCGCTCGGGATGCAGCAGCCGCTGCTGCTCCCAGTGCCGCAGCACGTGCGTGTCGAGCCCGAACCGTGCGGCCGCCTCTCCGATCGACTCGCTATTTGACTTCATGTCGACATGAAGTCACACGATGGACGAGAACGCAAGACGAAGGAGCACACCGTGTACGACGCGATTATCATCGGCGGCGGCCCCGCGGGCCTGCAGGCCGCGCTCACCCTCGGGCGCATGCACCGCCGCACCCTGCTGCTCGACTCGGGCGAGTACCGCAACGGCACCGTGCGGCACGCGCACAACCTGCTCACCAACGACGGGCGCGACCCGGCCGAGCTGCGCCGCATCGGGCGCGCCGAGCTCGCCGCCTATCCGACGGTCGAGACACGGGATGCCACGGCCACCGCCGTCGTGCGCACGGCCGACGCCCTGGCGGTGACGGTGGGCGACGAGACCGTGCAGACCTCGGCGGTCGTGCTGGCGACGGGCGTCGCCGACGAGCTGCCGGCCATCCCCGGACTGGCGGAGCACTGGGGCGACCGGGTCGCCAACTGCCCGTTCTGCCACGGGCACGAGTTCGCCGGGCGTCGCGTGGCCGTGCTGAACGCCTCGGACCACGCGACGATGCTCGCGCGAATGCTCGGGCCGGTGGCATCCGAGGTCGTCGTGCTCGACCCCGCCCGCGTTCGGGCCGTCGAGGGCACCCCCGACGGACTGCGGCTCACGCTCGACGACGACAGCCGCCTCGAGGTGGCCGGGGCGTTCGTCGCTCCGACAGCCCGTCAACGCGCCCCCTTCGCCGACCGGCTCGGCCTCGAGATGAACCCCTCGGGCGCCGTCGCCACCGATGCGTTCGGACGGTCGAGCAGCGAGAACGTCTACGCGGTGGGCGACATGGCCCAGCCCGATCACCTGCCCGGGCCCATGGCGTCGCTCGCGCACGCGATCGCCGGGGGCCAGCTCGCGGCCGTCGCGATCGTGCAGGCGTCGGCGGCGCGCGACGCGTGAGCACCGACACGCGGCATCCATGGAGGTGGGCTTTCTAGACTGGGTCGTGTGGAGAACGCTGCCGGGGGGCCGACGACGCGCGACGCGTACACCGGCGCACCCCGGCGCCGGCGCAGACTCGGCCTGGAGCTGACCGCGCTGGGCGTCGTGGGCGTGCTGCTGCTGGCCGCCCTCGGGGCCGGCGCTGCGGCGGCGTACCGCGAGCTCTACAGCCCGAAGGCGTTCGTGCTGCACTATCTCGACCTGCTGCGCGAGCGCCACACCTCAGAGGCCCTGGCCGTGCCCGGCGTGGCCGTCGACGCCGCCGACCTCGAGGCCGCGGGGCTCCCCTCGTCGTCGTCCGAGGCCCTGCTGCGCCCCGACGCGCTCCTGCCGCTCGGCGACGCCACGGTCGTCGACGAGAGCGAAGACGGCACGACGTCGCGCCTGACCGTGCAGTACACCGCGGGCGGGCATCAGGGGCGCACGACGTTCTCGGTGACGCAGGACGGGTGGATCGGCGTCGCGCCGCGGTGGCGTTTCGAGACCAGCCCACTGGCCGTGGTGAACCTCACCGTGCGCGGGTCGATGGAGTTCTCGGTCAACGGCTTCGACATCGACAAGCGCCAGGTCTCGGTCGACGGGGCCGACGCCGACCCGGCGGCCGCGGTGCCGCTGCTGGTGTTCTCGCCCGGCCTCTACTCGATCTCGGTCGACACCGCGATCTCGGCCACGCCCGGCGTCGCGGTGCTCGCCGACGCGCCGCTCGCCGGCATCCCCGTCGACATGCAGGCGCAGCCGACCGACGAGTTCGTCTCGGTGGTGCAGCAGCGGGTCGAGGACTTCTTGACGGCCTGCGCCACCCAGCAGGTGCTGCAGCCCACCGGCTGCCCCTTCGGCTACACGGTGCGCAACCGCATCGACGGCGCGCCCGCATGGTCGATCGTGCAGCAGCCGAAGGTGACCGTCGCCCCCGACGGCGCGGGGTGGCGCATCCCGTCGACCACGGCGGTGGCGCACATCGAGGTCAAGATCCGGTCGATCTTCGACGGGTCGCTGCGCACCCTCGAGCAGGACGTGCCCTTCAACGTCGACGGTCAGATCGCCGTGCTCCCCGACGGCTCGGCCTCGATCACGGTGGGCGGCAGCACGCCCGACTGACGTGGCGGGGGCGCGGTCGGAGGTGTCCGCGACGCGCGCACGGGCAGAACGCGATGGGGGCCCGCCGCGTTGCGCGAAGCACCGCCGCTCGCGGCGCCCGATCAGGCGTTGCGGCGGGCGGCCTCGCGCTCGGCCTGCCGCGCGTCCCGCGCGGCCAGGCGCGCCAGCTCCTCGTTGTAGGCGTCGAGCTCGACGTCGCCGACCCGGTCGACGTGGCGATCGCGGCGGCGCTGCTGACGCTCGTCGCTGCGGCTCCACTGGATCGCCACGGTGATCGCGAGCACGAGCGTCGGGATCTCGCCCACCGACCAGGCGACGCCGCCGCCGGCGTACTGGTCCTGCAGCGGGGTCGGGCCCCAGGTGCGCCCCATCGATCCGAACCACTCGGCGACCATGAGGCCGGAGTTCATCATGATCGCGATGCCGAAGAAGGCGTGCATCGCCATCACCGCGATGAGCAGCAGCAGACGCATCGGGTACGGCAGACGATAGGGCACCGGATCGATGCCGATGAGGCTCAGCACGAAGAGGTAGCCGACGATCGTGAAGTGGGCGACCATCCAGATGTGCCCGGTGTGGTCGTACAGCGCCCACCGGAACAGATCGGTGTAATAGAAGCCCCACAGCGACACCACGAACATCGCCGCGGTGACGTACGGATTGGTCAGCACGCGCGCCGCACGGTTGTGCACGAGCCACATGATCCATTCGCGTCCGCCGCGCGTGCCGTCTTCTCGTCGGCGGATCGTGCGCAGGGCGAGCGTCACCGGGGCCCCCGCCACGAGCATGAGCGGGATCGCCATCGACAGCAGCATGTGCCCGATCATGTGCATGCTGAACAGGTAGTCCTGGTAGGCGTTGATCGGCCCCGACGTCACCCAGAAGAAGCTCAGCAGGCCGAGCAGCCACAGCACGGTGCGGTACACGGGCCAACGGTCGCCGCGCCGGTGCAGCCGCCAGACGCCCGCGACGTAGAAGAACGCCAGGAACACGGCCACGAGCGTCCACAGCAGGTCGATGTCCCACATGGTGAACCAGCGGCCGAGCGTCAGCTCGGGCGGCAGGTCCGAGCCGGTGAGCACCTCTGCGGGGGTCGTGCCGATCGGCGGCAGATCGGCAGCCGGCGGGGGTGTGCGCGCGAGGGCCGCGGCGAACCCGCTGGCGATGCCCATGAGCGCCAGCTCGAGCAGGATGACGGACCAGAACCTGCGCGAGCCGGCCTCGCCGCCCATGCGGCCGATGAGCCGACGCCGGTACCAGGCACCGAGCGCGCCCATCGCGAGCAGGGCGGCGGTCTTCACCAGCAGCAGAGCACCGTACGGCGACACGATGTTCGACCAGTCGACCAGGTCGATCGACGCGCGCACCGTGCCCGACACCGCCACGACCAGGAACGCGACGAGCGCGATCGACGAGTACCGCGTCATCGCGGTCTGCAGCTCGGCGCGGGTCATCGCGGGGCGCACGACGACGAGCAGCACCAGCCCACCCAGCCACACCGCGGCGGCGAGGATGTGCAGCACGAGCGAGGTGATCGCCGCGTTGTGGCTGGCCTCGGTGCCGGCGTGCCCCTGGGTGCCCATCGGGATGATCGCCGCCAGGGCGAACACGGCGACGAAGAGCGTGGGCAGCCACGACCGCACGGCGAACGTGAGCACGGTCAGCACGGCGCCGGCGATCGTGGTGATGAGCCATGTGGTGCCGAGCTCGTTCTCGACGAGGAACCGCCCGAGCTGCTGGCCGAACACCGCGTCGAGGGTCGGCTGCGCCGGGATGACGTTGATGAACGTGAAGAACCCCGTCACGGCGGATGCCACGGTGAACGCGGCCGCCGAGATCGAGGCCGTGTCGAGGGCGATCTCGAAGGGCCGCTCACCGGCCTTCAGGGCGAAGAGGGCGAGCACGAGCGACCCGGCCATGCCCGCGGCCGTCAGGTTGACGAGCATCTTCGAGATCGGCAGCCCCCAGCGCACCACCGGGCCGGGGTCGCCGATGAGGATGGGGGCCGCGCCTCCGCCGTAGACCAACGCCACGATGACGGCGATCAGCGAGACACCGACCAGGATGACGGGTCCCGCCACACGCAGGGCTCGGGCGTTCACTCCCCCAGCCTACGTCGCGCCGCCCGTGCACGACCCGGGAACGACAGAGGGGGATGCCGGTGGCATCCCCCTCTGCGACGTTCGCAGCCGTGATTACTTGACGGCGGCCTTGAGCTTCGAGCCCGCGGTGACCTTGACGCGCTTGCCGGCGGGGATCGAGATCTCCTCGCCCGTCTGCGGGTTGCGGCCGGTGCGCGCCGAGGTGGCGACCTGCTCGAAGGCGATCCAGCCGGGGATCGAGACCTTGCTGCCCTTGGCGACTGCCTCCGACACGGTGGAGAAGAGGGAGTCGAGCACGCTCGACACGGCGGACTGGCTCTGTCCGGTCGCGCTGGCGATGCTCGCGACGAGCTCGGTCTTGGTGATGGACTTGTCGGCCATGTGTGTGTCCTCCAGGCGACAGGGGTCGCCTCTCGTTACTTCTGGGACGGGGCGAGACAGCCCCGGTGGTCGGGAGACCGCCTCGACAGTATCAACCGAACCGCGGAATCACGCGGATTTTGACGGTTTTTAGCCCTCTCGGCACGGCGTGTCGTGGTGTGGATGTGCTGTGTGGGGCCGATGGGGCTGCTGACCGGCCCGCACGGTGGAGACGACGAAGGGCGGGGGGCTCCTCACGGAGACCCCCGCCCTTCGGACGCGATCGGGTGCTTACCAGCTCGACTTGGTCACGCCGGGCAGCTCGCCACGGTGCGCCATGTCGCGGAAGCGGACGCGGGAGACGCCGAACTTCGTCAGCACGCCACGGGGGCGGCCGTCGATGACGTCGCGGCTGCGCACGCGGGCGGGCGACGCGTTGCGGGGCAGCTTCTGCAGGCCCACGCGAGCGGCCTCGCGCTCTTCATCGGTCGAGGTCGGCGACACGAGCGCCTTCTTCAGCTCGGCGCGCTTGGCGGCGTAGCGGTCGACGACCACCTTGCGCTGCTCGTTGCGCGCGATCTTGCTCTTCTTGGCCATGGATCAGCGCTCCTCTCGGAAGTCGACGTGCTTGCGGACCACGGGGTCGTACTTCTTCAGCACGATGCGGTCGGGGTTGTTGCGGCGGTTCTTGCGCGTCACGTAGGTGTACCCCGTGCCGGCGGTCGAACGCAGCTTGATGATCGGACGGACGTCCTGAGCCTTCTTCGCCATTACAGCTTCACGCCCTTCGCCTGCAGGTCACGGACGACGGCCTCGATACCGCGCGCGTCGATGACCTTGATGCCCTTCGCCGAGACGTTGAGCTTGATGTTGCGACCCAGCGACGGAACGAAGTAGGTCTTCTTCTGCACGTTCGGGTCGAAGCGGCGCTTCGTCCGGCGGTGCGAGTGCGAGATGTTGTGACCGAAGCCGGGAACCGCTCCAGTCACCTGGCACACTGCTGCCATGGTGATGTCTCCTTCTGTACCGTGACACCGGACGGTGCCACCCAAGATCCCTTGTCTGCACCCCGTCCGGGCACAGCACGAGGCCGGGAACGGATGAAGGGGCACGTACTGCGTGCTGGAGTGCGCGCAGACAAGCGTTCAGTCTAGCACGGACGGCGTGTCGGCTTGACGGGCCGACGCCTCGGCCGCGCCCCGCCCCCATCGGAACGGCGAGACCGTGGCATCCCCGGCGATCCAGAACCGCCACGGGAACGCCGCGGTGCCCGCTTCGCCGGCGACACCCACGCGCGGGCCCGTCGCCACGTCGGCCACCGGGGTCGTCGCGAGCAGCAGCAGCGCCCGCGCGCCCGCGCGCTCCTCGCCCGTCACCGCGTCGATCCCGTCGTGCACCGGATGCCGCAGCCCCACCGCGTCGCCGAGCCGACCCGGCCCGCGAGCCAGGTCGCGCGCCGCCCCGACCGCCCCGCGCCGTTCACGTCGCCGACGCTCGGCGATCCCGGCGCCCTCGACCACCTCGCCCCCGCGCAGCAGCACACCGCCCGCGACCCCGTCGGGCCCGCACACCACGTTGACGCACGAATGGATGCCATGGCTCAGGTACACGTACAGGTGGCCCGGCTCTCCCCACATGGTGGCGTTGCGCGGCGTGGGCCCCATGCGCGCGTGCGACCCCGGGTCGGGGCGATCGCCGGTGCCGCGGCCGTGGTAGGCCTCGACCTCGGTCAGCCGCACCGCCACCCGCTCCCCCGCCACCTCGGTCACCAGCAGGGCGCCGAGCAGTCGCGGCGCGACCTCGACCGGCAGCCCGACGAGGTCGTCGCGGGTGGCGGGGCGGGTCGTGGCATCCGTCATCCGGGAGGCACCTGGCACCACGACAGGTCGAAGCCCTCGAGCGCCGACACCTGCTGCCCGGTGTCGACCTCGAGCACGTGCGTCTGCAGCTTTCCGGGCAGGGGCAGCTGGTAGCGGTCGAACGGGTTGTTCACCGCCTGCGGGGCGACCAGCACGGCGGCATAGCGTCCGCTCGGCGACACGCACGTCTGCAGCACCGTGTCGGCACCCGCGACCGTCATGAGCGTCCGCGGCGTGCCCGACGTGTCGACGTGCGCGACGATCGTCGAACGGAACGCCCCGTCGGAGCCGATGTCGGCGAACGAGCGGATGGTGCCGGCCCCGTCGCCGGGCACGGGCGTCGCCCGCCCCGGGGTGCCCGGCGGGTTCACGGTCTGCACGAGCGGCGTCACCTTGCCGTCGGTCAGGTCGATCTGCTTGATCCCCTCGAGCGTCTCGACGATCGCGACCGACGACCCGCGGGCGATGCCGTCGATCGACAGAGCGCTGCCGAGGGGCGCCGCGTTGTTGCCGAGCGCGTCGGTGAGCAGCAGCCGCGAGTCGAAGGTGAGCACGAGCATGCTGTCGGTGTCGGGGATGAACCGCCAGTCGGCCACCCGCACGTCGCCGCCGTTCAGCCCCACCTCGACGGGGGCCGCGTCGTCGGCGGCGGATGCCGTGAACAGGCGGCTCTCTCGCTCCCCGCCCGAGCCCAGGTCGGCGTCCGAGAACGTGAAGCCGATGCGTTCACCGCGGTCGGCCGACTGCAGGTTCGAGACGTAGCCCGGGCCGGGCAGCGGCACCTCGCGCGCGTTCTGCCCGTCGCGATCGGTCACGATGACCTTGGCCTGGTCGCCGTCGCGCACCGAGACCACCAGGTGGTTCGCCGTCGCGCGGAAGTCCTCGATGTGCGGGTTCGTGAACACCGCCACCCCCGCGTCGCCCTTCAGGTCGGTGCGGAAGATCGTGTCTCCCCCGTCGCGCCCGCGCTGCAGCAGGAACACCTCGAGCGGGGGCGTGCGGAACGTCTCGGTCAGCGTCGAGCCCGGCCCGGCGCCCAATCCGTGGACGTCCGAGATCGTGATGCGGTAGTCGGAGTCGTCGCGCAGCGGCAGGGTGAAGCGTACGCCGACGCTGCGCCCCGAGGTGTCGACGGTGAAGGGCGTGGGCGGGTCGACCGACACCTGCGACGGGTCGACCTTCTGCAGCGACTGCGTCGTGGTCAGGATGACACGCGCCCCCGAGGCCGCGATCGCGGCGGCCGGGTCGACCTGGGCGTCGGTGACGCGCGGCCCCTGCGCCACCGCGACGACGCCGCCCACCCCTCCCACCAGCACGAGGGCGAGCAGCACCGCACCGAAGGCGACCAAGAAGCCGCGCCCGCGGCGACGACGCGCGCGCGTGCGGCGGGACTCAGTATTCATAGGGGTCCGCCGGTTCCGAGATGGATGCCACCTGCGCAGCGTGCACCTCGAGCCTGCCGTCGTTGGTCGAGCGCACCGTGCCCGTCACCGTGACCCACTGTCCCGTCGCGGAGGCGGGCGTCGTGGCGGCGATCGGGAGGCGGGCGGTCTGCGCGTCGATGACGCAGTGGGTGATGACCAGCCGCGTCAGGTCGAACGTGGCGCCGTCGTTGCCCGGGGTGATGAAACCGGTGAGGGTGACCGGCTTGCCGTCGAACGTCTCGGGGTCGGTGGCGTGGGCGAACACCGCGGCCCAGTCGCCGATGCCGAACGTCGAGGTGTCTCCCGACGCCGCGAGCGTCACGACGTCCGACCCGGCGAACAGCGGCGCGGCGCCCGTGTCGCGCGACACGGCCAGCTCGGCCGACAGCGACGCCGGCGGGGTCAGCAGCACCGCGATCACCGCCCCCGAGGCGAGCACGCCGCCGGTGAAGGCGGCGACGCCGGCCGGGGTCAGGCGCGGCCGCGCGGCCAGGTGGTCGTGCGCCACGTGATCGTGCGCGTCGGGTTCGTCGCCGTGCACGTGATCGGCGTGGGCGAACGCCTCGCGCCGTGCCCGGGCCGGCGCCGGGGCGTGCCCGTGCTCATGGTCGTGTCCGTGGTCGGCCTCGGCGCCGAGGGGCAGGGCGAACGTGGCGACGGCGCCGACGACGGCGACCACCGCCATGCCGACCGCGAACCACGCCGAGTCGGGGTTGACGTACAGCGAGATGCGACCCGTGAGCCACAGCGCGATCGTCGTGACCGCCAGGCACACGGTGAGGCCGACCCCGAGCCATCGGGTGGCGAGGGCACCGGTTCTAGACAAGGAGGTTCACCACCGTTCCGAGGGCGAACGCCGACAGCACCACGACCGCGGTGAGACCGACGAGCACGCGCGTGCTGAACGTCGTGCGCAGCAGGGCGTACATCTTGAGGTCGACGACCGGCCCGACCACCAGGAAGGCCACGATCGACCCGGGGGTGAACGTCGAGGCGAACGAGAGGGCGAAGAACGCGTCGACGTTCGAGCACAGCGACACGACGACGGCGAGCGCCACCATGGCCGCGATCGACAGCGCCGGGTCGGACCCGATGGCCAGCAGAGCGCTGCGCGGCACGAGCACCTGTACGGCGCCCGCGACCATCGACCCGATGATCAGGGCGGGCATCACCGACCGCAGCTCGACGACGAACTGGGCGAGGGAGCGGCGCCCCCGCCCGCCGCGCTCTTGCACGACCATCTCGCACGTCTCGAGAAAACGCTCGGTGAGCAGCGCGTCGGGGTCGGGGTGGCGGCTGTACAGCCACCCGATGAGGTTGGCGATCAGGTAGCCGCCGACGAGACGGGCGACGAGGATGCCGTCGCTGAACCCGAAGGCCGCGTGCGTGCTGATGATGACGATCGGGTTGACGATCGGGGCGGCCACCAGGAACGTCAGCGTGTCGGAGACGCCGAACCCGCGCATGAGCAGTCCCCGCGCGAACGGGACGTTTCCGCACTCGCACACCGGGATGACCATGCCGAACAGCGAGAGCACCGCCCGTCGCGCCCAGGGGGTGCGCGGCATCCATCGTTCGATCGTGCCCGGCGGCACCCACACCTGCACGACGATCGAGAGGATCACGCCGAGCACCACGAACGGCAGCGACTCGATCAACACGCTGAGCGCGAGCGTCAGGCCGTCTTGCGCGCGCGTCGGCAGCCGCTGGGCGAAGAACGTCGGCGCGTAGGCGTCGATCGCGAACAGTGCCGCGACGACGACGACGCCCAGGCCGAGGGCGACGAGGGTGCGCGTGGCGGTGCGGCGCGGGGGCGGCGGCGTCGCGGGACGACGGACGCTCGGCGCAGCGGTGCGACTAGTCGCCGTCACGCTCGCGGGCCCGCGCCTGCGCGCAGGCGGTGCAGATGCCGAAGATGTCGACCACGTGCTCGGCCTCGGCGAAGCCGTGCTGCGCGGCGGTGCGCTGGGCCCACTCCTCGACGGCGTCGGCCTCGATCTCGACCGCGACGCCGCACGACCGGCAGATCAGGTGGTGATGGTGCCCGCGCGTCTCGCACGCGCGGAAGAGGTTCTCGCCCTCGGGGCTCTGCAACGAGTCGGCGTCGCCCTTCGCGGCGAGCCCCGCCAGGGTGCGGTAGACGGTGGCGAGCCCAATGCCCGTGTTCTCGTCGCGCAGAGTGGCGTGCAGCGCCTGGGCGCTGACGAAGCCCCCCGCGCCGGCGAGCGCCTCGCGCACCCGCTCGCGCTGCCACGTGTTGCGCTGAACCATGCCCGCGAGTCTAGCGACGGGTTCGGTGAATCGGCTGGGCGTGGCGAAGGATGGTGAAGTCGCCGCTCTCGGCGGGCGAACCTGATCCGATAGCTAGGGAATCGCTATCGCGTATGTCGCTACTCTGCACCCATGGACCCGGCTGGCCGGATCTCGGCGGATGGCGACGTGCTGAACGAAGTGGCGCGTCACATCGACGCGATTCGAGACGATTCGCCGCGTCAGCTGCCCTCCCCGCCGCCGATACCCGACGACGAGCTGGCGCGGGCGGGACGCGACGCCGCCGACACGCTGCGCCTGTCGCTGACGGCCTTGCGGGCCGACCTCGACACGCTCGCCGCGGGGGTACGCCAGACGGTCGCGCTGTGGGAAGAGCACGAACGCGCGACAGTGGCGGTCCTCGATGAGGTCGACGCGAGCCTTCCCGGCTCGGGCACGCCGACGGGGGAGTCCCGATGAGATCTCCCGTCGGGCCTCGACGCGCAGAACTCGGCGACACCGACGATCCCGCGGCGCTGGTGCCCGGCGATCCGAAGGCACTTCTCGCGTACGCGGAACTGTATCGCGAGGCGTCGTCGGGATGCGGGCGCGCCGCGGACGGCCTGGCTCCGCTGCGTCAGGCCGACGGGTGGGAAGGCGAGAGCGCGGATGCCTTCGCCCAGCGCGTCTCGACGTTGGTGCGCGCCTGGGACGACCTCGCCGAGAAGCTGAAAGCTGGCGCCGCGGCCTGGGAGCAGTACGCGACCGTGCTCGGATGGGCACAACAGAAGGCCGGCGACGCGATCGCGATGTTCGCCCACGCGGCCGCCCTGACCGCGGCGGCCTCTGCGTCCGATTCGCCGGCGCAGCTCGGCCCGCGCGGCTACGTGGGTGCAGGCACACGGGCTTCGCCCGACCCCGGGCGGGAGACACGGAGCGATGCGCGATCACTGCTGGCCTACGCGCGCGAGTCTGTCGCCGCCGCCGGCGCAGAAGCCGCCTCGACGCTGCGGAGCATCGCTCCATCGGCCTCTGGCGTGATCTCGGGGAACGCCCTGGGCAGCCTGGGCAACGCCCTGCTGGAGCATCCGGATGCGCTGCTGCAGATCACGGGCGGCGGCGCGTTGATGACCCTCGGCGGCGTCGTGTTCGGCGGGGGTGTGGCCGCCGACGCTACGGTGGCCGGCGCTGCCGTCGGCGTGCCCGCAAATGCGATCGGGGCCGCAGCGATGGCCGGTGGGGCCGCGCTGGCCGGCGCGGGGGTGATGAACGCCGTGGCGCATGCGTCGGGCGATGGTGGGAGCACGGACGTTCCCGCATCCAAGGGCCCGGAGCGGGACGTCCGAGGACGCTTCACGGGCAAGGGCGGCCGACCCTGGGAGGATAAGGAGAAACAGGGGCTGGACGAGTACGAAGCGAAAGAGCATGTCGAGATCATTCGAGGCAAGGTCCAGGCCCACGTCGAAGGCGGCAATCCGAATGGGCGCTACTTCGACGGCCTCGTCAGGAACGACGATGGCACATACTCCGCAATCGAGATCAAGAGCGGATCGGGGACGAAAACCCGCGCCCAGCGTGTATTTGACACGATCGTCAACAGCGGCACGCCAGCCACCGCTCGCCTCAACGGCGATACAATTGAAATTGTTGAAGTTATCGTGAAGGAAGTAGATTGACAATGGATCGACTTCATCCATATGTATACGAACTCCCCAGTGGATCACGGACGACATTCAGTCGGATAAAACCTCATGCAGAAAAGTCGATTCGTCGATTGATTTCGCTCATGGGCAACGACCAATCGACGCTGTGCGTCTGGCGCATGCCTGACGATGCCTATCTGCCCGACTTGGATCGAGACGAATGGCCCAGTGTCTTCCTCCAGGCGGCGGGGTCAGCCGAGGCGATGACGATCGAGTGGCGTCGCGTCGACGACGACGGAGAAGAACGCCTCTACGTGCTCGGCCACGGCGGACCCCGCGACGAAGGACCGAGCACCCCGATCCACATGAATGACGGCGAGAACGTCATCCTGCTCCACCCCGACGAAGTCTTCGACGCCACCGAAGCCGGCGAGATCTTCGTCGAGTACCTCAAAACCGAGCGCGTCCCCGACACCTACGCACTCCGACCGTTCGACATCGAAGCTGCCCGCGAAGAACTCCGCCGCGACACCGACTGACGGCGGGAGCCTCGCTATGCCGCCCGCGTCGTACGGTCGCGCCGGGCGGCGATCGCGCGGCAGACGAGGTAGATGACGAACGAGATCGTCGTGATGTAGGGGCTCACCGGCAGGGTTCCGGCGACGGCCAGCAGCACGCCGCCGACGGCCGACACGAAGCCGAAGACCGCCGCCAGCACCGGCACCGACAGGGGTCCGGATGCCACTCTCATCGCCGCCGCGGCGGGGGTCACCAGCAGCGCCATGACCAGCAGCGCCCCGATGATGTGCACCGCCACGGCCACGATCAGGCCGAGCAGCAGCATGAACGCCAACGACACCGCGGTCGTCGGCACGCCCCGGGCGGCGGCGGACTGCGGGTCGAGCGAGTCGAACCGCAGCGGACGCCAGATGAGCAGCAGGGCGACGAGCACGAGCACGCCGATCGTGATCAGCCAGCCGAGCTGCTCGCTCTGCACCGACACGATCTGCCCCGTGAGCAGGCTGAACCGGGTGGCGCTGCGCCCGTTGTAGAGCGACAGGCACAGGATGCCGACGCCCAGGCCGAACGGCATGAGCACGCCGATGATCGAGTTGCGGTCACGGGCGCGCGCGCCCAGCAGCCCGATGAGCGCGGCGGCGATGAGCGATCCCACGATCGACCCCGACACCACGTCGAAGCCGACGAGCAGCGCGACCGCGGCGCCCGCGAACGACAGCTCGCTGATGCCGTGCACGGCGAAGGCCATGTCGCGCTGCATGACGAAGACGCCGATGAGCCCGCCGACCAGGCCCAGGACGGCGCCGGCGTACACCGAGTTCTGCACGAGCTCGAGAATCGCCCCGTACTGGCTCGCGCCGCCGAACAGCGCGTTGCCGATGTCGGCCCAGCTCATGCGTCGTGGTCCTCGTCGTGATGGTGGTGGTGCGCCTCGTCGGCGTCGGGGGCTCCCACGACGACGAGCCGGTCACCGGCACGCAGGACGTACACCGGCGCGCCGTACAGCGCGGTCAGGGTCTCGGAGGTCAGCACCTCGTCGGGGGTGCCGAGGGTGAAGCGGCCGTTGGCGATGTAGAGGATGCGGTCGACATGGGACAGCACCGGGTTGATGTCGTGCGTGACCAGCAGCACCGCCGCACGACGCTCGCGGCGGTGACGGTCGATGAGACGCACGACGGCCTGCTGGTTCGCCAGGTCGAGGCTCGTCAGCGGCTCGTCGCACAGCAGCAGCGGCGGGTCGTCGGCGAGCGCCTGACCGACGCGCAGCCGCTGCTGCTCGCCGCCCGACAATGTGCCCACCGGGCGGTCGGCGAACGCGGTGGCCCCGACCGCCGCGATCAGCTCGTCGACGCGTGCCCTGTCTTTCTTGCGCGACAGCGGCAGACCGAGACGGTGACCGTCGACGCCGAGACCGACGATGTCGCGTCCGCGCAGCGGGGTCTCGCGCGGCAGGGGGCGCTGCTGCGGGATGTAACCGATGCGGCGGTTTCCCGCACGGCGCACCGGCTCTCCCAGGGCCTCGATCGAGCCGTCGCTCAGGCGTTCCAGCCCGAGGATGGCGCGCAGCAGCGTGGTCTTGCCCGAGCCGCTGGGACCGAGCACCGCGACGAGCTCGCCGGGCTCGACCTCGAGGTCGAGCCCCGACCACAGCTCGCGGCCGCCGCGGCTCAGCGCGGCGCCGTGGACACGGAGGGGCGCGGCGGCGCTCACGCCCCGAGGGCGCCCGCCAGCGCGGTGATGTTGCTCTGCATCCACGAGATGTAAGTCTGGCCCTCGGGCAGCGTCTCGGTGAACTCGAGCACGGGGATGTTCTTCGCCTTCGCCTCGTCCATCACCTGCGTGGTCTCGGCGCCGCCGGTCTGCGGGTTGACGATCATGACCTTGATCTCGCCCGAGCCGATCAGGTTGAGGGCTTCGAGCAGCGTCGCCGGCGGCACGTCCTGGCCCTCTTCGACCGACTCGCTGAACTCGTTCGGCGTCGCGTTCGTCAGGCCCGCGGCTTCGATCAGGTACACGGGCACCGGCTCGGTGACGAACACCTTCGCCCCGGCATCCTTCGCCTTGATCTCGCCGAGCGAGTCCTCGAGGCCGCCGATCTGCTTCACGAACGCCTCGGCGTTGGCCGTGAAATCGGACGCGTGGGCCGGGGCGATCTCGCCGAGCTGCTTCGCGATCGCCTCGGTGAGGTGCTCCATCGTGTGCGGGTCGTACCAGACGTGCTCGTTGAAGCCCTCGATGTGGTCGTGCCCGTCACCCTCGGCGTGGTCGTGGTCGTGACCGTCGTCGCTCGCGCTCGGGGCGGGGCTCTCTGAGGCGTCGGAGTGCGGGTAGCTGTCGTTGTACTCGGCGGCGGTGATCACCGGGGCGGTGCTGCCGCTGGCCTTGACGAGCGACTCCATGAACGCGTCATAGCCGCCGCCGTTCTCGATCAGCAGCTGGGCGCCCTTGACCGTCAGCTGGTCCTGCGCGCTGGCCTCGTACTCGTGCGGGTCTTGCGTGGGCGAGGTGATGATCGACGTCACCTTCGCGAAGTCGCCGCCGACCGCCTCGGCGATCGACCCGTAGACGTCGGTGGATGCCACGACCACGACCGCGTCCGTCGAGGACGACGACCCCTCGGCCGACGGGGAGCCGCCCGCGCAGCCGGCGAGGGCGAGGACGGAGGCGGTTCCGAGGACGACGGGAAGAATGAGGCGGCGGGTCATGGCATCCACGCTAACGACCTTGATAACCGTTCTCAAATTCAGAAGCGATGCAGAACGCGTTCCCAGCCGGTTCACAGCGCCATGAGGTGCGCACTCACGACGCGGCGTGCCCGTCGACGCGCACGCCCGCTCTCGCGGCATAGACGATGATCATCACAGGAGTCGCCGCCGGGAGCCCGCCCGCGACGGACGGCTGAGGAACGGACGCGGCCCGCACCGGGGCGAGCGGCACGACGGAGGAGAGACACGATGAAGGCGCTGTCGTACGAGGACGTCCGCGCCGCGGCGGCACGGATCGACGGACGCGTCCGCCGGGTCCCGGTGGTGCAGACCGACGTCCGCGACGCGTCGCCGGGCGCGCGGATGTTCCTCGCGCTCGAGTTCATGCAGCACACCGGCACGTTCAAAGACCGCGGCGCGCAGAACTTCATCGAAGCCCACCGCGAGGCAGGACGCCTGCCGACGGCCGGTGTGGCCATCGCCTCGGGCGGCAACGCCGGCCTGGCGTGCGCGTGGTCTGCGGCCCAGCAGGGGATTCCCGCCACGGTGTTCGTGCCGACCACGGCGCCGGCGGTCAAGGTCGCCCGGCTGCGGGCGTACGGCGCGCGCGTCGAGCAGGTCGGAACGGAGTACGCCCAGGCGTTCGACGCCTGCCGCGCGTTCGCCGAGTCCAGCGGGGCCCTGATGTCGCACGCCTACGACCACCCCCTCATCGCCGCCGGAGCGGGCACGCTGGTCGACGAGATCCGTTCCCAGGCGCCCGACCTCGACACGATCGTGCTCGCCGTCGGCGGCGGAGGGCTTCTGGCCGGCGTCGCCACCGCCGCCTCGCATCATGGCATCCGCACCGTCGCCGTCGAGCCGACGCACTGCCGATCGCTCAACGCGGCGATCGAGGCGGGTCGCCCCGTCGACGTCTCGGTGCGGTCGGTCGCGGCCGACGCCCTGGGTGCGCGGCGGGTCTCGGACATGGCCTACCTCGCCGCGCGGCATCCGCTCGTCTCGTCGATCCTCGTCGACGACGAGGCCATCGTCGGCGCCCGCCGTCAGCTCTGGCGAGACCACCGGCTCGCGGTCGAGCACGGCGCCGCGACGGCGTTCGCCGGGGTCGTCGACGCCGCGGGGTATCGTCCGGCCCCCGGCGAGCGCGTGTGCGTCGTGCTCTGCGGCGCCAACACCGACCCCCGCGACGTGGCCGAGGAGTAACGCGGCATCGCTCATCGACGGCGGCTCGGGTCGGCGTCCGCACCGGGCGGCCGAGCCCGCGCGCGCCGCCACGGCCGCTCGACGACGCCGGAACGCATGACCCGCCGACCCCGTATCGCGCCACCCACCCCACCCGCACACACCAGCCCCACCGCCCCTGCATCCTGGCGCGCAGGCCCCCAGCCCGGGCGCCCGGCCCGGTGCGCCAGCCGCTCAGCGACGCAGGATGCGGTGCGCGAGCGCGTTGCCGAGCAGCTGACCGGCCTGCACGATCACGACGATGATCGCGACCGTCACCCACGTCGCCTGCTGGTTGAACTGCTGGTAGCCGTAGATGATGGCGAAGTTTCCGAGCCCGCCGCCGCCGATGTAGCCCGCCATCGCCGACATGTCGACGACCGCGATGAACATGAACGTGTAGCCGAGGATGAGCGGAGCGAGAGCCTCGGGGATGACGACGCCGAACAGCACGCCGATCCGCCGCGCCCCCACCGCCCGGGCCGCCTCGACCGTGCCCGGGTCGACGGCGACGAGGTTCTGCTCGACGACGCGGGCGATCACCACGGTGGCCATGATCGTGATGGGCACGATCGCGGCATCCGTTCCCAGGGTCGTCCCCGTCACGGCGCGGGTGACCGGGGCGACAGCGGTGAGGAAGATGATGAACGGGATCGGGCGGATGACGTTGATCACGAGGTTCGCGACGGCGAAGACGACCCGGTTGGCGAACAGGTTGCCCGGCCGGGTGGCGTAGAGCAGTGCGCCGATGACGAGGCCCGCGACGCCCGAGATGAGCAGCGACACGGCCACCATGTAGACCGTCTCGCCGATGGACTGCAGCAGCACCGGGGTGAGGGTGTCCCACTTGTTCATGCGCGGGCCTCCACGGTGGGGACGACGACATCGGTGCGGGCACGCAGCTCGGTCACCACGGCATCCAGGTCGTCGGCGTGCACCCGGTAGGTGAGGGTGCCGAGCTGCTTGCCGAGCACGTCGGTGACCCCGCCGTAGACGACCGAGTGCCGGGCGCCGTGGCGGTGGAACACCTCGGAGACGTCTTCGCTCGTGAACTCGTTGATCTCGACGCTCACCAGATCGCCGCCGCCCGCAGCGAGCGCCGACAGCGCCTCACCCGACGGCACGCCCTGCGTGACGGCCGCGACGAAGCGCTTCGTGAGCTCGGCGCGCGGGTGGGCGAACACGCGGTACGTGTCGCCGCTGTCGACGACGCGGCCGCCCTCCATGACGATGACCTGATCGCACAGCTCGTGCACGATCGAGATCTGGTGCGTGATGACGACGATCGTGATGCCCAGGCGCCGGTTGATCTCGCGCAGCAGGTCGAGCACCTCGGCCGTGGTCTGCGGGTCGAGGGCGCTCGTCGCCTCGTCGGCGAGCAGGATGCGCGGGTCGGTCGCGATCGCGCGGGCGATGCCGACCCGCTGCTTCTGTCCGCCCGACAGGCGCCGCGGATACTGCTTCGCCTTGTCGCCGATGCCGACGAAGTCGAGCAGCTCGGCGACGCGTCTGTCGCGGTCGGCCTTCTTCCAGCCCGCCACCTTGAGCGGGTACGCGACGTTGGCCGCGACCGTGCGCGAGGTGAAGAGGTTGAACTGCTGGAAGATCATGCCCACACGGCGCCGCAGGTCGCGCAGCTTCGCCTCGCTGGCATCCCCCACGTTCACGCCGAGCACCTCGACGGCGCCCGACGTCGGCTGCTCGAGGCCGTTCAGCAACCGCACGAGGGTCGACTTTCCGGCGCCGGAGTAGCCGATGACCCCGACGATCGACCCCTCCTCCACCGTCAGCGACACGTCGTCGACCGCGGTGGTGGTGGAACGGCGATCGGTGCGGAACGTCTTGGTGACGCCCCGAAGCTCGATGACGGATGCCATGACCCGGGTTACTTCTTGGCCTTGATCTCGTTCTCGAGGGTCGTCAGCTCGTCCTGCAGCTGCGCGGCCGTCCAGTCGGCCTTGAACTGCAGGTTGCCCTGGTTCAGCTCGGTGACCGCGGCCTCGACCTCGGGCGAGTGGTACGCGGCGACGAGCTTGGCCCAACGCGGGTCGTCCTTCTTGTCGTCACGCGTGACGAAGGCGTTGATGTAGGGCGCCAGCTGCGGGTTGTTCAGGTCTTCTTTGAAGATGATCAGCTCGTCGCCGAGGCCGCCCTTCTGCGCCTGCGTGTTGTTGACGATGGCCGCCTGGGCGCTGCCGTCCTTGAGCGCCGCAACGGTCTGGTTGGTGTCGACGGGCAGCAGCTCGATCTTCTTCGAGACGATGTCGGCCGGCGTCGAGAACGCGTTGCCCCCGTCTTTCAGCGTGAGCAGCCCGGCGGTCTGCAGGTTGAGCAGGCCGCGCGCGAGGTTGGTGGGGTTGTTCGGGATCGCCACGGTGGCGCCCTGGGGCAGGTCGGAGACGCTCTTGTACTTCTCGGAGTACAGCGCGAGCGGGTACACCGCCGTCGCCCCCACCGGCACGAGGGTGCCGCCGCTGTCGACGTTGAACTGCGACAGGTAGATGAGGTGCTGGAACAGGTTGACGTCGAGCTCGCCGTCCTGCACACCCTGGTTGAGCTGCACGCCGTCGTTGATCGTGCGCACCTCGAGGTCGATGCCTTCGTCGGCGAGCTTCTTCTTCAGCACCGTCCAGTGCGGCTCGTTGCCGTCGTCGGCGCCGAGGACGATACGGGACTCGTCACCGCCCTGCGCACCGCCGGCGCAACCGGTGAGGGTGAGAAGAAGGGCAGCGGCGGATGCACTGAGGATCGTGGCCAGGCGTGCGGTACGGCGAGAAGTCATAGCTCCACGTCATCACGCGCATGGCCGATGCCGAAGTCGAGGCGTTACGGGTGGTCACGGGTCGTCACGGAGCGTAACGGACTCGACAGACGGAGCCGACCGAGGAATCATACGTTCCCTCTACCAGGGGGATGCGCGGCGTCGCGGACGCCCGATGGCGGCCGAGGTGGCCCCGCGGTGGCCCGGGGTCGACGACACGGTCGCGCCGACCCCGGGGCACCATAGCCGTCAGGATGCGGCGACCGTGAGGTCGAAGGTCGTGCGCTGACCGTCGGGGCCGGCGACCCAGGCCGTGGTCGCGCCGGTCTTCTCGGCGAAGAACGCGGCGGTGAACTCGGCCTCGTCGTCGCCGGCGGCAGTGGTGGCAGCCTCGAAGCGGACGACGGCGTCGTCGCCGGTGCCGCCGGCGCCGGTCCAGGCGCCGCCGTTGTCGACGTCGCGGACGATGAGGAGCGCCTGCCCGGGCACGAGAGCGATCGACTTCGAGGCGAGCTGGCCGGGCGTGAGGATCAGGGGCGCGGGCTCGCTGCGGATGAACGTGCCGTTCTCGCTGGCAGAAGCGTCGTCGGGGCTCGGCGCGGGGACGCCGTCGATGAACGTGTCGCTGTCGGGTGCGGGAACGCCGGGGATGAACAGGCCGTTGTCGTCGCCGCTCGCGGCGTAGGCGGTCGCCCCTCCGGCGATCAGGCCCACGGACAGGATCGAGACGGTCAAAGCGGTGAGGGTTCGCGTGCGCATCGGATGTGCCTTTCGGTCGACACCGCGCCCCGTTCCATATGAACGGGCGATGGTCGCGGCGTATACCGGTTCATGGCCGCTGCCGCCGGGGTTCTTTCGTCTCTCGCTGGTGGTCGGCTGTGAAAGATCGGGACGCGGCCGGACATGATCGTCTCGTGCACCCCCTCTCGCCGGACCGCTCTCGCGCATACGAGTCACTCGTCCGCGCGCACGGCGATGCCGTCGCCCGCTTCCTCCGTCGCCGGGCCGACCCCCAGATCGTCGACGACGTCTTCTCCGAGACCATGCTGGTCGTGTGGCGGCGCTTCGACGACCTGCCCGCCGACCCCCTGCCCTGGCTCTACGTCACCGCTCGCAACTGCCTACGCAACGCCGAGCGCTCGGCACGACGCCAGTGGCGCGTCGTCGAGCGGATCACCGCCGTCGACCCGCCGACCGACAGGGTGGATGCCGCCGCCGACACCGATCCACGCACCGACCGCCTGCACGCGGCGCTGGCACGGATGTCACCGACCGAAGCCGAGGTGCTCCGTCTCTGGGCGTGGGAGGAGCTGGCACCGCAGGAGATCGCGACGGTTCTCGACATCTCAGTCAACGCCGCCACGATCCGATTGCATCGGGCCAAGAAGAAGCTTCGGCACGAGATGGACGCCCCGCGTCGAACCGCCGACACGACCACGAGAGGGGGAGGACGGTGACCGACGACGACGACCTCAAGGCGCTGCTGCGCCGGGCCGACCCGAGCGCCGGACACACTCCGCTCGACGACGCCCGCATCCGCCGCCTCGTCGCGGCCGCGGAACGCGACGACCGCGCCCGTGGAGCGCGAGCACGTCGGCGTCCGCGACTTCTCGTCACGGGTGCCTCGATCGGGGCCGTCGCGACGGCCGTGGCAGGCGTTCTGATCGCCGGGCTGCTCGCGACGCCCGCGGTCCAGGCCCCGACTCCCCCCGAGACGTCCGCCGCGTGCGCATCCCCCAACGTCGAGAGCCTGGGCGAGTACGACACCGCCTACGAGGCGACCGTGACCGCCGTCGATCACGACGACGTCACCCTGCGAGTGACGACGGTCTTCGCCGGCGACCCCGGGCAGACGGTGAACGTCTCGCAGATCTCCGACGGCGACGGTCACCCGGTGTTCGTCACCGGACGGTCGTACCTCGTCGCATCGGCCGACGGGTTCATCTCGAGATGCGACACCGTGCCGACCACCGCCGCGCTGCGAGACCTGTACCAACGCGCCTTCGGAGGCTCGTCGCGCGGCTGAGGCGCACGGACCCCGCCGCACGGGGGCACACCCGGCGATGGATGCGGGGCGACCGCCCGGAACGATCCGCCAGCCTCAGTCGAGCAGCAGCGCGGGCTCCTCCAGCACGGATGCCACGTCGGCGATGAACCGCGAGATGCCGTCGCCGTCGACCACGCGGTGATCGAACGAGCCCGACACGGTCGTGACCCAGCGGGGACGCACCTCGCCGTCGACGACCCACGGCTTCTGGCGGATCGCACCCAGGGCGATGATGCCGGCCTCGCCGGGGTTGATGATCGGGGTGCCGGCATCCACGCCGAACACACCGATGTTCGTGATCGTGAACGTGCCGCCGGTCTGGTCGGCGGGGCTCGTCTTGCCCTCGCGCGCGGTGAGCGTCAGGGTCTCGAGCGCCTTCGCCAGCTCGCGTGTGTTCATCGCCTGCGCGTCTTTGATGTTCGGCACGAGCAGGCCGCGCGGGGTCGCGGCGGCGATGCCGAGGTTGACGTAGTGGCGCACCGAGATCTGCGCGCCGTCGTCGGTGTCGACCCACGCGGCGTTGATCATCGGCGTGCGGCGCAGGGCCCAGATCACCGCGCGCGCCATGATCAGCAGCGGTGAGATCTTCACGTCGGCGAAGTCGGGCGAGGCCTTGAGGCGCTTGACGAGCTCCATCGTGCGCGAGGCGTCGACGTCGACCCACACCGACACGTGCGGGGCCGAGTAGGCGCTCGACGTCATCGCGTTGGCGGTGGCTTTGCGCACGCCGCGAACGGGGATGGACTCCTCGCGGGCGTCGGCGGAGGGGGCCGGGGCGGCGGGAGCGGGGGCGGGAACCGGGATCGTCTCCTCGCGCACGGCACCCCACGCGGGGGTCTCGATGTTGCGGAAGACGCTCGCCTGCTCAGCGTGCTTGACGACGTCGTCGCGGGTCACCTCACCGGCGGCACCGCTCGGCGTCACGGCCGAGAGGTCGACGCCCAGATCGCGCGCGAGCTTGCGGATCGGGGGCTTCGCGACGACACCGACGGATGCCTTCACCGGGCGCTCCGCGGGCTTGCGACGCCGCGACGACACCGCGCCGCCCGTACCGTAGCCCACGAGCACCGCGCCGCCGGGGTCGCTGAGCTCGGGAACCGTGACGGGTTCCGCGGGCGCCGGGGCAGCGGCATCCGAAGATCCGATCGTGATGATCGGGGCGCCGACCTCGACGGTGGAGCCCTCGGATGCCAGCAGCTCGCCGACCGTGCCCGCATACGGCGAGGGGAGCTCGACGAGCGACTTGGCCGTCTCGATCTCGACGATCACGTCGTTGACGGCGACGGTGTCGCCCGGGGCGACGCGCCACTGCACGATCTCGGCCTCGGTGAGGCCTTCCCCGACGTCGGGGAGCACGAAGGTCTGGTCGGTCACGGTGTGTCCTTTGCTCGGGAGCCAGCTTGTCACCGGCATCGCCGCAACGGAATGCGGGAGGGGGATCAGTACGCGAGAGACCGGTCGACGGCCTCGAGGATGCGGTCGGCGTCGGGCAGGTACGTGCCCTCGAGCTTCGCGGGCGGGAACGGCACGTCGAAGCCCGACACGCGCAGCACGGGCGCCTCGAGCGCGAAGAACGCCTTCTCCATCACGGTCGCGGCGATTTCGGAGCCGAGCGAGGTGAAGCCCGGCGCCTCCTGCGCGTAGACCATGCGACCGGTGCGGCGCACCGAGTCGAGCAGGGGGCCGTAGTCGACCGGCGACAGGGAGCGCAGGTCGATGACCTCGCAGCTCGTCCCCTCGCTCTCGGCGAGCGCCGCGGCCTGCAGCAGGGTCGTGACCATCGCGCCGTGGCCGACGAGGGTCACGTCGGTGCCGCGGCGGATGACACGGCTCGCGTGCAGCGGCAGCGCGGGGGCGTCGAGGTCGACCTCGCCCTTCTGCCAGTACTTCGCCTTCGGCTCGAGGAACACGACCGGGTCGGGGGAGTCGATGGCCTGCTGGATCATCCAGTAGGCGTCGTTGGCGTTCGACGGGCTGACCACCCGCAGGCCCGCCGTATGCGTGAAGTACGCCTCGGGGCTCTCCTGGTGGTGCTCCACGGCGCCGATGTGTCCGCCGTAGGGGATGCGGATGACGACGGGCATCTGCACCGCGCCCTCGTGGCGGTTCGTGATCTTCGCCAGCTGCGAGGTGATCTGGTCGAACGCCGGGAAGACGAAGCCGTCGAACTGGATCTCGAGCACGGGGCGGAACCCACCCATGGCGAGACCGATCGCGGTGCCGACGATGCCCGACTCCGCCAGGGGCGAGTCGATGACGCGGCGGGGACCGAAGTCCTTCTGCAGGCCCTCGGTGACGCGGAACACGCCGCCGAGGGGGCCGATGTCCTCACCCATGAGCAGGACGCGGTCGTTCGTCTCGAGCGCGCGACGCAGGCCGGCGTTGAGAGCCCGGCTGATCGGGAGGTTCTCGGTCACTGCGCGCCCCCTTCCATCGACGCCTCGTAGTCGTCGAGCCAGCGCTGCTCCTCCTCGATGAGCGCATGCGCCTCGGAGTACACGCTCTCGAACATGTGCGCGCGCGGGATAGAGCCGAGCTCGTTCGTGCGCACGCGCACGTCGTCGGCGAGCGCGGCACCCTCGGCATCCGCGTCGTCGAAGAACTGCTGCGAGGCGCCACGGGCTTCGAGAAAGGCGCGCATGCGGGCGATCGGGTCGCGCCCGGCCCACGCCTTCTCTTCGTCGGAGGTGCGGTACTTGGTGGGGTCATCGCTCGTGGTGTGCGCACCCATGCGGTAGGTCATCGCCTCGATCGCGCGGGGGCCGCCGCCGGCACGGGCCTCGTCGAGGGCGACCTTCGACACGGCGTAGCTGGCGAGCACGTCGTTGCCGTCGACCTGCAGGCTCGGGATGCCGTATCCCTCACCGCGCTTGTACAGCGGCGAGCGCGACTGCGTCGCGACGGGGACGGAGATGGCCCACTGATTGTTCTGCAGGAAGAAGACCTCGGGCGTCTGGAAGCTCGCGGCGAAGACCATCGCCTCGTGCACATCGCCCTGGCTGGAGGCGCCGTCGCCGTAGTAGACGATGACGGCCTCGTCGCGCTCGGGGTCGCCCGTGCCGCACTTGCCGTCGAAGACGAGGCCCATGCCGAGGCCCGTGGCGTGCAGCGTCTGCGCGCCGAGCACGAGCGTGTAGATGTGCGTGTTGCCGTTCTTCGGGTCGGTCGGGTCCCACCCGCCGTGGGTGAGGCCGCGCATCAGGCGGATGATGTCGAGCGGGTCGACGCCGCGGATGCGGGTGACCACGTGCTCGCGGTACGAGGGGAAGATGTGGTCCTGCGCGCGGGCCGCGCGGGCCGAGCCGACCTGCGCGGCCTCCTGCCCGAACGACGGCGGCCACAGCGCGAGCTGGCCCTGACGCTGCAGGTTGGTCGCCTGCACGTCGAACGCGCGGATCGACACCATGTCGCGATAGAACGTCTCGAGCTCGGCGTCGGTGAGGGCCTCGATCAGCGGGAGATAGCGTTCGGCCGCGGGCGTGGGGGCGAGAGTGCCGTCGGCCGCCAGAACGCGCACGAGAGCCGGGTCATCGGGCGGGGTCATGTGTCCACGCTAACGCGCCCCTCATGCCTGCGACCGCATGAGGTGCACAACGGATGCCGCGATCCGACGTGGGAGAGCGACAAAGAACCGCGCAGGCGGCGAACATGCAGGACCGACCCGCGCGTCTCCGCCTCGCCGGCCCCACAGGCTTGCACCGGCACCGACGGCCCTCCATCCTCACACCCCGGGCCCACGCCACGCGCCACCCGGGCTCACGCCACACTGCCGCCCGCCCACGCCGCACGCCCCGCGGGCCCACGCCCCCCGGCGCACGGCCGACGCCCTCACCGTCCGACATCGGGCAGCGGCGACGCGCCCGAGCGCGCCCCGACCGACGGGGTCAGCGCGAGGCGGACGCGCGCGCCACCTCGACGATGCGGTCGAGCGCCTCCTCCTCGCCGACCGAGATGCGGATGCCATCGCCGGCGAACGGGCGCACGACGAGGCCCGCCTCCTCGAACTCGGCGGCGACGTCGAGCGTGCGCTCACCGACGGGCAGCCACACGAAGTTGCCCTGGGCGTCGGGCACGTCCCACCCGGCGTCGCGCAGACGCCCGACGAGCCGGTCGCGCCGCTCGGCGATGACCGCGACCCGCTGCAGCAGCTCGGCCTCGGCGTCGAGGCTTGCCAGGGCCGCCGCCTCGGCCGCCGCCGTCACCGAGAGGGGGATCGCGGTGCTGCGCGCGGCGTCGAGCACGTGCGTGTGCCCGACGGCGTAGCCGACGCGGAGACCGGCGAGGCCGTAGGCCTTCGAGAACGTCCGCAGCACGACCACGTTCGGTCGCGCCAGCAGGGCCCGGACCCGGCCGCCCTCGACCGACGCCGGGTCGGTGACGAACTCGGCGTACGCCTCGTCGAGCACGATGAGCACGTCGCGCGGCACCGCGTCGACGAAGGCCGCGAAGGCGTCGTAGGCGACGGTCGGGCCGGTGGGGTTGTTGGGGCTGCAGACGATCACCACGCGGGTGCGGTCGGTCACCGCGGCGGCCATGGCGTCGAGATCGTGACGCGCGTCGGCGGTCAGGGGCACCTGCACGCTCGTGGCGCCCGAGACGGCGACGAGCGACGGGTACGCCTCGAACGAGCGCCAGGCGTACACGACCTCGTCGCCCGGCCCGGCCGCGGCGAGCAGCAGCTGCGCGAGCACCGAGACGCTCCCGGCGCCGACGTGCACCTCGTCGGGCGTCACCCCGTAGCGTGCGGCCAGTCGCTCGCGCAGACGTGCGGCCGTGGCATCCGGGTACCTGTTGAAGGTCGATGCGGCCTGCACGGCCTCGGCGACGCCGGGGAGCGGGTCGAAGGGGTTCTCGTTGCTCGACAGCTTGAACGCGTCGGGGCTCGCGGGACGACCCTGCCGGTAGGCGGGCAGAGCAGCGATCTCGGGACGGATGCGCGGGAGGACCGGGTCGGAGGGCGATTCGCTCACGCGCCGAGCCTAATCGCGCACGGCGCGAGTGTCAGGGGTCGGTGGCACGATGGGGGCATGCGCTTCGTCGTCCGCGTCGTCGTCAACGCCTTCGCGATCTGGATCGTGACCCTGCTGCCCGCCCTGCAGGTGCGGCTGATCCCGTTCGCGCCCGGCGAATGGCTGCAGGTGGCGCTGACCCTGCTCGCCGTCGGCGCGATCTTCGCCCTGGTCAACAGCATCGTCGGAACGGTGGTCAAGGTCGTCGCGATCCCGCTGTACATCCTGACGCTCGGGCTGATCTCGCTGATCATCAACGGGTTCCTGCTGTGGCTGACGGCGGCGATCACCTCGGGCTGGGACTGGGGGCTGCGCACGGGCGAGTTCTGGCTCACCGTGGTCGCGGCACTGCTGATCGGCATCATCAACGCGGTGCTCGGCGGCCTGCTGCGCCGCGATGACGACGACGACTGAGGCCCCTGATGCGCGAACGGCGCTTCCCCGACACAATGGGGGGATGACCGCGAACCCCGACGCACCCTTTCGCGTCGTGTTCGTCTGCAGCGGGAACATCTGCCGCTCGCCCATGGCCGAGTCCGTCTTCCGTCGACTCGCGGATGCCTCGGGCCTGGCGTCACGCGTGATCTCGAGCTCGGCGGGCACCGGCGACTGGCACGTCGGCGAGCGCGCCGACCATCGCACCCTCGCCGCGCTGGAGCGCCTCGGCTACGACGGCACCGCGCACCGCGCCCGGCAGTTCCAGTACGCCGACTTCGACCGCAACGACCTGGTGGTCGCCCTCGACCGCAGCCACGAGCGCGTGCTGCGCGGGTGGGCCCGCAACGACGACGACGCCGACAAGATCGCGCTGCTGCTGTCGTTCCTGCCGGATGCCGAGACGCTCGACGTCCCCGACCCGTACTACGCCGGGCCCCCGATGTTCGACGAGGTGCTCGGTATGATCGAACGCGCCAGCGGGGCCCTCTTCCGGCAGCTCGAGCCCGCCATCCGTTCCGCGGGCTGACCCTTTCGCGCGACCCCTGGAGACCCGTGTCCGCTCTGCCTCCGCAGCCCCTCAGCCCGCTCGACGGCCGCTACGCGGCGACCGTCTCCGAACTGGGCGACTACCTGTCGGAGGCGGGCCTCAACCGGGCACGCGTCGAGGTCGAGGTCGAGTGGCTGCTCGCCCTGACCGACCGCTCGCTCTTCGGCACGCAGCCCGTCGCCGACGCCGACCGCGCACGCCTGCGCGCGCTGTACGAGGACTTCGGCCCGGCCGAGATCGCCTGGCTGGCCGAGAAAGAGGCCGTGACCCGTCACGACGTCAAGGCCGTCGAGTATCTCGTGCGCGACCGGCTCGACAGCCTCGGCCTGTCGGCCCTGGCCGAGCTGACGCACTTCGCGTGCACGAGCGAGGACATCAACTCGACCGCGTACGCGCTCACGGTGCAGCGTGCGGTGCAGCGCGTCTGGCTGCCGAAGCTGCGCGCCGTGACCGCGGCTCTCGCCGAGATCGCCGTGCAGCACCGCGACGCGGCCATGCTGTCGCGCACCCACGGTCAGCCGGCCACCCCCACCACGATGGGCAAAGAGATCGGCGTCTTCGCCTGGCGCCTCGAGCGCGTGATCGCACAGATCGACGGCGGCGACTACCTGGCGAAGTTCTCGGGCGCCACCGGCACCTGGTCGGCGCACGTCTCGGCCGATCCCGATGTCGACTGGCCCGCTCTGACCCGATCCTTCATCGAGTCGCTCGGCCTCGGCTTCAACCCGGTGACGACGCAGATCGAGTCGCACGACTGGCAGGTCGAGCTGTACGACCGCGCGCGCCACGCGGGCGGCATCCTGCACAACCTCGCCACCGACATATGGACGTACATCTCGCTGGGGTACTTCACCCAGATCCCCGTCGCCGGGGCGACCGGGTCGTCGACGATGCCGCACAAGATCAACCCGATCCGGTTCGAGAACGCCGAGGCCAACCTCGAGATCTCGGGCGGCCTGTTCTCGACGCTGGCCTCGACGCTCGTCACCAGCCGGATGCAGCGCGACCTGACCGACTCGACCACGCAGCGCAACATCGGCGTCGCCTTCGGCCACTCGCTGCTCGCCCTCGACAACCTGCAGCGCGGTCTCACCGAGATCTCGCTGGCCGAGAACGTGCTGCGGGCCGACCTCGACGCGAACTGGGAGGTGCTGGCCGAGGCGATCCAGACGGTCGTGCGCGCCGAGATCGCCGCGGGCCGCTCGCAGATCAGCGACCCTTACGCGTTGCTGAAAGACCTCACGCGCGGACGCCGCGTCGGTGCCGCCGAGCTCGCCGAGTTCGTGCGCGGCCTCGACATCGGCGACGCCGCGAAAGAGCGCCTGCTCGCGCTCACGCCGGCGGGCTACGCGGGCCTCGCCTCGCGGGTCGTCGACGCGCTCTGACCCCGTGGGCGCGCTCGCGCAAGGCGGGCACGGAACACCGCGCGTCGGGCACTGAGCGCTGGAGCGTCACGGACGCTCGGCGCAGCGCCATCGCGCACATGCCCTTACGGGCATGCAGCGGGAGGGTAGACGCGGCCGCGGAGCGCGTCCTAAGGTGTTGACGTCACCATCCCCCGCGACCCTCGGGTCGTCATGCGCCGCACCGTCGCGGCGCGGAACGGAACCGACGCGATGACGCCTCGACGCCCCACTCCCGCACGCCACCCCGCCGTCCGCCGCCTGCTCGCGGCCGTCACCGCCGCTATGATCGCCGGGGCCGTGGCATCCCCCCTCTCGGCGAGCGCGCTCGACGGGGTGCCGACCGACCCGAACGACGGCGTCCCCCGCACGACGGAACCCGTGACGTACACGGCTTTCCCCGCAGTCGTCGACCCGGGCGCGGGCGCGGCCGACTACTTCCAGCCGAAGTGGTACGACACCGACGGCCGGCACATCCAGGCGCACGGCGGGCAGATCGTCACCACCGAAGAGAACGGCCAGAAGGTCTACTACTGGTACGGCGAAGACCGCACGAACGGGTACTGGAACAGCCCCGGCATCGCCGTGTACCGGTCGACGGATGCCATGAACTGGACCAACCTCGGCGACGCCCTGCGCACCATCACCCAGCGCGACGACCTGCTGACCCCGTACTTCGAGAGCCTGTACGACACCGTCGACCCCGACGGGCAGCCGCGCAACGACAGGATCGACGCGCTCGCCTACCACCTGAACACGCAGCAGAACGCCGACGACACCGCGATCTTCGAGCGCCCCAAGGTGCTCTACAACGCCAAGGACAAGCAGTGGGTGATGTGGTGGCACGCCGACGGGCGCATCGAGCCGGGCGGCAGCACCTACGCGCGGTCGATGGCGGGGGTCGCGGTGTCGGACTCGCCCGCGGGACCGTTCCGCATGGTCGGGGCGTACCGCCTGCCCAACCGCGCCGACTACCAGGCCTGCACGCCGTACGCCGTTCCGGGGCAGGCCCGTGACATGACCGTGTTCCAGGACGACGATGGCAAGGCCTACATCGCGTACTCGTCCGAGGAGAACTACAGCCTGTACATCGCCGAGCTCGACGACAGCTACACGAACGTCACGCACACCGTCGACCGCGACACCCTCGACGTGCACCAGTACTCGGAGGACGGACGCTTCCCGTACGTGTTCGCCGACGGCAGCGCCGACGCGCCCGTGCGCGGCACCGACTTCCAGATCGTCAAGGAGTGCGGCCACCTCGAGGCCCCGGCGATCTTCGAGCGCGACGGCACGTACGGCGTCATCACGTCGGGCGCGACCGGCTGGGCGCCGAACCCGCAGACCTATTACACGGCGAAGAGCCTCATGGGCACGTGGATCCGCGGCGTCGAGCCCGGCGACGCCGACGAGACCGTGTCGTACGACCGCATCCCCGACGGCGGCGACGGCCTGCTGTCGGTCGGCGACGAGAACCGCTCGACATTCGGGTCGCAGACCACCAACGTGTTCGAGCTCGAGCCCGGAAAGCTCGTGTACATGGGCGACCGGTGGAACGAGGGCAAGTCCGACTCGACGTACGTGTGGCTCCCCCTGACGGTCGGCGAGAACGGCCGCCTCGAGATGCACGACCCCGCCGCCGAAGACCCGGCGCGCTACGGCGCGGGCTGGGACGCCTCGTACTGGGACGACAAGGGCTTCGGGCTCGGCACGTGGCGGGTGGTCGACGACGGCCTGCCCGCGACCGTCCGCCGCGGATCGACGCCGCAGCTGCCCGCCGCGGTGTCTGTCGACTCCGCGGACGACACCGTCTCGGTCGCCGTCACGTGGAGCGCGATCGACACGGGCATGCTGGGACCGCAGACCGTCACCGGAACCCTGGCCGCCGACGCGCACTTCACCGCCGGGCGCGTCTTCCAGCGCACCGTCACGGTGGGCGAGCCGGGCCTCGCCGACATCGCGCCCGAGGCGACGGTGACCGCCTCGAGCCGCAACGACCTGGCCGGCACGGTCGTCGACGGAAACCCGACCGCGAAGGGCTGGGACGACTGGACCGGCAACGGCTACCCGCGCGACAGCTGGCTGTCGTTCGACTGGGGCGCCGAAGCGCGCACCTTCGACTCGGTCGTCGTGCACACATACAAAGACGGCGCGACGGCGACCTGGCCCTCACGCATCGAGGTGCAGTACCGCGATGCCGCCGGCACGTGGGTCACGTCGTCGGCCGCGGCCACGCTGGCGCAGGACGCGTCGTCGGCAGCCCCCGTCGCGACGATCGACGTGCGCGCGCTCCCCGCCGCGACGGCGCTGCGCCTGCGCCTGACGAGCGAGGCCGACACGTGGCAGTCGATCTCGGAGGTCGACATCTGGGGCGCCGCCTCGGCCCCGGACGTCTGCCGGGCCGACGACGCGACCGTCTCGGCCTCGTTCTGGCAGACGAGGTGGGCGACCATGCCCGCCGCCGACGCGTGCGACGGCCGCGTGAGCACGCAGTGGTCGACGTGGACCGATGCCGGGTACAAGGACACGGCGACCTTCACCATCGAGACCGCGAAGACGCACGGGCTGAGCGAGGCGCGTTTCACGAACATCGAGGGCACGATCACCGACGTCTCGGCCGAGTACCGCACCGTCGACGGCGTCTGGACCCCGGTGGCCCCCGTCGGCGACCCGGTGACAGTGAAGAACGGCACGGTCACGACCCTGGCGTTCGCCCCCGTGCAGGCGACGGGCCTGCGTCTGACGTTCGCCACGCCCGGCTCGTACCTGAAGATCCCCGAGATCGTGGTGCCCGAGGCCGCGGGCCCCGTGACCGTGACCCCGCTGCTGTCGAGCGAGCCGAACGCCGCCGGGTGGCTGCGCGCCCCGGTGACGGTGACGTTCCGCCACGACGGCGCCTCGGCGGCCTGGGTGGAGCACCGCGTCGACGGGGGCGACTGGTCGAACGCCGACACGGCCACGGTGTCGGCAGAGGGCTCCTCGACCCTCGACTACCGCGCGGTCTCCGCCGGACGGCCGGTCGACGGCAGCTCCGGCAGCGTGACGCTGCGGATCGACACGGTCGCGCCCGTGACGACGGCCACGACGTCGTCGGCGTCGCCGCTGCAGCGGGCCCTCGCCGCCCCGGCGGTGCTCGCCGCGGTCGTCGAGCCGGTGGCGACGGCCACGTTCTCGGCCTCGGATGCCACGTCGGGCGTCGCCGCGACCGAGTACTCGGTCGACGGCGGCCGCACGTGGACGACGGGCACGAGCGCGACCGTCACCGGCACCGCCCCGCAGGCGGTGCTGTATCGCTCGACCGACGTCGCCGGCAACGTCGAGGACGCTCGGACGGTGACCCTGGCGGCGGCCACGACCGGCGGCGATCCGGCGGCCGGTGCCGACGGCGGTGCCGGATCGGGCGCGGGCACGGGGGTCGCGGGGGTGGTCGGCCTCGGCGCGGAACGACCCGGCGCCCTCGCCGGAACCGGCGTCGGGCTTCCGCTGGCGCTCGGCCTGGGCGCGCTCGTGATGGCGGTCGCGGGTGGGGCGTTGCTCGTCGCGCGCCGACGGGCCTGAGCGTCGGCGCGCGCGGGAGCCGGGTACGTGGCATCCGGCGACCGCCGTGGGGCGCCCGGGGCCCGGCGTCGCCCACGCGGACGGATGACGGCGCGCGGGTGTAGGAAGGGGGCATGGCGTCAGAACGCACCGCGGGCACCTGCGTGATCGTCGGGGGCGGCCCGGCCGGCATGGTGCTGGGTCTGCTGCTGGCGCGGCGCGGCATCGCGGTGACGCTGCTCGAGAAGCACGCCGATTTCTTGCGCGACTTCCGCGGCGACACCGTGCACCCCTCGACGCTGCGTCTGCTCGACGAGCTGGGGCTGTTCGACCGGTTCGACCGACTGCCGCAGTCGCACATCACGCGGTTCCGCTTCCCCGCGCGCGACGGGTCGGACGTCGTCGTCGCCGACCTCACCCGACTGCGCGTCCCGCATCGCTACATCGCGATGGTGCCCCAGTGGGACCTGCTCGATCTGCTCGCCGAGGCGGCCCGCGCCGAGCCCGGCTTCACCCTGCTGACCGAGCACGAGGTGACCGGCGTGCGCCGCGACCGGGGACGCGTCGTCGGTGTCGCCTACACGACGGCGACGGGCGACGGCACCGTCGACGCCGATCTGACCGTGGCGTGCGACGGGCGCTGGTCGGTGGTGCGTCGTGCGCTCGACCTTCCCCGGCGTGAGTGGGCGGTGCCGTTCGACGTGTGGTGGTATCGCGTCACGACCGCGCATCGCCTCGCCGAGGCGCTGCTGCCGCGCATGGCGCGCGGGCTCGTCGGGCTGGCCATTCCGCGTGAGGCATATGTCCAGATGGCTCGCATCGGCGCCAAGGGCACCGACGCCGACCTGCGGGCGCGCGGCGTCGACGCCCTGCGGGCCGAGACCGCCGAGCTGTTTCCCGAGCTGGCCGACGACGTGGCCTCGATCGCCACGATCGACGACGTGAAGCACCTCGACGTACGTGTCGACCGTCTGCGCCGATGGCACGTCGACGGCGCCCTGTGCATCGGCGACGCCGCGCACGCGATGTCGCCCGTGGGCGGTGTCGGCATCAACCTGGCCGTGCAGGATGCCGTGGCCGCGGCGCGCCTGCTCGCGGCACCGTTGGCCCGTGGGGCGGTGGACGAGCGCGTGCTGGCTCGCGTGCAGCGGCGACGCCGCCTGCCCACCGCGATCGTGCAGGGGCTGCAACGCGTCATGCACGCCCGCGTCATCGCCCCGGCCCTGCGCGGACGCGCCGTGCACGTCGCTCCGCCGCTCGCGGCGCTGCTGCACCGACTGCCCGGGCTCACCGCCCTTCCGGCCTACGTCGTCGGCATGGGCCCGCGGCCCGAGCACGCCCCGGCGTGGGCGCGGCGGACGGCGGACGGCGAGCGGCCACCGCCCCGCCCGCGACGTCGGGCATGATGTGCGGGTGCACACCCCCTCTGCCGACGACCTCGTCGCCGCCTACCTGAGCGCGCTCGGCGACGCAGACATCGACGCGATGCTGCGCCTCTTCGCCCCCGGCGCCACGGTCGACTCGCCCCTGTACGGCGAGCGGCTCACCCCCGACTTCTACCGCGAGCTGTTCGCCGACACGGCCGCGTCCGTGCTCTCGCTGCGCACCACGCTCACGAGCGGCGACGGCACGACCATCGCGTTCTGGTTCGACTTCGACTGGACGCTCGCCGACGGCACGCCCGCGCCGTTCTCGGTCGTCGATGTGGCAGAGCTCGACGAGAACGGCCGGATCACGCGACTGACGATCGTGTACGACACCCACCCGCTGCGTGACGCGTGGGACGCGCAGCGCCGCGCCGCTCCGCACGCCTGACGCACGAGCCCTGCACCGCGCCGCCCGTCACGACGACGGACCCGGCCACCCGGCCACCCCGCCGGCAGGAAAGAATGGATGCCATGCGCGCGATGATCATGGACGCCCTGGCCACCCCGCTCGAGGTGCGCGAGGTCGCGGCCCCGACGGCACCGGCCGACGGCGTCGTCGTCGAGGTGCGGGCGACGGGTCTGTGCCGCAGCGACTGGTACGCCTGGGCGGGCCACGACGACATCGCTCTGCCCCACGTTCCCGGACACGAGCTCGCCGGCGTCGTCGTCGAGGTGGGCGCCGGGGTGACGAGCTGCGCCGTCGGCGACCGTGTCACTGTCCCGTTCGTGATGGGCTGCGGCGTCTGCGAGTGGTGCCGGGGCGGCGACGCACAGGTGTGCCCCGACCAGCAGCAGCCCGGCTTCACCCAGTGGGGATCGTTCGCCGAACGGGTGGTGCTGCGCGCCGCCGACACGAACGTGGTCGCGATCCCCGACGGCGTCTCGTTCGAGGCGGCCGCCGCGCTGGGATGCCGCTTCGCCACCGCCTACCGCGCCCTCACCGGCCGGGCGGGCGTGCGCGCGGGCGAGTGGGTGACGGTCGTCGGGGCCGGCGGCGTCGGGCTGAGCGCGGTCATGATCGCGGTGGCCCTCGGAGCCCGCGTCGTCGCCGTCGACCGCACGCCCGCCGCGCTCGACGCGGCCGCGCGTCTCGGCGCCACCCACACGATCGCCGCCGACGGGCGCGACATCGCGCAGGCCGTGCACGAGCTGACCGACGGCGGCAGCCACATCGCGATCGACGCCGTCGGCAGCGCGCAGACCGCGCGCGACGCCGTGATGAGCCTGCGACGCCGCGGCCGCCACGTGCAGATCGGCCTGCTGCCCACGCCCGACGGGATGTCGGCCATGCCGATGGCCCGCGTGATCGCCTGGGAGCTCGACGTGCTCGGGAGCCACGGCATGGCGGCCGTGGACTACCCCGCGATGCTCGCGCTCATCGACACGGGAGCACTGCGTCCGCAAGACCTCATCGAACGCGTCATCGGACTCGACGAGGCCGCCCGCCTGCTGCCGACCCTCGACAGCGCCGCCCCGGCGGGCATGACGATGATCGACCCGCGACGCCCCTGAGACGCCGCCTCGACCTCAGCGGTCGGTGTCTGCGGCGGTGTCCGTGGCGGAGCCGTCGCCCTCGGCGGCATCCGGCTTCTCGTCTTTGGGGAGCAGAAGCGGACGGTCGATCGGCTTGGTCACCTGCGCCGGGTCGATCGTCAGCAGCAGCAGCGCGAGGATCACGAGCGTCACGATGAACGTGCTGCCCGCGGCGATCAGCGCGACGATGAGGGCGTGCTCGACCTGGTCGCCCGGCTTGGCCTGGAAGAAGCCCATCGAGATGAGCGTGACCACGCCGGCGAAGAGGGCCGCGATGAAGGCGAGCCCGAGAAGCTGGACCGGCTTCATCAGGTCGCGACGGGTGGGCTTGTCGGTCATGACGCGGTCTCCTCGGCGGGTGCGGCCGGAACCGGCTCGGGGCGGCGCGGAGAGAGCCCCGCGATGCCGAGATACACCGCCACGATGGCGGAGTAGGCGCCGAACAGGCCGACGCCGATGGTGATCCCGGTGAGCGTGAAGGTGCGTCCCGCGTCGGCGATGTAGTAGTCCAACGCGTACTGCACGGGGGTGAACAGCAGCCCGACGCCCAGGACGAGGGTCAGGATGCCGATGACGAGGCCGTCGCGCACACCGTCGGCGCGAGAGGGGTCCCGACGCGTCCGCACCGCGCCGACGACCTCGACCGCGCCGCTGACGAGCGCCCACACGATCACGGCCCCGAAGAACAGCCCGTCGGAGCGCCACGTGCCGATCGAGGTGACGAGACCCGCCACGATGCCGAGCGCCGCCAGGACCGCGGGCTGCACGCGCTGACCGCGCGGGAACACCAGCCACACGGCCAGGGCGAAGACCACGCCGGTGACGAGGGCGAACCCGCTGAAGATCGACAGGCCGACCGGCGCCGAGTGATCGGTCGAGAAGGTGACCATGACCGCCGCGACGGCGGCGAACAGGGCGCGCGCGAGCTGCAGGTGGCGAACGTCGAACGTGCGCGCAGAAGACGGAGTGGTCACGGAGGTTCCCGAAGAGGCGAGGACGATGGCATCCAGTCTATTCCTCGCGGGGCGCGCGACCTCTGTGCGGGCTGGATGCCTCATCGGGGGCGCCGCGTCATGAACACGTCGACCTCGTCCTCGTGGTCGCTGACGAACCCGTGCCGCTCGTAGAGCCGTCGGGCCGCGGACCCCTGCAGCACGTTCAGCCGCACGGGGCCGGCGTGGGCCTCGCCGAGCACCCACTGCAGCACTGCCGAGCCGACTCCCCTCCCCTGCAGGTGCGGCGCCAGGGAGAAGTGCTCGATCCACCGGACGTCTCCGTCGGGCCTCGTCGTGATCGACCCGGCGTCGACGCCGTCGACGACGACGACCCTGGTCCACTCGGGACGGAACGCCGCGCGCATCCGCTCGCGCACCCCGACCTCGTCGTAGCGGGCCAGACGCTCGAGGTCGGGCCGGAGGACCACCGCTCGCAGCTCGACGAGCCAGTCGATGTCGCTCGCGAGGGCGGGGCGCAACGAGATGTCCATCGCCGCCAGCGTAGACGTCGGGCCGGGCGCGATCGTCCGTCCGCGTACGTCAGGTCGCCGCGAACAGCACGGACGACGCCCGGCGGATGTGCGCCTCGGTGAGGTCGGCTGCGCGGCCGTCGTGCCCCGCGGCGATCGCGGCGTAGATGTCGTGATGCTCGCGCTGCAGGAGCGTCGACTCGTCGTCCCAGTGATCGTGCCGCTGGATCGCCCGCAGCAGCGGACCGCGGACGGCCTCGCGGATCGCGGCCATCAGCGTCGCCGAGAGCGGGCTGCCCGAGGCCTCGGCGATCGCCAGGTGAAAGCGAGTGTCGGCGGCGTTGAACGCCTCACGGGCGCCGAGGGCGGCGTCGCCGGCGGCGAGCGCCGCGGCGAACGCGGCGCGGCCAGCGTCGTCGAGGTTGCGCGCCGCCGAGGCCGCGCTCGCGCGCTCGAGCACGATGCGGGCCTCGGTGACGTCGTCGATCGTGAAGTTCGAGAGGGCGACGTGCAGGCGCAGGAAGCGCATGAGGGCCTCGCGTGGCAGCGCGGCGACGAAGGTGCCCGCGGCGGCTCCGGCACCAGGCTGCGAGCGCAGCACGCCTTGGCTCTCGAGCACGCGCACGGCCTCGCGCACGCCGGCGCGGCTGACCTCGAGGCTGGCGGCCAGCTCGCGTTCGGGCGGCAGCGCGTCGCCGACCTGCAGCGCCCCCGAGAGGATGCGGTCTTCGATCGCCTGGATGACCAGCTCGTGCGCCCGGGCCCGCTTGACGGGAAGCCACGGTGCCGCGACGGACTCGTCGTGGTTCACGAGGGATGCCATGTGCGACCTGCCGTCGTCGGGAGCGGGGTTGTGATTCTACCCGTGTTCCCGCTAGCGTCTTGAGAGGTCAGACCTCTTAAAGGGTATGCGATGCGCGGTCGACGCCGCCCGCCCCGGAAAGGCTCCCCATGTCGGTGGTCACCCGCCAGTTCCCTCGCCCCGCCGAACTGCTCGAGCTCATGCGGTTCAGACGCCCCGACCTCAACGCCCGGCGACGCCGCCTCGAGTCCGCGTTGACGATCGCCGACCTGCGCGCGATCGCGAAGCGCCGCACTCCCGCCGCCGCGTTCGACTACACCGACGGCGCCGCCGACAGCGAGGTGGGTCTCGCGCGCGCCCGGCAGGCGTTCGCCGACGTCGAGTTCCACCCGTCGATCCTGCGCGACGTGTCGACGGTCGACACCTCGTGCGACGTCTTCGGCGGCCCCTCGGCCCTGCCGTTCGGCATCGCGCCGACCGGCTTCACGCGACTCATGCAGACCGAGGGAGAGATCGCCGGCGCCGGCGCCGCGGGGGCGGCCGGCATCCCGTTCTCGCTGTCGACACTGGGCACGACCTCGATCGAGGCCGTCCGCGACGCCAATCCCCACGGGCGCAACTGGTTTCAGCTGTACGTCATGAAGAAGCGCGAGATCTCGTACGCGCTCGTCGAACGCGCCGCCGCCGCCGGATTCGACACGCTGTTCTTCACCGTCGACACCCCGATCGCCGGCGCCCGCCTGCGCGACAAGCGCAACGGCTTCTCGATCCCGCCGCAGCTGAGCGTCTCGACGATCATCGACGCCCTTCCCCGCCCCTGGTGGTGGTGGGACTTCCTCACGACGCCCAAGCTCGAGTTCGCCTCGCTCAGCGCGACCGGCGGCACCGTCGGCGAACTGCTCGACTCGGCGATGGACCCCTCGATCTCGTTCGACGACCTCGCCGAGATCCGCGCGCTCTGGCCCGGCACCCTCGTCGTCAAGGGCGTGCAGAACGTCGAGGACTCTCGGCGGCTCGCCGACCTCGGCGTCGACGGCATCGTGCTGTCGAACCACGGCGGACGCCAGCTCGACCGAGCCCCCGTGCCGTTCCACCTGCTGCCCGAGGTGGTGCGCGAGGTGGGGGCCGACACCGAGATCGCGATCGACACGGGCATCATGAACGGCGCCGACGTCGTGGCATCCATCGCCCTGGGCGCGCGGTTCACGCTGATCGGACGCGCGTACCTGTACGGGCTCATGGCCGGCGGGCGCGCGGGGGTCGACCGGGCCATCCAGATCCTGGCCGAGCAGGTGACCCGCACGATGCGGCTGCTGCAGGTGACGTCGCTGGCCGAGCTGACGCCCGCGCACGTGACTCAGCTCGAGCGGCTCGTGCCGCGGCGGGTCGGGGGCTCCCGCGACTGAGGGCCTCGCGAACCTCGACGCGGTGGCGGCCGCACGGAACGGGAGACGCGGGGCCGGTCGCGCCGCGAAAGGGCGCCGGTCACCATGACACGCGGCGAAGCGTCTTAAGACCGAAACCGAACCGTGAGGTGCACCCGGCGGCCTCTCTTGGCATCCTGTCTATGGGGAAACTGAGGGGGAGCTATGAAGGTCACGTGTCTCGCAGTGGGGAATCCGACGGAGCAGCGGGCAGACGGGGTCGGCTGATGCGTGCGCACGGGGGCGCCGACACGGCCCATGCGTTCCTCGACAGCGACCCGTGGATCGACGACCAGCTGGTCGAGTCGGCGACGGCGATCGTGCTCTCGGGCGAGAGCGTCGTGTTCGCCGGGCCGCCGGGATCGGGCGCGCCGCTCTACGTCGCCGCGGTCGAGGCCGAGATGCGCCACCGCCGGCCCGAGCTGTGGAAGACGGTGCTGTGGTGTCCCGACTCGATGACCGCGAGCCCCGAGACCCGCACGCTCGTCGTCGACGCGATCCGTCGCGGCGACCAGCCGTTGGTCGCGGGGCTGTCGACGGCGCCGCAGCTCGACGCGGCCGGGCCCGTCAGCCCGTTCGCGTCGACCCTGGCGCGGGCCTGGCTCGACGGAGGCGCGCACCGCATCGACGTCGGGCGCCTCTCGGACGACGCGCTCCGGCGCATCATGGATCGGATCGGCTCAGCCGAGCAGCTTCCGCTCGCCAGCCGCGCCCGCGTGATCGCATGGAGCAACGGCGTGCGCGTCCTCGCCAAGCAGCTGCACACCGCCGCGGTCTCGGCCGGGGTAGACATCGAGGCACAGCGCCACGCGATGGCCGGCCCGCAGCTGGGTTCGGCACTGTTCGAGGCCTACGCCACGCTGCTCTCGACGTTGACGGCGCACGACGCGCACATGCTGTCGCGGCTGATCGACGCCGGCTGCATCAGCGAGCAGGGCGCCAGCGCGATCGTCGGCCGCGAGATGACGATGCGTCTGGTCGCCGCGCGCGTGCTGTCGCCCACCGCCGCAGACGGGATCGTCCGGGTTCCCGAGCCGCTCGTGCACGTCGCGGCCGTGCTGTGGCCGCAGACCGACGACCCGGATGCCACGCCCGACCGCCACGACGACCCGCGTGTCGAACGCTCCGACGCCGCGCCGCACCCGAGCCCGCAGGTCGAGGAGCTGTTCCACCGCACGATGCAGATGGACTTCGGCGGTGCGCGAGAGCTGGCCGCCGAGGTGCTCGGCCGCTCGACGGCGCATCCGCGCGACCGGTATCTCGCCGCCGCCGGCGCGGGCCTGGCGACCGCCTATACCGGCTCGTGGAGCGAGAGCGCGGTGCTCTTCGACCGCGCCGCCCTGCTGAACGACGTCTTCGCCCACGACATCCCCCGATCGGACGAGATCCTGGGGCTGTGGCTCGAGGCCTTCGCACGGTCGTTCGCCGGCGCCGACCTCGCCTGCGTGCGCGAACGGCTGATGCAGCGCGCCGTCGCGGCCGCCCGCGCCGACGACACGGCGAGCGGGCACCTCACGTCGGCCCTCAGCGCGTGCCTGCACGCGATGTCGGGCGAGGCCACCGCCGCCGAGCTCGATCTGGCCGCCGTGTCGACGACGGCCGCCCGACAGACGCTGGGCGCCGATGACTGGATCGTGCCGATCATGCACATCAGCGTCGCCCTGTGCCTCGCCCTGCAGGGCGAGGCGGCGCGTGCGGCCGAGCTGCTGCAGGTGTCGCGCCGTGGGGCGGCGCGAACGCCGCTCGTCGAGTGGTTCCGGTCGGTCGCCGATGCCATCGTGGCGCACGCACAGGGCGCTCCCGCGTCCGACATGACCGCGGCGTACACCGACGGCCGGCTGCGCACGGGGAGCGCCGGGCTCTTGCTGGAGTTCCATGCGCTGCTGCACATCGTGTCGATGGCGCACGGCGCGCCGCCCTCGCCCGCGACGCTGCAGCGCCTGCACGAGCTCGGCCGCGTGGTCGACGCGCCCGTCACCGAGGCGGTGCGTCGGTCGTCGCCCGACGCCCCCGTCGACGGCGCCTTTCTGCTGTGGTCGGGACCCGAAGACGCCCCGGCGTCGACCGCCGCCGGCCGCTCCCGCGACACGCTCGAGCTGCTCAGCGAGCGCGAGCGCGAGGTGGCCCTGCTGATCGCCGGCGGGTTGACGAACCGCGCGATCGCGGAACGGCTGTTCCTGTCGGTACGCACGGTCGAGTCGCACGTCTACGTCGCCCGGCAGAAGGTCGGCGCAGCGACACGACGAGACCTGGGCGCGATGGTCGCCGCGCTGGCGGTGGCATCCTGAGCCCGGCGCGGCGGGCTGCCGAGAGCGCAGGGATGTGAGGTTGCGCACCGCGGCCTGATCACGGCGGCGGCGACGTACACCATCGCGGTCGCCGATGTACAGCTTCCGAGCCTCTACGGAAACTCAAAGGTGGACGAGCCAGAATCGTTACCCATGCGAGCGAGTGGACGACCTGTGCGCCCGCCGCAGCCCCGTGAAGCCCACGGAGCGGCCCGCCATCTCCCCTCACTGACGGGGCTGCGGTGGGTGACGGCGCTGCTCATCTTCGGGCACCACATCATGGCCGTCGAGTACTTCACCGGCACGGCCGCGACGATCTGGCTGACGGTGTTCAAGCCGGGCTCGGTGGGCGTCACGATGTTCTTCGTGCTGTCGGGGTTCGTGCTCGCGTGGGGTCACGTGCCGGGGCAGCGGCCGGGTGCGTTCTGGATCCGACGGGTCGCCCGCGTGTACCCGCTGCACCTCGTCGGCGTCGGTCTCGCCCTCGTCGCGGCGGCGACCGTGCTGCCCGAGATCGCCAGCCCCGGCGTGGCGCCGGTGGTGGCGAACGTCTTCCTCGTCAACGGCTGGGTGCCCGACTGGTGGCAGTCCGGCAACCCCGTCAGCTGGTCGCTGGTGGTCGAGGCGTTCTTCTACTTCTGCTTCCCCCTGCTGATCTGGCTTCTCGCGCGGCGTTCGGCCCGGGTGATCGGCGCGGTGGTCGCGGTGTCGACGGTGCTGGTCGCCGTCGTCCCGGCGATCGCCGCGGCCTCGCCGATCCCGATGTCGGCCGCGTCGACACCCCTGCTGCGCCTGCCCGAGTTCGTGATCGGCATGGGGATCGCGCTGCTGCTGAAGAACAGCACGTGGCGCCCCCCGCACCTGTCGTTGAGCGTCGCGCTCTCGGTCGTCGGATACGCGGCGTTCATCGCACCGTCGGTCCCGGGCACCGAGATCTACCCGGCGCTGGCGTTCACCGTGCTCGCCTTCGCCCTGCTGATCGCGTCGCTCGCCGAGCGCGACATGCAGGGCCGGCCCACCTTCCTCGCCCGCCGCACATGGCAAGAGCTGGGCACGGCGTCGTTCGCGTTCTACGTCGTGCACCTGCTGGTGATCGGCGTCGTGGCATCCCCGTGGCCCGGCGGACACCCGCACCTGCACTGGCCCCTCGCGATCGCCCTCATGACCGTGGCGTTCGCGATCTCGCTCGGCCTCGCCTGGCTGCTGCACCGCACGGTCGAGGTGCCGCTGCAGCGCCGCATCGTCCGCGCGTTCTCGAAGCCCGCCCCCGCCCCGCGGACGGTCCCGACCGAGAGTCGCGAACTGGTCGGCAGCTAGCCCGGCCTTGCATGCCGGGGTCGCCCTCGTGGGGCGCATCGCGCGGCCGACGCCCCGAGGGTCGCGCCGTCGACACCGCGCCGCCAGCGCCCCACGCGCACGCGACACGGTGCTACCGTTCCCGAGTGACCCCGGATGCCACTTCCCCGCGCCGCATCCACGTGTCGGCGGCGGTCATCACCGACGAAGACGGACGTCTGCTGCTCGTGCGCAAGGCCGGCACGACGGCGTTCATGCAGCCCGGCGGCAAGCCCGAGCCCGGTGAGACGCCAGCCGAGACCCTCGCGCGCGAGCTCGAAGAGGAGCTGGGTCTGCGGGTCGTCCTCGACGACGTCGAGTCCCTCGGCAGCTTCACCGCGAGCGCCGCGAACGAGCCGGGCTTCGACGTGGTCGCCGACGTCTTCCGTGTCGACATCGGCGACCAGCAGCCCGTCGCCGACGCCGAGATCGCCGAGTTGGTCTGGGTCACCGCGACAGAGGCATCCGGGATCGAGATCGCACCGCTCGCCCGCGAGTACTTCCTGCCCGCCGACTGATGCACCGGGAGCCGAAGCGCATGCACGAGAACGCGATCGCCCACCGACGGTCGTCCGACGGCGAGCTGCTCGGGTGGATGGAACCGGTCGGCGAGGGTTTCGTCGTCATCGACCTGCTCGGTCGCCGTCGCACGGAGCCGGTCGACTGGATGACGGCGGAAGAGACCCTCGACGACCAGGGCCTGGCGTATCTCGCCGACCCGTACGAGTTGCGGTTGCCCGACGGGTCGTGGCTGCGCGTGCGGATCGCGGAGGTCTCGTCCGCCGGCATCCGCGTCAAGAAAGACGACTGGGGAGCGATCGACGCCCCGCAGCTCTTCTACGACGTCGCCTTCCCCGTCGACGAGGGCATCCTGCGACCCCTGGCCTGAGCGCTCAGCGACGCCGCGCCCTCACCACGAGCTCTTGCGATAGTCCTTCAAGAAGACGCCGAACAGGTCTTCGCCGGCCTCGCCGCGCACGATGGGGTCGTACACGCGGGCGGCGCCGTCGACGAGGTCGAGCGGGGCGTGGAAGCCCTCTTCGGCCAGGCGCACCTTGGTGAAGTGCGGGCGTTCGTCGGTGATCCAGCCGGTGTCGACGGCGGTCATGAGGATGCCGTCGGTCTCGAACATCTCGCGGGCGCTCGTGCGCGTGAGCATGTTCAGTGCGGCCTTCGCCATGTTCGTGTGCGGGTGGCCGGGGCCCTTGTAGCCCCGCCCGAAGACGCCCTCCATCGCCGAGACGTTCACGACGTACTTGCGCCGCGCCGAAGACGCGGCCATCGCCGGGCGCAGACGGCTGACGAGCAGGAACGGCGCCGTCATGTTCGCCAGCTGCACCTCGAGCATCTCGAGCGGCTCGACCTGGTCGACGTGCTGCGTCCAGCTGTTGATGCGGTCCTCGTCGGGCACGAGCCCACCGGCGTCGATCGCCGTGCCCGCGGCGAGACGCTCCAACGACGACGACCCCGCGGCCATCGCCTCGGCGGTCAACTCCTCTGCGGTGCGTGCGGCCGACGCCAGGATCGGGTGCGACGACACCGACTGCGCCAGGGCGAGGGGGTGGGCGTCGTTCGTGTGACCGAACGTGAGCAGCTCGGGCAGCGGCCCGTCGGGCAACGGTGCCAGCTCGGCATCCACGAGGGGCTTGTACGCCCCCGGCGAGCGCCGCACGGTCTGCGCCGCATTGTTGATGAGGATGTCGAGCGGGCCCGCGGATGCCACCGACTCGGCGAGCCCGATCACCTGGGCGGGGTCGCGCAGGTCGATGCCGACGACCGTGAGCCGGTCGATCCACTCGGCGCTGTCGGGGAGCGACGAGAAGCGCCGCACCGCATCGCGCGGGAAGCGCGTGGTGATGGTGGTGTGGGCGCCATCGCGCAGCAGGCGCAGCGCGATGTACATGCCGATCTTCGCGCGGCCGCCGGTGAGCAGCGCGCGCTTGCCGGTCAGGTCGGTGCGGGCGTCGCGCTTGGCGTGGCTCATCGCCGCACAGTCGGGGCAGAGCTGGTGGTAGAACGCGTCGACGAGGGTGTAGTCCTGCTTGCAGATGTAGCAGGCGCGGGCCTTGATCAGCTCTCCGGCGTACGGCGTCTCGACACGCGTCGCCAGCGGGATGCCGCGCGTCTCGTCGTCGATGCGATCGGGGGCACCGGTGGCGGTGGCGGCCACGACCGCTTTGTCAGCGTCGGCGATGCGCTGGCGCTTCTCTTTACGCGACTGCCGCTTGACGTCTTTGTAGAGCTTGCCGGTCTGGCGGCGCAGGGCGATGTAGGCGGGGTCTTCGGGGTCGAGCGACGACGCCGCGTCGAGCACGCGCAGCGCGATCTCGAGCTCGGTCGGGTCGATGGATGCCACGCGCGCGGTCTCGCGATCAGGAGTCGGGAGTGTTTCGGGCACGGGAAAGTGTATCCGGCCGGCCGCTCGCGACGCTGGGTGTCACGAGCGTAGTTCGAAGGCCGCGCCGCTGGGATGTTGCCGAGAACCAATCGCGAGCTAACGCTCGGGTCCATGTTCCGCGAAAGGAAGCAGCTCAGGGTTCCGGATAAGTTGCAATCGCTGCTCCAGCGGCTCCGATCTGCATTGTTGGAGTACGAGGCTGGTGTCACCAGCGACTCCACAGGCCCACCAGTTGTCATCCGCTTCCCACACCGTGAACTGGACAGGATCTTCCCCGACCATCAGCGGCAGACGCTCACCCTTCGACACGTCACCTACGGCGCTTTCGTGGTATGTGCTGATCCGGAGGCTGATCTTCCGTCGGAGATAACACCGGTGGAGCAGTTGAGTTGGACCCAAAGCGTTTGACGAATTAACAACAGCCAGAGGTTGGGAATGGCCTTGCGAGAAACTCGCTACCGCAAATCGATGGCTCGCCAGATCCCAGTCCCAGATAACGCTCTGCGGCCATGACGTCGCACGATATACCGAGCCGCACTGTAATGCTTTTCGCAGTACGGGAAGCTCGTCAGTAGAAGAGAACCTCTGACTCATCGGGGCCCCACCTTACGCTCGAATGAGTCAGACGGGTGGGAACTCAGCGCGGCCGAAACTCTCAGGTTCCACATGCCTGAGCACCGTCGTCGAAGATGTCGTATGCCGCAGCCATGTAGTGCGTCGAGCCTCGCCACAGATCCCCATAGGTCTCTGTGCGCCATTCAGTGCTGTTCGTGTTCGGGCAGTTGTACGTCGTGTTCACGACAAAAGAAGTCCCGCCACCTGAGTGAGTTGTATTGGACGCCTTGACGTTCCATCTCAGCCATGCCCAAAACATGATCACGTTGTCCATTTCGCCAACCGTGAACGGCGCGGCACAGCTAGTCACACTGCTTGACCGGACCGACTGACCTGATCGGTACATGATTACAGACAAGCCGCAGCCAGCGGGATAAGCCATAGTGGATACTGTTCCACCAGGCTCCTTACCCGGCGCCTCTCGACTCACATCGGCGACGTAGTCCGCTTGGGTGACGCCGAGGATTACGCCACCCTCGTTGAGAATCTTGTTGACCTCGTCTGCCACCGCTTGGTCATCCAATCTCAGGCCCTCTGCCTCCATTTCGGCGCGCGTGAGTCCCTCACTTTGATTGTCGCCTGAACTCGCAGAAGCTGGGCTTGACATGCCGAGTACGACCAGGACTGCGGCGGAAATCGCAGCAAGGCTACGTTTAATCCGCATTAAATTAACCTCCAACGTCGGGACCGATCTCGTCCCCGAGCCGACGTGAAGGTCGGCCGCAAACTGTCTACCACACCCCAGCTAGGAGGGGAAGGTATACCTAAGTGGCGACTCGCCGGCGCGCGAGGTGGTGTTTGTTTGGGGATCGGCTATCACGTCGGGTGATGAGGCACCACCTCCCCGGCCCCACAAGCACGTCAGCTCACCACCGACACCCATAAGGGCATCAAACTCGCCACTGTTTACCGCTCAGCAGCCGTCCTCAACGCCATCATCGTCCGGACTCAGCATTTAGGAGACGCGCCCTAGGTCACGTGCTGGGGAGATCATCTTGCTGTCGATGACGTCGACTACCGGCCGAAGACTGTCCGGGCCCCATGAACTCGATCTCTGCCGCAGACACCAGTGAGGATCTCCATACACCGGAGCCGTCTGCAGAAGTCTCCTCACCAGGATAATGAGGGCCCGCGCCGATGGCGCAGACAAAGGAATATGCGATCCCCTCGGCGAGGGGCGGGAAAAACGAAGCACCCCTGCCGATGTCGGGGCAGGGGTGCTTCGTCCCGCATATGCCGCCCGCGCGGCCCGCGGCGGAGGTCAGAGGCCGAGGCCGCCGAGAAGTCCGCCGAGAAGAGAGAGGAGGGGGCCGAGAAGGCCGGAGAGCAGCGAACCGAAGTCCATGTCGCATTTCCTTTCATCGTGGGAGTTGTCCCGGTGGTCCGACCGCTCCGACGAGCGGCCGGGGCCAGCATATCGACGACAAATGAAATGAACACTACACAAATGTTCGGCGATATCTACTCATTTATCAAACTGGCATGGTGAATGGTGTGCGACCAGGGATATCCGGTCGTGCGCAGCGCGGAGTGCGAGAACGGATGCCGAGGGCCGGACGGCGAAACGGCGCAGGGCCACCGCTCGGCGGCGATGTACTCACGGGCTCGGATCGTTTCGGCGGCGGGAGCGAGGAGGACGCCGCGACGGCCCCTGCCGCGTGCCCGGCGATGCTCGTCGTGTGACCCGCGATGCCTATTGCACGGGAGCCTCTCACTCCACCCGTGACGATGACGGTGGCGGGAGCGATCGGCCATTCGAGAATGAGGGGCCGGCACGGCCGCACGACGGGGAGAGCCGAACACGCGCCCCGATATTCGCCACACCCGTGCGGGGCTCTCGCCATCGCCGTGGCGCGAGTCGCGCCGGTCACCGGTGTCAGCCGGCGCGAACCGGTTCCGTCACCCCGATCCGGCCCGCGCCGGGGACTGTGAATCCTCCCCCTCTCCATGCCGCTTCACCGCTCCGCAGCGTCTGCGTCGAGTCAGGAGCGACGCGCCCCGCGAGGAGCACCGCGGACACGGGCACCTCCCCACGGCTCGGCGCGGCGCGTCGTTCCCCGGGTTCTCGGGCCTTCGCGCCTTCCCCGCAGAAGACGACCCCAGAGAAAGAAGACAGATGAACAGCACTCCCCCCGAAGGCATGTACGCATCCGGCACCGCCGTCGTCTTCACCGGCAGCGTCGGCGTCATCATCGACGCCTCGCCCGGCGGATACCGGCTGTCGACGTTCCCCGGCTCCGAGATTGTGATCGGCCCCCGGCATCCCGACCTGGCGTTGCTCGTCTACGCCGGGCGTGCATCCGCCGACCTGGTGACCGCGATCCGGGCCTCGTACGGGCTGTCGGCGCCGCACGGGAGCGACGCGAGCGCGCACCCGACGACCGTCACCATCACCATCACCGCGCCGAGCACGGCCCGCAGCCGTCACCTCGACGCCCCCGTCGCCCTCACCGGAGCCGCCGCTCGCGCGGTGCTGCGGGCCGCGCTCGACACCCTCATCGGGCAGTGCGAGAAGCGGATCGCCGAGACCGAGGCCCCCGCGCCCGTCCGCGACAGGCACGTGGACGCGGCCATCGCGCGCGTGCTGCGCGACGCGATCCCGGGATGATCCGCCGCCGCGGGCCGCGGCGGGTGCACCGTCGCCGCCTGCGGCGCACGGACACGAACGGAATGCCGCGTCCTTGTCGCGGGTTGGCGCTTCGTAGCCCCATCCCCGCGCGAAAGGACTCCCGTGAGCCTGTTCACCCCCACCACCGTCGGCGACGTCGACGTGCGCAACCGCCTGTCGCTCGCCCCGATGACCCGCCTGCGCGCCGGAGTCGACGGCGTGCCCGGCCCGATCGTCGCGACGTACTACGCGCAGCGCGCCGGCATCGGTCTGCTGGTCACCGAGGGCGTCTACCCCAGCGCCGAGTCGCGCGGCTACGCCGGCCAGCCCGGCATCGTCACCGAGGCGCAGGCCGCGGGGTGGGCGAAGGTCGCGGATGCCGTGCACGCCGAGGGCGGCACGATCTTCATGCAGCTCATGAACAGCGGACGCGTGTCGCATCCCGGCATCACCGGCACCGACCGCATCGTCGCCCCCTCGGCGATCGCGATCCAGGGCGAGACGCGCCTGCCCGACGGCACCAAGGTCGCGTACGCCGTGCCGCACGCCCTCGAGACCGCCGAGCTCGCCACCGTGCGCGACGAGTTCGTCGCCGCGGCTCGTCGGGCGGTGGATGCCGGCATCGACGGCGTCGAGCTGCACTCGGCGAACGGCTACCTGCTGCACGAGTTCCTCTCCCCCGCCTCGAACCAGCGCACCGACGAGTACGGCGGCTCGCCCGAGGCTCGCGCGCGCTTCGTGATCGAGGTGGCACAGGCCGTCGCCGCCGAGATCGGCGCGGGACGCGTCGGCATCCGCATCTCGCCCGCGCACAACATCCAGGACGTCTGGGAGACCGACGACGCCGAGACCCGCGCCACGTACGAGGCCCTGGTGTCGGGCCTCGCGCCGCTGGGCCTGGCGTACCTGAGCGTGCTGCACAGCGACCCCGCCGGTCAGCTGGTCCAAGACCTGCGCGGCCTGTTCGGTGGGACGTTCATCGTGAACTCGGGCTTCGCGAAGGTGACGACGCGCGAAGAGGCGGCATCGGCCGTCGACGACGGCATCGCCGACCTGATCGCCGTCGGACGCCCCGCGATCGCCAACCCCGACCTGGTGACGCGCTGGCAGCGCGGCGCCGCCGAGAACGAGGTGCACCAAGAGACGGTCTACGGCGGCGACGAGCGCGGGTACACCGACTACCCGTTCCTCGAGGGCTGAGAAGACGAGGCGGGGGGTCGGCCGAGGGCGTCAGCACTCGACGACGTTGACGGCCAGACCTCCCCGCGACGTCTCTTTGTACTTGTCATTCATATCGGCGCCCGTCTGGCGCATCGTCTGGATGACGTTGTCGAGCGACACGATGTGCGTTCCGTCGCCACGGAGCGCCGTGCGGGCAGCCGTGACCGCCTTGACCGCGGCCACGCCGTTGCGCTCGATGCACGGGATCTGCACGAGACCCCCGATCGGATCGCACGTCATGCCGAGGTGGTGCTCCATGCCGATCTCGGCGGCGTTCTCGATCTGGCGCGGGGTGCCACCGAGAACGGCGGCGAAACCCGCGGCCGCCATCGAGCAGGCCGAGCCGACCTCGCCCTGACATCCGACCTCGGCTCCGGAGATCGACGCCGTCTCCTTGTAGATCGAGCCGATCGCGGCGGCGGTGAGGAGGAAGGTCATGACCCCCTCGGCGTTCGCGCCCGGCACGAACCGGCAGTAGTACGCCAGGACGGCGGGGATGACGCCGGCCGCGCCGTTCGTCGGCGCGGTGACGACGCGACCGCCCGCGGCGTTCTCTTCGTTGACCGCCATCGCGAACAGCGTGAGCCAGTCGTTTCCCCGCAGGCCGTCGGTCGACGCCGCCTCGTCGGCGAGCTGCCGCGCGAGGTCGGGGGCGCGCCGCGGCACCCGGAGCTTGCCGGGGAGGACGCCGGGGGTCGACGCCCCGCGCTCGATGCATCCGCTCATCACGTCCCAGATGGCCCGCAGCCCCGCGCGCACGGCATCCCCGTCGCGGTGGGCGAGCTCGTTCTCGAACGCGATCTCGGCGATCGACAGGCCCGTCTCGTCGCAGCGCGCGAGCAGGTCGTCGGCGGTGCGGAAGGGGTGGGCGACGAAGACGTCTTCGGCACGGGGCGTCGCGGCTTCGGCCTCGGTCACGACGAACCCGCCGCCCACCGAGTAGAACGTCTCCTCCGCGAGAACGGCGCCACCCGCATCGGATGCCGTGAACACGACCGCGTTGGGGTGGAACGGCAGCGAGCGCCGGCCATCCAGCACGAGGTCTGCATCCACGTCGAACGACACGGGGTGTGTGCCGAGCAGCCAGAGCATGCCGTCGGCGCGCACGCGCTCCTCGATGTCACGGAGCAGGTCGGGGTCGCACGACTCGGGGCGGTGCCCCTCGAGCCCCATCAGCACGGCACGATCGGACGCGTGGCCGCGGCCGGTGGCGCCGAGCGAGCCGAGCAGGGCGACGCGCACGCGGGCGACGCGCTCGTGGGCGCCGGCGTCGCGCAGGTGCTCGGCGAACGTCAGGGCCGCCCGCATCGGCCCGACGGTGTGCGAGCTCGAGGGTCCGACCCCGATCGAGAAGAGGTCGAAGGCGCTCACGACCATCAGACGACACCCTCGTAGAGCGGGTGAGCGGATGCCAGCTCCGCCACCGTCGCGCGGAGTTCGGCGATCCGCTCCGCCGGCAGGTCGGCGCGAAGGGCCTCGGCGATGACGTCGGCGACGACGGCGAAGTCGTCGTCGCCGAAACCGCGCGTGGCCAGGGCGGGGGTGCCGATACGCAGCCCCGAGGTGACCATCGGCGGCCGCGGATCGTTCGGGACGGAGTTGCGGTTGACCGTGATGCCGACCTCGTGCAGCCGGTCTTCGGCCTGCTTGCCGTCGAGCGTCGACTCCACCAGGTCGACCAGGAGCAGGTGCACATCGGTGCCGCCGGTGAGCACGCGGACGCCCTCGGCAGCCACGTCGGGCCGCGTCAGACGGCCGGCGATGATGCGGGCGCCACGCAGGGTGCGCCGCTGGCGGTCGGCGAACTCGTCACCCGCGGCGATGAGGAACGACACCGCCTTGGCGGCGATGACGTGCTCGAGCGGGCCGCCCTGCAGACCGGGGAAGACCGCGCGGTCGATCTTCTTGGCGATGTCGGCGTCGTTCGTCAGCACGATGCCGCCGCGCGGGCCGCCCAGGGTCTTGTGCGTGGTGGAGGTGACCACGTGCGCGTGCGGGACGGGGTTGGGGTGCACGCCGGCGGCCACGAGGCCGGCGAAGTGCGCCATGTCGACCCACAGGTAGGCGCCGATCTCATCGGCGATGGCGCGGAACGCGGCGAAGTCGAGCTGGCGCGGATACGCCGACCAGCCCGCGATGATGAGCTTCGGCCGACGCTCGCGGGCGAGGGCGGCGACATCGTCCATGTCGACCGCGCCCGTGGCATCCACGTGATACGCGACGGCGTCGAACGCCTTGCCGCTGTAGCTGAGGCGCATCCCGTGCGTGAGGTGGCCGCCGTGGGCGAGGCCGAGGCCGAGGATCGTGTCGCCGTGCTGCAGCAGACCGAACAGCACCGCGGCGTTGGCCTGGGCACCGGAGTGGGGCTGCACGTTCGCGTAGGCGGCGCCGAAGAGCGAGCAGACACGTTCGATCGCGAGACGCTCGATCACGTCGACGTGCCCGCAGCCTCCGTAGTAGCGGCGGCCGGGGTAGCCCTCGGCGTACTTGTTGGTGGCGACCGACCCCTGCGCCTGCATCACGGAGAGCGGGGCGAAGTTCTCGGAGGCAATCATCTCGAGGGTGTCGCGCTGGCGGTCGCGCTCGGCGTCGAGGGCCGCGGCGACGGCCGGGTCGATCTCGGCGAGCGGAGCGGTGAGGAGGGTGGCGGCGGTGGTCGGGGACAGAACGGTCATGGTGGGAGGCTCCCTGTCGTGCCGCGGGCGCGGCGATCGGATGGGTCACCTCCCCGCTCTGTCATCGGGCCTGAGAGCTTCACCGCGGATGGCGGCTTTCACCGTGGGCGCAGGCGGGGCCTGCTTTTCAGAGTTCGCCTCGCCCCCGCGGTCTTGGGCCTGAGAGATTGTGCGGGGAGGGCTTGCTCCTTCGGCGCCGCGTCCGGATAGGACGAGGGCTCTCCCGCGGGGATTCGATCGGCGCGTGTGCAGTTGTCGTGGCGGTCACGCTAAGGCATCGCGATACGCAACACAACGCTCTATTCGCAACAGTTCACACGCTCGACTCGTATTCCCCCCGGGCGTAACGGGCGTGTAAACAGTGCGTCACGCTCCCTCGCCGGGCATGGCCCGCGCCGTTGCACCCCCTTACTGTGTTGCGCAGATCGCACAGCAGTTCCTTTCAGCGCAACAGCAGACCCGAGGATGCCATGACCACTCCCCGCGAGAACACGACAACCTACGACTACGTCGTCGTCGGCGGCGGCAGTGCGGGGAGCGTACTGGCGCGGCGCCTGTCGGACGATCCGGCCACCCGCGTGCTCGTGCTCGAGGCCGGGCGCAGCGACTACCCCTGGGACCTCTTCATCCAGATGCCCGCCGCCCTCACCTTCCCCAGCGGCCACGCCCTCTACGACTGGAAGTACGAGTCCGAGCCCGAGCCGCACATGCACGGTCGCCGCGTCGCCCACGCGCGCGGAAAGGTGCTCGGCGGCTCCTCGTCGATCAACGGCATGATCTTCCAGCGCGGCAACCCGCTCGACTACGAGCGCTGGGGCGAACAGCCCGGCCTCGCGACCTGGGACTGGGCGCACTGCCTGCCCTACTTCAAGCGCATGGAGAACGCGCTCGCCGCCGCCGCCGGCGACCCGCACCGCGGTCACGACGGCCCGCTCGAGCTCGAGAAGGGTCCCGCCACCAATCCCCTGTTCCAGGCCTTCTTCGACGCCGCCGAGCAGGCCGGCTACCCCCGCACCGACGACGTGAACGGCTTCCGGCAAGAGGGCTTCGGGCCCTTCGACCGCAACGTGCGGCACGGCCGCCGGCTCTCGGCATCCCGCGCCTACGTGCGCCCCGTGTGGCGGCGGCGCAAGAACCTCACCGTCAAGACCCGGGCGCTGGCCACCCGCATCCTGTTCGAGGGAACACGCGCCGTCGGCGTCGAATACCGCCGCAACGGGCGCACGCACACCGTCCGCGCGAACGAGGTCGTGCTCGCCGGCGGCTCGATCAACACCCCGCAGCTGCTGCAGCTCTCGGGGGTCGGCCCCGCCGATCTGCTCGAGTCGCTCGGCATCCCGGTCGTCGTCGATCTGCCCGGTGTCGGCGAGAACCTTCAGGACCACCTGGAGGTCTACATCCAGCACGAGGCGACGCAGCCGGTGTCGATGCAGCCGTACCTGCGGCCGCTCAGCATGCCGCTGACGGGGCTGAAGTGGCTGCTCGGGCGGAAGGGGCCCGCGGCGACCAACCATTTCGAGGGCGGCGGGTTCGTCCGCTCGAACGACGAGGTGCGCTGGCCCAACCTGATGTTCCACTTCCTGCCGGTGGCGGTGCGCTACGACGGGCAGATCGCCGACGTGAAACACGGCTTCCAGGTGCACGTCGGGCCGATGTACGCCGACACGATCGGACGCCTGCGCATCCGCTCCACCGACCCCACAGAGCACCCCGAGCTCGTGTTCAACTACCTCAGCACCGAGAACGACCGCCGCGAGTGGGTCGAGGCGGTGCGCGTGGCCCGCGACATCCTGTCGCAGCCGGCGCTCGCCCCCTTCAATGGCGGCGAGATCGCGCCCGGCGCCGAGGTGAGCACCGACGACGAGATCCTCGACTGGGTGGGCCGCGAGGCCGAGACCGCGCTGCACCCCTGCGGCACCGCCAAGCTCGGACCCGCCGACGACCCGATGGCCGTCACCGACCCGCTCACGATGGGGGTGCACGGCACGACGGGCCTGCGGGTCGTCGACGCCTCGGTGATGCCGTTCGTCACCAACGCGAACATCTACGCGCCGACGATGATGATCGCCGAGAAGGCGGCCGACCTCATCCGCGGCATCGCGCCGCTGCCACCCGACGAGGTGCCGTACTACGTCGCCGGCGGTCCCGCCAAGGCGGTGGCATCCGCATGACCTCGTCGCTCTACGTCGACGGCGCGTGGCGCACGCCGCACTCCCCCGCCACGCGCGACATCCGCTGCCCCGCCGACGGCACTGCCGTGCGCACCGTGACCGAGTGCGACGCCCAGGATGCCGCCGACGCCGTCGCCGCGGCGAGCGCGGCGTGGCGCTCGGGCACGTGGAGCGAGACGCCCGAGCGCGACCGCGGACGCCTGTTGCACCGCGTCGCCGACCTGATCGAGCGCGACCTCGAGACGTACGCCGAAGCGGAATCGCTCGACACCGGCAAGCGCATCGTCGAGGCCCGGTACGACATGGCCGACATCGTCTCGTGTTTCCGCTACTACGCGGGCCTCGCCGGGGCCCACCCCGGGCGTCTCGTCGACACCGGCAGCACCGCCACCCGCAGCCGCATCGAGTACGCCCCCGTCGGCGTCTGCAGCCTCATCACACCGTGGAACTACCCGCTGCTGCAGGCGGCCTGGAAGGTGGCGCCGGCGCTGCTGGCCGGCAACACGTTCGTGCTCAAGCCGAGCGAGCTGACGCCCACGACGGCGATGCTGCTGATGCAGACGCTCACCGAGGCGGGGCTGCCGGCGGGTGTGGCGAACCTCGTCACCGGCACGGGCGCCGACGTGGGCGAGGTGCTCACGACCCACCCCGACGTCGACCTCGTCTCGTTCACCGGGGGCCTCGCGACCGGGCGACGGGTGATGGCGGCGGCCGCGGCGACGGTCAAGCGCGTCGCGCTCGAGCTCGGCGGCAAGAACCCCAACGTCGTCTTCGCCGACGCCGAATTCGAGACGGCGGTCGACTACGCGCTCACCGCGATCTTCCTGCACAGCGGGCAGGTGTGCTCGGCGGGGGCACGGCTCGCGGTCGAGGACTCGATCCACGACGCCTTCGTCGACGCCCTGGTCGAGCGGGCACGGCAGATCCGCCTCGGGGGTCCGTTCGACGAGGCGGCCGAGACCGGTCCGCTCATCTCTGCGGCACACCGCGACAAGGTCGACGCCTACGTGCGGGCCGGTGTCACCGAGGGCGCGGTGCTGCGCTGCGGCGGCGCGGCCCCCTCCGACCCCGCGCTCGCCGACGGCTTCTACTACCTGCCCACGATCCTCGACGGCTGCGACGCGGCGATGAGCGTCGTGCGCGACGAGAGCTTCGGCCCCGTCCTCACCGTCGAGACGTTCCGCGACGAAGACGAGGCGGTGCGCATCGCCAACGACACGCCGTACGGACTCGCCGGCGCGGTGTGGACCCAGGACGCCGGCCGCGCCCAGCGCGTGGCGAGCCGCCTGCGCCACGGCACCGTGTGGATCAACGACTACCACCCATACCTGCCGCAGGCCGAGTGGGGCGGGTTCGGCCAGTCGGGCAACGGCCGCGAGCTCGGCCTGGCGGGCCTGGACGAGTACCGCGAGACCCGGCACGTGTACCAGAACCTCGACCCGAAGCCTCAGCACTGGTTCGCCCCCGCGAGCCGATGATGACCCTCTCACGAAAGGGACCACCCCCGATGAGCACCCTCACGGCACCACCCCTTCAGCCCTCCGTCACGACCGACGTCGACGACTTCGCGGTCGACGGCCTCTGGAAGGTCTTCGGCAACGCCCCCGAGAAGGTGGTCGGCGACGCGGCGCTCGCCGAGCTCAGCACGGCCGAGATCCTCGAGCGCACCGGCAACGTGGTCGCCGTCCGCGACCTCAGCTTCCGCGTCGGCCGCGGCGAGGTGTTCGTCATCATGGGCCTGTCGGGGTCGGGCAAGTCCACCCTCATCCGGTGCCTCACCCGGCTCGTCGAGCCGACGGCCGGGTCCATCGCGATGCGCGGCGACGATCTGCTCGGCCTCGGGCCGGGGCCGCTGCGCGAGTTCCGCCGCACCAAGGCGGCGATGGTCTTCCAGCACTTCGGCCTGCTGCCCTTCCGCACCGTGATCGACAACATCGCGTACGGGCTCGAGATCCGCGGGGTCGGCAAGGCCGAGCGCCGCGCGCGGGCGCTGCAGATGGTCGAGCTCGTCGGACTCGGCGGCTACGAGTGGCGCTACCCGTCGCAGCTGTCCGGCGGCATGCAGCAGCGGGTGGGGCTGGCCCGGGCACTGGCCGGCGACCCCGACGTGCTGCTGTTCGACGAGCCGTTCTCGGCGCTCGACCCCCTCATCCGTCGCAACATGCAGGCCGAGATCGTGCGACTGCACCACGAGATGGGCAAGACGATGGTCTTCGTCACGCACGACCTCTCCGAGGCGCTCAAGCTCGGCGATCGCATCCTGATCATGCGTCACGGAGAGCTGCAGCAGATCGGCACCGGCGCCGAGCTCGTCGGCGCCCCCGCCAACGACTACGTCGCCGACTTCGTGTCGGACGTGCCGATCGCCGGCGTCCTGACCCTGCAGTGGATCGTCCGCCCCGGTGACACGGCGCCCGACGCCCCGACCCTCTCCGCCGACACCGTCATCGCCGACGCGATCCCCGCCGTGCTCGGCTCGTCGGTTCCGATCCGGGTGACGGATGCCACGGGCGCCGTCGTCGGCATCGTCGACCGCGACGCGGTCCTGCGCACCGTCGCGGGCGAACGGCATCCGTCATGACCGCCCCCGTCGCCCCCACCACGGTCGAGATCACCAAGATCGAGGCCACCGCCCTCCGGTCCGCGCCCCGACCGCGCCGCATCTCTCCGCGTGCCGCCACGCTCGTCGGCGTCGTCGTCGTGTGGCTGCTCGTCTTCGCGTGGGCGCACGGCCAGGGCACCGACACCCTCCCCACGGCGTCGCTGACCGACGTGCACGGCTTCTTCGACCGCATGAAGGAGTGGGTGGCCGACAACCGCGCGTCGAACGTCGTGCTGCTCGCCCTCGACGGCGTGCGCGTCGTGGTCAACGCCGTGGTGCAGGCCCTGCTCGCCGTGCTCGCCGCCGCCCCCTACGGGCTGGGCTACCCCGAGATCGGGTGGCTCGGCAGCACCGTGCTCTTCGGCTGGATCGCCTGGGTGTGCGGCAACGCCCGCGTCGGCGCGCTCACCGTCGGCTTCCTGCTCGTCATCGGCGTGCAGGGACTGTACCTCGAGGCGATGCAGACGCTCGCGATCACCCTCGCCGCCGTGTTCCTCTCGCTCGTGGTGGGCATCCCCCTCGGCATCTGGGCCGGCCGATCGCGACGGGTCGAGAGGGCCCTCACCCCGGTGCTCGACTTCATGCAGACGATGCCGACCTTCGTGTACCTCGCCCCGCTCGCGCTGATCTTCCTCATCGGTCCCGCGGCCGCGGTGATCGCGACCCTGATCTATGCCGCGCCTCCCGTGATCCGCCTCACCGCCCACGGGGTGCGCGACATCCCCGAGTCGATCGACGAGAGCGTCGCGTCACTGGGGGCCACCCCGCGCCAGCGCCTGCGCACGGTCGTGCTGCCGCTGGCGCGCACCTCGATCGTGCTCGGCATCAACCAGACGACCATGGCGGCGCTGTCGATGGTGACGATCGCGGCCCTGATCGCCGCCCCGGGTCTCGGCCAGGCCGTCGTCCAGGCGCTGCAGTCGCTCAATGTGGGCCGCGCCTTCAACGCCGGTCTCGCGGTGGTGCTGCTGGCGATCGTGCTCGACCGGGTGACGACGGCGATCGGTCGCCGCGCCGACCCGGCCGTCGTCGCCGCGCGGCGCACCGCCGCCGTGTGGCCGCGGCGGGCCGCGTACGCGATCGGCGCCGTCGTCGCCGTCGTCGCGGTGATGCTGTCGCGATCGCAGGTGTGGGCCGCGGTGTTCCCCCCGAAGATCGAGATCGGCGACACCGTCGAGAGCACGGTGAACGCGGCATCCGCGTGGGTCAACACCGCGTTCGGCGCCGCGACGACGGCCCTGCAAGAAGTCGTGACCACCACGGTCCTCAACCCGCTGCAGGCGCTCCTCGAGCAGTCGCCGATCGTCGTCGTCATCGCGGCCATCACCGTGATCGCCTTCACGGCCGGCCGGTGGGCCCTCGCGGCGGGAGCCCTCGCGGGAATGGTCGCCGTGTGGCTGCTGGGGGTGTGGGGTCCGTCGATGATCACGCTTGCCTCGACCATGGTCGCCACCGCGGCCGCCGTCGTCATCGCCCTCGTCGTGGGCGTGTGGATGGGGCGGTCGCCGCGCGTCGACGCCGCCGTGCGCCCGATCCTGGATGCCGCGCAGACGATGCCCGCGTTCGTCTATCTCGTGCCGTTCCTCGGGCTGTTCGGCCCCAACCGCTTCACCGCGATCGTGGCGGCCGTCATCTATGCCGCGCCGATCTCGATCAAGATCATCGCCGACGCGATCCAGCAGCTTCCCGAAACCCTCGGCGAGGTGGTCCTGTCGACCGGGTCGAGCCCGTGGCAGGCCGTCACCAAGGTGCAGCTGCCGATGATCCGGCACGCCATCACGCTGGCCGTCAACCAGGCGCTCATCTACGTGCTGTCGATGGTCGTCATCGGCGGGCTCGTCGGCGGCGGCGGCCTCGGCTACCTCGTCGTCGCCGGGTTCGTGCAGACCGACCTCTTCGGCAAAGGCCTGGCGGCGGGCCTCGCCATCGTCATCTGGGGCATGCTGCTCGACCGCACCACCCAGGCCTTCGCCCACCGCGCGCCCCGTGCGCCCCTCGCTCCCGCGGCGCCGAAGCGGCGTCTCCGGAGGTCCACCACCCGATCACCGCGCACCGCCACCGCACCCGCATGAACCGAGCCCCGACTCGGCCGATCGAGACGCCCCGTCTCACAGAGGGAGTATCCATGCACCACGCACCGAAACGACCCGCCCGCATCCTGTCCGCACTCGCCGTCCTCTCGGTCGGGGTTCTCGCCCTCGCGGGCTGCGGCTCCTCGCTCAACGAGGCCGCGGGCGACTCCAGCGCCGCCCCGTGCGGCACTACGAACCTCGCCATGAACAACTGGGTGGGGTACACCGCGGACGCCGCCGTGTACACGTACCTGGCCGAGAACGAGCTGGGCTGCACGATCGTGCAGAAGTCGATCTCTGAAGAGGTCGCCTGGCAGGGATTCGGCACCGGCGAGGTCGACGCCATCATCGAGAACTGGGGCCACGCCGACCTCAAGAAGAAGTACATCGACGCAGACAAGACCGCGGTCGAGGTCGGGCCCACGGGCAACGACGGCGTGATCGGCTGGTTCGTGCCCGAGTGGATGACCGAGGCGTACCCCGATCTGAAGACCTGGCAAGACCTCAACAAGTACGCCGACCTGTTCAAGACCAGCGAGTCCGACGGCAAGGGCCAGCTGCTCGACGGCGACCCGAGCTACGTCACCAACGACGAGGCGCTCGTGACCAACCTCGGACTCAACTACAAGGTCGTCTACGCCGGCTCGGAGGCCGCTCTCATCCAGGCCTTCCGCACCGCGCAGGCCAACCGCACCCCGCTGCTGGCCTACTTCTACGAGCCGCACTGGTTCTTCTCCGAGCAGAAGCTCGGCCACATCACGCTGCCCCCGTACACCGAGGGCTGCGATGCCGATCCGCAGAAGATCGCGTGCGACTACCCGCCGTACACGCTCGACAAGATCGCCTCGGCGTCGTGGTACGCCAAGGACACACCCGCGGTGAAGCTGCTGAAGAACTTCTCGTGGACGAACGACGACCAGGACAGCGTGGCCGCCTCCATCGCGAAAGACAACATGTCGCCCCAGGATGCCGCCAAGAAGTGGGTGGACGCCAACCCCGACAAGGTCGCCGCGATGCTCCAGGGCATCAAGTAGGCCTCTCACCGCAGAGGGGGCGGCGGCGCTCCGCCGCCCCTTCGCACGACACCGAGCCCGCCACCCGTTCCACCCCGTCCCACCCCTGATCTCGAGGTACTCCCATGGTCTCGTCCCCGTCCCGTTCTCCCCGCGTCGTCATCATCGGTCTCGGCGTCGTCGGCGCCGCTCTCGCCGACGAGCTGACCCTGCGCGGCCTCACCGACGTGACCGTCTTCGACCAGGGCCCCCTCTACGTCACCGGCGGTTCGTCGTCGCACGCTCCCGGCTTCGTCTTCCAGACCAACGGCGACCGCACGATGACCCAGCTCGCGCAGCGCACGCTCGACAAGCTCGACGGCGTCGCGCTGGGCGGCCAGTGGCTGCTCAAGCGGGTCGGCGGGCTCGAGATCGCCACCACACCCGAACGTCTGCACGACCTGAAGCGCCGGCGCGGGCTCGCGGCGTCCTGGGGTGTTCCCGGAGAGCTCATCGACCCCGGCGAGTGCGGGCGGCTGTGGCCGGGCCTCGACATCTCGACCGTGCTCGGCGGCTACCTCACCCCGACCGACGGCATCGTCAAGAGCGCGGTCGCCGTGCAGTGGCAGGCCGAACGCGCGCAGGACCGCGGTGCCCGCATCGTCGGCAACACCCGCGTCGTCGGCATCGAACGCTCGGGCGGGCGGGTGACGGGCGTGAAGGTCGTGCCCGTGCCCGCCGGCTCGGCCGAGCCCGACCTCGTCCCCGCCGACATCGTCATCTCGTGCGCGGGCCTGTGGGGCCCCGGCGTCTCGCGTGACCTGCTCGGCTTCGAGCTCCCCATGCAGCCCATGGAGCACGGCTTCGGCTACAGCGCGCCCGTGCCGTCGCTGAAGGGCGTGAACGCGCCCACCGACGAGGCCCGGCTCCCGATGCTGCGCCACCAGGACTTCTCGCTGTACTTGCGCGAGTACGTCGACCGCATCGGCATCGGCGCCTACAACCACCGGCCCATCCCGCTCGAGCAGTCCGAGATCGCGGATGCCGACACCTTCGCCGCCACGGGCGTGCACCCGGCCATGCATCCCCTCACGTGGGACGACTTCGCCCCGTCGTGGCAAGAGGCGCAGCGCCTGCTGCCCGAGCTCCGCGGCGTCGAGTTCGAGTCGGGCTTCAACGGGATCTTCTCGTTCACCCCCGACGGCGGGCCCATGCTCGGCCCCGTCCCGGGAACCGACGGGCTCTGGCTCGCCCAGGCCGTGTGGGTGACGCAGTCGGCCGGTGTCGCGCAGGTGGTCGCCGACTGGATCGTCTCGGGCGACCCGGGCATCGACACGCACGGCCTCGATTACAACCGCTTCGACCCCGCCGTGGTGAGCCGCCGCTTCACCCGCGAGCGCTCGTCCGAGTCGTACGACGAGGTCTACGACATCCGTCACCCGCACACTCCGACGCAGCGTCTGCGGGGGCTGCGCCGTACGCCCTTCCACCAGCGGTACGAAGAGCTCGGCGCGGTCTTCGGCGAGGGCGGCGGCTGGGAGCGCCCGCTGTGGTTCGAAGCGAACGCGGGCCTGCTCGACGGGCTCGACGCCGTCCCCGTGCGCGACGATTGGGCCGCGCAGAACTGGTCGCCCATCGCGGCCGCCGAAGCACATGCCACCCGCTCCGTGGTGGCCCTGTACGACCTCACCGCGCTGCCCCGGGTCGAGGTCTTCGGGCCCGGCACCACCGCGCTGCTGCAGCGCCTACTGACCACGAACGTCGACGTCGCCATCGGCCGGGTCGTCTACGGCATGATGCTCGACGAGCAGGGCGGCATCCTGTCGGATGTCACCGTCGCCCGCCTCGACACCGAGCGCTACATGATCGGCACCAACGGCAACCTCGACCTCGTGCACCTGACCACGCAGGCGCCCGAGGGGGTCTGGGTGCGTTCGCTCTCGTCCGGTCAGGGCGGCCTCGGGCTCTGGGGTCCGAACGCGCGCGCCGTGCTGGAGTCGCTCACCCACGACGACGTCTCGAACGAGGGCTTCGGCTTCTTCCGTGCGAAGCAGATCGACATCGCGGGCGTGAGCGTGCTGGCCCTGCGCGTCAGCTACGTCGGCGAGCTCGGCTGGGAGCTGTACGTCAGCGCCGACAACGCGGTGTTCCTGTGGGACGCCCTGTGGGAGGCGGGCCAGGCGCACGGCATCATCGCCGCCGGCCGCCGCGCCTTCAACGCCCTGCGCCTCGAGAAGGGCTACCGCGCGTTCGGCCACGACATGACGCGCGAGCACTCGCCCGCCGAGGCGGGTCTGAGCTTCGCGGTGCGCATGGCGAAGGAGGACTTCCTCGGCAAGGCCGCCCTCGCGGAGCGCCCCGTCACGACACGCCTCGTTCCGCTCACCCTCGACGACCCGACCCGCGTGGTCCTGGGCTCGGAGCCGGTGTTCGTCCCCGGACAGACGGATGCCGTGGGCTACGTCACCAGTGCCGACCAGGGCTACACGATCGGCGCGTCGATCGCGTACGTGTGGCTGCCGCCCGAGCTGGCCGAGCCCGGCACGACGCTGGAGCTCGAGTACTTCGGCGAGCGCCTCCCCGCGACCGTGCGCACCGAGCCGCTGTTCGACCCCGAGATGGCCGCGATCCGCCGCTGAGCCGGCATCCGTACGGATACGAGAAGGAAGAACCACGATGGAGCACTACGACGTCATCGTCCTCGGCCTGGGGTCGATGGGCGGCGCCGCCGCCAACACCCTCGCCGAGCGGGGCGCCAAGGTCCTGGGGCTCGAGACGTTCGCGCCGGGCCACGACCAGGGCGCCGCGCACGGCGGCACGCGCATCATCCGGCAGTCGTACTTCGAGAGCCCCGAGTACGTGCCGCTGCTGCAGCGCGCATACGAGGGCTGGCGCAAGCTCGAAGCCGAGTCGGGCCGCGACATCATGGAGCTCTGCGGCGGCATCTACATCGGCGACCCCGACGACATCACCTTCCGCGGCAGCAAAGAGGCATCCGAGCTGCACGATCTTCCGCACGAGATCCTGGATGCCGACGAGATCCGCCGACGCTTCCCCACGATGAACCCGGCCGACGACGCCGTGGCCGTCTACGAGGCGAACGCCGGGTACGTGCGCCCCGAGGAGACGACGATCGCCAACGCCGAGGTGGCGGCGAAGAAGGGCGCGACCCTCCGCTTCCACGAGCCGGTGACCCACTGGCAGGCGACCGCCAACGGTGGCGTCGAGGTCGTGACCACGCAGGGCACGTACGGCGCCGACCGACTCGTCATCGCGCCCGGCCCCTGGGCCCCGCAGGTGCTGCCCGAGCTCAACCTTCCACTGTCGATCGACCGCATGATCTTCTACTGGTTCTCCCCCGAGTACACCGACGCGGTGCCGTACGAGCGCTACAGCGACGCCCAGCATCCCGTGTACATCGAAGAGACACACGGCAACCAGCAGATCTACGGCTTCCCCATGACCGACGGCCCCGCCGGCGGCCTCAAGCTCGGCTTCTTCCGCAAGGGCTCACCCACGACCGCGAACACGATCGACCGCAACGTCTACGACCACGAGATCGCCGAGATGCGCGAGCGCGCCCTGCAGCTGTTTCCATACCTCACCGGCCCCGTCGTGCAAGCCAAGACGTGCCTGTACTCGGTGACGCCCGACGAGCACTTCGTCATCGGCGCCCACCCCCTGCACGAGCAGATCCAGATCGCGTGCGGCTTCAGCGGCCACGGGTTCAAGTTCGTGCCCGTCGTGGGCGAGATCCTCGCCGATCTGGCCCTCGACGGCTCGTCGGCCCTGCTGCCCCCTACGCTGTTCGACCCGACCCGGGCGGTGCTGCGGGGCGCCTGAGCGGCATGCCGAATCCACGCCGTGTGCACCATCAGCCGTTCTCTCCCGTGCGAGCAAGACTCTCTTGCCTCACGACGGTTGCTCGTCCTGCTCCCGTCGGTAGTTCTCGATCGACCGCTCGGCCGCATCCACCCCGGCTCCCAGGTGCTCGATGAAATCCGAGAGGAACGGCGGCCGGAAGGAGGGGCGCGTCACGACCAGGATCTCTCTGTGCCACGGCCCGGCTTCCGAAGGAGAGGGCACGATCTGCAGACGGATGCCGCGCTCGAGCGCCGCGGCGACGACGGTGGCGGGGACCAGGGTCACCGCGAGACCTTCACTCGCCAGCGTCAGGAGGCAGTTCGTGTCCGAGCTCTCGAAGGCCACGTGGAAACGGAAGCGCAGCTGGTCCGACCAGTGATGGAGCAAGCGGCGGTCCCCCAGAAGGCGATGACCCAGGGCCCAATCCCGCCCGACCACCTTCTCGAACGTCAGACCCGCCTCTGGCGCGGCCACCAGCAGCATGGGCTCCCTCCGCACCACCGTCACGGCCAGCGAATCGCTCATCAGCGGCGCGTCTCCCGGCAGGTAGCGATAGCCGACCAGCAGATCGAGCGCGCCGGACTTCACGAGGGGGACCGCATCCGGCGTCTCCATCTCCCGCACGTTCACACGCGGCCAAGAGTCGTCCGTCTGCAGGGAGGCGAACACGCGCGGCAAGAGGTACTGCATCGCCGTCGCATGCGTCCCCATCATGAGATCCGGCGTCTCGGAGCGACTGATCGATCGCAGGCTGTCGGAGAAGTCCGAGTTCGCACGCAACAGCCGATCTGCGGCCGCTAGTAAGGCGCGACCAGCGGCGGTGATCGCAATCCGGCTCCCCGGGCGACGCACGAGCAGCTCCACACCCAGGGCGCGCTCGAGTCCGGCGACATGCTGGGTGATCGCCGACGGCACGTATCCGAGTTCCGCCGCCGCGGATGCCATGGAGCCGTGTTCGACGACGGCGACGAAGGTGCGCAGCCACCGGAGGTTCACGACGTCATTCATAGGACGTGAACTCTACCTTCAGTGAAGGTCATCACATGCGAACGTCAGACGGGTCAAGATGGGCAAGAGCCGCCCCGCCGGGGCGCGGCGCCCCGCCGACACAGGAAAGAAGGCCATGAGTCTCTCCATGGTTCCGCCGCCGTTCGATGTGGACGCCATCCGCGCCCACTTCCCCGCCTTGCACAGCGGCACAGCATTCTTCGACAGCCCGGGCGGGACGCAGACTCCGCGCGAAGTGGCGGCCGCCATCAGCAACGCACTTCTCGCGCCGTTGGCGAATCGCGGTCTGATCACGCAGGCCGAACGGAACGCGACGAGCATCGTCGAACAGTGCCGGACCGCACTCGGCGACTTCCTCAACGTACACGCTCAGACGATCGTCTTCGGGCGAAGTGCGACAGCGATCACCTTCGACCTCTCCCGCACGATCTCGAGAACCTGGACCGAGGGCGATGAGATCGTGGTCACCCGGCTGGACCACAACGCGAACGTGCAGCCGTGGCTGATCGCGGCGCACCGAGCGGGAGCGGTGGTGCGCTGGGCGGACTTCGACCCTGAGACTGGGGAGCTTCCGGTGGACGCCGTCCGCGAGCACCTGACCGACCGCACCAAGCTGGTGGCTGTCACCGCGGCATCCAACGTCATCGGCACCATGCCGGACATCGCCCGCATCGCCGACGCGGCCCATGGCGTCGGAGCCTTGCTGTACGTCGACGGCGTCCATTACGCGGCGCACGCGCTCGTGGATGTCCCCGCACTCGGCGCGGACGTCTTCGTGTGCTCGCCGTACAAGTTCCTCGGCCCGCACTGCGCAGCCGCCACTCTGCGACCGGACCTCCTGGAGCAGCTCCAGCCCGACAAGCTCGAGGCCTCACCGAACACCGACCCGGAACGGTACGAGCTCGGTACTCTGCCCTACGAACTGATGGCCGGCACGACAGCCGCCATCGATTTCATCGCCGCGATCGCCGGTGCCGGAGGAACCCGTCGCGAACGCCTCGCGCGGGCCGTCGAGGCGATCGACGCGCACGAAACCGACCTGAGAGAAACGATCGAGCGGGGCCTCGCGACCTTCGAAGAGATGACCCTGCACTCACGGGCCACGCATCGTTCTCCCACCCTGTTCCTGTCGGTCGCCGGCTCCCGCGAGAAGGAACTCTCTCGCTTCTACGCGAGCCGCAACATCAACGCCCCGGCCAGCCACTTCTACGCCCTGGACGCCTCCCGCCGTCTCGGACTCGGCGACGACGGAGCCCTTCGCGTCGGACTCGCCCCCTACAACACCCGCGAAGACTCCGACCGACTCCTGAACGCGACCGCCGACTTCTTCGCATCCCGCCGCCCCTGAAGGTCCCCCGACGTCCGGGGGGCCGATGGGATGCTCTTCTCGCGACCGCGCCGCTCGCGGCAGAGCGCACGCGAGTGACGGAGCACACCGGACTCGATCACCTCGGCGCCGCCCGCGGTCAGCCGCGGTGAAGCGCGGTATATCCACCGACGGCGATGAGACATCCGCCGCCGATTCGCGCGAGAAGTCTCCTGCGCGAAGGTGCGTTGACGACTGCTCCTCGCGCCCAGCTCGCCCCGATTGCCCACATGGCATCCGCCGCCAGACCGAGGAAGACCGGGACGAGGGCGAGAGCAGCCATCTGCAGTGCCGGGGCCACAGAGGAAGAGCTGTCGACGAAGGTGGGAAGCAGCGCAGCGAAGATGATGTAGACCTTCGGATTCGTCAGACCGACGACGGTGGCACCGACCAACGATCGTATACCGGAGCTGTTCGCCGCGTCTGTGAGAGTCGCGTCGGTCGCCGGTGCCGAGATCCGACCCGCCGTCGCGATGGCTGTCACCCCCAGTGCGATGAGCACCGCGGCTCCCGCGTATCGCATGACCTCGACGACGGCGGCGGATTGGGTGATCAGCGCGCCGAGCCCGAAGCGATGAGCAGCCCGGCCATCGAAGCCCCGAGCGCATTTCCTACCGCGCTCAGCAGGGCTGCGGAACGTCCCCGCGCCAGAGCTTGACCGACGATGAACGCAACGCTCGGACCGGGTACCAGGATCAAGAGCGCTGTCGCCGCTCCGGCGCCGAGAAATTGAGCTGGTGACATAGTGGCACGTTAGTACGACGCAGGAGGCACCCAACGCGTTTCGCCGAGGGCGGTTCCCGATCGACCCGCACCTCGGCCGTCGCGCGGTCACAGCTCGGGCACCGGCTCGGGCGTGTGGTCGAAGATCACACCTAGATGTATGAGGCCAGGACGTTGTTGACGCGCGATGGCGTCGCCGAGGCGGGCGGTTGTCCGCCGTGCGCGCCGTGAGGTCGATGATAGTTGTAGTGCCGGTTCCAGACGTCGAGCGCAACGGTCCGCTCCTGTTCCGAGTGCCAAGTGCGGGCGTAGAGGAACTCTTCGGCGAGGATGCGGTTGTAGCGCTCGATCTTCCCGTTGTGCCGGGGCGTGCACGGGGTGATGCGCTGGTGCCGGCTGCCGTCCATCGCGTCGGCGAAGGCAGCCGCGCGGTAGCAGGAGCCGTTGTCGGTCACGATCCGCTCGATCTGGGTGATGCCGTGCGCTGCGAACCATGTCCTGGCGCGGTCGAGGAACGCAATCGCGGTGACGGCCTTCTCGTCCTCCAGCGCTTCCGTGTAGGCGAGCCTGGAGTATCCGTCGATGGCTGAGTGGAGGAAGACGTACCCGGTCTTCGCGCCGCGGGTCTTAGTCTTCGCGACAGCTTTCGCTTCGGGACTGTTCTTGCCGTGTACGCGCCAGCCGCCGCCGTCGGGATGCGCCCGGTCTTCTTCACGTCGATATGGACCATGTGTCCGGGGCGTTCGGCGATGATCTTCTGCGGCTCCCGGTTCTTCTCGCCGTTCGGATCGATGAACTTCCGGTGGCTCAACCCGAGTTGCGCGAGGAGACGTGTGATCGTGCGGCGGCTGACCGGGGTTCCGTCTTGATGCAGCTCGAACGCGATTCGCGAGGCGGACCACTTGTGCTCGCGGCGCATCGCCTCGATCCGCTCCACGAGTTGCCCTGGTGTAGCGGTCGGCTGCCGCGCCGGAGCGGAGGAGCGATCAGCGAGGCCGAGTTCACCGAACTGCTTGTAGCGGTTCACCCACTTCGAGGCCGTTGCCCGCGAGATGCCCATTTCGGCGGCCACATGCGCGATCGGACGGGTGCGGCAGCGCTCGATGAGCCTTATGCGCCCCTCGGGAGTGAGGGGCGCATTCCGGTGACTGTTCACCGCACGAGCGCCCCGGTCGCAGCTGCTGTCGAGTTCATGATGGCGGTCAGGGAGGCGTTAAGGACCGACCGGCCCTTGCCTGCGACCCAACCAGTGCGCGGGCCGTGGCGATATTCCACGAGGGTGATGGCTTCGCTGTCATTGCCGGCGCTGGTGCTGGCCTGGATGAGACTCAGGATCTCGACCAGGAAGCCGCGCTGCGCGAGCGCTGCAGTCAGTGCTTCGACGGGGCCAATGCCGTCGTGGGTGGTGGTGTTCTCGATGCCGCCGGCGCGGAGGGTGATGGTGGTGTTCTGGCCATTCGTGTCGTAGCCGACGAGTTCGATCGCGGCCTCGACAGGAGCAGCGAGATAGGTGGCGTGGAAGATGTTCCAGAGGTCTTCGGCTGTGACTTCGCTGCCGGTCTCGTCCGTGTGCTGCTGGACGTGTCGGGCGAAGTCGATCTGGAGCCGGCGCGGGAGCTCGATGCCGTACTCGGCCTCGAGCAGGTAGGCAATGCCGCCCTTGCCGGATTGTGAGTTCACGCGGATGACGGCGTCGTAGCTGCGTCCGATGTCGGCCGGGTCGATGGGCAGGTACGGGACCCGCCACTCGATCTCCGACTCGGGTCGGCCTTCTGCGGCGGCGCGGGCACGGTGTTCGGCGAACCCCTTCTTGATCGCATCCTGGTGGGTACCGGAGAACGCGGTGTGGACGAGGTCGCCGACATAGGGGTGTCGAGGGTGGATCTCGATGCGGTTGCAGTGCTCGACGGTGCGGCGGATCTCGTCGATGTCGGAGAAGTCGATCATCGGGTCGATGCCCTGCGCGTGCAGGTTCAGAGCGAGGGTGGCGAGGTCGACGTTCCCGGTGCGTTCGCCGTTGCCGAAGATGCACCCTTCGACCCGTTGCGCACCGGCGAGGATGGCGAGCTCGGCGCACGCGACACCGGTACCGCGGTCGTTGTGGGGGTGCACGGAGAGGATCACGGCATCGCGGCGGGCGAGGTTCTTGTGCATGTACTCGATCTGGTCGGCATACACGTTCGGTGTCGCGATTTCCACGGTCGCCGGGAGGTTCAGGGTTACCGGGCGCTCCGGCGCAGCATCCCACAGGGTGGTCATCGAGTCACAGACGTCGAGAACGTAATCGGGTTCGGTGAGGTTGAATACCTCGGGCGAGAACTCGAACCTGACGTTCGGCAGGTGTCCTGCGAACTCGATCACGTCCCGGCCGCCGGCCAGGATCAGCTCTTTCAACCCGTCGCGGTCCTGGCCGAGGACGAGGTCACGCCAGGTGGGGGCGGTGGCGGTGTACATGTGGATCACGACGGGATTCCGGATACCGCGGATGGACTCCACGGTGCGCTGGATCAGATCGCGCCGCGCCGGGGTGAAGACCACGATGGTGACGTCGTCGGGGGCGATGTCAGTTTCGGCGATGAGGCGGACAAAGTCATAGTCCGTCTGCGATGCAGACGGGTAGCCGACCTCGATCTCCTTGTAGCCCATCGCGACCATCAGCTCGAAGAAGCGCCGTTTGCGGGCCGGGTCCATCGGCTCCGCCAGGGCTTGGTTCCCGTCGCGGAGGTCCACCGGTACCCACAGTGGTGCCGTCGTCAGCCGGTTGGCAGGCCAGTCACGGGTAGTGAGCGGCACCGGGACGCGGGAGTACACGTCCTGGTAGCGGTGCGAGGGCATCTGTGAGTGCCGCTGCCGGTTCCACGCCGGCGCGTCGGATGGGATCGGGCCTGCGGGGGTGGCGAGAGTCGGGAAGGTGCTGCTGGTCATGGTGTGGTTCCTGTCCGGATCGTTCAGAAGTGGTCGACCGGCGCGCGTTACGGCTCCACGTCGGGGAGCCGGTCTGGCTAGGCCCCGCCGTGGCGGCGAAGGAGAAGGAACCAGGAGGTGGGCACGGGTCGAAGCTACCACAACTCCTCAGACAAGTAGAGAAGCGACGTTCGATGGGAGAATGGCCGCATGACGACGGTGCGCCGTGAATCCCTCGCTGAGCAGGCCGCCGAACTCCTCATCACCCGCATTCGGGATGGGGAATGGGCAATCGGCGGGAAGCTGCCCGGCGAGACGACCCTCGCGCCGCAACTCGGCGTCGGCCGGTCCACCGCCCGCGAGGCGATCCGCATCCTCGCCGGGCGCGGCATCCTCGCCACTCGCCAAGGATCCGGTGTGTTCGTCACCGCCACCGACATCCCTGAAAGCTGGGATGCAGTCCTAGAGCGTGCCGACATCGTCGCGGTCCTCGAAGCGCGCACCGCGATCGAAGTCGAAGCCTCCGCGCTTGCCGCCGAACGCCACACGCCAGCCGAGTTGAAGGCTCTACGCGCTGCGTTGGACGACCGGGAACAGCACCGCTCCGACATCGACAATCACGTGGGGGCTGACATGGCGTTCCATCGCTGCATCGTGGTCGCAGCACACAGCCCGATCCTGCTGGAACTCTTCGACGGCTTCGCGCCCCGTAGCCGTCGGGCCATGACCGACATGCTCCGCCTCCGAGGTCACCATGGAGATGGCGTCGACCAGGGCGTCCACGAACGCATATACGAGGCGATCGCCTCACGTGACGTCGAAGCCGTCGCCGGGCTGACCCGCGCCCACCTCCATGCGCTCAAAGAATTGCTCGGCTGACTTCGTCAACAACCTCCTGACCAGCAACACCTAGACGTCGACCTCCACCGGCCCCTTCGGCCGCGAGCAGCACGCGAGGATCTTGCCGGCATCGATCTCGCGCTGGCGGATGCCGCCGTTGTGCGCGATGTCGACCTCGCCCGCGATCTTCACGATCTTGCACGTGCCGCACAGGCCGTTCTGGCACGACGTCATGATCCGGATGCCGACCTGCTTGGCCGCCTGCAGCACGGTCTCGCCCTCGGCGATGACGACGCTCTTGCCGCTGCGCGCGAAGCTCACGGTGTGACCGGGCGCCCCCGCGGTGTCGTTGACCTCGGGCGGGGCGATCTCTGCCAGGACGAACGACTCGACGTGGATGCGTTCGACCGCGACGCCGAGCTCTTCCAGCAGCGCGACCGCGTGCTGCATGTACGCGTCGGGGCCGCAGACGAACACCTCACGCGTCGTGAGATCGGGCACGTGCTGCGTGAGCATGTCGGCATCCAGTCGCCCGACGGGGCCGGCCCACGTACCGGCGGGGTCGACCGAGACGGCCTGGACGACACGGATCGTGTCATTGCCCTCGGCGAGCGCGCGAAGCTCACCACCGAAGACGACCGACGCGGGGTCGTGCGAGTTGTGCAGCAGCACCGCGTCGGTGGCGTCACCGAGGTCATGCAGGGCTTCGAGCACCGCGATCATCGGCGTGATGCCCACGCCCGCGGCCAGCAGCAGCACGCGCTCCGAAGGGTGGAAGGCGGTGGAGAACTCCCCCGCCGGACCGCTCAGCTCGAGCCGGTCGCCGACGCGCAGCGTGTCGTGCAGCCAGCGCGAGAAGACCCCGTCGGCCTCACGTTTCACCGTCAGCTGCACGGAATACGGGCGGGTCGGCGGCGAGCTGACGGTGTAGCAGCGGCTCACGCGCTCACCGTCGATGTCGGCGCTCACGGTGACGTACTGGCCGGCCGCGCGGGGCAGCGCCCGCCGGTCGTCCGAGACGAACTCGAACGTCGAGACGTGCGGGCTGCGCGCGACGATGCGCGCGCAGCGCAGCATCCGGGGCGAGGGGTCGTCGTCCCACCGGTCGTGGTCGTGCAGCAGCGCGCCCGGCGCGAAGGTCGTGGTCACTCCGACCCCTCGGCATCCAGGTGCACGGTGAGCTTGTCGATGTACCAGTTGCAGAAGGCGTCGACCTGGTACTCGCTCGGCACGTACGGCCCCGGAATGTAGGCCGGGTCGGTGACGCCGCGCTGGGCGAGCTCGACGAACGCGGCATCCTGCGCGTTGGTCTCGCGCCACACGTAGGTGAGGTCGTCGACGTTGTAGTCGACCCCCTCCACGGCATCCTCGTGCACGAGCCAGGTGGTGCGCACGAGCGTGCGACCGGGCGCGATCGGCAGCACCGCGAAGGTGATCGCGTGGTCGGCCATGAAGTGGCACCAGAAGTTCGGCTGCGTGTGCATCGACAGGCGTCCGAGCTTGGCGTCGTCGAAGTCGCCGAGCAGCTTGTTCACGAGCTTCGCGCCGGTCATGCTGTACGACTCGCCCTCACCGTCGAGCGCTTCGCGCTGCACGCGGAAGCCCATCGTGCGGGTGTCGAGCTCTTCGATGCCCTTGAAGGGGAGCCCGCGCTCGACGCACTTGTGCTCGAGCTCGGCCTCGGCCGAAAGGTAGCGCTCGTGCGTCTCTTGCAGGTGCGGCGGAATGGCGTCTTCGGGGTAGCCCCACGTGATGAAGTACGTGCAGCCGAGTTCGGGGTGCATGTCGCAGTGGTAGCACTCCCGGTTGTTCTCCATCGTGAGCTTCCAGTTGCCGAGCTCGATCAGGTCGATCTGCTTCGCCACCTTGGCGCGGCGCAGCCCGTGCTGCTCGAAGTACGGCTCGACGATGGATGCCACCTCGTCGATGTCGTCGTTCGGCTCGTCCGAGAGGTTGACGTAGATGAGGCCCGCGATCGAGCGGAACGTCACCTTGCGCAGGTTGTGGCAGCTGGTGTCGAAGTCGTCGGCCGCGGATGCCGCCCAGATGAGCGTGCCGTCGGGCTTGTAGGTCCACTGGTGGTAGCCGCAGACGAGATTGCCGACCGAGCCGGACCCCGGGGTGAGGATGCGCGCGCCGCGGTGGCGGCACACGTTGTGCAGCACCTGGACGTTCTCGTCGTCGTCGCGGATGACGAGCAGCGAGGTCTTGCCGAACTCGACGGTGACGTAGTCGCCGGGCTCGCGGATCTCGGCCTCGGAGGCGACGAAGATCCAGTGCTGCCCGAAGATCGCGTCGAGGTCGAGGTCGAAGATCTCATCGCTCGTATAGAACGCCGCGGGCAGGCTGTGGCCGGGCTTGCGCTCGGCGATCAGGCGACGAGTGGTCACATTGTCCTGGGCGCGGACGATGGTTGCGGGCATCTCGTGATCCTTCGACGGAGTGCGCCGGCTCCGAAAAGGAACGCAACGCATCGGGACAAGGATTGTCGCGCGTATCATGCGACATGTTGCGCATTACGCGCAGCACGATGATCATCGCGGCGGCCCCGGCGCAGTGTCAACGCCGCACACGCCTCGGCCGCGATTCTTCTCTGGACGGAAACATCCGCGACATATCGCGGCCGATCCGGGGCCGCACGACCGCGCCCCCGCACCACCGCACGCTCGACGTCCGCGTCACCGATGACGGCGCACGGGAGCCCTCGAGTCTCGCCCGACGGGAACGCCGACGAGGGTCACCCGTCGGCGGTCGTCACACCCCGTGCGGGTTCGACCGGCGCCCACCCGCCGCGCTCCGAGCTCGTCTCGGCGGCGTCGATGATCGCCGCCGCCGACCAGGCATCGGCCGCCGAGGGCGCGATCTGATGCCCGGTCATGACCGATCTGAGGAAGAGCGCGGCCTCGATGGTCTTGAGGTCGTCGAAGCCCATCGAGGTGCCCGCACCCGGCTGGAATCGGCTGAACTCGCCGAACGTCGGGTCGGCCATGATGCGGCGATAGCCGTGCACCGTGTCGGCGTGCTCGAGCTCGTTGAGCCTCTCGAAGTTCCAGCGGATCGATCCCTCGCTGCCATAGACCTCGAGCCGGTACTCGGCACGGGCCCCCACGGCGACCCGGCTCGCGTCGAGCACACCGACGGCACCGGAGTCGAACCGCGCGAGGATGGCCGCGTAATCCTCGTTCTCGACCTCGCCCGTCTCGGCGGTCGCGCTGCCGGACGCGAAGTGGCTCACCGCACCAGCGGCCGGGAGCGGCCGACGACGGATGAAGGTCTCTTTCATGGCAGAGACGGATGCGATCCGCCCCACCACGAACTGGGCGAGATCCGCACCGTGCGAGAGCAGGTCGCCCATGACCCCCGACCCCGCCTCTTTTCGCACGAACCGCCAGGTGAGAACGCCGAGCGGGTCGGCGGAGTAGTCGGCCAGGAAAGACACGCGGACGTTCATGATCGTGCCGAGCGCGCCCGAGCGGACGAGCTCTCGTGCGCGCACGATCGCCGGAGCGTGCCGGTAGTTGAACCCGACCGAGGTCACGAGACCCGCCGCTTCGGCCGCGTGGGCGATGTCGCGCGCCTCCGCCAGGCTGCGACCCATGGGCTTCTCGATCCAGAAGGGCTTGCCGGCCTCGACCGCAGCCAGGGCCACCTCGCGGTGCAAGAAGTTCGGAGAGCAGATCGACACCACGTCGACCGCCGGGTCGGCCACGACCTCGCGGTAGTCCGTGACGGTCGTGCGGTAGCCGAGCACCTCTTCCGCACGCCGGCGACCCCGTTCATCCGGATCGGCCGCCACGACCAGATCAGGACGCGCACCGATCTCGGGATAGTGCGCGGCCACGGCTCGATATGCGCGCGAGTGAAGGCTTCCCATCCATCCCGCCGAGACCAATCCCACTCCGATGCGCGTGCGCTCCTGCATCGCGGTCCTTTCTGTCAGCAACGTCGCTGACCCCCACCCTGCCAGAATGTAAAGACAAATACAGGATGCCAGGGAGATCGGGACCGCAAGAGGCGCCGTCGCGATCCATGGACCGCAGGCGCGCCGCATCCGCCGATGCGCAGCCGACGATGCGCAGCCGACGGCGCGTCCGCTCTCGACACGGAGACGCCCGTGAAGGGGCTCTCCCGCGCCAGGGATCGCGGGCTAGACCGCCGCGCCCAGGCGAGCGCTCAACTGGCGCGCATACCGCAGCAGCACGTCGGCGAGCTCGGGGAACGACGACTCCGGCATCCGAAAGCTGGGGGCGGTGATGCTCAGCGCCGCCACGACCGATCCGTCGAGGCCGAGCACCGGCACCGCCAACGCGTTGGTGTCGTACTCCCACTCCTCGGTAGCGGCCGCCCAGCCGCGCCGCCGCACCAGCTCGAGATGCTCCTCGAGCAGGGCGGGAGAGGTGATCGTGTTCTCGGTGCACTGCTCCAGCGGCTGCGTCAGCACCTGTCGCACGACCTCGGGAGCCGCATGCGACAGCAGCACCTTGCCCGTGGAGGTCGCGTGCAGGGGCGTGCGCTGCCCCACGTACTGGCGCGTGACCGAGACGAGTCGGGTTCCCGTCGCCTGCGTGACGTTCACCGCGGCACCGCTGTCGAGGATCGCGACGTTGCTGGTCTCGTTGAGCTCGGCGGTGAGCTCGTCGCAGACCTGCTGCGCGTCTTTCACGATGTCCATGCGGGCGGTGATGCGACCGGCCAAGCGCAGCACGCCGAACCCGAGCTGGTAGGTGCCGCGCCGCTCCTCCTGCTCCACCAGGTTGCGGGCCTCCAAGGTCGCGAGCAGCCGGAACGCCGTCGAACGGTGCACACCGAGGCGGCGCGAGATCTCGCTCACCCCGAGCGACGACGAGTCCGAGAGCATCTCGAGGATCTGGATGGCGCGGTCCACCGACTGCACCGCTCCCCCGGCCGAACCGGCGAGGTCGTCGACGACATCAGGGGTGCTCATGGGTGCTCCTCGGGATCACGAATCACCCCACCCTACGGGACTGTTGCGCAAGACGCACCGGCGTGCGTTCGCCGACGCGAACCGGGAACGCGACCGCACGCACACGCGAAAGCCTTCTGGGCCGCCCGTCGGCGACCCAGAAGGCTTCTCGTGCGCGATGCGCGATCAGTCGGCGCTGCAGGCGGGGAGCCCGAGCACCACGAGGGCGCAGCGGATGCCGGCCTCGTTGTTGGCGTAGTTGGTGTCGATCGCGGCCGTGTTCGGGTCGGTCAGCTTGAAGCTGTACTGGCTGAACGCCGAGATCTCGACCGTCGACAGCAGGAACGTCTTGGACTGGCCCGGGAGCAGCGGCTCCTTCAGGTACACGTTGGCGTCGTAGCCCGAACCGAGAACACCGATGTTCCAGTCCTGCTGGATCTGCGGGTCGCCGAACAGACCCACGTTGATGAAGTAGTTCGAGTGGAACGTGAACTGCGTGTTGGCAGGAATGGTCGTGTTGCCCTCGTTACGCACCACGAAACCACGCTGCAGAACGCCGGTCTGCGCGTCGACGGCGATCTCCGGGTACGGGACGGCCGCATTGGCGGCCGGGGCGATTCCGATGAACGTCGACAGTGCCACGGCGGCGACGGCGAAACCGGCCGTGAGCTTGCGGGAGATAGGCATGAGAACTCCTAAACGATCGGTGCAATATGTGGCGTCGCTCGGAACGAGACGACTTTCTGTAGACAAACACCGCGCCCGCGTGACGGCCAGCCCTCGAAACCAAATGGAGTAGCCGACACGGAAGATCGAAAGAATCGGAGTAGTCGTCACCGGAGATCGAGGAAGACGCTCCTCACGATGAGTAGCCGTCGGCCCTTCCACGGACGCCCCGGCGGGACTCGCGACTCCCATCAGCGCACGCGCGCGAACCCGCCGATCGCCTCGGTGGTCAGTGCCATCTCGAGTTCGCCGCCATGCCCCTCGGTCTCGACGATCTCGAGTCGGGTCCCCGGCCAGGCGCGGTGCAGGCGCCAGGGGATCACCGCGGGCCCGCTGACGTCGTATCGACCATGGATGAGGACGCCGGGGATCCCGGCGAGCTCCCCCGCTCGGGCGAGAACCGCCTGCTGGCCGGGAAGGAAGCAGTCGTTCGCCCAGTAGTGGGTGACGAGAGTCGCGAAGTTCCGCCGGGCTCGGGGGTCCCGCCGCGACGGTCCCGGCCGCCACGCCGGATCGAGCGAGACGTGCGTCGCCTCCCACGCGTCCCAGCGATCGGCGGCTGCGGCGCGCACGGCGGCATCCGTGTTCCGCATCAACGCGGCGTAGTGCTCGACGACGCGGGTGCTCGGGGCACGTCGGCGGCCAGCGTCGCCCACGCCTCGGGGAAGATCGCCCCCACGCCCTCGGTGATCCAGTCGATCTCGGACCGCGCTCCGGTGGTCACCGCGGTGAGGACGATCTCGGTCACTCGATTGCGATGCGCGAGCGCATAGGCCAGCGCCAGGGTCGATCCCCACGACACACCGTGCACCAGCCACTCCTCGACGCCGAGGTGGGTGCGCAACGCCTCGATGTCGTCGATGAGGCTCTGGGTGTCGTTCTGATCGAGGTGCTCCAGGTCGTCGATCGCCCAGGGCGTGCTCTTGCCGCACCCGCGCTGGTCGAAGCCGACGATCAAGTACTCCGCCGGATCGAATCGGCGGCGGTATCCCCCGCGCCCCAGTCCTCCGCCGGCGCCGCCGTGAAGATACAGCGCGGGTCGCCCGCGGGGGTTGCCGGATGCCTCCCAGTACACCTCGACGCCGCCCGGGCGGTTCAGTGTTCCCGACATGAACGGCTCGAGCGCGGGATGCATCGTCGAAGACTACGCGCACGCAGAGAACGGAGTGAGGGCCGTCACCGATGCGGCTGAGCGGACAGGTCGATCGAGACGGGTGCCGACGAGGCCGAGCCGAGAACGATCAGGCGCGGGCGAGGAACGCGTCGATGACGGCCCAGGTCGCCTGGGGAGCCTCGAGATGGGGCAGATGACCGGCTGCGGCGACCTCGGCGAACGAGGCGCCCGGGATCGCCGCGGCGACCGCGCGACCGTACGCCGGCGTGACGATCCGGTCGCTGGCTCCGTACACGACGAGGGTCGGCACCCCGATCGCGCCCAACCGTTCGAGGAGCGTCACGTCGCTCATCGCGGCGCCGGCCACGACGGCCATGGTCCGCCCGTTCGCCTGTTGCATCGCGCGTTGCTCATCGGTGAGGGTCGCCGGGTCGGTATAGCCGCGCTCGGGGTCGTGCCAGGCCGCCTGGGCCAGACCCCGGGCATCGAATGCGAAGAAGTCCGCGATCGGCTCACCCTCGACGACCACTCCGACGCCGTCGATGTCGATGACGGCGCCCACGGCACTCGCGTACCGCTCATCGTCGGCGGCCTGCACCGCCATCTCGAGCGCGATCCACCCGCCGATCGAGGATCCCACGAGGACGACATCGTTCTCGCCCCGCTCGCGCAGCTGCTCCAGGTAGAACGTGGCGAGGTCGGGGACGCTGGCGATACCGTCCGGACGAGGCGTTCCATTCCAGCCCGGGTGGGTCGGAGCGACGACCTGCATGGTCGCGGCCAGGTGGTCGACGAGAGGCGCGACCGTCTGCGGGCCGCCGCCGCCGTGGAGGACGAGAGCCGTTCGCATGGGGGGCTGGGCGGTGATCATTGGCATCCTCCAAATCAACATGTTTATATAAATATGCTGATACGATAGCACCGTGACGATGGACCTCGAACTGCTCGGCCGCACGATCAAGCAGGCGCAGTACCGCAACCATCGAGCGATGGACGCCGCCCTTCGCGATGCCGGAGTGACGCTCGTTCAGTGGGATGCGCTCCGCGCGATCGAACGGATGCCAGGAGCGTCCGGGCACGAACTGGCTGCGGCGACCTTCCAGAGCGACCAGGCCTTCGGCACACTCGCGCAGAGGATGCACGCCCGCGGACTGATCGTGCGCTCCGCGGGACACGGGCGCCGCCTCGACCACACGCTCACGGACGCCGGGCGCGATGCCCTCACGGCGGGCCGCCAGATCGTCGCCACGGTGCTCGACACGCTCTTCGCCCCACTCGGCGAACCGGAACGCGCCGTCCTCGCCAGGATCCTCACCACCTTGGTCGATGACGAGACCGCGATGTGATCCGGCTCAGGTGCAGCAACCGCTGAGAGATGGGCAACTTCAAAAAACGTACAACTCGGCTGTAAGTTCCGCGGGGAGATGTCCCAGATGCGGCCGTTCTTGGAGGCAGTTGTCCCTCGATGGCCGTCCGAATTCCGGTGACAAATGTCCAAAATGGAACTCATCGTCCTCGGATCATGCCGGGGGTTGCGCGAGGTCGTGCAGCTAGGGTGTGCCTGACAAAGCCCGAGCCTTGTATCCCAGAGCGCACGGTCAAGAGGTTGCGCTCTGCTGACGCACTGCCGATTCCCTAGGGCCGGAGGATGATGGCGGTATAGCGCGGTCGTTCGGACGCATCGAGCCCGGAGATCAGCGTGAGGAGCCATCGCGTGGCGAGCATGCGGTCTTCTCTGGCCACGAATCGGAAGCGGCGTTCGATCTCGCGCACAAGCGGGTCGTTGCCGCAATCGATGTCGGTGGAGAGAGTCAAGGAATGACCTGTACTGCACGGGAGCCCAGAACCGCCTGCGCTACCTGGGATATCGGGCCGCTGCCGAGCGTCGCTGAAGCCTGCGTCCACGTATGCGAAGGTCTGCGGGACGACCCACGGGGCTCTCATGACTCTGCCGGCGAGCAACGCGAGGTTGGACGCCATCGCGTCATGGTCGGGCGATATACGGATCATCCAGCGCACTATTGCCGAGACCCACCGCTCCAGCCGTACTCCGTCCGGCGCGTGCTGCGCGGCGTGCGAGAGCATGAACTCGCACTTCGCGTCGGCGCGGGCACCGTTCAGGTACTCGAACACGCTCGCGACGTTCATCGCGGCGCCGGGCTGAAGTGTCATTGCCCTGGCGAAGACGTTCTCATCGAACTCGACCTGCACGTACCTCTGGGCGACGAGGTGCGCTCGCACTTCCTGAACGACTTCTGACGGGAGCCGACCCTCCTCCTCGAGGACGTCCAGCAGCACCGGGGTCGAGAACGACCGCACGCCGAACTCGGTGGCCAGGATGTTGAGCGTCCGATCATCGGACCACAGTGCGCGGGTATCGCTCGCGACAGCTGCTGCCGCGTACCACGTGTCTTCTCTGATCTCCGCCGCGCGATCTCGGGCGGTCGTCCGTGGCCGCTCGTGCCGGGCCAAGGGGCGCATCAGCTTTACGAGCCCGGACAGGCGGCTAACGTCGAGACCCGCTTCGTCCGAGAGTCGGGCCCGCAGCGCGACCGGGCCGTGCAGCTGGCCGGCGATTGACGTGGCGTAGCCGAACCGTTCAGCCTGCGAGAGCCCCGTCACTGCGTCGCGAAACTGGTCCGCCGAGACCCCCAGGCCGGCGAACACCCCGGCGAGAGCTGACCGCAGCTTTTCGGGCAGTGTGGCCAGGAAAAACAACGCCGTCGTGTCTGCCACGACCGAGTCGGCGAGGGCTCGACGAGCGATGTCTCGCTCGGCTTCGTCGCCTCGGGAGCTGAACCTCACCCCCGAGGCATGAGTCGCGACAGCCTCGGCCAGGGTTCCTCCGTGGGCGTAGCTGGCTGTGCCCACGGGCAGGGCGCCGGTGAAGATCTGCGCGTCGAACTGGGAGGTGTCTGGTCGCTCTCCCACCGCCTCGGCGATTTGTGCCAGCAACTTCTCCCCGACGGAGGCGTCATCGTCTTCGTCGTCTTCATCGACCCCGATGCGTTTGATCCCTCCGTCCGGGAAGTCGCGGAAGTAGTCACCGAAAAGCGCAGCGCGCGCGGCCTGTTCGGGGTCAGGTTCTTCTGTGCCATCGGCTCCGTCGGCATGCTGATGTTCCTGCTGGTCGGCATCTTGCTGGTCGTGCTCGGACTCATCTGTCAGTTCTGCCCCCGTGAATCTGCGCGGCGCAATCAGCAATCCGATGATGCTGCGTCTGATGTCTTCGTCGTCGGCCCAGTCGTTGGCGATGGTGACGAGGTCCTCGGTGCCACCGACGAGCTCGCCGTACTGCTCGTAGAGACCCAGCCACACACGAATGAGCTGACGGCGCACCGGCCGCTGTCGATCTGTCTGGGTGTCCCACGTTCGCAGAGCCTTTTCGTACTCGCCGGCGTAAAACTGGCAGGAGATGAGCGTCCAGATCGCGAGAGGGTCGTTGCTGCTCGCGCTGACGAGGTTTTCTGCCGCGTCCAGCGCTTTGCCCCAGATGCCGCTCGTCGAGTACAGCTCCACGAGCAGCGCATACATTCGCGGATACGCACCCCACTGGCGCGGGGCATTGGCACGAGCTTCCTCGGCGGCACGGAGGGCCTTGTCGAGCTCTTCTCGTTCGCGCCGGACACGAGCTGCGGCGAGCCAGATGTCGGCGTCGTTCATCCGAGCGGCGGCTGCCTCCAGCGTGAGAGCTTGTTTATCGGTCTCTCCCTGCGTTTCGTAGATCTCGCTCAGGAGGAGGCTCAGATTGGCAGACGTATGCGCCGCGGCCTGCAGCCGGTCCATACCGCCTGGGACTCCGCTCACGGCGTCCGCGATCAGGTGCAGATGCTCGGCGAACTCCGCGTTGCCCGCAGCGCGCTGCTCCTCGGCGAAGGGGTGGACCGTCCCCAGCCGGGCGAGCGCAAGCGCGAACGTTCCTTTTTCCTGGTACTCCTCAGTGAGGTCGAGTGCACTTGCGTAGTACCGGGCTGCTGCTTCGTCATCCCCGTCGGCCGTCGCGATCAGTGCTCGAAGGTGGCTTGCCGTCGCCGGTGCGAGGTCGGGCTCGTCGACGAGTGCTCGCCCCTGCTCGAGATCGCCGTTGTCGGCACGCAGCAGCGCCGCCGAGGCGCGGACCTTCAGGCTCGCCGCCTCCGTCGGGCTCGCTTCGCCGTCTGGTTCGGCAGCGGTCAGACTCAACGCACGCAGCGGGTCGTTCAGCTCCCGTGCGACGGTGGCTGCCATCACGATCACGTCTACCGAATTGACTTGCCACCGCCGAAAAAGATCCCGTGCCCGGATGAGTAGTGCGAACGCGTCGGCTGTATTACTCGCATGCAGCGCCGGGGACTCGAACAGCTGCTGTGCGACAAGGGACCGCGCAGCGATGATGACTGCGGCGGGGCTCCCAGTCTCGTCGAACAGCGCCCGAGCAAGTCGGACCGCTTCGGCGTGGTCGTTCTGGTGCGCGGCGATTCGAGCCATCAGCAGAGACCGCGTGGCGGTCTCGGCTGGGGTCTTCGGGTCCCATCGCTCGATGACCTCTCGTGCCTGATCGATGTCGCCGGTAAGTTCCAGCTGCCGTGCCTGCACCAGAGCGTGTCCGATGTCCTTCGGAGGCTTCGGTGCTGTCGGCGCTGTGGGCGAACTCTGTCCGCCGGCTCTGAGCCATTCGCGCCGTATTTCCCAGTAACCGAGCGGGTGGGCGCCGAGTGTGAGCGCTTTGTCGATGAACACTGCAGCCGCGGACGGGGTGCCGGCGTCGTCGGCCAAATCCGCCAGCCAGCACCAGACCTGCGCCGGGGCATCGCTGAGGAACTGCGGCTCGTTGATCGCCCACCCGTCGAGCCGAGCTCCTCTGTCTGGTTCATCGAGAAGTCCGAGCACCGAATCCAGGCGTGGCCACACCTGCTGCGCCTCGCGCGCGGCCTGCGCTCGCGACGGTCGCATTCCGGTCAGACGCGTCTCTCGGAGCGCCCTGTCGTGGTCGCTTGTGACAACGGCTTCTTCAACGGAATTGATGCGCTCTCGAAGAGAGGCGGCGTTGGTATTTGTGGCGACGACTGCATCGGCGCGATCGTTAGCCGCCTGCTCGATCCAGCTGAAAAGCTGGTCGCTGGTGACGGAGCTGTCTACCGTGAACGTGTCCAGTGAGTCGCGGAGCGCGGGACGCGCGGTGTCGTCTCGCATCTTCTCGAGGAACTGCATCGCATACAGGTGCATGCGGAGATCTCGACGGTTCAGTTCGAGGCCATGCTTCCGTGCGCGCTTGCGAACGATGCGGACGACACGCATCTCGTACGTGGCCCATTTACCGAGTCTCAGCCCGGGCCCCAGTAGTACCGATAGCCATTCAGGCAAGGACCCCCCCCTCACTCGCCTGCACTGATCATGGCACTACGTTGCCCATGAGGGGGCCGAGACGGGACCGCATCCGCCGCGCGTTGGTGGAAGAGTCGGTCTGCTCAACACTGAGCTCCGCGGTCGCTGCAATCCCCGTTGTTGGTGTCATGATCTACAGCCTGAAACGAGACCGCGTGTCTAGACCCGTCGACCGGGCCGAGCGCCGTCGAGCTCCCCTGCACAATCGACGCGGCCAGCGTTCCCTCACGACTCCCCGACGTCGCATGGCGCGCGGGTGTTGACCTGAACCCCCTCGACGTCTCGGACCCTGACCAACTTGCGTGGCTTGAAACGCTCGTGTGGCCGGAACATGCGGAGCGACGCGATCGCCTCGATCGTGCGGCGGCACTGGTAGCGGCCGACCCGCCTCATCTGGTCGCCGGCGACATCGTCGACGAGATCCCCGCCCTCATCGAGCAGGCACCAGCCGGCTCCCATGTCGTCGTCTTCCACAGCGCCATGCTCGTCTACCTGGCCGAAGAGCGCCGTGCAGAGTTCGCCCGCTTGATGCAGTCGATGGACGGGGTCACCTGGATCAGCAATGAGGGTGCCGGCGTTCTCCCGTTCATCACGGAGCAGGTGGCCGGCGATATCCGCGGTCGAACAATCCTCGCTCGCGATGGCAAGCCAATCGCACTCGTCGGCCCTCACGGGCAGAGTTTCGAGCGAGTGCGCTAGCCCGATCTAGCGGCTAGACCTAACCATCCGGACGACGGGGATCATGGTTCCCGCCATGCGTTGCTCGCGCGCGACACCATCCCTCTCAAAGCCGTTGCGGCGGTAGAACGCCTCTGCCCGAGGGTTGCTGTCGAGCATCCAGAGATAGGCCGGTTGGTCACCGATTGCAGCGGCCAGGAGATCCTGGCCCGCTCCCGATCCGTAAACGGCCTCCAGGAGGTAGATGCCCTCGAGCTCGCGCGTCACAGGCCGGTCGTCGTCTCGACCATCGCTCGACGTCGCCCAGCCGACGATCCCTTTCGCGGACTCAGCAACGTAGACGTCTGTGATGGCGTCCTCGATGATCGCCGCCCAGCGAGAGACGCGCGGCTCCACGTCCAGACCAGCGAGAACGTCCGCCGGCAGCGTTCCGGAGTAGGCCTCACGCCAGGCTTCAACGTGCACCACCGCTATGCCGCGAGCATCGCTCACGGTGGCAGCGCGCACACGGACCTCGGACGCCGCATCGTCGCTCATCTGGGTCATCAGCCCATCGTGCCAGCGAGTATCGCGCTCGCCGAAATGTCCAGATGGACACACCGTGGACATTTCATCCGCGAAACGGACAACTCCAACCGGAACCTACAGCGACCTACATCCCCGGCGCCATATCCGCGAACCGCGAGTAGTGCCCCTGGAACGCCACCGTGATCGTGTCGGTCGGACCGTTGCGGTGCTTCGCCACGATCAGGTCGGCCTCACCCGCACGCGGGGAGTCCTTCTCGTAGGCGGCCTCGCGGTGCAGCAGCACCACCATGTCGGCATCCTGCTCGATCGAGCCCGACTCACGCAGGTCAGAGAGGGCGGGCTTCTTGTCGGCGCGCTGCTCGGCGCCACGGTTCAGCTGCGACAGGGCGATCACGGGGACCTGCAGCTCTTTCGCCATGAGCTTCAGCGCACGCGAGAACTCGCTGACCTCTTGCTGACGCGACTCGACGCGCTTGCCGCTCGTGAGCAGCTGCAGGTAGTCGATCACGACCATCTTGAGGCCCTCGCGCTGCTTGAGGCGACGGCACTTCGCCCGGATCTCGACGAGCGTCATGTTGGGACTGTCGTCGATGAAGAGGGGCGCGTCATTGATGCGACCGCGGGTCGCGGCGACCGTCGTCCAGTCCCGCGAGTCGAGCGTGCCCTTGCGCATGCTCTGCAGCGGGATCGCGCCCTCGGCGCTGAGCAGACGCATCGCGATCTCGCTGCGCCCCATCTCGAGCGAGAAGAAGATGGTAGGCATGTTCGCCTTCACGGCGGCGGCGCGGGCGAAGTCGAGAGCGAGCGTCGACTTACCCATGGCGGGGCGCGCGGCGATGACGATCATCTGGCCGGGGTGCAGGCCGTTCGTGAGCTGATCGAGCCCGGCGAAGCCGGTGGGGATGCCCGTCATCGAGCCGTCACGGCCGCGGGCGGCCTCGATCTCGTCGACTGCGGCATCCACCGCCACCGTCAGCGGCACGTAGTCTTCGGCACTGTCGTCGCCCGAGACGTTGTAGATCTCGGCCTGGGCGCTGTTGACGAGCTCGAGCGGGTCGCCCTGACCCGAGTAGCCCATCTGCACGATGCGCGTGCCGGCCTCGACCAGGCGGCGCAGCAGCGCGCGCTCGGACACGATCGAGGCGTAGTAGCCGGCGTTGGCCGCCGTCGGCACGATCGACGTGAGGGTGTGCAGGTAGTCGGCTCCACCGGCCCTCTGCAGCTCGCCCGTCTTGATCAGCTCGTCGGTGACGGCGACGACGTCGGTGGGCTCGCCGTGCGAGTAGAGCGTGAGGATCGCCTCGAAGATCAGCTCATGCTTGGGCACATAGAAGTCGGGACCGCGCAGCGTCTCGATCACATCGGCCACCGCGTCTTTCGACAGCAGCATGCCGCCCAGGGCGCTCTGCTCCGCCAGCAGGTCGTGCGGCGGCGTGCGCTCCTGCCGCTGGCCTCCGAGACGTTCCTCTGCGATGTCTGCGATCGACACAGGCTCTCCTTCTCATCTCGGTTCCACGGAACGCACGGCGGCGTCGGCTCGGCCACTTCACGCCGTCCGGGACGCCGAACGAACCGGAGGAAGAGCGTGACAGCACCATCGACGCGATGGAATCACGGACGTCCGACATCAACGTCGCGTAGGTGGTACAGGTGTGCCCAGGGGGCTGCACCCACGCTATGGACGAGGTTCGGGGCACGCAAACGACCCTGTGGATAACTTTGTGGACAGCCTGCGTGAAACGCCGACGAGCCTGTGAGCAACCTCTGTGGAGAACTCGGTGGATGAGATGAATGTCACGCAGGTTTTTCACCTTTTACCAGGAGTTCTTCTCTCCACAGCCTTGCGGATAAATCGCGATTCAATCCCACGTTGAAGGTTGGACGCGTTTGAGACGAGACTGTGGATGACTCGGGGGATAACCCACCGCGGGCGCTATCGCTCCCGGGCGCCTCCTGTCAAGTCGTGTCTCGCTTCGGCGTGTCAGAGATCCGGGCTCGGCGCGTCCGGCCCGGTCGCGATCGGCCGTCGGCCGCTTTGCGCAAGCCGTCCGCCGACCTCTTTCCGCCGGGGAGGGCCCGGCGTATAGTCGCTGCCACTTGGAGGGGCCATCGCCATTTCACCTGGGGGGTGAGAGATGGATGCCATCGCACCGGGAGTCGTGCGAGTGCTGCGGGTCGTCGGCATCGCTCTCTTCTCCGTGCTCGCGTGGATCGCGCTGTCACTCGCCTTGTCGAGCTCGACCGCGTCGGCCACCGACGGGTCGACGGCGCCGTCGTCGATCTCTCAGCCGGACGGCTCGGGCCAGCCCGGCGGCTCGGGCCTCCTGGGTCTGGTCGGAGGCGCCACGGGAGCCGTGACCGACACGGTCGGTCAGACGGTCCAGGCCGTCGCCCCGGTCGTCGCCCCGGTGACGCAGTCGGCCCCCGAGCCCGTGGGCTCGACCGTCGACACCGTCGTCGACACCGTCGGCCGTGCCGCGCAGTCCCTCGGCACCACGGCCGGGAACACCGTCGACGCCGTGGGCGACGTGGCATCCGGTGTTGCCTCTTCCGACCTGGTGAGCGCCGTCACGGCGCCCGTGGTGAGCATCGTCGACACGGTGCCGGTGGTGGGCGACGTCGTTCAGGGCACCGGCCTCGACGACGTCGTGACCGGTGTCGCCGGAACCGTCGACGACACGGTGTCGAACGTCGTGGGCACACCGCCTGCCGTCGACCCGGTCGTTCCCCGCCCGCCGATCGGCACGATCGGCGACGCATCGGGCAGCACAGACGACGCGGCATGGTCCGCCGATCCCACGCCGACCCCGCTCGCGGCGGCGGCGTCCACCGAGGCAGTGGCCTCGCCGCCCGCGCTCTCCGACCCCACGCTCTCTTCGTCGACGTGGTCGCAGCTCGCCGTTCGGATGAGCGCAGCCGCGACCCCCGTCGGCGAGCGCTCGACGACCACCTCTCCCCCGTCGCCGAGCCCTGGCGCGCTCGGGGCCGACGGCATCCCCGCGACGACGTCCGCGTCCGGGTCGGGTGGCGCCTCGGGCCCGTCTCCCGCCGGCGCGTCCGGCTCGCACGGTCTGCACATCGCCCTCGTGTCGTCGCTGCGTGCGCAGGTCGACGACGCGCTCCCGGGCGCTCCGGTCTTCGCCACCGACGTCTCTCCCGACTGAGGCGGATCGCGTCGTGCCCTCCCGGCACGGCAGACGATCCCGCGCGCTCGCGCGCCCTCAACCATCAGTCGAATCAGGAGAGAACTCTCATGCGCAAGATCTACTCGCGCGCCCTGCTGGGCGTGCTCGTCGGGGGCGGCCTGGCCGTCCTCGGAGCCGGCGTCGCCAACGCCGCAGAGACGTCGGGGGCCGACGGGCTGCTCTCGGGCGACCAGGCCGCCGTTGCGGTCACCGTGCCCGTCACCATCGGCGGCAACGCGGTGTCGGTGCTCGGCGACAGCCACAGCGCGGATGCCACCACCTCGGCGCCCGCGCCACGACCGGTGTCGACGAACGTCACGAGCGGCTCCGACGGAGCCGGTTCGGGCAACCAGGCGCTTGTCTCGGTCTCGGTGCCCGTCACGGTCGGCGGCAACGCCGTGTCGGTGCTCGGCGACAGCACGTCGTCGGACTCGCACAGCACCGCGCCCGCGTCGACGGCCGCCCCGAGCGGGTCGAGCCAGACGTCGGGAGACGACAGCGTCGGCGGCGGCAACCAGGTGACGGCCCCCGTGTCGGCACCGGCCACGGTCGGCGGCAACGCCGTCTCGATCGCCGGTGACAGCACGACCGGCACGGCGACCACCGGCTCGTCGACCGGCACCGCGACGGGCGCCGGCAACGGCACCACCACCGCGGGTCACGGCAGCCTGCTCGGCGGCAACCAGGTCGGACTGCCCGTGTCGGCGCCGATCGTCGTCGGCGGCAACGCCGTCTCGGGTCTCGGCGACAGCACGACGGCGAGCTCGACGACCGTCAGCGGCTCGTCGACACCTCCCGAAGGCGCCTCGGCCACGACCGACGGGGCCGACAGCGTCGGCGGCGGCAATCAGGTGATCGCACCGATCTCGCTGCCCGTCACGGTCGGCGGCAACGCTGTCTCGCTCGTCGGCGACAGCACGACCGACGGCGCCACCACGGCACCGGCGAGCGGCTCTTCCGCCGGCGGCACCGGCGGTGCCACCACGACCGGTGACGACAGCCTGCTCGGCGGCAACCAGATCGGGCTGCCCGTCGCCCTCCCCGTCACGGTCGGCGGCAACGCCGTCTCGGGCGTCGGCGACAGCACGAGCACGGATGCCACCACCGACAGCGCCGGTGTCGGCACCGGGTCCGGGTCCGGGGGCGATGTCACCGACGGGCTCGGCAGCCTGCTCGGCGGCAACCAGGTGATCGCGCCGATCTCGCTGCCCGTCACGGTGGGCGGCAACGCGGTGTCGGTCATCGGCGACAGCACCACGACCGACTCGACCACGGGCGGCGACCCGGGCACCCCGGGAACGCCCGGTACCCCGGGAACGCCCGGTACCCCGGGCACCCCCGGCACCCCGGGCACCCCCGGCACGCCCGGTACGCCCGGCACGCCGGGCGCGAACGGCACCAACGGCGCGAGCGGCACTGACGCCGCGTTCGCGTCGACCGGCACCGCCGTCGCGTTCGCCGGCACCGCGCGCTCGCTCGCGGTCACCGGTGTCGACGGATCCGCCCTATGGGGCGCCCTGCTGACGGGTCTGGCGTTCGCCGGGCTCGGGCTGGTGCTGCTGATGCGCCGCCGCCGGACGGCCTGACGCGAGATCGTCCGGGGCGCGCACCGTGCGCCCCGGACGACGGCCCCGGATGCCATCGATCGGCGTGATCGTGGCATCCGGGGACTCGGCGTGCCCGGCGGCAGCGACTACAGGGCGCCTCCGCGGCGCTCGCGTTCGAGGAAGGCGATCGTCTCGGGGCGCTGCGGCGCGTCGAGGATCTGTGCGGGCGTGCCCTGCTCGACGATGCGGCCGTTCTGCATGAAGACGATGCGATCGGCGACCTCGCGGGCGAACGACATCTCGTGCGTCGCGAGCGACAGGTCGACGCCGTGCTCCGAGCACCGCGACCGAGATAGCGGCGACGAACAGCACCGGGATGTTGACCCACAGGCCCGCGAGGATCGACGGGAAGCTCGCGATGTGGGGGTCGAAGAAGCTGCGCCGCACGTCTTGCCACCCCGGGCTCGACAGCACGGCCCAGGCAGCCACGACGACGAACACGATCGTGCTCGCCAGGCCACGAGCACGGATCGCGTCGACTGGCGGCGCCGGGTCGCACGACGTGGATGCCACGGGTTACTTCAGCACGGGTGCGCTGGCCGCGCTGGCCCGCCACTTCTACTGCAGCTGGTCGAGCGTGCCGTCGGTGCTGAGCGCGTCGACCGCCGCCGAGACGGGAGCTGTGAGCGCCGAGCCCCTCGGGGAGGACGAACGCGAGCTGGTCGCCCCCGGTCGACGAGTCGGCGAACTGGCCGACGACCTTTCAGCGCCGGCGCCGACCAGGAACGCGTGCTGCGCGTCAACGGCCTGCGCAGTCGCCGACACCTGCGGATACCCGACCTTCATGCAGGATCAGTTCGCATAGACACCCCTCAACGAGACTCGTTGTCGACACCCTGTGTGAGACGAGTCCACCTCGATAGTTGCGGGCGCTGTGAACCGCGACGATAACTGTCGTGCTTTTCGCGCCGGTATCGCATGTTCATGACGCGGCGGGCTCACCTTGCTGGCGTGCCCGTGCTGGCACCCGGGCTGCGAGTCCCGAGGGCACCTACCTGAGAGCCACCCGTGGCGCGTTTCACAGACGCTCGAGACTTTCCGAGCGCACCGTCTTGACGACTCGCGCAGTCGAACACCTAAGCTTTCTTTATTGATATTCGATAAATTACAGATGGGATGAGCGCGTGAAGGTCCAGCGGAGCTATGTCGTAGCAGGCCGTGTTGCCCTGGTCGTGGCGATAGCTGTGACGATGATCTGCGCTGCGATCGCCACGGTGTTTGCTGTTGGGCGGTTGGTGGACGCGATGAGCGGCCGCGCGGAGATCACGGTCCCGACCCTCACCAACATCGAGCCGGGAACCATTGGCCCTGACGTGGAGTGGGCGCGGTACGCGGGAGTGACGATGTTCGTGACGAATACCGCGGACGCAAGCTCGCTCTTCACCGGTTCGGCGCTGCTGTCGCTGGGGTCAGTTCTGGCCGGCGGTGTGGCCGTTGTTCTTCTCTGCGTCAGCCTGTCTCGAGCACGCCCGTTCGATGTGTCGGTGATCGTCGCCTGGTTTGTGGCGGCGGTTGTCACGCTGGCGTCGGGGATTATTGGGCCGGTGCTGCGCGGGCAGGCGATCGAGCGCATTGTTCAGTCGTTGCCCGCGCCGGCGCCGTCGGACTTGATCGGGCGCGGCGACACTGCCCTCTACGTTGCACACGAACTCGCTGCGCTTCCGCTGCTGGTGGGTGGGGCCTTGGTCTTGGTCGCCGTCGCACTCACCGTGGCCCGAAAGCTCCGTCGTGACGCCGACGGGATCGTGTAGTGCCGTCCAGTGGCGCTCCCGACCGTCATGTGCATTGCCGGCTGACGGAGCTGCTCGACGAGCGCGGGATGAGCCTGACTGAGCTCAGCGAACGGGTCGGGGTCACGATCGCGAATCTTTCGATACTCAAGAACGACCACGCCAAGGCGATCCGCTTCACAACCCTGACCGCCATCTGCGATGTCCTCGACTGCACGGCGGGGGAACTCTTCGTGATCGTTGAAGGCCCGCTCCCCGCACGCAAAAGGCGAAAGAGTAGCGCCGAATGACACCCACCACTACACGGGGACGTGCCGTCCTGAGCACGGGATTCTCCGGCCTCCTAGCGATTCGAGGGCTCTCGGTTGATGAACTCAGCGACCAGGCCGGCATCCCCGTCCATGAGCTGACCATGCTCGCGTCCGGTCATGCGGCCGGTATCCGATTCGACAGCCTCATGACCCTCTCCGACGCCCTTTGCTGTGACGTCGACGAGCTGCTACCCATCGCGACTACGCCGCGCGGCTCGGCATCGGTCAAGCCCCAGCGCCTCGTGGCGCGACTGCCCGCTCGCTGGCGCTTCACCCTCGGCGGCAGCACCGTCTCGCTCCTCGTCGTCTGGGTTCTCACCACGATCATCAGCGCGGTCAATCCAGTCGACTTCCTGGTCTACCGGTATGGCTCGGCCGCAGCTCTCGCCGGGAAAAACATCTACGACAGCAACCTGGTTGGGCCGATGATGCCGGCCGAGGGGCTTCCCTTCACGTACACGCCGTTCGCGGCGCTGACGCTGCTCCCCACGAATGTTTTCCCACCAATCACCGCGTTCGTAGTCTGGTCGCTGCTGACGATGGCCCTGCTTGCACGGGTGATCTGGCGCTGCACCCCGCCGGGGCCATCGCATGTTCGCCGCGCGCTGATTGCTCTCACCCTCAGCGGATTCTCGATCGTCGTCGCCAACCACATCATCTTCGGCCAGATCAACATCCTGCTCATGACCCTGTGCCTTGCGGACATCACCCGCAGCCCGCACAGCCGACTAGGCCGCTTCGTCCCTCCGGGAGTCCTGGTGGGAGTTGCGGCCGCGATTAAGCTCACACCGGCTCTTTTCATCGTCTACTTCGCCGTCACGCGTCAATGGCAGCGCATGTGGTGGAGCATGGCCGCCGCGGCCACCTGCACACTCGCCGCTGCCACCATCTACCCCGCCGCAACCCGCACATTCTTCGCAGAGACGGTCTGGCACCTCAGCGACAAAGTGGACCTGGGCGGCCTGTTCGCCACCTCCGGCAACAACTCCATCCAAGGCGCCCTCGCATACTTCAACGTGCATCCCCTTCTGGCCGCACTGCTGGCCATGGGAGCAGGTGCGCTCGGCATCCTCGTAGCGCACGCGACCTACGCCCGCGGGCGCACTCTTGATGCCGCCGTCATCGTGGGAATCACGGCCTGCCTGGTATCACCCGTCAGCTGGTTACACCACTGGGTCTATCTCGTTCCCGCACTCGTCATTCTCTCGGCGCACCGCTCACGCAACTCCCGCCGTTTTGCGTCGGTGGCATCGCTCGTGATTCTCGCCACAGGTCCAACTCTCGGCGACCTGCTCCTTAGTACCGGCTTGGCGTGGGCGTGGCCGCTCGCCATCATCCTTCGCGAATCGCTACTTCTCATCGGCATCACGGCCGCGGTCCTGCTCTGGCGAACGGCTGATTTTTCTTCTGCAGGTGTGTCCGTGATCGACCGTTCATGAGACGGTCCTCCCACAGCCGAGCTATGTGACCGTCAGCGCTTTTTGGCGGTGTTCTTGCAGCGCTCATTGTCGCGGTACACGTCCGCAAGCGGATCGCTCAGCGTTCGTAGTCTGCGGTCACGATGCGGCGTGCTCCGTCCAGCGCGATGGTGCCGCCATGCGGGATGATCCACTGGGGGCGGGTGTGTCCGAACGGCACCCCGACGCAGACAACCGCATCGGGGTTGTATCTGGCGATCTGCTCGACAATCGTGTCCCGTTGCGCCTCGCGGAGACGAGCGCGCTCTGGCGCAGGCGGCACAGGTGAGTGCAAGTCGCTGACCGGAGGCCGGGCGACGAGTACACCGGCAACGGCGCTGAGGACCCCGCGCTCGCCCAAAGCGCGCACCCAGCGCTTGACCTCGTCCGCGGATGGAGTCTCCTCGCTGGTCTCCAGCATCAGGATCGCGCCTTCCAGGTTGGCGACTTCGGGCATCCGGTCGGCGACAGCGATCTGGTCGATGACCTCGATGCAACCGCCCCAGCTGCGGCCCGACACCGCCTTTCCCGGCCCAGCCCAGGTCCACGGTTCGGTGGGCTCGCGAATGCCGAACTCCGTCAAGGACCGCGGATCTTCCCACGGTTGCCCGAAGTCCTCAGACTCGCCGGGTTCAGTGAGCTCAAGGATGCCGCCGTCGAGCAGGGCCGCCCGCAGCGACCGCACATGGATCTCATCGAGGTGCGGGCCGGGCCCGAGATGCACCTGGGTAGAACCGCCGTAGAAGCTCGGCACGCCGAGGTTCCACAGCAGGTTGTGCAGGTTCGTGTTATCGCTGTAGCCGAGGAACGGCTTCGGGTTCGCCGCGAGCACGGCCGCATCGATATGTGGGATGACCGTCACCTGGTCGTCGCCGCCGATCGTGGCGAGCACGGCGCGGATGCTCGGGTCCGCGAATGCCTCGGTGACGTCAGCGGCACGTGCTTCAGCGCTTGCACCGAGCTTCCGGGTAGTCGGGTACTCGACTGGGATCAGCCCCGTGGCCTCGGTCAGCCGCCGCATCGCCTGCTCGTGCAGCGTGAGCGAGACCGCCGGGGCGGCGAACGCCGGAGAGATCACGGCGACCCGATCACCCGGACGAGCTTTGGGAGTTGCTTCAAACGACTTCGGGGCCATTCACCGATCAAACCAGAAGCACTCACTGGCAACATGCGCAAGCCCGTCCACCACCGCACCGGCGCACGACAACCGCCCCGAATGAGCAGTGGCAGATGGACCACACGCTGCTGGACATGATGATCCCCGACGACAAGCAGACGCCTGTGCGCCCCTGGCTGACGATCGTGCTCGATGACTACTCCCGTGCCGTCGCCGAATACGCACTAGCGGTTTCGGCGCCCATGTCCGAGCGCTCCGCACTGGCGTTTCATCAGGCCGCGAGCCGGAAACGACGTGCCTCGTGGGTGGTGTCGGGGCTCCCCGATGTTCTCTACAGCGATCACGGGTCGGATTTCACCTCTGCTCGGATCGAACAGGTGTGTCTGGATCTGCACGTGCGCCTCATTCACTCGCGGGTCGGCGTTCCGCAAGGTCGCGGCAAGATCGAGCGGTTCTACCGCGCCGTCACGACCGAATTGCTCCCGTACCTAACTGGCTTCATCCCGCACGGCACCGGCGGCACACCCACCAGCGCCCCCACGTTGACCTTGCACCAGCTCGACGACGTCCTCGAGCGCTTCATCGTCGACGAGTACAACGAGCGCCCGCACTCCGCGACCGGGACGGCACCGCACGCGCGCTGGCGCAGCGGGAACTTCATCCCGCGTATGCCCGCACACTCGGAACACCTCGACGCGCTGTTGCTGACCGCCACCGCCACCAGACGCGTGCAGCGCGACGGCATCCGGTTCGCCTCCACCCGATACGTCTCGCCCGTCCTCGCCGCCTACGTCGGTGAAAGACGTCACCGTCCGGTACGACCCCCGCGACCTCGGCGAGATCCGCCTGTTCCACGACAACGCATTCCTGTGCCGCGCGATCGCCCCTGAACGCTCCTCCGAAACGATCACGTTCGCCGACCTGCAGAGCGCAAGGAACACCCGGCGTCGGGCGCTGAAGCAGCAACTTCGCTCCCTCAGCAACGTCGCCAGCTCTCTGCCGGAAGACACTCGGCACCGGCCCGCGGCCGCGCCTCTCTCTCCGCCCGAGCCCGACGCGCCAACCCCACAATCGAAGAGACACGGGCTGAGGACCTATGCCGGCGACTGAACCGACCGTCGGAAAGCCGGTATCCGTCCTCGTCGGCGCGGACGACGACGGGCGACGGTTCCTCAACGGCACCTTCGACGAATTCACCCAGGCGCCCCCACCACACTCCGGCACCCGCCCCGCGTTCGTCAGCACCCGAGAGCACCGACGATTCGTGGAGTTCGCCGACACCGTACGCTCACACCGGTACATCGGCCTCTGCTACAGTCCACCCGGCATCGGCAAGACTCTCTCCGCCCGCAACTATGCCGGCACCGACGAGTGGGAACAGTGGTACCCGCTTGCCCGAAACGGTGGCCCGCTCCCTCCCGTCCCCGAGGGCGTCCAGCAGAGTCGAACGGCGTTCTTCACCCCCACGGTCGCCGCAACCACCAAGCAGATCGATCAGGGCCTGCCCCGCGCGTGCCAACAAGTCTCGTGGGCCATTGATTATGCCCGGTACGGTCACGTCGACCCCTACGTCACCCCGAATCCCAACACAGCGGGAACACCGAACTACTCATCATCGACGAAGCCGACCGGCTCAAAACCGCCGGCCTCGAACAGGTCCGCGACATCTATCGCTGCGACTCACGTGCGTGCGCCGGCGGCGCCGGCCGGACGTCTCGCAGGCCGATCCCCGAACGAACGCCGGAGTTGGAGTCTTCGCGGGAACAGCTGAGGGCGTCGGCCGGCCACCCATACGATGAATCGGTGATTGCAGTTCTCGATCTGGCAGACAGGATTAGCCTCCGGCAGTTGACGCTCGGGGACGCGAACGAACTGGCCGCCGCATATCGTCGCAACCGCTCACACCTCGCGCCGTGGGAGCCGAGCCGGTCGGATGACTTCTTCACGGAGGCCGTGCAAGCCGAGGACATTGCGGCGAGAATCGCGTTGAGCGAGCGAGGCACGGGATGCCCCCTTGGCCTGTTCGACGGCGCGACGATCGTCGGACGGTTCAACCTGGGAGGGGTGACGCGCGGCGCGTTCCAGAGTGCGGGCCTGGGCTACTGGGTCGACGGTCAGTACACGGGAAGGGGACTTGCAACCGCTGCGGTCAAAGCGATCGTTCTGGCAGCGCGGGAAGACCTGGCGGTGCACCGCCTGGAAGCCAGCACGCTGACCTACAATCAGGCATCCCAGCGCGTACTCATGAAGGCCGGCTTTCAGCAGATCGGCATGGCACCTCGATATCTACACATCGCCGGCCAGTGGCAGGACCACAACCTCTACCAAACAATCCTCCACCCATGATCCTCACGATGCCCAGCCAGCAATCCGTACCGGACGGCTCGTAAACGATCCCCAAACGCACACCTGTCGAGCCGCGCGTAATTCACCCGACTATCAGTCAGCTAGAGCTGAGATATGTCCCCCAAATGGCGGACATAAGAGCGATAGCATGCATTCGCACGCGCACAACGCTTGCTTGATCTTCGTCGCTTCAGATAGGAAATCGATATAGTTTCGCCAGTAACGAAACAAAGGAGTGATATGCGCGAATCCGCAAGCAGATCAGTTGCCCTGCCCACGTGGAGGGTGGCGGCATCCACTGTTGCCCTCTCTATGGGCGGCGGCCCTGGCGGCAGCACCAGCCAACGCCGCCGACGCTTCGTCAACCACTCCCACCGATGAGGTCGTAGCTACACTTTCCGGTCCGGCCGCCTCTCGGTTGGCCACCGCCGCCAACGCCGAGACCACAGCCGACGGCGCTACCGTCACCGACGGAGCAGTCAGTGTGACCATCCCACTGGCATCGACTGCGATCTACGCTAGGGACAACGGGCAATGCGTCGGGCTCTCATTCTGGGGCGCGCCACCAGTCGTGGGATGGAACCCCTTCCTGCACAACGGAGCAGACTGCAACTGACAGGGGCAGAACCGATGATCAAAGAAAATCCGATGCGCGTGTACCGCATCACAGTTCTGGTCGTGTCGTTTCTCAGCCTCACCATCGGATTTTTGGTAGGCGATCTCACCGGCCAGTACACGGCGGTCTACCTCGTGCAAATCGCGATCGCTATCCTGCTATCCCTGTGGTATCCCTACGCGAAGAAACAACAAAAGTCCGCCGCAGATAGATAGCCGTGGATTGGATGAGACAGGGGGCTCCGGGCATCCGCTCGGGGTCCCTGTCCCATCCACGAACGACACCAGCCGCACACACGCGCTTCAGGATCCCCAAACGAACTTGGGGATGTACTCCTTAGTTGTGCGTTTGCCGTGACGCGTTACGGGGGGGGTCTAGAAACTTACGGGACCGAGGAGAACTATGAGCGCACGTGCGCACTCCCGGGGGCACGAACGATTGGTAGACCGGGAGGCTATCGGCAGCGGCAGCGATCGCCCACCCCGTCATACTCCGCCTCGAGGCGGGAAACGAGCCGGCGGTGAGCCGCATGTCTCGGCCCCGCCGCGTCGCCCGCGGCGGAGCCGGAGCGCGGAATGCCGGTCGCACGACGCGGAACGGCCCCGCCCTGCCGAAGCAGGAGCGGGGCCGTTCTCGTCCGTGCGGCGAGTTACTTCGCGGCGACCACCTGGAGGGTGATCACGGCGGTGACGTCGTCACGCAGGCGAACGGTCGCCTCGTGCTCGCCCACCGACTTGATCGCCGAGGTGATCTGGATCTTGCGCTTGTCGAGCTCGCCGAGGCCGGCGGCCTTGACGGCGTCGGCCACGTCGCCGGTCTTGACCGAGCCGAAGAGACGACCCTCGGCACCGGCCTTGACGGCCAGCTTGACGGTGTTCGACTCGAGCGAGCTCTTCAGGGCCAGGGCCTCTTCGTGGTCGTGGATCGCACGGCTCTCGCGAGCGGCGCGGATCGACGCGACCTGCTTCTCGCCACCGCGGGTCCACGCCACAGCGAAACCCTGGGGGATGAGGTAGTTGCGGGCGTACCCGTTCTTGACCTCGACCACGTCACCGGCGCTACCGAGCCCGGTGACCTCGTTCGTGAGAATCAGCTTTGCCATCGGGTGCTCCTTAGCGGCCGGCGCCGGCGTAGGGCAGGAGAGCCATCTCGCGCGCGTTCTTGATGGCGCGGGCGATCAGGCGCTGCTCCTGCACGGAGACACCGGTGATACGACGGGCGCGGATCTTGCCGCGCTCCGAGATGAACTTGCGGAGGGTGGCGACGTCCTTGTAGTCGATGACGCCGACGCGGATCGCCTTCGCGGGGGCGGCGTTCTTTGCGCCCTTCCGCGGCTTGCGGCGGTCGCCAGTGGCCTTTCCAGCCATGCTTCCTTCTTTCGTGTGGTTCGGATGCCGTCTCGGTCACGCGGACCGGCGGGTGGCATCCGGAATTTCGGGGGCCGTCACGCCCGAGGGCGTGGCGAGATCAGAACGGGGTGTCGTCTCCGTAAGAACCGGGAGTGCTCCACGCGTCGGCGCCGCCGCCGTTGTTCGACCCGGGGGTCGACCACGGCTCGTCGGCCGACTGCTGCACCTGCGGACGCCCGCCACCACCGCCGCTGGACGCGGCACGGGTGACCTGGGCGGTCGCGTAGCGGAGCGAGGGGCCGATCTCATCGACTTCGAGTTCGATGGAGGTGCGGTTGTTGCCCTCGCGGTCCTGGTACGAGCGCTGCTTCAGACGCCCGGTCGCGATGACGCGGGAGCCCTTCGTCAGCGATCCGGCGACGTGCTCGGCGAATTCGCGCCACACCGAGGCCCGCAGGAACAGCGCCTCGCCGTCCTTCCACTCGTTCGCCTGACGGTCGAACGTGCGGGGGGTCGACGCGATGGTGAAGTTCGCCACCGGCAGCCCGTTCTGCGTGTAGCGCAGCTCGGGGTCGGCCGTGAGGTTTCCCACGACGGTGATGACGGTTTCGCCGGCCATCGTCGTTACTTCGCAGCCTTCTCGGCGGACTCGACCTTGCGGGGAGCGGCAGCCTTGCGAGCGGCCTTCTCCTCGGAGCGCTTCGCCTCGGCGGCGACCTGCGCGATGGCCTCTTCGGCGCGGAGGACCTTGGTGCGCATGATCTGCTCGTTCAGCTTGAGCTGACGGTCGAGCTCCTGCGTGGCCTCGCTCGAAGCGGTGAAGTTGACGACGGCGTAGATGCCCTCGTTCTTCTTCTTGATCTCGTAGGCCAGACGGCGGCGGCCCCAGACCTCGACGTTGTCGACGCTGCCTCCGCCGGTCGTGATGACCTTGAGGAAACCGTCGAGCTTCGGAGCGACCTGGCGCTCGTCGACCTCGGGGTCGAAGATGACCATGAGTTCGTACTGGTGCGTCACTAACCCACCTCCTTCGGACTAGAACGGCTGACGGGCATTTCCCGGCAGCAGGAGGGTGTGTTGCACGTCGTCTCGGGCTTACACGCGCATGGGCGTCGCCAGACAACCTTCGTAGTCTAACGGATGCGGCGCCCCCGGCGGAATCGGACCCTCGCGACGCCTCGCACGAACCCGCACCCCGGCGATAGCGTCGAGACATGACGACCGCCGCGCCGATCGACACGTCTGCCCTCACGGCACCCGCTTCTCGCGCCGAGGTCGCGGCCTTCACGAAACAGCTGCGGGCACAGGGTGTCGTCGGCCGCCCCTGGATGGCGATCGGTCTCGGCGTGATCGTCGCCGCCGCCGCCTCGATCATGGCCGCGGCGGCGATCGTCGGCACGGTGGCGAGCCGCGCATCCGGCGCCCTGCTCCTGCCGCTCATCGCCGTGGCGCTGGCCGTGGGGGTCGGCGGTCTCGGCACGGTGCTCACGATGCGCCGGCGCGCCGAGCGCCGTTACCGGCTGCACCGCTTCGCCGACGCCAACGGCATGCAGTGGCATCCGTGGGTCTCCGACCCTGCGCTGCCGGGCATGATCTTCGGCCACGGCACCGAGCGCGCGTCGCGCGACGTCGTGCGAACGCGGAACCCGCGGCCGACCGAGTACGCCAACTACCGGTACACGACGGGGTCGGGCAAGAGCAAGCAGACGCACGAATGGGGGTACGTCGCCATGCGGCTCGACGCGCCCCTCCCCCACATCGTGCTGGATGCCACCGGCAACAACGGCCTGTTCGGGGCGTCCAACCTGCCGATGACGTTCAGGCGCGACCAGCGGCTGAGCCTCGAGGGCGACTTCGACGAGCACTTCGCGCTGTACTGCCCGGCGGGATACGAGCGAGACGCCCTCTACCTCTTCACGCCCGACGTGATGGCCCGGTTCGTCGACAATGCCGCCGCTCTCGACGTCGAGATCGTCGACGACTACCTCTTCCTCTACGCACGTCGCGAGCTGTCGACGCTCGACCCGGCGACGTGGCGCTGGATCACCTCGACGACCGCCGCCATCGACGACAAGCTCGCCCAGTGGGCGCGCTGGCGCGACGGACACCTCGCACCGCCGGATGCCGCGATGGACGCGACCGCGCTCACTCCCCCGCCGGTCGGAGTGGCGCGGCCGGGGCGACGGCTACGGTCGGGTCTGTCGTGGGCGACGATCGCGGCGATCGTGATCGGCGGCGGATGGCTCGCACTCTCGATCTGGCTCACCGCGATCGGACGCTGAGGGGAGCCCGGCCAACGGCGCACGCGCACCTTCACCGTCGGCGTGACCGCGGGCGAGTGTCAGTCGCGCGTCGACCGCCAGAGCTCGCGGCGCTTCTCCTGCTCGACCGGGTCGGGCACGGGCAACGACACCAGCAGGCGCTTGGTGTAGTCGTCGCGGGGCTCGGTGAGCACCTGCACGGTCGTGCCCTGCTCGCGGATGACGCCCCGCTGCAGCACGACGACACGATCGGCGACCTCGTCGACGACCGCGAGGTCGTGACTGATGAAGAGGCACGCGAACCCGAACTCGGCCTGCAGCTGCGCGAAGAGCTCGAGCACGCGCGCCTGCACCGAGACGTCGAGGGCCGAGGTGGGCTCGTCGGCGATGAGCAGCTTCGGGTCGAGGGCGAGGGCACGCGCAAGCGAGGCGCGTTGGCGCTGCCCACCGGACAGCTCGTGCGGGTAGCGGTCACCGAAGGCCGTCGGCAGCTGCACGGCGTCGAGCAGCTCGTTCACCCGCGTGCGCGCGGCACGGGCCCCCGACACGCGCCGGTGCACGACGAGCGGTTCGGCGATGCACTCCGCGATCGTGAGCAGCGGGTTGAAGCTCGTCGCCGGGTCTTGGAAGACGAAGCCGATGTCGGGCCGCGTCTTGGCGAGGGAGCGCGACGTGGCGCCCCGCATCTCGGTGCCGAGCACCTTCAGCGACCCGCCCACGACCGAGGTGAGGCCCACCATCGCGCGGCCGATCGTGGTCTTTCCCGACCCCGACTCGCCCACGAGACCGAGCACCTCGCCGGGGCCGATCCAGAAGTCCACGCCCTTCACGGCGACCACGCCGGCGGCGCCGAAACGACCGGGGTAGCCGATCTCGACCTTCTCGGCCACGACCAGGCTGCCCTCGGGCGGCGCGGTGGGGGCGGGGGTGTCGAGCGACTGCCGGGCGCTCTTGCCGCGACCGACGTGCGGCACGGCGGCCAGCAGCTCGCGCGTGTACTCCTGCCGTGGGGAGGCGAAGAGCTCGCGCACGGGCGCCTCTTCGACGATGTCGCCGCGGTACATCACGACCACGCGGTCGGCGAGGTCGGCGACCACGCCCATGTTGTGCGTGATGAGCACGATGGTCGCGCCGAACTCGTCGCGGCAGGTGCGCAGCAGGTCGAGGATCTCGGCCTGCACGGTCACGTCGAGCGCGGTGGTCGGCTCGTCGGCGATGATGAGGCCCGCGTTCAGCACGAGCGCCATCGCGATGACGACGCGCTGCTTCTGTCCACCCGAGAACTGGTGCGGATAGTCGTCGACGCGCTTCTCGGGGTCGGGGATGCCGACGCGTCGAAGGATGTCGATCGCCCGCTTCTTGGCATCCGCGTTCGACATCTTCTCGTGGGCGCGCAGACCCTCGGCGATCTGCCACCCGACCGTGTAGACGGGGTTGAGCGCGGTCGACGGCTCCTGGAACACCATCGCCGCATCGCGCCCGCGCATCTCGCGCAGCTGGGCGTGCGTCGCGTGCACGATATCGGTCTCTTCGCCGTCGCGGCCGCGCACGACGACCGCTCCCGAGAGAGTGGCCGTCTCGGGAAGGAGGCCGAGAAGCGTGTTCGCGGTCACGGTCTTGCCCGACCCCGACTCTCCGACGATCGCGAGCACCTCTCCGGCGTGCGCCTCGAGCGAGATGCCCTTGATGGCGTCGACGGGGGCGCCATCGGTGGCGAACGCGACCCGCAGGTCGTCGATCCGGGCGACGGATGCGGGGGCGCCGGTCATGAGGGGTTCCCGTCGGAAGGGGCGGATGCCGGAGGACCGGCGGGGGCGACAGGGGCGGTGGCCTCGGCGGGAGCCGACGACGGGTCGACCGCCGCGACCGGAGCCGGAGCGCCGCCCGCCCGACGCCGCGTACGCAGACGCGGGTCGCTCAGGTCGTTGAGGCTCTCGCCGACGAGGGTGATGCCGAGCACCGCGAGCACGATGGCGACACCCGGCGGAATGGCCGTCCACCAGATGCCGCTCGTCACGTCGCTGACCGACCGGTTGAGGTCGTATCCCCACTCGGCGGCGGCCGTGGCCTCGATGCCGAAGCCGAGGAAGCCGAGACCCGCCAGGGTCAAGAGGCCCTCCGAGGCGTTGAGCGTCACGACCACCGGGAGCGAGCGCGTCGAGTTGCGCAGCACGTGGCGCAGCAGGATGCGGGCCGTGGGCACACCGATGACGCGTGCCGACTCGACGAACGGCTCGGCCTTGACCCGCACCACCTCGGCGCGGATCACGCGGAAGTACTGCGGCACGAACACGACGGTGATCGAGATCGCGGTGGCGAGGATGCCGCCCCACAGGGTCGACTGCCCCCGGGTGATCGCGATCGACATGACGATGGCGAGCAGCAGCGACGGGAACGCGTAGATCGCATCGCACAGCACCACGAGCACCCGGTCGAGCCAGCCGCCGAAGTAGCCGCTGACCAGGCCCAGGAAGATGCCGAGGAAGATCGAGAACGCGATCGAGAACGCGATCACCAGCAGCGCCGTCTGCGCACCCCAGATCACGCGCGACAGCACGTCGTACCCACCCACGGTGGTGCCCAGCACGTTCATCGCGCTGGGCGGCTGCTGCGTGCCGAACTTGACGCCGTCGGCCTCCTGCTGCGCGAAGCCGTAGGGGGCGACGAGGGGGGCGAGCAGCGCCGTCAGCACGAACACGGTCGTGATCACCAGTCCGAGCACCAGCATCGTGCGTTGCAGGCCGACGCTGCGACGCAGGTGCGAGATGACGGGCAGGCGGTCGCGGAGCGGCACCGTGCGCACGGTCACCGCATCGGCGCGGGTCGCCGGGGTGGCGGCATCCGTCATGTCAGTACCTCACTCGCGGGTCGATGATCGCCGCGATCACGTCGACGACGAAGTTGGTGAAGGCCACGAGCACGGCGATCATGACGACGATCCCCTGCACGGCGACGAAGTCACGCGCCTTCAGGTACTCGCTGAGCATGAAGCCGAGCCCCTTCCACTCGAAGGTGGTCTCGGTGAGCACCGCGCCCGCCAGCAGCATGGCGATCTGCAGGCCGATCACCGTGATGATCGGGATGAGCGCCGGGCGGTAGGCGTGCTTGGTGACCAGGCGGTACTCGCCGACGCCGCGCGAACGCGCCGAGGTGACGTACTGGGCGCCGAGCGTGCCGATCACATTGGTGCGGACGAGTCGCAAGAAGATGCCCGCGGTCAGGATGCCGAGCGCCAGGCCCGGCAGGATCGCGTGGACGAGCACGTCGCCCACCGCGGCGCCGTCGCCGAGACGGAGGGCGTCGACGAGGTAGATGCCGGTCGGGTCGCTCAGGTTCGACAGCTTCAGCTCGGTGCGCGTGCTCGCCCGGCCGGCGACGGGGAGGACGCCCAGCCACACCGAGAAGACGAGCTTCAGCAGCAGGCCGACGAAGAAGATCGGGGTGGCGTAGCCGAGGATCGCCCCGATCCGCAGCACGGCGTCGGGCCAGCGGTCACGCCGGTACGCGGCGATGAGACCGAACGGGATGCCGACCAGCAGGGCGACGACGAGGGCGTAGATCGCCAGTTCGAGGGTGGCCGATCCGTACTGCAGCAGGATCTCGATCACCGGGCGGTTGTCGGTCAGCGTCGTCCCGAAATCGCCGCGGAGGATGCCGCCGATGTACTCGAAGTACTGCACGTACAGCGGGCGGTCGTACCCCGCGGCGGCGATGCGTTCGGCGAGCTGATCAGGGGGCAGACGGCCGCCGAGGGCGGCGGTGATCGGGTCGCCGGTGATGCGCATGAGCACGAACACCACGGTGACGAGGATGAACACCGTCGGGATGATGAGGAGCAGACGGACCAGGATGTAGCGCCACAGACCTCCGCCCTTCGGGGCGACGGGTGTGGCGATGTCGACGGCGGTGACCATAGGGAAGACCTCACTCGATGGGGGAACGGCGCCGCGTCGCGCCGCTCTCACCCGACGACCGAGGGTACGTGACCCCCGGTCGTCGGGTGAGCGGCATCGCGCGTGGCGCCGATTCGGGCCTTACTTGTGCAGCGGGGCGTAGCGGAACTTGAACGACCCGTCGAGCACGGCGCCTTCGACGCCCGAGCCCACGATCGCGACCTGCTTGCCCTGCAGCAGCGGGAGCGTCGACAGGTCGGCGGCCACCTTGTCTTGGACGTCGCCGATCTCCTGCTCGCGCGTGGTCTTGTCGGTCTGCGTCGCCTGGTCGACGAGCAGCTTCTGCACGTCGGCGTTGTCGTAGTGGTTCAGCAAGAAGTTGTCCTTCGAGAAGAAGGGCGTGAGGTAGTTGTCGGCATCCGAGTAGTCGGGGAACCAGCCGAGCTGGTAGGCGGGGTACGCGTCGGCCTTGCGGTCCTTCGTGTACTGCACCCACTCGGTCTGCGCCAGGTTGACGGTGAACAGGCCGTCTTTCTCGAGCTGCGCCTTGATCGCCGCGTACTCGTCGCCCGACGAGGGGCCGTAGTGGTCGCCGTTGTACTGCAGGTTCAGCGTCACCGGCGTGGAGACGCCGGCGGCCGCGAGGGTCGCCTTGGCCTTGGCGGCATCGGGGTTTCCGCTGCCGTTTCCGTACAGGCCCTTGAGCGCCTCGTTCGCGCCCGCGAGCCCCTGGGGCACGTACGAGTACAGGGGCGAATAGGTGTCTTTGTACACGTCGGTCGCGATGGCCTGACGGTCGACGAGGTCGGCCGCGGCCTGGCGGACGGCGAGGGCCTTCGCGGCATCGGCCTGCGGGGTCTTCGAGCCGTAGGGCATCGTGTCGAAGTTGAAGACGATGTACCGGATCTCGCCGCCCGGCCCGTCGACGACCTTGACCGAGTCGTCCTTCTTGAGGTCGGCGACGTCGGTGGCGCTCAGGCTGCGGTAGGCCACGTCGATCGCGCCGGACTGCACGTCGAGCTTGAGGTTCGACGAGTCGGCGTAGTACTTCGTCGAGACGCCGCCGTTGGCCGCCTTGGGGAGCGACCCCTGGTAGCCGTCGAACGGCTTGTACGAGATCAGCTCGTTCGGCTTGTACGAGTCGATCGTGTACTGACCGGCGAAGGCCTTGCCCTGCACGATGGTGTCGTCGGGGGTGACGGCGTCGGCCGAGAAGACCTGTTCGTCGACGATGGGCGCGGCAGGGCTCGAGAGGATCTGTGGCCACACCTGGTCGTTGCCGTTCTTCAGCGTGAAGACGACGGTCGTGTCGTCGGGGGTCGCGACGCTCTCGAGGTTGCCGAGCAGCGACGAGGGGCCGTTCGGATCGGCGATCTTCAGCTGACGGTCGAACGAGAACTTCACGTCCGACGAGGTGAGGGCGTGTCCGTTGGCGAAGGTCAGACCGGGCTTGAGCTTCACCGTGTACTCGGTCGGCGAGGTGAACTCGGCGGACTCCGCGATGTCGGGGGTGACGTCCGACGTGCCGTACTGGCTGCTCAGGAGGAACGGGTACACCTGGGTCATCACCGCGAACGAGCCGTTGTCGTACGAGCCGGCCGGGTCGATCGAGGTGATCTTGTCGGTGGTGCCGATGACCAGGGGCTCGCTCGATCCCCCGCCCGACGAGGCGCCTCCCCCGCCGCCGGTGCAGCCGGCAAGAAGAAGTGCCGAGGCGCCCAGGGCGCCGAGAGCGAGGCCGAGACGGCCCCGGCCACTGTTGTGCAGTGTCATGGTGTCCTCTGCTGTGAAGAGTGATGTGCGACAGACGCCGCAGTCCTCCGGACATCTTTGTCCGCACCCGACCGGTCGGCCAGGGTTTCTGCGTCATCTTAATGAGACCGAAACCCGCCGTCATCGGCATCCGGTGCCGCTTGACCGGCGGTCACCGAACACCCTCTCCCCCTCATGCCTTGAACGGCATATACCGTCCGCGCCGCCCACGCGGCCCCTTCCCGATGCCGGGCGTCCGCGGCACGCCGCGCCCTCAGCGTCGACGCGGCGTGCCGCGAACCTGCCGCGTCTCGTCGTTCCCGCCCCGCGGAACGACGAGACGCGGCATCCGGTCAGCGCGCGGCGACGCCGATCGGATCGCCGGTGCGCTCGAGGTCGGCCTCGAGCTCGCGCACGATCGGGATCACCGTCTCGCCGAAGCGCTCCAACTCCTCCTGGAAGTGCAAAAAGCCGAGCAGGAACAGGTCGACACCGCGCTTCTTGTACTCGATGATGCGTTCGGCGATCTGCTGCGCGTCGCCGAACAGCTGCGTGCGGAACCCGTCGTTGTACTGCACGAGGTCGTCGAAGGTCGAGTCGGCCCACATGCCCTTGCCGTCCTTCGTGGCGTTGCCGGCCTCTTGCACGCTCTTGCGGAAGCCCTCGACCGCGCCGTCGTCGGCGTGCGCGATGATCTCGCGCAGCTGCTGCTCGGCCTCGGCGCGGCTGTCGCGCTGGATGACGAAGCCGTTCAGGCCGAACCGCGTGCGACGGCCGTGCTCGGCCGCGACGCGGGTCACGTCGTCGTACTGCTCGGTGAAGCCGTCGAAGTCCTTGCCGTTCGAGAAGTACCAGTCCGAGAAGGCTCCGCCGTTGAACCGCGCGGCGGTGGAGTTGCCGCCCTGGAAGATCTCGGGGTGCGCGCGCCCGGGCACCTCGTAGGGGAACGGCCGCAGCGTGAAGTCGGTGATGTCGTAGTACTTGCCGTGGAACGAGAACTTCTCCTGCGTCCACAGGCCCCGCAGCACCTGGATGAACTCGGCCGCGCGCTCGTAGCGCTCGTCGTGCTCGAGCCACTCGAGACCGAGGTCGGTGTACTCGTCCTTGAACCAACCGCTGACGACGTTGACGGCGGCCCGGCCGTGCGAGAACTGGTCGGCCGTGTTGATGAACTTGGCCAAGACCGCCGGATGCCAGATCCCGGGGTGGATGGCCGAGATGACCTTGAGCTTCTCGGTGGCCAGCAGCAGGGCGAGGCTGATCGAGGTGGACTCGTGCTGCTGGGCGGCGCCGTAGCTCGAGGCGTAGCGCACCTGGCTCAGCGCATACTCGAACCCGACGCGCTCGGCCGTGCGGGCGAGCTGCACGTTGTAGTCGTAGCCCCAGTCGGTGCGCTGCTCGATCGAGCTGATGACCAGCCCGCCGCTGACGTTGGGCACCCAGTAGGCGAACTTGAGCGGCTCGTGGGTGGGGGTGGTCTCGGTCATGGGGGTCCTCCTGGCGGATCGGAACCCGGCTACGGTCGCACTCGTGCGCCCGTCGGTCAACGACATATGACGGACCGTTTCGCCGCATGACGCCGGCTGCGGCGAAAGCGGGCGAGGATGGTGCGATGACCTCCCCCCAGCGCGTGCGTTTCGGTTACTGGACCCCCATCTTCGGCGGCTGGCTGCGCAACGTCGACGACGAGCAGACTCCCGTCTCGTTCGCCCACGTCGCCGAGATCGCCCGCGCCGCCGAAGAGGGCGGGTTCGACCTGACGCTCATCCCCGAGCTGAACCTCAACGACATCAAGGGCGTCGAGGCACCGTCGCTCGACGCGTGGGCGGTGACCGCGGGGCTCGCGGCGGTGACGTCGAAGCTGGAGCTCCTGGCGGCCGTGCGTCCCGGATTCCACAATCCGTTCCACACCGCGAAGCAGGCGGCGACGATCGACGAGATCAGCGGCGGCCGCTTCACGCTCAACGTCGTGTCGGCGTGGTGGGCCGAAGAGGCGAAGCAGTACGACGGCCTCTTCAGCGCGCACGACGACCGGTACGCCCGCACGATCGAGTGGGTCGAGGTGCTGCGCGGCCTGTGGACCGAGACGCCGTTCGCCTACGAGGGCGAGTACTACCGCACCGAGGGCACGTACCTCGAGCCGAAGCCCCAGGTCATCCCGCGCCTCTATGCCGGCGGTGAGAGCGAGGCCGGACGCACCGCGATCACCCGCTTCGCGGACGCATACCTGACGCACGGCGGCACGCTCGACGAGCTGTCGGCGAAGGTGGCCGACATGCGCCGCCGCCGGTCCGAGGCCGGCGCGACGCCGTTCGAGGCGTTCGGCATGGCCGCGTACGCGATCGTGCGCGACACCGAGGAAGAGGCGCAGGCCGAGGTCGACCGCATCACCGACGTGCGCGGGGGAGCGGCCTACGGCTCGTACCAGGAGTTCGTGAGCAAGTCGAAGCTCGACACCCAGGTCGACCTGAAGGAGTACTCGGTGTCGAACCGGGGCCTGCGCCCCGACCTCGTGGGCACGCCCGACCAGGTCGCCGAGCGCATCGTCGAGTTCGCGAACGTCGGCGTCTCGACGCTGCTGCTGCAGTTCTCGCCGCACCTGCCCGAGCTGCAGCGCTTCGCCGCCGAGGTCATCCCGCGCGTGCGGCGCCTCGAGGCGCGGCGCGACGCCTGACGCGGCGCGCGGGCGGTCGGCTTCCGAGCGGGGGCTACACCGCCGCGCGCAGCGCCTGGTCGAGGTCGGCGATGAGGTCGGCGGCATCCTCGAGACCGATCGACAGGCGGATGAGGCCGTCGTCGATGCCGAGACGGTCGCGTGTCTCTTGCGTGAACCCGAGGTGCGTCGTCGTGGCGGGATGCAGCGCCATCGACCGGGTGTCGCCGATGTTCGTCATGCGGCTGAACAGGCGCAGGGCGTCGAAGAAGCGCTCGGCGCCGTCGCGTCCGCCGCGCACCGTGAACGAGAACACCGAGCCCGACAGCCCGCCGTAGTCACGCACGGCGAGCGCGTGCTGCGGGTGCGAGGGCAGCCCCGCGTAGTCGACGCTCTCGACGGCGTCGTGTCGGTCGAGCCACAGCGCGATCTCGCGCGCACTGGCGAGGTGCTGCCGCATGCGCACCGACAGCGTCTCCATGCCCTGCTGCAGCAGGAAGCCGTTCAGCGGCGAGAGCGAGGGCCCGATGTCGTTGGCGATGCCGAAGCGCAGCGAGAACTCGAACGCCCGCGGCCCGAAAGCGTCGACGAACGACTCGTGCCCCGCGATCGGAGTCCCGGTGAGCGCCGGATACGAGCGATCGGATGCCGCCCAGTCGAACGTCCCGCCATCGACCACCGCGCCCGCCAGGTTGGCGCCGTGGCCCGACAGGAACTTCGTCGCCGAGTGCACGACGATGTCGGCGCCGTGCTCGATGGGCCGGATGAGGAACGGGGTCGCGATGGTGTTGTCGACGACGAGGGGGATGCCGTGCCGACGTGCGACGCGCGCGACGGCGTCGATGTCGACGACGTCGTTCTTGGGGTTCGGCAGCGTCTCGGTGAAGATCGCCTTGGTCTCGGGTCGGATCAGCGCGTCCCACTCGGTCTCGTCGAGGGGGTTCCACACGTACTCGACCGTCACGCCCATGCGGGCGAAGGTGCGGTCGAACAGCACGCGCGTGCCGCTGTAGATGCTGGCGGTCGAGACGATGTGCTCGCCCGACCCCGCCAGGCCCAGCAGTGCGAGCGTGATCGCCGCTTGCCCCGACCCGACGACGATGGCGCCGGTGCCGCTCTCGAGCGAGGCGAGGCGGCGCTCGGCGACCTGGTTGGTCGGATTGAGGTTGCGCGAGTAGAGGTGCCCGAGGTCGGCGCCGGCGAACCGGTCGGTGGCCTCTTGGAACGACGCGAACCGGTATGCCGCCGACAGGTGCACGGGGGTGATGCGCGCCCCGTGCGTCAGGTCTTCGACCTCGCCGGCGTGCACCTGGCGCGTGTCGAATCCGTACCCTTCCCAGTCGTAGTTCGGCTCAGCCACGCGCGGCCACCGCCTCGCGCGGCAGCAGCGAGCCCAGCCAGCGCGCGATCTCGCGCGGACCCGACCGCGGCGCGGTCGCCTCGACGTCGGGGTTGTAGTTCGTGTTCGTGTTGACGTCGTAGGTCACGACGCGCCCGTCACGTGTCTCGATGAACTCGATGCCGGCGACGCCGATGCCCTCGGCCGCCAAGAAGGCACGGTAGCGGTCGATCAACGCGGGGTCGACGTCGTCGCGGCGGCGGAAGAGCGGCTCGGGCTCGACGCCGTCGGCACCGGGGATCGCGCACGCCTCGGCCGGGCACAGCTCGAAACTGCCCGCGCTGGTGTCGACGCGCACCGCGTAGACGAAGTCGCCGCCGACGAACTCGGCGCGCGTGACGAACGGCGCCTTCGCCACCAGCAGCTCTTGCAGCAGGGTGATGCCGTCGGGCGAGGGCTCGAACCGGGGACCCGAGACCCAGGCGGCGAACTCGTCGTGCGAGTCCCACCGGCGCACGCCGAGACCCTTGCCGCCCTGGTTGTGCTTGCTGATGAACGGCGCGTCGAACGCCGCCGCACGCGCGACCAGCTCGTCGGTCCCGAACACCGCGGCCGTGCGCGGCACGTCGATGCCCGCCCGCCGCAGAGCGGCATGCTGGGCGACCTTGCTGACCTCGAGCTCGAGCACGTCCGACCCGTTGACGACGGTGCGGCCCCACGACTCGAGCCAGCGCAACAGGGCGCGACCATAGTCTTTGCTGCCCGCGTGGTCACGCGTGTGCGCCGACGCGCTCAACCGCGACCAGAACACGCCCTCGGGAGGCTCGGACGACAGGTCGATCGAGCCGCCGGTGAGCAGCCACTCTTCGAACGGCACCCCCTCGGCCTCGAAAGCCGCCGCGAACGGCGGCAGCCACAGGGGGTTCTCGTGGATGACATGAACGACGGCCGACATGCTCGCCAGGCTAGCCCCACCCGCCGACATGGCACACGGCCGCCGTCACGGGACGACACCGGGTGGGGTGGCATCCGGGGCCGATGGCTGCGCGGCATCCGCAGAGGCGGCACCGGCGGGGGCGGCGTCGCCGACCGCGCGGGTGAGGGCGGCAGCTCCCGCGCTAACGAGGGTTGGGGAATCGACGAGGGACGCAAGCACCTGTTCGTTCGGGAATCGGCAAACGAGACCCCCTGCTGGCTGCCGCCGGCCCCCGCCATTGTCGAGGGGGCTCCGTCTCGCATCGATTCAGGAAGCACTCCCGCTGAGGGGTGTCTCTGAGCCGTCGCGGTCGATGACGGATGATGAGCGCTGAGCTGGTGATCGTCGTGACGGGCTCAGTCGTGGCCGACGAGCTTGAGTCCGACGACGCACCCGACCAGCCCGAGGATGAGGAGCAGGCGGACGAGAGAGAACTGTTCGTCGCCCGAGATCATGGCGTAAGCGACAGTGAGCGAGGCCCCGACGCCGACCCATACGGCGTATGCGGTGCCGGTCGAGATGTCGCGCATCGCCCAGGCGAGTCCGCCCATGCTCGCGGCCAGCGAGACGGCGAACACGATCGTGGGAAACGGGCGGCTGAACCCCTCGGACTTGCCGAGCGCGGTGGCCCAGACGGCTTCGAGAACACCGGAGGCGAAGAGGATGACCCACGACATGACGTGACCTTTCGGCCAGTCTTGTCGCTCACCGGGTACTGGGATCCCTCGTCCGGAGACCCTGTCGGGGTCTACCGAAAGACTACCGGCGGACCGGTCTCGCTTCCGTTCATTTGCGGCGGTGCGGGGTCGCGCGAGACATTCCGATGTCGGATGAGACATCGCCGACGAGACGTCGGGCCTCCTCGATCACCTGCCCGACGGCCGCCTACACGCGTCCTCCGTGGGATCTCAGATCACTCGGGCTCGAGGAGAGTCAGTGCCTGTGCGACGATGACACGCTCGTCGGCTGCCGTGCTCCCTTCGCAGCATCGCCCAGGTGTCGATGCTCGTCCACTCGCCCTTGAACCAGTCCGCGTCCACGGCGCAGCCCTCGTGTCGAAGACCGAGCCGCGCGAAGAGGCGCGCCGCGGCAGTGTTGCGGGCATCCGTCGTCGCGATGACCCGGTGAGCCCCCTGCACGCGGAACAGCTCGTCGATGAGCCGGCCGAGTGACTCCTGGCCCGCTCCGATGCCTTGCCACTCCGGTGCCAGCGTCACTCCGAGTTCGTACGTGTCTGGCTGGTCCGCGACAGCGTGCACGGCGACGTCGCCGACGAGTGAGGTGGTGTCCCGCTGATGGACTGCGATCTGGAGCCAGTCGTCCGAGCCTGCGAGCAGCCTCGTCGGCTGGTCGGCGATGAGCGCGTCGGTGTCGGCCTCGGACCAGTCCGGTGTCCATGACTGGAACCGGGCGACGTTGTGGTCGCGGCGGTACGCGGTGAAGGCCATCCGGTCGGTTGCGCTGAGCACGCTGAGGACGAATCGTTCCGTCACGATGGGGAACTCGAGCACGGCAGGGACACTACCGGACATCCGTCGCGGCCGCGGCGTGACGCCATCTCAGCCCTTGGCATTCCGGACGCCACGACATCGTCGCCGAGTGCACTGCGGGCCCGAATCAGGCTGAGCGGGGCGGCGCGATGTCCGTGGGCGAACTGACCGACGCGCAGCTCGCCCAGGGGCGCTGAGGGAAGCCACGGGGGTTTATGTATGTTTAGAGTCGTTTGTGTCATGATATATCCGTGAGCGACTTGTTGAGTGTCGATGATGTCGCAGACCGTCTGCAGCTTCGCCCGCGGACTGTCCGCGAATACATCCGTGCGGGTCGGTTGCAGGCGACTCGGATCGGCAAGCAGTACCGCATCCGACGAGAAGACCTCGAGTTGATGGCCCGGTCGGTGTCCTACCCGGTCGCACGCTCGGCTGGTCCCTCGAGTGACGATGCAGCGGCATCCGCGACCGTGGTCGTCCGGATCGAGGCCGCCGACCGGCGCCGGGAGGAACGGGTGTTCGCGCTGCTGAACGTCGTCGGCGGGGCTTCGGGGATCGCACTCCACGTCACCCGCGTTCCGGGGGACGGTGCGCTCCAGGTCGTGGCGACAGGGTCCCTCGCCGGCGCGTTGGACATCCTGACCCGCATCAGCAACGCGATGGAGGTCACCCGTGATTGAAGACCGGCGGTTCCACAACGCCGACGGCGCAGCCGAACTCCGCCGCATCTACGACGCCCTCGTCGACGAGCACCTGCCCCACGTCGTCCGGCACGACATCCCCACGACGATCGGACCCATCGCCGTGCTCAGTGCCGGTCCGAGCGATGGAGCCCCCGTCGTCCTGCTTCACGGTTCCGGAGCGACGGCACTTTCCTGGGCTCCCACGATTCGCCGTCTCTCCGACGAGTACCGTGTCCACGCGGTCGATCTGCCCGGGGAACCTGGGCCGAGCACGGCGACCCGTGTCCCCTTCAGGGTGGACGAGCAGGCGGACTGGGCCTCCCAAGTTGTCGGCGCATTGGCCGATCGGCCCGCTGCCGTCGTGGGAGTCTCGATCGGCGGCTGGATCGCGAGCGCTCTGGCGGCCCGCAACCCCGAGCTCGTGGCCCATCTCGTCCTGCAGTCTGCGAGCGGGTTCGGGCCCCGTCGGATGCTTCCGCTCGTCCTCGCCGGCGCTCTCGCTTCGCTCGGCGAGCGGGGGCGTCGGTCTGCCCTTTCGTACCTCACCGGGCCCCACGCTTCTCCGTCGGAGCGCACGCCCCTTCAGCGAGACCTCGACGCCTTCGCGCTCCGAACATTCACGCACTTCAGGCCACGCACCGACCCGCTTCCCGAGCACGACAGCACTGACCTGAAGCGAATTCGTGCACAAGTGAGCGCGGCATACGGGGAACGAGACAGGATGCTCGATGCCCGAACCGCTGCCGACCGGATCCGACATCTGTTCCCCGCGGCCGCCGTCGAGCTTCGAAGCGGCGTCGGCCATTTGATCGGCGACCAGGCCGCGTTGACCCACATGCAACTCACGGTGTCTCGGTAGCGGATCGGCTACCGAGCGCGATTACGCAGGCCTCGCGTACGGGACTGCTGCGGGTTCGGTTGACTCCTGGGAGGTAGTGACGTTGGCTCCTGTTGGAAGGATGTGCGCCGCGGAGGCGGCGTACTCGGAGGAGTTCCGTTCCTCGACTCCGACTCGCGCGGACGATGACGCGGCAACCGCACACGCAGCCGCCGTCCTGCGGCGACTCGGCATTGTCGATGTCAGCAAAGAGGTAGAGATGTGAGTGCACGCACTGTGGGATTCATCGGCCTGGGGATCATGGGTGTTCCGATGGCGACGAATCTCGTCCGGGCCGGCTTCGACGTGGTCGTCTGGGCGCGACGGAGCGGAGCGGTTGACGAGCTCGTCGAAAGAGGGGCCCGCGCCGCCGTCGACGTCGCCGCCGTTTTTGCGGCAGCGGAGACGGTCGTTCTGATGCTCCGAGACGAACCGGCGGTCGACGCCGTCCTCGCGCGCGGATCTGAGGCGTTCGCAGCCCTCGCCGCGGACCACACGATCGTGCAGATGGGCACCTTCACGACGACGTTCTCCGAGCAGCTGGAAACGGACGTCCGCAAGGCCGGGGGTCGCTACGTCGAAGCACCCGTCTCCGGCTCCCGTGACCCCGCGAGGGACGGTTCACTCATCGGGATGCTGGCCGGTGCCGTCGATGCTGTCGACCACGTCGAACCGGTCGTCGCCGCGATGTGCGCACGGACGTTCCGGTGCGGCGACGTCCCTGCGGCGCTGACGATGAAGCTCGCGGTCAACACGTTCCTCATCACCATGGTCGCCGGCCTCGCCGAGACGTTCCACTTCGCGTCGCGGTCGGGCGTCGATGTGGGCGTGTTGCGTGAGGTGCTCGACGCTGGGCCGATGGCATCCGCTGTTTCTCGCGGCAAAGCCATGAAGCTCGTCGACGGTGACTTCACCGCGCAGGCAGCGATCGCCGACGTGCTGAAGAACGCGATCCTCGCCGAGGGTGCCGCCGACACGGCCGGTTCGGCGCACCCGCTCATCACCGCCAGCCGACAACTGTTCCAGGCGGCGTCGGACGCCGGGCTCGGTGCGCTCGACATGATCGCGGTGACCGAGGCGTTCTCGCCGTGCTCCGCGACGATCCGCGCTGCCACCTCGGAGGACCACCCCCGGATCGTGCGGGTGTGGCGAGCATCGGTCGAAGCGACACACGACTTCCTGACTCCCGAAGACGTCGCCGGGTACGAAACGCACGTCACCGCGTACCTGCCACAGATGCAAGAGGTCCTGGTCGCGACAGACGGCTCCGAGATTCAGGGCTTCATCGCTCACGGCGACGGCCACATCGAGATGCTCTTCGTGCATCCGTCCGCGCACCGGAGAGGCGTCGGCACCGCACTCGTCGACCACGTCGGTGCACGATTCCCGCATCTCCACGTCTCCGTCAACGAAGAGAACCCCGGCGCCCTCCGCTTCTACCAGACCCGTGGCTTCACCGTCGTCGGTCGATCGGAAACCGACGGCGAAGGGCAGCCCCACCCGCTGCTCCATCTCGAACGGACACCTGCGTAGATTCCGGCCACGACATGGAGCTGCCCCGCGGGGCTGAGATCACACCCGTCGAACCTGATCGTGAACCACCATCGATAGCCAGGGGCGCGTCGGTGGCCGCCAACGCGAGCGCTCCCTCGACGGCAACGGCAACCGCAACAGACGCGGTCCCATGTTCATGTCTGAGCACGCCGCTAGGCTTCGACGACCGGCGAAGGGATGCCATGACCTCCGACTACATCGACGCCAACCGCGCCAACTGGAACGAGCGGGCCACCCTGCACGCCGCCCGCGACGGGTCGGGCTACGGCGTCCAGAGATACGTCACCGACCCGTCGGCGCTGTCCGACGTGGTGCGCTTCGACCAGCCGCTGCTCGGCGACCTGACGGGTGCGCGCGCCGTGCACCTGCAGTGCCACATCGGCACCGACACCCTGTCGCTCGCCCGCCTCGGCGCCCGGGTGACGGGCCTCGACTTCTCTGAGAACGCCATCGCCGAGGCCCGTCGCCTCGTCGCCGAGACCGGCGACGACGTCGATTTCGTGCAGTCCGACGTGCGGGATGCCGCCTCGGTGCTGCCCCGCGCGTCGTTCGACCTCGTCTACACCGGCATCGGCGCCCTGTGCTGGGTGCCGTCGGTGTCGCAATGGGCTGGCGTCGTCGCCGATCTGCTGGCGCCCGGGGGAGTGCTGCACATCCGCGAGGGGCACCCCATCCTGTGGTCGATGAACGAGACACTGTCGGACGACCTGTACCTGCGCTTCCCCTACTTCGAGCAGTCGTCGCCGTTGGAATGGGACGACGACAGCACCTATGTCGAGGTGTCGGCGCCGCTGCAGTCGACCCGCACCTACGAGTGGAACCACGGTCTGGGCGAGATCGTCACGGCTCTTCTCGACCGCGGCCTGCGGATCGACACCCTCGTCGAGCACGACAGCGTGCCGTGGGAGGCGCTGCCCGGGCGGATGTCGCTGCGCAGCGACGGCGAATGGGCGCTGACGCAGCAGCCCTCGGTGATGCCCCTGACCTACACGATCCGCGCGACCAAAGAGGGGTGAGGGCCTCAGCGCCGGGGGCGATCGCCGCCACCATGACAAACGTCACCCTCATGACGTGACCCCCGGCCGAGGCGGGCGTCTCGACGCGCGGCCAGCATGAAGACATGACCTCTTCCACCACCGGCCCCGCGGCGATCGACGCGCGGGGCGTCGTCAAGAGCTTCGGCTCCGTGCATGCCGTCCGCGGCGTCGACCTGCGGGTGCAGCCCGGCGAGATCGTCGCCTTCCTCGGCCCGAACGGCGCGGGCAAGACCACGACGATCGACATGATCCTGGGGCTGGCCGACCCCGACTCCGGCTCCATCGAGGTGTTCGGGCACAGCCCCCGGGGCGCGGTCGCCCGCGGACTCGTGTCGGCCGTGCTGCAGACGGGCGGTCTGCTCAAAGACCTCACCGTCCGCGAGACCGTCGAGCTGACGGCCAGCCTGTTCGCCGAGAAGCGCCCCGTCGACGAGGTGCTCGAGCGGGCCGGCATCCGGGATCTGGCCACGCGACGCGTGGGGCTGTGCTCGGGAGGCGAGCAGCAGCGACTGCGGTTCGCGATGGCGCTCGTGGGTGACCCCGCACTGCTGATCCTCGACGAGCCGACCACGGGCATGGACGTCGAGGCGCGCCGTTCGTTCTGGAACGCGATCCGAGCGGATGCCGCGCGCGGACGCACCGTGATGTTCGCGACGCACTACCTCGATGAGGCCGACGAGTACGCCGATCGCATCGTGCTGATGAGTCGGGGCGGCATCGTCGCCGACGGCAGCACCGCCGAGATCAAGAACCTCGTGTCGGGCCGGGTGGTGCAGGTGACGCTGCCGGGCGCCGATCTCGCAGTGCTCGCTGCGCTGCCGGGGGTCGACTCGGTCGAGACGGCGGGGGAGCGGGTGACGATCCACACCCGCGATTCCGACGCCCTGGCCCGCCATCTGCTGACCGCCACCGCCGCCCACGATCTCGAGATCACGGCGCAGAACCTCGAGAGCGTGTTCGTCGCCCTCACCATCGACTCGCCGGCGTCTGCGGATGCCGTCTCGAACGGAGCACTCCGATGACCGCCATCACCCTCGACCGCCCGGCGCCCGTCCTGGGCGGGTTCACCCTGACCTATCTGCGCATCGAGCTGGTGCGCAAGCTGCGCAACACGCGCAGCCTCTTCTTCACCGTGGCCTTTCCGGTGCTGATGTTCTTCGTCGTCGGGTATCAACTGCTCGACGAGCCGCTCACAAACGTGCCGCTCGCCGACGGAGGGGTGTCGGTGGCCGCCTACATCATGGTGTCGATGGCGATGTACGGCGCGATGATGTCGGCGACCCAGACCGGGGCGTCGGTCGCGGTCGAGCGCGCTCAGGGCTGGACGCGGCAACTGCGCCTGACGCCGCTCAACCCCGTGGTCAACGTGATCGTCAAGATGACGGCGGGCATGATGTTCGGCCTCATCGCCGTGGTCGCCACGTTCGTCGTGGCCGGTCTGTCGGGTGTGCAGCTGGCACCGGCGCAGTGGATCGTGTCGGGCCTCGCGGCCTGGCTGCTCGCCGGCGCCGTGTTCACGACGCTCGGCCTGATGGTCGGCTACATGGTCCCGGGCGAGAACGTCGCGCAGATCACCAGCCTCGCGGTGGTGCTGCTGTCGTTCCTCGGCGGGCTGTTCTATCCGCTGTCGTCGATGCCCGACTTCCTTCAGACGATCGGCAAGCTGACGCCGGTCTACGGCATCGGCGAGCTGGCGCGGTCGCCTTTGACCGGGGATGCCTTCGACCTCGGCGCCCTGATCAACGCGGTGGTGTGGCTGGCGGTGTTCGTCGCCGGCACGGTGTATTTCTTCCGTCGCGACACGCGACGGTCGTGAGCCGCTCTAGGGTGAACGACATGAGTGAGGGGACCGGCCCGGAGCGCGTCGACGCTTCGGGCCGGTCCCGTTTCCAGCGCGGGTGGTTCGTCGGCGCGTCGATCTCGTTGATCTGGACGTTCCCGACCCTGCTGACGCTGTGGGAGGAGCCGAGCCTCGCCGCCCACGTGATCGGCACGGCGATCGTCGTGGTGTTCGCGGCAGTCTTCTTGGCGACGGCGCCGTTCGCGCGGGCCACGACATCGTTCGTGCGGCGGCTGATCCCCACGGTCGTGCTCTTCGGGCTGAGCCTGGCGCTCTTGCCGTGGCTCGGGTCAGACGTGCGGTGGCTGTGGACGTTCGTGGGCGTCGCCGTGGCCGTCTCGCGCGTCGGTCGCCGGGCGACGTGGACAGCAGTGGGCCTGTTGAGCGGTCTGTCGTTCGCCGTGGGGGAGTGGACCGACGCCGACACGTTCACGAGCGTGCTCAACTCGGCGATCATCCTCTCGATCTCGATCATGATGTTCAGCTTCATGCAGAACATCGCGACGCTGGAGCGCCTGCGCGCCGCGCAAGAGCAGATCGCCGAGCTGGCCGCCGAGCGCGAGCGGGGGAGAGTCGCCCGTGACGTGCACGACATCCTCGGCCACTCCCTCACCGTGATCACGGTCAAGGCCGAGCTGGCCGGACGACTGATGGATGCCGGCTCCCCGGCCGCCCGCGACGAGATCGCCCAGATCGAGCAGCTGTCGCGCGGAGCCCTCGCCGATGTGCGCGCCACCGTGCACGGGTACAGAGGGGTGAGCATCAGCGGCGAGCTGGCTGCGGCACGGGCCGCGTTGGAGAGCGCCGGGGTGGCCGCCGAGCTGCCCGGGTCGACCGAGCAGGTTCCGTCCGAGCGGCGGGAGCTCGCCGGATGGGTGGTGCGCGAGGCGGTGACGAACGTCGTGCGGCACGCCGGTGCGCGCGTGTGCCGGGTGATGCTCGACGGCCGCTCGATCGAGGTCTGCGACGACGGGTGCGGGCCGTCCGCCCCGGCCGCTTCGGGCTCGGGCCTCGCCGGGCTGCGTGAGCGCGTCGAGACCGCCGGCGCCCGCATGACCGTGGGCCGCAGCGACCTCGGCGGATTCAGAGTGAAGGTGACGTGGTGATCCGACTCCTCATCGCCGACGACCAGGCCCTCGTGCGCGGCGCCCTCGCCGCCCTGCTCGGCCTCGAGACCGACATCGAGGTCGTCGCCCAGGTCGGCCGCGGCGACGAGGTCGTCGACGCCGCCCGCGCGTCGGGCGCGACGGTGGCGCTGCTCGACATCGAGATGCCCGGCATCGACGGCATCGCCGCCGCCGCTCTTCTCCGCAACGAGGTCCCCGGATGCCGCGCCCTCATCGTCACGACCTTCGGACGCCCGGGATACCTGGCGCGGGCGATGCAGGCCGGGGCGTCGGGGTTCGTGGTGAAGGACACTCCCGCGGCGGAGCTGGCGGATGCGGTGCGGCGGGTGTCTTTGGGGCTCAGGGTTGTGGACCCGCAGCTCGCCGCCGAGTCTCTGGCGCAGGGCGACTCGCCCTTGACCGAGCGGGAGACGGACGTGCTGTCCGCGGCCCGGACGGGGGGATCGATCGCCGACATCGCGCGGGCCGTGCACCTGTCGGAAGGGACCGTGCGCAATCACCTGTCGAGCGCGATCGGGAAGACCGGGGGACGGAATCGGGGGGATGCCGTGCGGGTGGCGGTGGAGCGGGGGTGGTTGTGAGGGGCGTGGTGTTGTACGAGCGATCGGGAGATGCCGGAGCGTGAGCGGTTCTCTTGATCATGCGACGGAAAATCGTGAGGTCACGGGATCGACGCCCGTCGGAGCCACACGGACCGTCGTTACAACGGTCCCAGAACCCCTCGCCTAGCTTCTCCATGGCGGGGGTTTTGCTTTGCCCTGGTGAGGGCTTATTTTCTGCTCCTGAACGTGGCCCTGATCCCGCGATCGTTGAGCGAACGAAGCGAGTCGAAACGGCCCGGACGGATGCCGATTCGCTGACCTCCGCGGAGGCTTGGGCCGGTCTGGGGCCGGTCGACAGCAGATTTCGGTCGGTGAGTCGCTTGGGCGGCCGCGTCCGCCGTCCCGACCTATAACTTCCACGGGGCGACGGACTCGGGGAGGAAGAGCGCGGCTAGAGCCACGCATACGACCACAGCTATTAAGTACGCGAGCACTTCTCCGAGAACGCGGTGCCTTCTTCCGCTTGTCCACTCGAGCACTTCCTTGCTGAACTCGTAGTACTGCCGGCCAAGGCTGATGACGCCGTACCCCATGTGAATACAGACGCCAACGAAAGCACCAGCAAGAAGAGCGTTAACGATGATCAGAGTCCAAAGCCGCTCGCCCACGCCGCCAGCATCGACAAGTCGATCCGCCCAGATGTAGAAGAAGACCACGGACGCGGCGAGACCACCTCCGAAGAGGAGGCTCGTGCCAATGTACGGAGCCCAGCCCTTGACAGGCGACCCGCGTCGAGAGCCGGTCGCGAGGAAGGTCTCCCAATTGAGTGGGCCGATGACGGAGCTACTTGCATTCAGCTTCGTCTCTAGGCGAGTGCGGCGTTCCAACCCCCGAAGGTACGCCCCCGCCCGCTCCATTCGGCCAATTTCTCCGATCCAACTCCAGGCTGCAGCGCACACGAGGCCGGGCAACAATAACCCGTAGATCACGACCGCCATCCACTCGACCATCGGCTGGAAGCTCTTGGCAATCTCGCTGTTCGCCGCGAGTAGACCAGCTCCGAAGAGCACTCCGTAGGTGGCCATGCTCCATTGGATGATCGACTGCGACGTCGAGAACGACTGCAGCGATTCCGCACGTATGGATTCGTACTCAGCCACCGCGAGCGCGGCTGAGAAGTCGTCCACCTCAACCGACCGCGCCGCACGGAGCGATAGTGGATGACCATCGAGGAGGCGCCGGCCTCCGCCGCGTCGAGAGCTCATGTGCCCAGTATCGCGGCTTGAGCGCCTGCGACCGAGGTTAGGGCCCGGGCTTCACAACGGCGACGGAGACGATGGCGGCATAGTCCTCGTCTGTGAGCAGATCGAGGGAGATGTAAGCGAACTCGACCGCGTCAAAGCTGTTCGGCGCCGTCTCCCAGTCGTCAGCGAGCCCGGTTGTCTTGTACTGCGGCTCGTACTGCCAGGTCGTGAGGATACGCACCAGCTCGTCGTGATCGATCTCCCCGTCGGCAGCTCGCCTCACGATGTCCATCGCGGGTCGCGGCGCACGGGGTGAACGCGACTGACGCTCGTCGGAGGCGGGTGGTTCGGGGATGACGACAGGCACCTGCCGCGGTGCGGCATACCGTGACGAGACGTTGCGGATCATGTCGTCGGTGATCAGTCCGGCGCGGACACGCTCGGGAGGACGGCCATCTTCGGGCAGGACATAGGCGACGCCGGGAGTGGTCGGCGAGATCTCGTGACAGCGTGCGCCTGCCGCCACGGCTCCGTCACCGAGGACCATCGCGGTCTCCATGCGGTCTCGCAGTCGGAGCCCAACGGTCTGAGTGAAGAGACCGCGTGCCGGCAACGTCTCCTTGCGCAGATCTTGGAGACAGGCGAACACGATGAACCCGACAGCGCGGCCCTGTGAGGCGAGAGTCGCGAGAGCGGAGTTGGCCCGGCGGAGCAGATCTCGATCGGTCTCGTAAGCGGTGAGCGCCGCGAGCTCGTCGATCAGCACGACGATCGTCGGGCTGTCGAGGGTCGCGACGTGCTGTCGGATCTTGCCCGCCAGATCCTTCGCTCGCTGCTGCATCGCGGCGACGGCATCCTCGAGCAGAATCACCGAGCGCTCAGCGTCGGCGGCGAATCTCGTGAGCAGCGAGCGCCCGAGAGCGAGTTCCATGCCGCCCTTGCGATCGATGCCCCAGACCTGGACGAGGCCACTGTGGATGGGTTCGGCGAGCCCAAGGAGCAGACCCCACACCAGCGAGGCTTTGCCGCTGCCCGACGCGCCGGCCACGAGAGTGTGGGGACCGAGGCGAAGTGACCAAGGTCCGCCTGTTGCGTCTCTACCCATCTGGACCGTCTTGCCGTCCCACGCCACGGGCAGGTCGAGGGAGAACGCGAACTCGAGCGCATCCTCGAACTCGAGCCGCAACGCCATCACGCCGATGTGCTCACCGTGGACCGTCGCGCGGAGTGCACCGAAGGCCTGCGCGAGCAGATCTGCCTGCGCCTGCAGGTGCTCACGTCCGAGCCCTTGCGGGAGTGCAACACCGAAGGCGCAGGTCCACCCCTGCCACACAGGCGTGCTGATTGCGGGGACAACCATGCCGCGCGTGCCGTAGCCGGGGACACCGAGGCCGACGCGCATCGCTACCCCGGACGAGTTCGCGAGGATGTTGCGTGAGACATCGCGCCTCCACTTGTCCTCGGCACGGCGCGGCATCCGGAGCGCCGTCACCGTCAGCCAAAGGCCGAGCATGAGGACAAGCGCAAGGCATCCGACATTGAACGCAACCTGCACGGCCGGCACCGGCGGCAGCCATGAGATGACTGCGACGATCGCCGCGGCCCACCACCAGCGACGCAGGAAGATACCGATCTCGTCGCCCCAGCTCCGCCGCTCGCGCGGCACGGCGGTTCGCATTACTCGGCACCCCGCGGCTTGGGCGCCGGCTCCATTTCGCGGGCGCGGAGCGAGTATGCGACGGAGGCCGCCGATCGCGCCACACGGGACTATCACAGCGTCTTCAACGTCTACACGCACAAGTTTCACCAGCCGAAGCCGCCGATCGGCGAGCTCGCTGCAATGCAGGGAGCGATCACTCAGTCCTTCGCAAAGCGGTACACACCGAAGACTGTGGAGGCGATCGAGGCGTTGCTCTCACCTGAGCCGGACCTCGACGCGATCCGTGTAGGCATCCGAGCCCTAGGCTTCGAGGATCTTCGCGGCATCTCCGACGCGCTCGACCAATCGATGGCCACCGCGGAGACCGACCGGCACTTCCGACCGTGGCTGCCGTCGGCCGATAAGGCTCGCGCCACGAGCCGAGTGCTGCAGAGCCTCGCGGACGACGAGCTGCGAGAACTTTCTCTACTCGTTCAAGGCCGGCCTGACGGCCGGTGGCGACACCTGCGGTGCGTCCGGTCCCCGCTCCGCTGCGGTCCGGGCGCTCCTCGGCGCCGCACAGCCACGAATGCGTAACCCAACTACATCACTGCTGCGAACGCCATCACGTCCAGCTGCGAGACCCATCGTTCAAATCGAGGCGCGCCACCGCGTGTTGGCGAAGTCATGAAGGCGTCTACTTCCGGTGATGTCGGCCTGACCCCGTGAGGTCGCAAGCGTGAGGCGGACTCCTGACCCTTATGCGCGACGAAGTTGCGCGCGGCCCGGATCTCCACAAGTGGCGAGGGAGTGAGGCCGAGACCGGCCACGACCTCCGCGACATTGGGGATCTTTAGCCGTTGGGCGGCCTCGATAGCCTCAATCGGATCGAACCACTTCGGCTCCCAGTACTGCGACTTCTTCAGTTTCCCTGTGTACGTCGCGCGCAGTTCAGCCAACGCGGCTCGATCCGAGACAAGTCCCCGACGCGCCGGGATGTGCCTGCCGGACAGAGTTCGGACGCCGCCGACCCAAGAGCGAACTATCAAATCCCGAGTGAACGTGCTCCACTGATCTTGAAGCTGAATGATGGCCCCCTCACGGCTCACGGGATGCGCATCGTAACATCGCGCGCCCGCCGCTAGGGAAGCCGCGAATGCGCGACTCAGATAATCCGCTCGGCGACTGAATCGCCAGTATCTAGATCCGAGGTTCAAGGGTGTGCGCTACCACGGAAGCGGCGCGCCCGACAGAGCGGCGACGTAGACGGGGAATCGTGTCTTACGACTCGCGATCCGCTGTGTGCTCGCATTCGAGGCACTCCAGAACGGCGTCGCGCCCTTCGGCGGCTCATCTGAGCCCAGGACGTCCGCAATCTCGTAAAGCCGGCCGACTACGTCCGGAGTAGGGGCCAAAGGGACGCGGGGCGGAAGCGTGTCTAGATCCCCGTCCGGAATCCCATGAAGAATGTGAGCGGCGGCAGCGAAGAGCATCAAGAAGTGCGGAGCATTCGAGATCGAAGTCTCGCGCAACACGTCCTGAAGGTCGGTGGTCAAATATGACAGGACGCGATCGACTGTCTCATCGGCTTCACCACGCTCGTAGCCCTTGTCGATCCTGTCGTAAAGCGCCGAGATCTTCGGTTGCCCTCCGTCCCGGACTCCTTCGATGACTACGCCGAACATCTCCGCGATCAATGAGTCCGAAAGAAGGCGAACAGCATCGCGTTGACCTACGACGCGGAACTCCTCCCAGAGAACAGCCCACCTCTGAGACATCTCGTGCACCGCCCACTTGAACTCGCCCTGATACTTGGCATGACGAAGTTCTGGAGGATTGACCGGAACCGTGTAGGAATTAAGCCGCGAGAAGACCTCTAGAACATCGGCGTTATTGGCGTTGATCAGCTGCTCTACCGCGATCGCGTACGACAGGAAACGTTCCTGCTCCTCCGGCAGCAGATCGGCATAGCGCCGAGTCGCATACTCTCCCGCGCGGCTCCCTAAGGCGAACCTGTTGTTGGCGAAATCGATGATTGCACGCAGGCGCTGCTGACCGTCGACAACCTCTCGGAAGGACCTCTTCGTCTCCAAGTCCACCCGAGTTCGAAGGTAGATCTTTGGGATCGGTAGACGTCGCAGAATCGTGTCGATCAAGTAGGTGCGCGCAGCGAGCGGCCACACGCTCCCCCGCTGAAACTCAGGGTTTAGCTCCAGCTGTCGCTTTTCATGCCACTCAAGGAAGTCGGCGATCGTGTACTGCTGCAAATCTGAAGATACGGACATCGGAACTCCACTTGTTGGACGACGACGGAATGGCCTAAACGATCGCTCTATCTCCTCGAATCTCAAGTCACGAGGGACTCCAGCCAACTCTGTAATGACTCGAGGCGCCCGGTTGCCATGTGACCGAGCGCACGAGCCATGCCACCAGCCGCTCTGCCACCACTGGTGGGAGCCGAGTATGCCGCTCGCGGCCCGTCTGGATTGACGTGAACGACGTGTGTAAAAATCTGTGCATTGCCCGCCCTGTTATCGCAGGCAGCGGCGAGACGTGCAGGGTCGAATTCATTGGTGATCAATACGTAGTCGAACGTGCGACCACTGCTCTCAAGTTTCGAATATGCATCGAAGTCAGTAAGGAACTGCTCCTCGCGGTCGCTCCGGACGCTCCATTTGCAACTCACGAGGATGCGATGCTGTGTAGCGCGATCGACTAGCGCGAGATCCACCTTCTTCGTCTTGTCACTCCCCCGCGGTGCATAGAAACCAGGCAGGTCGTGTAATGCGGGCCGCACTCTGATGTCGTAACGACGAGCGGTCGGTTCCCACCTGCGAAGCAACCCAGCCAGGGTGTCTTCGAAGCCTTCGCCGACAAGATTTTTGCGCTTGTTTTCACTCCCGATGTGCCCCTTTATCTGCATCAAGAGATCACGGATGAAGTCCTCAGGCGGCAACATCCCAAGCTCACTCTTGAGGGTATCGCTGATGAGTGCCTCGAGTTCGAGGTCCTCTTCGGGTCGAGGCATATCCAGGCCGACGAAAGGCCTCCGTTGCGCGTCCGCACGGTCGAGTCGCTGGGCACGCGATGCCTCCGTCGCGATGGACAGGTCTCGAACTGCTGCAGAGAAGAGCCAATCGATTCGGTCGCTCAGGTCTCGCGGAGAGACCATGAACTGCTCGCTCAGCCAGCTGTGGAACTGCAGCGACCGCGCATACCATGGACGCCCCGGCTGGCACTTGTCGCTCTCGTAGCAGTGGGCAAGCCCTATGGTGCGGTCGATCCAGAGCAGAAGGCGATAAACGTGCCGCCATGCACTCTCAGGAGTGACGACTTCCCCGAGTGAGTCGCGAAAGTACTGGTCGAGAAGCCGATACCGATTCTCTGCCCCAAAGGCACGGGAGACCGCATCCGGCTCCCGTTGCTCAGGCATGCCTACACCTGGATGCGACTTCTCTCATTCACCAGTACCCGCTTGAGGCTTCCCGCCACCGCCGCTGCAAGCAGGGGTGGGACGGCGTTTCCAATCTGACGATAGCGGCTATGGGTCGCGCCGTTGGGCTGCCGTCCCTCCAGTTCGCCGCGGCGGCGATCCGTGATGACTTCGAAGGCGTCAGGAAAGGACTGCAGCCGGCAGAACTCGCGGACGCTCAGCGCCCGCGGCTCGGAGTAATGGTAGACAGCGTCCGCCTTCGTGTTCAGCGTCCAAGCCCAGAACGCAGGGTGTAGACGGCGATAAGCGTAGTAATGCTTGCGAGACAGCATCTCGGTGCCGTTGGAAGGACCCCACTTTTGGCCAGTCAGGTAACGCCGCTGCAGGTGCTCCGCGAGGTCTCGATAATTGCCCCCCGCGGGTATGCCCTCGAGTCTCAGTCGCGTATCGACGTTCATCCGTGGGACCTCAAGGTTGCTGACGCCGCGGCGGTTGCGCATGAGTCTCTGATATGCCGAGCCTGGGCGAACGAGAGCGTCGCTGCGGACGGCACCCTGCTTGTTTCCTGCTTCAAGGAAGTCGAGGTCGCCGATCGCCTGTTCCACTGAGACGACGGATGTGTCTTTCGGATCGCGAAGCCGATCAAGCAACTCCTCCGCAACAACGTCATTCCGCAGACCAAGCCTGTATCCGCGGTGGGATACGGAGTCCGGCATAAGAGCGACTGCCGCGGTAGCGCCCGACCCTTCGATCGGCGGCGGCGTCACTCCGAGGTCGCGGTGGACACCGACGAACACAAGCCTCTTCCGCGTCTGAGGTACACCGAAGTCAGCAGCATCGAGGAGCGTCGACGAGACGATGTACTTGCCACCGAGCGCAAGGTCGGACCGAACCTGCTCACGCACGCCCATTTGGTCCATACCAGGCACGTTTTCCATGACGAATGCCCGCGGTTCGACCATGTCAACGACACGGACAAACTCTCGGTACAGCGAATTGCGAGGGTCATCGATCAGACGAGAGTGATTACGAACCTGCGAGAAGGCCTGACACGGCGGGCCACCGATGATCACGTCAACATCCGAACCTAGGGCGAAAACCCGATCCTTTACGGAGTCATCGCGAATGTCGCCGGTTACCGCGATCGCGTCTGGGAAGTTACGAGCGTAGGTTGCCATCGCGTCGGGGTCGTAGTCGGTCCCCGCCACGATCCGGAAGCCCGCCTGCTCGAAACCCAGGGACAGCCCTCCCGCCCCTGAGAACAAGTCGATGACGGTCGGGCCCCGCCGCTCGACGGGCAGTCCGAGGTCATCCATGTATCAACCCTCCCATGTAGCTGGGCCATCCGTTCTCGGACACTCCGCCGAATGCGTAGCCCTCACCGTCGCGCCGCAAGAACGACCTCCGCGATCTCGTCGGCGATTGCTTCGACCTCGGTATCAGCGGTGGAGCGCGCGACCTTGTCCGCAAGGCTCGGGCTCCTTGACGCGACTTCGGCGTGGTCCACGTCGTGCCAGATCGGAAGCAGCGTTTGCTTGCCCGCGACGTTCAGCGTCACTATGCCGTCCAGCTCGTACTGCGGCCAGCCCTTCGCGAAGTAGGCGGGGCTGAGGACCACGACCGCAAAGCGACTCGCCGAAAGTCCCTGATCGATGCGTCGACGTAGGCTTTGACCGATCCGAAGCTCGGCCTTATCGAGCCAAGCCGAGACCCCCCGGTGCTGAAGCGCCTCCGCCAACGGGATGGCAACCGCTGCCTTGTCCTCACTGGCGTGCGAGATGAAAACATCCCAAGTGCGGCCGTCAAGCACGTCAGGATCGTCAGGACGATGTGGGGTTCTCACATCGAGCACGTCGCGAAGCGGACGCTCAGAAGGCTCTCGGTATTCCGGCAAGTTTCCCCGCGGCGGGGGCACCACATTTACCCCGCTGCGGATACGACCCGCTCCACCACCCAGGTCGATCGCGACGTACCAGTGCCCGTCGCTTGGTACGGGAATGCGCGCAGGAGAGGTCTTCATCAGGCCACCGAAGTAGCGATACTGTCGGCCGCTCGCGTAGCTCGAATAGTTGCTGCGATCCATCAACTGCACGTTCGCCTGCTTATCCAGGGTTACGACAACCGTCGAACCACGTTTGATCTGCCCGAGGTCGTACTTGACATGCTGCATGCCGCGATCATTCCCCATACCTGCGACATTGGCCGACGTCCTCGCGTCAGCGACGTCAGGCGACTCGTGTAGTTACGATCAATGTCCGCTGACCGGCTCATCCTCTGCAAGCTCGACGCTCCACTTGGCCCTTGCGAGCACCTCGTCGTATGTGAGGATCTCGGGGAAGCTCGTAGATCGCCTGAAGAGCTCGAAAGACCGCACCTTGTCCGGGTGTACCTGTTCGCCTCGCGCCAGGCTCGCCAGCGTTCCGACGATCAGGTAGGACCTGACCGCCCCGGAGAAGACCCGCTCGCCTGTGCTGAATCCATCATCGTCACGAGAGTCCAACCACTGGCCGAGGTCCTCGCGAGCGCGGTCGGCTGTTACCAACGCTTGCGCGACACCGCCGGCTACAGCCCTCGAAGGCACCCAGGTTCCTGATCGATACTCCGTCGACTCAAGTAGCGCATCTGTATGCAGCTTCACCTCAGCGAACACGAGTGAGGAGACGATGCCCGAGCTGACCAGCAGTGCATCTACTCGCTTTCCTACGTCGGCCACCGACGCACCCGCTACAAGTCGCTCAAGCTTCTTGTCGTCCCACGAAGTGAGCAGACGCCCAGAGAGGCCCGTCCCCAGGAGCCATGGATTCTCCTCGAAGAATCGCTGCCAGACGGCTTCCGCGCTGCCGCCTGCTCGCGCGCTCTCGAACTCAGCCTCGTCGGTGAGGAGTTGCTCGAACCGAGAGACGATTCTTCGCCTCGCTGCGACGGCGACAACATCCTTCGCGCTGACATCAGCCTCGATAACAGCTTTGAACCTGTCCGGATCCTGCGAGTAGATGGCCGAAAGCGCACTCGGATCCTGGAGCACCGTCGCCAGAACATCCTCGTCGATCTTGAGGGTGTCCCCATCTGCTGGATCGATTCCACGCAACGCGAAGCAGAGGTCAATCAGACGCTTCGCTGCTTCCTCGTCCAGGCTGACGAGTGTATCGAGGCGGGCGTCCTTCCCGACGTATCCGGTGGACCTCTCGATACGAATCTCGACGACACGTCCCCGGTCACGGACGACCCTAGCCTTCACCTGTATTCGTCCCGCCGGACTCGCGTGTAGATTCACGATCTCCTCCTCGTCGGTGGGCAATCCGGCTCGTATTGACTCCGCTGCCCCAACCACCTGCCAGACAGTCCGCGTTGGGGAGCCCAAATCAGCCGTCGAGCCGAATCGCAACGGAAACGACTTGCCGACAGTCGTCCGACCCAAGACTCTGAGGGATGCATAGTCCGCCTCGGTAGTAGGTTCGGGCGGCAAGAGACGTGCCCAGTCGATCGGACGGTTGGCTGCGCTCACACTTCGGAGCATGCTCGATCTACGGTTAGCGAGCAAGTATCGAGATGATCGGACCGTGCCGCCGACGCCGGTGCCGCAGAATCTCCAATCCGCTTCATGCGCAGTACGGCGACCGCCGAAAGCGGGCCGGTCTCGGGCCGGGAACTCGGCTGAAACCATCCAACACCAGCCATCACCAACGAGCACGACTTCCTCGGAATCACGCGGCAAACGAGCACTCGTGAGCACCCACCGACCCGGCGAATACAACTGAAGATCGTGGGGTCGCGGGATCGACGCCCGTCGGAGCCACTGAACCCCCGAGGTGGCTTCTACACCGAGGGGGTTCTTCTTTTGCCCCGATCGAGGCGAGAGCGGCCGCGCGTGGCCTCAACCGGCCTCGGACCGGCCCACATCGACTTGGGTCTCCGAGTCAAGGCGGCGCTCGGCCGACTTGGGCCGGTGAGTCGCTCACTCATTCGGGACTCGAAAGTTCCGACTGGCCAAGTACTGCCACCCTTTGGCTGCGGCCAACCTCGACACGGCGTCGAAGGTGGGATCGACCCCCGGTGGAGGACTCGTCGGCTGAGTCAATGGAGCGAAGTCGATGGCGGGGCGCACCACCTCATCTTCCCTCCGCCCGCCTGTCGACGGGGCTCCCCGATGTCGTGGAGCGGGCGGCATCCGCCACCACCCAACAAGCCGCCACGGCCTGACGTCTACGCCCCCACCCCGAACGCCCCCGCCTCTTCCTCCGTCAGCATCCGCGACCGGATCAGGAACCGCATCCCTGTCGGCCCCTCGACCGAGAACCCCGCCCCGCGGCCGGGCACGACGTCGATGGTGAGGTGCGTGAACTTCCAGTACTCGAACTGCGACTCCGACATGTACACCTCGATCGGGTCGTTCAACCCGACGTCGATCGAGCCGAGGTGCACGTCGCTCGGTCCGGTGAGGAACATCCCCACCGGGTAGCACATGGGTGAGCTGCCGTCGCAGCAGCCGCCCGACTGGTGGAACATCAGCGGGCCGTGCGTGGCCGTCAGGTCGCGCAGCAGCGCGGCCGCGGCATCCGTCACGTCGACGCGCGAGAGCTCTGGCATCCGTTCTTCTCCTTCGAACACAGACCGGGTGTATGTGGAAACGGGTGTGACCCCCGGGCGCGAACCCGGGGGTCACGGCGCCGGGCCCCACGCCCCGGCTCCACGGATCAGAAGAAGCCCATCGCCCCTTCGGCGTACGACACAAGCAGGTTCTTCGTCTGCTGGTAGTGGTCGAGCATCTTGAGGTGGTTCTCGCGACCGATGCCCGACTGCTTGTACCCGCCGAACGCGGCGTGCGCGGGGTACTGGTGGTAGGTGTTCGTCCAGACGCGTCCGGCCTCGATGGCCCGGCCCGCGCGGTAGGCGGTGTCGCCGTTGCGGCTCCACACGCCGGCGCCGAGGCCGTAGAGGGTGTCGTTCGCGATCGAGATCGCATCGTCGAAGTCGTCGAACGACGTGACCGACAGCACGGGGCCGAAGATCTCCTCTTGGAAGATACGCATGTCGTTCGTGCCCTCGAACACCGTCGGCTGCACGTAGTAGCCGCCCGACAGCTCGCCGCCGAGGTCGACCCGCTCGCCGCCCGTGAGCAGCTTCGCGCCGCCCTGCTTGCCGATGTCGATGTACGACAGGATCTTCTCGAGCTGGTCGTTCGAGGCCTGCGCGCCGATCATCGTCTCGGGGTCGAGCGGGTTGCCCTGCTTCACCTTGCCGACGCGGGCGAGGCCGTCGCCGAGGAACTGGTCGTAGATCGACCGCTGGATCAGCGCCCGCGACGGGCACGTGCACACCTCGCCCTGGTTGAGGGCGAAGAGCGTGAAGCCCTCGAGCGCCTTGTCGTAGTACGCGTCGTCGGTGGTGCGCGCGACGTCTTCGAAGAAGAGGTTCGGGCTCTTGCCGCCGAGCTCGAGCGTCACCGGGATGAGGTTCTGCGACGCGTACTGCATGATGAGGCGGCCGGTCGTGGTCTCACCGGTGAAAGCGACCTTGCGGATGCGCCTGTGCTGCGCGAGGGGAGCCCCCGCCTCGATGCCGAAGCCGTTGACGATGTTCACGACGCCCGCGGGCAGCAGGTCGCCGATGATGTCGAACAGGAACAGCAGGGATGCCGGGGTCTGCTCGGCCGGCTTGATCACCACGCAGTTGCCCGCGGCGAGCGCCGGGGCGAGCTTCCACGCCGCCATGAGGATGGGGAAGTTCCACGGGATGATCTGCCCCACCACTCCGAGCGGCTCGTGGAAGTGATACGCCACCGTGTCTTCGTCGAGCTGGCTGAGCGAGCCTTCCTGCGCCCGCAGCACGCCGGCGAAGTAGCGGAAGTGATCGACGGTCAGCGGGATGTCGGCCGCGAGAGTCTCGCGCACCGGCTTGCCGTTCTCCCACGTCTCGGCGACGGCGATCTTCTCGAGGTTCTGCTCGATGCGGTCGGCGATCTTGTTCAGGATGACGCTGCGCTCGGCGGGCGTGGTCTTCTTCCACGTCGCGAACGCCTTCCACGCGGCATCCACCGCCCGATCGATGTCTTCGGCGTCGCCGCGCGCGATCTCGCAGAACGGCTTGCCGGTGACGGGAGTGATGTCTTCGAAGTACTCCCCGCTGTGCGGCTCGACCCACTCGCCGCCGATGTAGTGCCCGTACCGCGCGCGGTACTCGGCGACGGCCCCGCGTTGCCCGGGGGCGGCATAGACGCTCGAGACGCCTTCTTCGACGATGGTCATGCTGGTCTCCTTCGACGGTCATGAACGCCGCGTCTGCTTCGGGCGGCGATGCGCCGAAAGTACCCCCGAGAGGGTTGCATCGGGTTGCGCCGTCGCATCGCTGCCCGATCGCCGAGAACGCCGCGCACCGCGCCCAGATCGCGCGCCGCACGACCCGGGCGCGTCAGCCCCGGGCGACGCCGCACGTCGACGGGCGCGGCATCGTGACCCTCTACCCCTCGGCGTCGACCAGCACCGAGCGCGACGGCGGGACGTTGGCCTCGTGCAGGTCGAGGTCGTCGAGGCGCTGCAGGCCCTGCACGCGCGGGGCGATCTTGCCGTCGTCGGCGGCGATCCAGCTGCCGACGAGCAGGAACGCGTCGTCGCCCTGCGTGACGGGGCCCGTGAGGGCGAAGAGGCCGTGGGTGGGCGTGTGGAACGTGACGCGCACGGGCGTGCCGTGCGTGAGCGTCGACGGATCGACGGTGTCGGTCGAGGACTCGGGGGCGGGCACCCCGAGCTCGATGCGCTGGATCTCGGCGCTGGTGGCGAGGATCACGTCGCCGACGACCGGCTGCCCGCCGACGCCGATGCGCACGGGCCCCTCGACCGCATAGAGCCCGTAGCGCGGCGAGCGCACGATGACGCGGGCGATGTCGCCCTCTGACACCTCGGCGAGCGCCTCGCGGATGCGCGCGACGTCGCGACGCGTACGGGCCGAGGTGAAGATGTCGAGCGTGCGTTCGTCCATGCCTTCAGCGTAGCCAGGGCCGGCGACGTCAGTCGGCCTCGATCCGCTCGATACGGGCGACCAGGCCCGCGCGCTTCGGCGAACGCGCCGGCAGCATCTCGAGGCACAGGCGCAGCACCTCGACGTCGTCGCGCCCGTCGGCGGTGTCGGCGTAGGCGAGCAGCACGTCGATGCCCGCCTCGGCCATCAGCGCCTCGCGCAGCGCCCGGCTCACCGACTCGCGCACCTCGATCACCCCCGGGGCGGTCGAGTCGGGCAGCACCGGCCCCGGGTAGGCGGCGAGCGCGACACGGTGCGCGCCGCGATCGAGCAACGACACCACCTGCTGCACGTCGGTGTCGAGCGCGCACGACAGTCGATAGGGCCGGGATGCCGGGACGCACCGCGGCGCGACCGACTCGATCACGCGCCGCAGGCGCACCATCTCGGGCCGCAGCGTCTCGACCGCGGGATGCCCGTAGACCGCTTCGCTGAGCGCCTCGGCCGACAGTCCCTCGCGATGCACGGCGAGCAGCAGCAGGATCTCGGCGTGGCGCGCGCTGAGCTCGACGGCACGCGATCCGACCTCGAGCAGGGCGCGGTCGCGGCCGAGGATCCGCAGCAGCGTGCGCGCCGGCGCCGACCGACGCGGCGGGGGCGCGGGGCGGGCCCTCAGCCGCGCGACGAGGATCTCGCTCTCGATGGCGCGGGCCGTGGCATCCACGAGCAGCTGGGCCTGCGGGGTGACGGCCTCGGGACCGCCCGTGACGTCGATGACCCCCAGCAGACGCCGCGTCTCGGGGTCGTGCACGGGCGCTGCGGTGCACGACCAGGGCTGCACGAGACGGTTGAAGTGCTCGGCGTCGCGGATCTGCACCGACCGGTCGAGAGCGATGGCGGTGCCGGGAGCCGAGGTGCCTACCGCGCCCTCCGACCAGTTCGCGCCCGCGACGAACCCCATCTCTCCGGTGCGCGACCGCACGCGACGGTCGCCCTCGACCCACAGCAGACGGCCCGACGCGTCGCCGACGGCGACGATCACCCCCGACTCCTCGACGGTGCCGGGCAGCAGCAGCGACCGCACCATCTGCATGACACCGGCGAGCGGGTGGGCCCGGCGGTAGTCGTCGAGCTCGTCGTCGGTCAGTTCGAGCGCCGGCAGCCCCTCGACACCGACGAGGGATGCCAGCGACCGCCGCCACGACTCGCGCACGAGGGGGCGCACGTCGTCGAGCCGCCGATCGTCGTTGCCGGCGACGAGCTCGTCGTGGGCACGCGCGATGAGCAGACGCGAGGTCTCGGGAGAGACGGCAGGACGCGACCACGGAGAGGACACGGGACTCCCATCGGCGGTGACGGTGGTCGCCCCCAGTGTAGGGCGGCGGAGTGCGGGGCGGGAGGGGGCGCGAGGGGGCGCGAGGCAGGCCGCCGCAGATCTCGATGCGCCCTGGCCGCGACACGAGATCCACCCCTGACTGCGCGAGCGGCCCCGGGAGAGGTTCCCGGGGCCGCTCGCGCATGCGCCGCCGACTCATCCAACGCGGTGGCGCCTCCGGACCCCCGCGACGACCGCCGCACCGACGACGAGCAGACCCGATGCCAGCGTCAGAGCGGTGACGGGCGACGCCACGCCCGTCGCAGCCAGCCGATCCGGCAGGGCTGTCGCCCTCGCAGTCGCCGCTCGCGACGCGACCAGGTTCGCGGTCACGGCGGGCCCCGACGACGTGGGCGAGCCCTGCGACGCCGCCGACTCGGGCGCCGGCGCGATCTCGACGACGACGGAGGTCGAGAACGGCGCCCCGAAGAAGTCGTCGCCCGAACCGTTGACGGTCACGGTCCCGGCCCGGGACCAGTCGACCGCCGCGACGTCCCACGTCACCGCGGCATCCGGACCGTCGCCCGACGCGTATACCGGGACGACGGTGGCCGGAAGAGCGGGCTCGGTGCCGGCGACCGTCTGCATGCTCGAGAGGGGCGTGATCGACAGGATGTCCTCGGGAACGAGCGGGACGCTGTCAGAGGTCAGCCACTGCGTGAGGGTACGGCTGAGGTCGCGGTGGGAGACCTCGCTCGCCAACGAGATGAAGTCCGACGTGACCACGGTCGACGTGGCATGCGTCTTGGTCCACGCTTTCATGACCTCGTCGAACCCCTCGGGGCCGAGCGCGTTCATGAGCGCGCTGTAGACGTATGAGGCGCGGATGTACGTCTCCCAGCTGTACACCTGGGTGGGACTGGTCCACCCCACCACCGGGTTCCGCCAATCCTTCGGTGGGTCGGCGGTCACCGCGTCCTGAGCAATCGTGCGCGGATCGTCGCCTTGTCCCAGCGCGTCGTACGTGTAGTAGGACTCGAAGAAGACCGCCCCACCTTCGTTCAGCCAGATCTCCGACCAGGTGCGGGCGGTCACCGAGTTCCCCAACCACATGTGCGTCAGCTCGTGCAGCAGAATCGTGGGATAGATCGACCCGTCGAAGAACGGACGGTCCTGCGTCTCGAGGGCGTAGCCGACGCCGGCACGATCGTAGATGAGGCCGAGGCTCTCGCCCGGGTAGGGCCCGAGCTTCGTCTCGAGCCAGTCGATCATGGGCGTGATCTGACTCCTCATGTTCTCGACGTGGGCTCGCGTTCCTTCGTCCAGGCCCGAGTCGATGAACGACCACTCGGGCACGACGCGTCCGCTGGCCAGCGTGATCGACGACTCCTCGACGTCGAGGTGTCCGATCGCGAGCACGAGCGACGACGACGACATCGGCACGCCGATGTCCCACGACCAGCGCGTCCGGTCGGTGCCGACGGGCGTGCGACCGGTCAGGTTTCCGCTGCTGGCGACGCTGAGAGCCCGGCCGTCGGTCTGGGTCGGCGCCGTCACGTCGATGTCATAGGTGGCCTTGTCGCGCACCGCATGATTGCCGGGGAACCACGCCATCGCCCCCACAGGTTGGCCGAGGGCGACCACGCCAGCGCCCGATGGCATCCATCCCTCCTTCGCGTTGTCGGGGTCGATGTGCACGATCGGCGCGCCGTGATACGACACGACGACGGTGAACCTTCCGTCCACCGCCGTCGTCGGGGTGACGACGAGCTTGTGCAACGTCGCCGCAGCGTCGTCTTCACGGGAGAAGGAGGCGCTTCGTCCGTTCACCGAGACGCCGTCGACCGTGAGGCCCTCGAAGTCCAGACGGATGCTGTCGAGCGGTGCCGCCGCGACCGCGGTGATCGTCGCGACGACCGAGACGTCGTCGCTCGCGCGGTAGTCCATGTCGATGTCGTAGCGCTCTACGTCGAAGTCGAACGTGCCCACGTGGGGGAAGACGTCGGCCGCGGGCGGCGGAAGAGTCGGCTCGGCGAACGCCGCGGGCGACAGCGTGCCCCCGACGACGATGAGCACGGCGGATACGGCGGCGGCGCCCGCCAGGCGCCAGAAGGGTCGGGTGAGGTGCATGGGGGGCCTGTTTCTCTGGGAATCCGTCGGGAGAGGATGACGTGCCGAGGCGCACCTGGACGTCGATTGCGGAACACCGAGAAAAATTCATCTCGCGGAAGCGAGGATAGGCAGGAAAAGTTTCGCGAAGATTACCTCCGACGCATCAGTTTGACATCGATGCGTCAGCGTCCCGCGAGCGAGGCAGGCACGTGCGGATCAGCCGCGAGCGGCCCACCACTCCCGCAGCCGCTTCTCGGCCTCGTCCTCGCCGACCATGCCCTCGTCGAGGCGCAGGTCGAGCAAGAAGCGGTAGGCCTCGCCCACCTCGCGCCCGGGCCTCAGCCCCAAGACCTGCTGGATCCGGTTGCCGTCCAGCTCGGGACGGATCGCGTCGATCTGCTCCTGCTCGCGCAGCGCGGCGATGCGCGCCTCGATGTCGTCGTAGGCGGATGCCAGGCGCTGCGCCTTGCGCTTGTTCCGCGTGGTCACGTCGGCCCGGGTGAGGATGTGCAGACGTTCGAGCTCGTCGCCCGCATCGCGCACGTACCGGCGCACCGCCGAGTCGGTCCAGGCGCCCTCGGCGTAGCCGAAGAACCGCAGGTGCAGCTCGACCAGGCGGGCGACCACCGTGGTCGTCGCCGCGTCGAAGCGCATCGCCTGCAGGCGCTTGCGCGCCATGCGCGCGCCCTTGATGTCGTGGTGATGGAACGTCACCCCGCCGCCCGGCTCGAGACGCCGGGTGGCGGGCTTGCCGATGTCGTGCAGCAGCGCCGCCAGCCGCAGCGGCACGTCGGGGGCGGCATCCGGGTGCCTCTGCTTCTCGAGCGCGATCGCCTGGCGCAGCACGGTGAGCGAGTGCTCGTAGACGTCTTTGTGGTGGTGGTGCTCGTCGACCTCGAGCCGCAGCGCCGGGATCTCGGGCAAGAACTCGTCGATCAGGCCCGTCTCGACGAGGATCCGGATGCCACGCACCGGGTCGTCGGTCTGCAGCAGCCGCACGAGCTCGGCCTGCACGCGCTCGGGACTCACGATCTGAAGGGTCGCGCGCAGGTCGGCGATGGCATCCTGGGTCGCCGGATCGACGTCGAACTCGAGCTGCGACGAGAACCGGGCGGCGCGGAGCATGCGCAACGGGTCGTCTCCGAAGCTGACGGCGGGGTCGATGGGGGTGCGCAGACGCCCCGCGACGAGGTCTTCGACGCCCCCGGTGGGGTCGACGAGCGTGCGCGACGGCACCCGCAGGGCCATCGCGTTGACCGTGAAGTCGCGTCGGGTCAGGTCGGCCTCGAGCGTGTCGCCGAACTCGACGGTGGGCTTGCGGGTGACGCCGTCGTAGCTGTCGGCGCGATACGTGGTGATCTCGACCTGCTCGCCCTGCACGCGGGCGCCGATGGTGCCGAAGGCGCGGCCGACGTCCCACTGCACCGACGAGACGGGCGTGACGAGCGCCAGGATCTCATCGGGACGGGCGTCGGTGGTGAAGTCGAGATCGTGGGTCGCCCGCCCGAGCAGCGCATCGCGCACGGGACCGCCGACGATCGCGAGGTCGCGCCCCGCGTCGGCGAACACCCGGGCGAGCGTCGACACCACGGGATGATCGGCGAGCGCGCCGAGGCGCGCGACACCCTCGGCCATGTTGAGCATGCCTTCGAGCCTATCCGGGGGCGCCGGGAGAGGTTGTCGGCGAGAGCGGCGCCCAGATGCAGCACGCACGGGGCACATGCCACCCCTCGAGGCACACGACACCGCACCAGCCCCATCGTTCATGCAGACCCGCACGCACCACCCCCGCACCAGGGCAGGCGCACGGTGCTCTCAGTCGTCGGCGAAGCCCACGAAGCCGGTCACGATGAGCTCGCGCACCCGCGGCAGCACATCGGCCCGCAGGGCGGCGGCATCCACGTCGAGCAGCTGCGCGATCGCGTCGACCAGCACGCCCAGCGGCAGGTCGCCGTCGCAGGCGCCGACGAGCGCCGCGAGCGCCGGGTCGACCTCGACGGTGCGCGCGAAGCCGCCGCCCTGCCGCAGCTCGATCACCGACGGCGCCTCTTCTCCGGGGCGGTGGTGGCGTGCCTCGGTCACGTCAGGGGCCGCGCGCAGCGTCGAGGAGGACAGGCCGTCGTCGTCGAGCAGCGCCGCGCGATCGTGAGCCTCGAGGCAGGCGGCCAGGTGCGGGCCGAACGCCGACTCGCCGCCGCCCGGCACCCGCTCGAACCGCGCCAGCGTCGGGGCGCCGGCGAGCGGCCGCCGCAGCAGCACGTACCCGAAGCCGATCCCCGTCACGCCGCGCCGGTCGAAGTCGTCGAGCCACGCGTCGACGAGGCGGGCATAGGCGGGCGTGCCGGGGAGGGTCCCGCCGTCGCGCACCCACAGCTCGGCGTAGGCGAGCGGGTCGAGCACCTCGCGTTCGACGATCCACGCGTCGAGGCCGTCGCCGGCCCAGGCCCGCACACGATCGAGACCCGACTCGCCGTCGCGGTACTCCCAGTTGCCGAGCGACTGCGCGACCCCGCCCGGTTCGAGGTGAGCGGAGACCCCTGCGACGACGGCCGCGACGAGCGCATCGCCCTCGAGCCCTCCGTCGCGGTACTCGTACGCCGGCACGCCCTCGACGCGCGGGGTGATGACGAACGGCGGGTTCGACGCGATCCGGTCGAACCTCTCACCCCGCACCGGCTCGAACAGCGAGCCGTGCCGCGTCTCGATGCCGTCGACGTCGTTCAGCAACGCGTTCAGCCGCGTGAACCGCAGCGCCCGCTCCGAGATGTCGGTCGCGACGACACGGTCGACGAGCCGCCGAAGCCGCAGGGCCTGGATGCCACACCCCGTGCCCAGATCGAGTGCGGTGCGAGCGCCCCGCGTGAGCTGCAGACGCGCCAGGGTCTGCGACGCCCCGCCGACGCCGAGCACGTGGTCCTCGGGCAGCGGACCCCCGAGCGCGGCCTCGTCGAGGTCGCTCGCGATCCACCACTCCACCTCTCCGTCGGCGTCGGCGAACGCCTGCGGCCGCACCAGGACGGTCGGCCGCACCGTGTCGTCGTCCACCTCCACCAGGCCGAGCGCCCCGGCACCGTCGACCCCGAGGCGGGGGAGCGCGGCATCCGCCTCGTCCCGGCCGACCGGCAGGCCCAGCGTCCAGAGCCGTCCGAGCACGGCCAGCGCGTCGGTGCGCCCGTCCAGCGCCCGTCGCGCGGGCCCGCGCACGCCCCGCGCCGCCGCATCGTCGGCCCGGGTGCCCCACGCCGCGCGCAACGCCGCGCTGGCGTAGCCCGCGGCGCGCAGATCGTCGGCGAGAAGTGGGCTCAGGGCGGCGTCGGGTTCGGGAAGCACCGGTCCATTCAACCGTCTGGGCGAGGCTATCGGGGGGCTCCGAGCGAGGCAGGCCTAGACTCGTCGCGATACGTGGCCCCGACAGCCCCGATTCGACGCTCGTATGACCGTGACCTCACTGCCTCCGGGCTCTCCCGTGCCGCGGCGCCCCCTCACGCGCCGGCTCCTGGCGACCCTGGCCGTCGCGGCGCTCGCGTTCGGCGTCGTCGTGCCCGCGGCCGCCGCGTCGGCCGCGACGCCGACCCCCTCGCCCACGGCGAGCCCGAGCCCGGCCAGCCTCGCCCTGGCGCCGGGGGCGAACGGCATCCTGCGCCCCAACGAGCCCCTCACCGCGGTGGCGACCGTGCAGAACCCGGGCACATCGGCCACGGCCGCGGGCACGGTGACGTTCTCTTTCAGCACGACGCCGCTGCGCGATCGCACGGCCCTCGAGCGGTGGCTGAGCGGCGACACGTCGGGCGTAGCCCTGCAGCCGGTGGGCACGGCGGCCCTGGATGCCGTCTCCCCGGGCGCTCAAGCCTCGGCGACGCTGACGGTCGCCCCCACCGACCCGGCGCTCGCGGGTCGTGGCCCCGGCGTCTACCCCCTGCTCGCCCAGGCCGGGATCGGCTCGACGCTCGGGGCGACGAGCGTCGTCGTCGTGCCGAACGACGCCGCACCCGCCGCACCCGTGGCCCTGGTCGTGCCCATCACCGCGAAGCCGCTCAGCGAGGGCCTGCTCACCGCGAGCGAGCTGGCCGCGCAGACAGCCGTCGACGGGCCCCTCACGGCCGAGCTCGACGCCGTCGACGGAACCAACGCGACGTTGGCCGTCGACCCCGCCATCCCGGCGGCGATCCGGGTTCTCGGCACCTCGGCGCCGCCCACCGCGGTCGCCTGGCTGCAGCGGCTGCTCGCTCTTCCGAACGACCGATTCGCGCTGCAGTTCGGCGATGCCGACCTCGCCGCGCAGGTGTACGCCGGGGTCACCGCCCCGCTGGCACCGACCTCGCTGCTGTCGTACATGAAGGCGTCCGACTTCACGTCGCCCGCGCCCGCCGTCTCGGCGGTGTCGACGCCGGCGCCCACCTCGTCGCCGACGCCCGGCAGCCCCGCGCTGCCCGACCTGTCGACCCTGCTCGACATCGGCGCCGCCACCGGCCACACGTACTGGCCCGCGACCGGCAGTGCCGGATCCGCCGTCGTGTCGGCGCTCGGGGCTCAGGGCACGGCCGACAGCCCCGCACGGGTGCTCGTGCCCACGAGCGTGGTGAGCAGCGGGCCCGACTCCACCGTCGCGGCCGCGGCGACCTCGTCGGGCGTCGAGACGGCCGTGTACGACACCCGCGTCTCGGCGGCGCTCACGGCGGCCGCGGGCCAGAGCGACGCCACGCTGCGGGGCGCGTCTCTCGCGGACGCGCTCGCCTACCTGACGTTCGCGCGCGCCGAGGCCGGCGGCAGGCCCGTGCTGGCCGTGATCGACCGCGGTGTCGACCGGTCGCGCGCGAGCCTGCGGGCCGCGGTGACGACGGCGCTCGGGTCCCCGGGCTCGACCGCGGTGTCGCTCGACGGCGCCCTGGCACAGCCCCGCACCGCGGTGACCCTGAGCGACGTGGCTGCCGACGCCACCCGGGTCGCCGATGTCTCGGCGCTGCTGTCCGACGAGCAGAGCATCGCGCGCTTCGCGACCATCCTCAGCACCCCCGAACTGCTCACCGGGCGCGAACGGGCCGAGATGCTGCAGGTGCTGAGCGTGTCGTGGACCGGCGACGCCGCACGCCAGACCATGACCGCGCATCGGGCGGCGACCCAGCAGACGCTCGGAGCGGTCGGCATCCTCTCGTCCGACTTCCGTCTGGTCAGCTCGAGCGCGCCGCTGCGCCCGTGGGTGCGCAACGATCTGCCCTGGCCCATCACGGTCGACATGCGCGCCCGCCCCAACGACGTGCGCCTGCGCGTGCAGGCCGACACGCGCATCCAGGCGCAGGCCTCGGCGAACACGCGCGTCGAGGTGCCCGTCGAGGCCCGCATCGCGAATGGCGAGGTGACCGTCGGCCTGCAGCTGTACAGCCCGACCGGAGAACGCATCGGCGCCCCCCAGCGGGTCGACGTCGAGGTGCGCGCCGAGTGGGAGAACATCGGCCTCGTCATCGTCATCGTGCTGGTGGTCGTGTTCATCGGCGTCGGTGTGGGTCGTCAGATCGGTCGTCGGCGGGCCGCGCGGCGCGCGCGCGACACCCCGGATGCCATGCCCTCGGGCCCCACGGACGGCGATGACGTGGCCGCCTCTGCCGAGGCTTCCGCGGACGCCGGAGCCTCCGCGTCTGCGGAGACTTCCGCGTCGGTCGAGACCTCCGGGTCCACCGCCGCAGGGGAGGCGACCGCACCGGGTCGGGGTGACGACGCGACCGACGGGGATCACCCGCCGGACTCCACGATCGCCGAGGGGGGCGATCACACGACCGGGCCCGCGCCCACCGACTCCGCGGCCGAATCAGCGGCCGACGACGCTGGAGAATCAAGCCCTGCAGAGGAGACCCGTTCGTGAGCAGTATCGGCCGCGCGAGCGTGCTCATCGGCGCTGGGACGATGGTCTCGCGCGTGACCGGCCTGCTGCGCACAGTGGTGCTCGTGGGTGCCATCGGCGCGGTGTCGAGCGCGGGCGACGCGTTCGCCGTGGCGAACCAGCTGCCGAACAACATCTACGCGATCATCTCGACGGGTCTGCTGACGGCCGTGGTCGTGCCGCAGATCGTCAAGGCGGCCGCTCACGTCGACGGCGGGCGCGCGTTCATCTCCAAGCTGTTCACCCTCGGAACCGTCGGCCTGCTCGTGGCCACGGTGCTGGCGGTCGCGGCAGCGCCCCTGCTGGTGAACCTCTACGCCAGCAAGTTCACCGACGACCAGCTGGCGCTGTCGACCGCGTTCGCCTACTGGTGCCTTCCTCAGGTGTTCTTCTACGGTCTCTATGCACTGCTCGGCGAGATCCTCAACGCCCGGCGCGTCTTCGGTCCGTACACGTGGGCGCCCATCGTCAACAACATCGTCTCGATCGTCGGGTTCGGCGCGTTCATCATGCTGTTCGGCGGCCCCCTCGAGAGCGTCGACCGGTGGACCCCCGCGTCGATCGCCGTGCTCGCGGGCACCGCGACCGGCGGCATCGTGGTGCAGACGGTGGTGCTGCTGTTCTTCTGGCGGCGTGCGGGGCTGCGGCTCCGCCCCGACTTCCGCTGGCGCGGCGTGGGGCTCGGGAGCATCGGGCGACTCGCCGGATGGACCTTCCTGATGGTTCTCGCGGGCCAGCTCGCGGGCATCGTGCAGACCAACGTGCTGTCGGGGGCGTCGGGCAACGACCCCGCGATCTTCGCGTCGCAGAACGCCTGGCTCCTGTTCATGCTGCCGTACTCGATCATCGTCCTCTCGATCGGAACGCCGTACTTCACCCAGCTCAGCGAGCACGCCACCGCCGGGCGGCACGACGAGGTGCGCGCCGACATCGGGCGCAGCATCCGCATCCTCGGACTCTTCATCGTCGCCGCCACCGCCGCGCTGGCCGTGGCCGCGGTGCCGGCGACGCGCATCTTCACGAAGAGCGCCGAGCAGGCGCAAGCAGCCGCCCCGGTGCTGTTGTGCTACCTCGTCTCTCTCATCCCGCTGGCCGTGCTCTTCGTCGTCCAGCGGACGTTCTACGCCTACAACGACACCCGCACGCCCTTCTTCTTCACGCTCCTGCAGTGCCTCCTCGTCGCTGGCGGCGCGATCGCGGCCGATGCTGCCCTCGACCGCGCCGAGCTGGCGGCGGGGGTCGCCCTGACCCAGTCGTTCGCCAGCCTCGTCCAGGTGGTCGTCGCATCGATACTGCTGCATCGGCGACTCGGCAGCATCGATCTGTCCACATGGATGCCACCCCTCCTCCGCTTCGTGGCGGCCGCCGTCCCGGCGGCGGGCGCGGGCTGGGCGACGTTCCTGCTGCTGGGCGGGCCGTACGGATGGACGACGTCGGCCCAGCTCGCGGGTGCCCTCGGCGCGGCCATCGTCGGAACGGTCGTGCTGGCGGTGTACCTCGGCATCCTCGCGATCTTCCGCACCCCCGAGCTGGCACCCGCGATGGCTCTCGCTCGACGGTTCCTCCCCAAGCGCTAGCCCCAGGCCCCTGGAATACCCCGGGGCTAGCATGGGTTTCATCCGACGGCATCAACGAAGGGAAGGCGCTACCGTGCGTCACGTCATCATCATCGGGTCGGGCCCGGCCGGCTACACCGCCGCCATCTACGCCGCCCGAGCCAACCTCGAACCCCTTGTCGTCGCGAGTTCCGTCGAAGCCGGCGGAGACCTCATGAACACGACAGAGGTCGAGAACTTCCCGGGTTTCCCCGACGGCATCCAGGGTCCCGATCTCATGGCCAAGATGCAGGCCCAGGCCGAGCGCTTCGGAGCCGAGGTGCTGTACGACGATGTCGTCTCGCTCGAGCTCGACGGCCCCGTCAAGAAGGTCGTCCTCGGCAGCGGCAAGACGCACGAGGCGGCCTCGATCATCTATGCGACCGGATCCGCCTATCGCAAGCTCGGACTCGAGGGCGAAGAGCGCCTCTCGGGCCGCGGCGTGTCGTGGTGTGCGACGTGCGACGGGTTCTTCTTCCGCGACCGCACGATCGCGGTCGTCGGCGGAGGCGACTCGGCGATGGAAGAGGCCAACTTCCTGACCAAGTTCGCCTCGAAGGTCTACGTCATCCACCGCAAAGACGCGCTGCGGGCCTCGAAGATCATGCAGGAGCGCGCATTCGCGAACCCGAAGATCGAGTTCGTCTGGAACAGCGAGGTCGCCGAGATCCTGGGCGACGAGGCCGTCAACGGCGTGCGTCTCCGGTCGACGGTCGACGGGGCAGAACACGACCTGCCGCTGGACGGGCTCTTCGTCGCGATCGGCAACGACCCCCGCACGCACCTCGTGCACGACAAGCTCCAGCTCACCGACCAGGGCACCATCTGGGTCGACGGACGCTCCTCGCGGACGTCGGTCGACGGGGTGTTCGCGGCGGGAGACGTGATCGACCCGACGTACCGTCAGGCCATCACCGCGGCCGGCAGCGGCACCGTCGCCGCACTCGACGTCGAGCACTTCCTCGCCGCTCGTGGCGAGGCCGGACAGCCGGCGGTGGCAGAGAGCCCGATCGAGGGGCTTCCCGACGCCGCGGTGGTGTGAGGAACAATTCCGCGCTTCCCGGCGTTCACCGGGAGTAACGCTTCCATCTAAAAGGAGACAAGCACAATGACCGCTAAGGCGACGACCTCCGCGACCTTCGAGCAGGACGTCCTGCAGGCCGAGGGTCCCGTTCTCGTGGACTTCTGGGCCGAGTGGTGCGGACCGTGCCGCATGGTCGCCCCGGTTCTCGACGAGATCCAGTCCGAGAACCCCGACAAGATCACCATCCTGAAGCTCAACGTCGACGAGAACCCCGACCTCGCGATGAAGTATCAGATCACGTCCATCCCCGCGATGAAGGTGTTCCAGGGCGGCGAGGTGAAGACGACCATCATCGGCGCCAAGCCCAAGTTCGCTCTCGAGCAGGATCTGCAGCCGTTCCTCGGCTGACGCTCTCCGCTCCAGACGAAGTCCCCCGCGCCCGTGTCGGCGCGGGGGACTTCGTCATTGCGTCGAGAGACGCCTCAGACGGCGTCCAACCGCACGTTGGCGTCCCACCGGCGGTGCGGCTCGTCTTCGCCGAGGATGCGCCACACGGCGGGAGTGAGCGGGGGATGGTCGAGGGCGATCTGACGAAGCACTCGATAGTTGCGCGCCTTCGTCGGACGCACGCCGCCGTTCTCGGCGATGTTCTCGGCGCGCAGGGTCAGGACGACGAGCTCGTCGACCGTCGGAAGATCGTCCATGAACTCCCACGGATCCTCGCCGCCGCGCAACCTCTCATGGATGAGCACCGACAGCTCGTCAGTCGCCTCGGCGCGCAGCAGCTCGAGACTCGCCCGGCGACGCGGGCCCTCTTCTTTCGCCGTCACTCATCCAGGGTACGTCGAGGCATCGACATCGAGGGCCGTGCACACCCGCGGGCCGACACTGACGAGGATCTCAGCCCGTGTACCCGTCCTCGCCGAGAAGAGCGAGGATGCGATTCAGATCCTGAATGCTGGCGAAATCAATGCTGATCTGGCCTTTTCTGGCCGTGAGAGAGACCCTCACCTTGGTGTCGAACCGGTCACCGAGACGATCAGCGACATCGTCGAGACCGGAGCGACGGCTACCCGCCTTCGGCTTCTGCCGGACGGGGATCACGCCCGGCATCTTCGCCGCCGCTTCGGCGGCGCGCACCGAGAGATCTTCGTTCACGATCTTGTCGGCCAGCTTGAGCATCTCATCGGGCTCATCGAGCGACAGGATCGCCCGTGCATGCCCGGCCGACAGAACACCCGCCGCGACGCGCTGCTGCACCGGGACGGGCAGACGCAGCAGACGGATCGTGTTGCTGATCTGCGGACGGGAACGTCCTATCCGCGTCGCGAGCTCTTCCTGGGTGATCCCGAAGTCTTCGAGCAGCTGCTGGTAGGCAGACGCCTCTTCGAGCGGGTTCAGCTGCGACCGGTGCAGGTTCTCGAGAAGGGCATCGCGCAACAGATACTCGTCGTCGGTCTCGCGGATGACCGCGGGGATCGACGTGAGTCCGGCCTCGCGCGACGCGCGCGTCCGACGCTCACCCATGATGAGCTCATAGGTACCGTCGCCCTTGTCGCGCACGACGACGGGCTGGAGCACACCGAACTCGCGCACCGAGTGCACGAGCTCAGCGAGATCGTCGGGGTCGAAGTGCGTGCGCGGCTGGCGAGGGTTGGGAACGATCGTGTTCGGGTCGATCTGCACGAGCCGGGCACCCGGCACGGCGACCAGGTCATCGGCCGGGGGAGTGGCATCCTCGGTCGCCGACTTCTGGGATGCCGCTCCCTCGGGAAAGAAGACATCGACAGGCCGCGCCTCTGAAGGCTCAGCCGTGGGGATCAGAGCGCCGATTCCACGCCCCAGACCGGTTCTCTTCGCCATCAGGAATCCTTCGTGGTCGTGTCGCGGCCGATGATCTCGACGGCAGCCTCGCGATAAGCGATCGCGCCGGCTGATTGGCCATCGTACGCGATGACCGTCTGCCCGAAGCTCGGCGCCTCGGACACTCGGACGGAACGCGGGATGACCGTGTCGAGCACTTCATCGCTGAAGTGGGAGCGTACTTCGTCCGCGACCTGCTGAGCGAGACGGGTACGCCCGTCGTACATCGTCAGAAGGATCGTCGAGACGTGCAGTGCGGGGTTCAGATGCTTCTGGATCATCTTCACGCTGCCGAGGAGCTGGCTGAGCCCCTCGAGCGCGTAGTACTCGCACTGGATGGGGATCAGAACCTCATCGGCGGCGGTGAAGGCGTTGATCGTCAACAACCCCAGGGAGGGTGGGCAGTCGATGATCACGAAGTCGAGGTGGTTACCGTCGGCCTCGAGGTAGTCCCGCAGCGCACCGCGCAGCCGGTGTTCACGAGCGACCTGTGACACGAGCTCGATCTCTGCGCCGGCGAGGTGAATCGTGCTCGGCGCGCAGAGGAGGTTGGGGCTCTCGGGGCTGGTCTGGATGATGTCTGCCAGCGGGAACTCGTCGATCAACACGTCGTAGACACTAGGGGTGTCCGCATTGTGGGGGACACCCAGGGCGGTGGAGGCGTTTCCCTGCGGGTCGAGATCGATGACAAGGACGCGGGCACCGAGGGAGCTCAGAGCCGCGGCGACATTCACTGCCGTCGTGGTCTTCCCTACTCCACCCTTCTGGTTCGACACCGTGAACACGCGAGTGCGACCAGAGAGCTTGATGTCGACCGCTTCGAGAGCGCGACGGCGGGCCGAAAGATCCGCGATCTCGCGTGCAATGGGAGAGTCATCGAAGGACGTGGAGGTGGACGCCTCTTCGGAATGTTTCACGTGAAACGCTCTCCCTCATCGCCGCCGAGTACTCCGGTCAGTCTACCCGTCGAGGGTCGTCGTCGAGGGCTGCTCTCCCAGGCGGGGGACAGTGACGGCATCCTCCACGACCGGGCCCCGCGACCTCGCGCGACTGCGTGGTCACACACTCGGGAGGAGTGTGGTGCCGTCATCCCACCCTGTCTTCATCGCTGCCTCGCGTCTGCGGTGTCGCAGCGCGTGTGCGGTGTCACCTTGTACCTGCACGCGCCGCAGGCCACAGTGTGAGGAAAGGCGGCGAAGGTACCCGCGGGCCCGGCCGCCTCACACACGAACGTACGGGGGAGTGCGCAAACCGGGCGGCGATGCGTGTCGCGTCGCGTTGGCGTGCGAAGCGGCGAGGTCGGCTGCCGAGCCCTCAAGAGTACGGCCAAGCCATCGGCGGGCGCGCGCGGCCATGCTTTGCCATGACCTGTCCTTCCCGACTGGCACCGATGTTTCACGTGAAACGCTGCACCGATGGCGGCCGGCGATCCTCGCCAGCGCGTCACGAAGATCTGACGCTTGGCGTATCGCACGCGTCGGCCGCGACTCGGATCATGCATTCGCAGCTGCACGCCCGCGCTCACGGCGGCATACAGGATCGAGATCGAGCTGCAGCTTGTCTACGAGGTGTCAGATGAGCGAGCGGGGGCGTGCTCCGATCGTCGCCGGCCAATGCGAGACCAGGGACGTTCTCAGCGCAGCCTCAGGTGGCCGCGCGTTCGCAACCTCGCACGTGCAGCGGTTCTTCGCGAAGAAGTAGCCCGAAGAGCTTCCGAAGAAGCAAGCGCCGGAGGCGGCGTCAGATGGTAGCTCCTTATACAGACGACGCTCGTTCGGGGATACGCGAGCGAGCCGGCGTGTCTCCTGTATGCCCCTGCGCTGACCGGCTCACCGCCGAGCACACCGCACAGTCAGCACAATACTCACTGCATAGACCCGCCCCTCGGAGACGCACGGGAGAAGTTGCCACCGGCGCGAAGACGAAGTCATGAGGTCCGCTCCCTGCCCGCTAAACGAGACACGACGCTCGGTCTCGAGAGATACGGTTCACGACGCCTCGTCATTGTGCACTCCCGGTGACGTCTACTCGACGCTGGGAGGGTTCTCGGAGGTTCAGGTGGTGCCACCGACATCCACGTTCATCACGATAGAAGCCGCGACGATCTGCGCGTCTACGCGAGTACACGCGAAGGGGATGGGAAGGATCCGTACTCCCTGGCCTGGCAGCGTACGAGGAGGTCATACGCCGACCTCGATGAGTGTTTCACGTGAAACATTGCTGGCGTGGATCAGCATTGACGGCTCACGCCTCTTCGATGGGGAGGTCCCGTGAATCTCATCGCTGGCTGCCCGCGCTCTTGCCGCGGCCGCCGACATTCGCTCTCGCCACAGCCGCCCGCGCGCGATCATGCCGCCACGGTCCATCTGCGCTTCGGACGTCGTCGTCATCCTGCGCTCTCACCGCGACAGTCACCCGCGCCACCGCTGTAGCCCTCGCCTCACCCATCGTCGAACCCCGATCCGCAAGCGACGACCGTCACCACAACGCAGACCGGAGGAATCTCGCGCCGCGACACCGGCCAGCCCAGACGAGGCAAGACATGTCTGCCGCCGCGTGTCCGCGTCCTTACGTCCATCTCGTGGACATGGCTTGCGGGAGGGGAGGTGTCCCGGCAGGGCACCTGGCGAAGACGATAGGCGAGAGCGACGCGACGGCGCGGGAGCAGCGACTACACAGATACCGGTGTTTGCACAGCTCGTCGAGTGAGATGCTGCACGGAAGCACGACGCCGGATGCGACGGCATCTGGCGTCTATCGACACGTCACACCCATCTAGGGCCGGACCAGAAGACACCCGACCGCAGCCTGAGGGGCGTCAGGTGGCGGGACGCAGGATCGCAGCAATGGTGGACGTGCTGGCCGCCGATGGTACGTCCGAGGTGAGAGCGTCAGGCATCGACCCGTGTTCCGCAGGCCACCGACGTCCGTAGTACATCGGGTCATCCTCAGGCTGGCGGAAGGAGCGGCCACACCCACGACTTCGCCGTTGGGGGAGGTGCTGCGCCTGAGCGTGAGGCTCGTCGCAATGGTGTCAGTCATCGACCCATCCCTCGATAGCCCACCCACCGCCCTGAGCCAAAGTCGCCTCCGCGGCGCCGCGCTCGATCTACCGAAACTCCGAGGCGTGTGCCACACCACAACCCGCTCTGTCACGCGCCGGCGTGAGCGAAATGTTTCACGTGAAACAAACGGTCAGCCCACCCACAACGTCCCCGCTCGCTCATCCGAGGTCGCACGTGACCGCCGACGCGATCTAGGCCGACGATCCCGCCCGCGTTCGTTCCGTTCACGAGACGATCATCGATCAACCGGAACCCCCTCGCCCACAGTGAAGCGATAAGTCGCGGCCTGAGCCACCGACCCCTCGCTTCACACCCTCTCGAAGAGCGCGATCATGGAGCCCGGCCGCTCCCGGGATCTGGTCATACCCGAGTTCGCTCAGCCGGGATGAGACAGGCCACTCACCGCAGCCGCCCCACAGAACGCCCACGACGAGCTCACGCCAGCCAGTCGGTTGAGCACGGCGGCATCGACGCTTGGGATCACACGCCCGGGTTCAGCCGCGCACACTCGAGGGCGTCGCCGGACGCTCCATGCAGACGAGACCGGGCCTCCTCTCCCATGACGGGACGACGAGGAACCCGTACGCCCGGTACAGGCCGATCGCGTCGTGTCTCCATTCCCACACCGTCAACCGCACCGGCAGATCCGACTGCGCGAGCGCAGCCTTCATGAGGGCCGAACCAACACGTCGCCCACGGGCACCAGGGTCGACCCACACACGCTTCAGCTCACGACCCGTCTCGTTCCGCTGCAGTACCGCCACACCGACGGGGACGTCATCGATCTGCGCGAGATACACGGTCGAGCGCGCGTACGCGCTCGCGGGATCATCGAGCTCACGCTGATAGCGCGCGGGAAGGATCTGCTCCGAGGCGCCGTCGATCGCGTGCTCCGCCTTCTCGAGCTCGGTACGGATCAGATACGCCGCGACCAACCGACGTACGGCTTCACGGTCGAGGGACCGCAAGAGGTCGGCCTCTCGCACGATCGTCCGATCGTTGGCGTCTGGCACAGAACCCGTCATTCATACGATCATTCCGGGCCCAGCACCCACTGGTCAACGCGGGCGACCAGCCGTCGCCCCTACGTATGTGACCGAGCGCGGCGACGATGCCGCGGCAGGCAACGACGAAGCACGAACGGAGTCAGGGGTCTCGTATGCTCAGGACATCCGACCTCTCATGACGGATCTACGCGATCGCGTTTCACGTGAAACACCCACGGTGCACTTCTGGAAGAACATCTCCAAAGGAGGCGAGCGAGGGGTACACCGCTACGAGTGACCGATCGGGGAGCACCCGCCACCGCTCCGCGTGGCTCACGCGTCACGCCTGACCACGGCCCACGACGCTCATCAGCGCCTTCGGTGTTTCACGTGGAACCCCGATCCGAATGTCATGCGGACACCGATCTCGGCCACGCTCGCACAACCCACGCACCGCCGCTTCGGGTCAGCACCCCCACAACGTCCCGTCATCGTGTCGGCAAGCACCACGCCGAACGCGCGGCATCCAACGCAACACGCACGTTCATCGTCGGCCCGCTGTGACTGGGACGGCGTGCACTCACAGAACATCTTCGCCAGAAGCGACCGACCAGAAAACGCATCGAACGGTCCGAAGAAATGAACGTCACCCGAAAGGCGGATGACGGCATCCGGACGCACTCAGCTGATCGCCGCCAGCCCCTCTGCAAGGCCACGGCACTCGTGGGGGAGCGAACGAGCATCAAACGACCAGCCGACAACGCGACGTGCCCAGACCATCACAACCCGCTCCGCGACCAGAGGATTGACCGCACGACGAACCCACGACGGCTGATACGACGGACCGCCGCGCCTACACCGACCCACGTTGGTACGAGCAGCAGATACCGTCGCATCTGACCCCGCCACTCCCACCCGCGGCGGACGGCGAGACCCCGGAGCGCGATCGCGGCCCACCGATACTCGAACACACTTACATGCGCACGTCAGCGTGTCACTGTGGCCACGAAGACGCGCGTCGGCTCGGCGATCACACCGTTACCGACGACCTCCACCGACACGGCATCCAGACCGAATCGACGAATGTGCTTCGCGGCGGCGTCGATCTCAGCCCCCACGTTCGCGCCCTTCAACAGCACCAGCCGTCCACCCGGACGAACCAGGGGAGCGGTCACGGGAAGAAGGGTGCGAAGGGCGCTGACCGCGCGTGCCGTCACGACGTCGAACACCCGGCCCTCCGCCCACTCCTCGCCGCGCATCCGCGCGACGGTGACGTTCTCGAGACCGAGGGCGTCGACCTGTTCGCTCAGCCACGTCGTTCGACGCTCCATCGGCTCGATCAGGGTGAACGACAGGTCGGGGCGAGCTATGGCCAGGACCAGTCCCGGAAGACCGGCACCCGAGCCCACGTCGGCGATCCGCCCCGTGAGAAGCGGAGCGACGACCGCGCTGTTGAGGATGTGTCGATTCCAGAGGCGCGGAACCTCCAGTGGACCGATCAGCCCCCGCTCCTCTCCGTGCCGAGCGAGCGACTCGGCGAACCGGCGGGCCAGATCGAGGCGTTCGCCGAACACCGCCGCGGCCGCAGCGGGCTCGGCCTCGAGGTCGTCAACCATTCCCCGGCTCAGCCGCGACGCAACACGGTGTGACGATCGGCGCCCTCACCGAACGACTCCGACGCGTAGCCGCGATCGGCTGCGATGTCGTGGACGAGCTTGCGCTCATAGCTCGACATCGCCGGCAGCGACGCCTGCGAGGCGCCCTCGTCGAGCCGGGAGATGGCCCGGTCGACGAGGTCCTCGAGCTGGCGCTGACGCGCATCGCGCGACCCGCCGATGTCGAGGATGAGCCGCGAGAACCGACCGGTCGAGCTCTGCACCGCCAGGCGCGTCAGCTCCTGCAAAGCCTGAACGGTGTCGGGATGCGAAAGCGTCGACAGGGCGCTGACGTCGTCGGCCTCGACCGAGACGTATGCGCGCCCGGCTCGGACGTCGAGGGCGAGGTCGCCGTCGATGTCCGCGATGTCGAGAAGCCCCTCGAGGAAGTCGGCGGCGACGTCGCCCTCCTGTTCGAGCTGCTCGTCGGTCGGGACGTGCTGGTCGGTCGTGATCTGGTCAGACGTGGTCATGATGGGCTCCGGTGGTCAGGAGGTCGTGGCGGGACCGGCGTTGCCGGTGGAACTGTCGGCCGAGCCGGGGCTCTTCGACGCCTGCTTCTTCGCGCGCTGTTTGCCGACCGGCTGCTGCCGCTTCGGCGCGGCGGCGCGAGCCCGCTCGGCCTCCTCGAGCAGACGCTGCTGTTCTGCCTCGTACTTCTCGATCGAGACGACCTTGCCGCTCGAGTCGATGGCCTTGCCCTTGCGGGCGAGACGCTCCTCGCGAGCTTTGGCCGCGTCGGAACCCGGAGTCGGCATCTCGCGGATGACGACGAACTGCTGCACCATCGTCCACAGGTTGCTGACGAACCAGTAGATGACGACACCGAGCGGGAAGAAGACACCCGAGAAGATGAACGCCAGCGGAAGGATGTAGAGCATCACCTTCTGCATCTGGTACGCCTGGCCGGTCTTCGCCTCGGGAGACAGGTTCTTCGAGATGATCTGCAGCTGGGTGAAGAACTGCGAGCCGATCATCAGCACGACGAGGGTCAGCAGGATCGCGACAGTCACCTGGCCACTGGGATCGTTCCACGCGGTGACCAGGTTGACGTGCATGGATGCCACGTCGAACAGCTTCGCGTCGAAGAACTCCTTCGTCAGCTCGGGGGTGAGCAGCCCCACACCGCCCTGGCCGACCGCGGCGTGCTTCGACACGTCGTTGAGCACGCTGAACAGGGCGAAGAAGATGGGCATCTGCACCAGGAGCGGGAGGCAGCTCGACACCGGCGTGGTGCCGTGCTTCTTGTAGAGAGCCATCGTCTCTCGGCTCATCGCCTCACGCGACAGCTGGTCGCGCTTGCCCTTGTACTTCTCCTGCACCTTGCGCAGCTCGGGGGCGATCTCCATCATCTTGCGCTGGCTCTTGATCTGCTTGACGAAGAGCGGGATGAGCGCGGCACGCACGATGAGCACAAGACCGACGATCGAAAGCACCCAGGTGATGCCGGCCGCCGGCGCCATGCCGAAGGTCGTGAAGAGCGCATGCCATCCGACGAGGACGAGTTCGACGACCCATTTCAGGGGCCAGAGGAGTGTTCCAATGAGATCCGGCACGGATCAGTCCTTTCGGGAGGGCACGACGAAACCGTGCGGAGTGAGTTCGTGGCGGAAGGCGCGGTGAGGACGGACGTCGTCGATACCACCCTGGGCCCAGGGATGGCAGCGTGCGAGCCGGGCCGCCGTCAGGGCGACCCCCTTGACGAGACCGTGCTGTTGGACCGCACCCACCGAATAGGCGGAGCAGGACGGGTAGTACTTGCAGACGTCGCCGTAGACGTGCGAGATCGTCGCACGGTAGGCGTGCAACAGGGTGAGTCCCGCGTTCCGGGGGAGGAGCGGGACGGATGCCACGACCGACGACCACGTCAGTCGTCCCTCGCCCGTGGCTGCCGTGGGAAGCGTCGATGTGCTCATGCCGCGGCCTTGCGCTGCAGACACCGCACGACCTCGGCGCGGAGCGTCGCGAAGTCGGCATCCGCCGCCGAGGGCAGCGCGCGGATGACGATCGAGGCGCCCCCGCGGACAGACGGGAGCGCCTCGGCGCACACCGCCTTGAGGCGGCGGCGAATGGTGTTGCGTGTGACCGCGGAGCCGACCTGCCGGCTCACGATGAAACCGAAGCGGGTGTCGGTGTCTTCACCCGTGTCGCCGACGTACATGACGGTGTGCGCACCGGCGCACCGGACTCCCCGTCGGACGATGGTTCTGTAATCCGATCCGCGGGTGAGTCGGTTCGGCTTCGCGAGCACCGGGCGGGTCAGGCCGAGAGTTCGGTGCGGCCCTTGGCGCGACGCGCCGACAGGATGGCGCGGCCGGCGCGGGTGCGCATGCGGGCGCGGAAGCCGTGCTTCTTGGCACGACGACGGTTGTTGGGCTGGAAGGTGCGCTTGCTCATGGGTCACTCCGGAGGTGGTGTCGCCCGATGCTCTTCTGCCGGGGACGTGGTCGGGACTGCCGTATAGGCATAAGTCAACCGACTAAGGCTACGTCGTGCGGGGCGTTAACTCAAACCGGGAGCCGACCGCCCATTATCCCCAACCTCCGTCCACACGCCTGGCAAAGACACGCGGCCGCGCCGTACAGTGGATTTGGCTCCGGGAGGGCTCCGAACTAGCGTGTCCCCGGAAGTTATCCACAGGTTCGGCGCGGCTCGTCGATCTGCCGTCGCGCCGAGATCCCGGGGGAGACATGTCATTGCACGAAGTACCCGACGTTCCCGTCTGGTCGTCCGTGCTCGATCATCTGCTCACGGACGACCGGATCACGCCGCAGCTGCACGGCTTCCTGAACCTCGCCGTGCCCCAGGGCGTGATGGGCGGGACGCTCTACCTCGACGTGCCCAACGACCTGACCGCGGCGCAGATGAACAAGCGGATGCGGGCCCCCATCATGGAGGCTCTGGCCCAGGTGCAGGGGAGCGACCCCGAGGTCAGCACGTTCCGCGTCGTCGTGAACCCCGACCTGGTCGACTCGCACATGTCGGCGCCCGCCACCCCCATCGACGTGCCGGCATCGATCCCCACGCCGAGCGTGATCGTCGATCAGATGCCCGAGCCCATCCAGCCGGCGTCGCGGAACGACACCAGGCTCAACCCCAAGTACACGTTCGACAACTTCGTCATCGGCCAGTCCAACCGATTCGCCCACGCCGCGGCGGTCGCCGTCGCCGAGACTCCCGCGAAGGCCTACAACCCGCTCTTCGTCTACGGCGACTCCGGCCTGGGCAAGACCCACCTCCTGCACGCGATCGGCGACTACGCGGCGAGCATGTATGCGGGCATCCGTGTGCGCTACGTGTCGAGCGAGGAGTTCACGAACGACTTCATCAACTCGATCGCGAACAACCGGGGCTCGGCGTTCCAGGCGCGATACCGCGATGTCGACATCCTTCTCATCGACGACATCCAGTTCCTCCAAGGTCGCGCCGAGACCCAGGAAGCGTTCTTCCACACCTTCAACACGCTGCACGACCACGACAAACAGGTCGTGATCACCAGCGACCTGCCGCCCAAGCAGCTCACCGGGTTCGAAGACCGCATGCGCAGTCGGTTCGAATGGGGCCTGATCACCGATGTGCAGGCACCCGACCTCGAGACGCGTATCGCGATCCTGCGGAAGAAGGCGCAGAGCGAGCGTCTTCTCATCCCCGACGATGTGCTCGAATACATCGCCACCGTGGTCTCGTCCAACATCCGAGAGCTCGAGGGCGCACTCATCCGCGTGTCGGCGTTTGCGAGCCTCAACCGTTCGACGCTCGACATGTCGCTCGCGCAGACGGTGCTGCGCGACATCATCGACCAGGACGACGCCAACGTGGTCTCGCCGACCGACATCATCACGGCCACCGCGCAGTACTTCAAGCTCTCGGTCGACGACCTCTACGGCTCAAGCCGTTCACAGGCGGTGGCCACGGCGCGTCAGATCGCGATGTACCTGTGCCGTGAACGCACGAGTCTGTCCTTGCCCAAGATCGGCCAGCTCTTCGGCAACCGCGACCACACGACGGTCATGTACGCGTACAAGAAGATCAGCGACCTGATGAAAGAGCGCCGGTCGATCTACAACCAGGTCTCCGAGATCACGACCCAGCTGGGACGCATGCGCTGAGCGCCCGCGTCACGAAGGGGCTCGTCCACATCCGTGGGCGCGCCCCTTCGTCGTCCTCACCCGCTGACGGGCCTCCTGAGGGCATCCAGGAGGGGTTTTGAGTAGGTTCTACACAGTGTGGAAAACCTGTGGATAACTCCCCATCTCTGCGGATGACATGTGAACTGCGGGCATCTTCCTGTGGAGGAGCGGGAGGACACCCGGGGGCCTCGACGTGTTAACACCACAGGCTCTCCGCGGTCGATCCACATCTCACACCGATGTCGTTCCCTTCTGTTAACACGCATCGCGACGCTTATCCACAGTTTCCACAGCTGTTAACAAGATGAAGATCCATAAATCTGTTAACACGCAGCCGATCACCTCGGAGGGGCGGAACCGCCGCTTCCGGGCCTCGCCCGGTCGGGCACTAGCATGGGTAAGCCATACCCGCCGTCAAGGGAGCATCCGTGAAGTTCCACGTCAATCGCGATGTGTTCAGCGAAGCCGTCTCGTTCGTGGTCAAGCTCCTGCCGCAGCGCAACCCCCAGCCGATCCTGGCGGGCGTGCTCATCGAGGCGGGCGAGAACGGTCTCACCCTCGGCGCGTTCGACTACGAGGCGTCGGCGCGCACGACGATCGAGGCGACGGTCGACGAGCCCGGCACGATCCTCGTGCACGGTCGTCTGCTCTCCGACATCGCGAGCCGCCTGCCGAACGCCCCGATCCAGATCGTGGTCGACGAAGACGGCGGCATCCTGCTCACCTGCGGCTCCGCGCGGTTCACCCTCGCGTCGATGCCGGTGCAGGAGTACCCGGCGATCCCCGAGGTCACCGGCGAGTCGGGACTGGTCCCGGCCGACGACTTCGCGACCGCGATCGCGCAGGTCGCTTTCGCCGCATCGCGCGACGACGTCACCCCGGTGCTCACCGGCGTGCAGCTCGAGGTCACCGGCACCCGTCTCAGCCTGGTCGCCACCGACCGCTACCGCGTCGCGCTGCGCGAGATCCCGTGGGATGGCGGGTCGACGGCATCCGACGAGACGATGACGGCCCTCGTGCCCGCCCGCACCCTGCAAGAGGTCGGCAAGACCTTCGCGCACGGCAGCGACATCTCGATCGCGTTCTCGGGCTCGGGCGATCGCGAGATCATCGCGTTCACCGCGGGCAACAAGACCGTGACGTCGTTGCTCATCAAGGGCAACTTCCCGCCCGTGCGCCGTCTGTTCCCCGAGCAGACCGAGCACCACAGCGTCGTCAACACCGCCGAGCTCGCCGAGGCTGTGCGTCGCGTGTCGCTGGTGCTCGACCGCTCGGCGCCCCTGCGGTTCACGTTCGGTCCCGACGGCGTGTCGATGGACGCGTCGGGAACCGAGCAGGCCCGTGCCACCGAGTCGGTCGACGCGACCCTCTCGGGCGACGAGGTCACCCTGGGCCTCAACCCGCAGTATCTGCTCGAGTCACTCGGCGCGGTGCGCAGTGAGTTCACGCGCATCACGTTCACCTCGAGCGACAACGCCAACAAGCTGAGCCCCGTGCTGATCACCCCCCAGACCTCGGTCGACAAGGGCGGCGAGGGCTCGTTCAAGTACCTGCTGCAGCCGAACCTGCTGCTGCGCTGAGCGTCGCACCCCGAGGACGTGTCCGAGGCGGCGGGTAGTCTGACTCGGTGATCGTGGAGCAGCTGGGACTCAAGGACTTCCGCAATTACGCGGTCGCCGACGTCTCGCTGGCCGGCGGCGCGAACGTGTTCGTCGGTCGCAACGGTCAAGGCAAGACGAACCTCGTCGAAGCCGTCGCCTATCTCGCCACGCTCGGGTCGCACCGGGTCTCCAGCGATGCGCCCCTGGTGCGCGACGGGGCGGATGCCGCGATCGTCCGCGCCCGGCTCGCGCACGGCGACCGCAGTGTGCTGCTCGAGCTGCAGCTCAACAGGCAGGGCGCGAACAAGGCGCGGGTCAACGGCGTCAACGTGCGTACCGCCGAGCTGCCGCGCTACGCCCAGGTCGTGCTCTTCGCCCCCGAAGACCTGCAGATCGTGCGCGGCGACCCGTCGTCGCGCCGGCGGTTCGCCGACCAGCTCATCGTCCAGCGGTCACCGCGGATGGCCGGCGTGCTCGCCGACTACGACCGCGTGCTGCGCCAGCGCACCGCGCTGCTGAAGTCGGCTCGGGCGCGTGGCATCCGCGGAGACGCCCTGGGCACTCTCGACGTCTGGGACGACAAGCTCGTCTCGCTCGGCACCGAGGTGATCGAGGCGCGGCTGGCATTGGCATCCGACCTCGCCGTACCGGTCGCGCGGGCCTACGCGGCGATCGCGGGCGCCGATCACGACCCGCGCCTCGAGTGGGCGCTGTCGGTCGGCGGCGGCGATCCCGAAGAAGACGACACGTCGGAGAGCCTCGGAGCGACGGGGCCCCTCGCCGAGCAGTTCCGTGCGGCCCTCGCGTCGCGCCGGTCGGCCGAGCTCGAGCGCGGGCTGACGTTGGTCGGCCCCCACCGCGACGATCTCGTGCTCAAGGTGCGCGGTCTTCCGGTCAAGGGCTACGCGTCTCACGGCGAGTCGTGGTCGGTCGCATTGGCTCTGCGTCTGGCGTCGGCCGAGCTGCTGCGCGCGGAGTCGCGGCTGGGAGACCCCGTGCTCATCCTCGACGACGTCTTCGCCGAGCTCGACGCCGGACGTCGCACGCGGCTGGCCGAGCTGGCGGGCGGGTACGAGCAGGTCATCGTGACGTCGGCCGTCGAAGAAGACGTGCCCGAGGGCCTGCGGGCGCACGTGGTGCGCGTCGAGGCCGGACGCATCCGTGAGGCCGACGATGAGTGACGACGAGGCCGAGCTTCCCGAGTCGGTGGCGACCTACCTGCGTCTGCGCGGGCTCGAGCCGTCGCCGTTCCGCAAGAAGCGCCGCAAGCGCCGTGTCGATGACGGCGACAACGCCCCCTTCAGCCCCGGGCGCGACCCCCGCGGTCTCGGCGACGTGCTCTCGGCCCTCACCCAGACGGCCGGCTGGGAGCCGCAGCTGGCGAGGGAGGACCTCGTGCGCACCTGGCACGACGTCGCGGGAGACGACACCGCCGCGCACACGCGTCCGGTGGCCCTGGATGCCGGGATGCTGACGGTGCAGGCCGACTCGACGGCCTGGGCGAAGCAGCTCCAGCTGATGCGTGCCCACATCCTCTCGGAGATCATCCGGCGGTTCCCCGAGGCCGGCGTCGAGTCGATCCGCTTCGTCGGACCGGACGTCCCCTCCTGGAAATGGGGGCCGAGAGCCGTTCCAGGCCGTGGTCCGCGCGATACCTACGGCTAGGCCATGATCGGAATCGGCGGGCATCGATTTATCCCCTCCTAGGGCCGTTCACGCGATTTTCGACCACCCCGCGCGGTAAGATGGAGGTTCCGACGAACCGATCTGGAGCGCGCGAACCCATGACGTCCGAAAACCCCGACAGCGTTTCCGAGGAACCCGAAGCCGCTCCCGCGAAGGTTCCCAACGAGTACGGGGCAGACGCCATCCAGGTGCTCGAGGGTCTCGAGGCCGTTCGCAAGCGCCCGGGCATGTACATCGGTTCGACCGGTGAGCGCGGTCTGCACCACCTCGTGCAAGAGATCGTCGACAACTCCGTCGACGAGGCCCTCGCCGGGTACTGCGACACGATCGACGTCACGATCCTGAGCGACGGTGCCGTCCGCGTCATCGACAACGGACGCGGCATCCCGGTCGACATGCACCGCACCGAGGGCAAGTCGACCGTCGAGGTCGTGCTGACCGTGCTGCACGCCGGCGGAAAGTTCGGCGGCGGCGGCTACGCGGTCTCGGGCGGTCTGCACGGTGTCGGCTCGTCGGTCGTGAACGCCCTGTCGACGCGCCTCGAGGTCGAGGTGCAGCGGCAGGGGCACGTGTGGCGTCAGTCGTTCCGCGACGGCGGCGTGCCGCAAGCGCCGCTCGCCCAGGGTGAAGAGAGCGACAAGACGGGCACGTCGATCACGTTCTGGCCCGACGCCACCATCTTCGACACCATCGACTTCGACTACGACACCCTGCGCACGCGCTTCCAGCAGATGGCGTTCCTCAACAAGGGACTCCGTATCTCGCTGCGCGACGAGCGTCCGCAGGCCCGCGTCACCGAGGGCGAGCCGGGTGAGGAGAAGAGCGAGCCGCGCAACGACTCGTTCTTCTACGAGCGCGGCCTCGTCGACTACGTCGAGCACCTCAACCGGGTGCGCAAGGCCGACATCGTCAACGACGAGATCATCGAGGTCGAGTCCGAAGACACCGAGCGCAAGATCGCTCTCGAGCTGGCGATGCAGTGGACCACGGCCTACACCGAGAACGTCTTCACCTTCGCGAACACGATCAACACCCACGAGGGCGGCACCCACGAAGAGGGCTTCCGCGCCGCATTGACGACGCTCGTCAACCGGTACGCGCGTGCCAACAACCTGCTCAAAGACAAGGACGACAACCTCACGGGCGAGGACATCCGCGAGGGGCTCACCGCCGTGATCTCGGTCAAGCTGTCGGAGCCGCAGTTCGAGGGCCAGACCAAGACCAAGCTCGGCAACACCGAGGCCAAGGCGTTCGTGCAAAAGGTCGTGGGCGACAAGCTCGGCGACTGGTTCGACCGCAACCCGGCCCAGGCGAAGAACATCATCCGCAAGGCCATCGACGCCGCGACCGCGCGCCTCGCCGCCCGCAAGGCGCGCGAGACGGCCCGCCGCAAGAGCGTGTTCGAGTCGGCCGCGATGCCCGACAAGCTCAAGGACTGCACGTCGAAAGACCCGTCGATCAGCGAGATCTTCCTCGTCGAGGGTGACTCGGCCGGCGGCTCCGCGGTGCAGGGCCGCGATCCCCACACGCAGGCGATCCTCGCCCTGCGCGGCAAGATCCTCAACGTCGAGCGTGCGCGCCTCGACCGCGCCCTGGGCAACAAAGAGGTGCAGGCGATGATCCAGGCCTTCGGCACGGGCATCGGCGAGGACTTCGACATGGCCAAGGCCCGGTACCACAAGATCGTGCTCATGGCCGATGCCGACGTCGACGGCCAGCACATCACGACGCTGCTGCTGACCCTGCTGTTCCGTTACATGCGCGGCCTGATCGAGGCGGGGTTCGTCTACCTCGCCCAGCCTCCGCTCTACCGGCTCAAGTGGTCGAACCACCCGCACGAGTACGCCTACAGCGACCGTGAGCGCGACGCGATGCTCGTCGACGGCCAGGCCGCGGGTCGCCGCATCCCCAAAGACAACGGCATCCAGCGTTACAAGGGTCTGGGCGAGATGAACGACCACGAGCTGTGGGAGACCACGATGGACCCCCAGACCCGCACCCTCAAGCAGGTGACGATCGACGACGCCGCCTCGGCCGACGAGATCTTCTCGGTGCTGATGGGAGAAGACGTCGAGTCGCGCCGCGGATTCATCCAGCGCAACGCCAAAGACGTCCGCTTCCTCGACATCTGACCTCGTCGACTTCGATACGAAACTGAGAATCCATGGCTGACGACACCACTCCCGAGCCCGACGACGTCCGTCCGGAGCCCGCCCACGAGCACGGCAAGATCGACCAGGTCGACCTGCAGCTCGAGATGCAGCGCAGCTACCTCGACTACGCCATGAGCGTCATCGTCGGGCGCGCGCTGCCCGACGTGCGCGACGGTCTCAAGCCGGTGCACCGCCGTGTCATCTACGGCATGTACGACGGCGGGTTCCGCCCCGACAAGTCGTTCTCGAAGTGCGCCCGCGTCGTGGGCGAGGTGATGGGTCACTACCACCCCCACGGCGACGCCCCCATCTACGACGCCCTCGTGCGTCTCGTGCAGCCGTGGTCGCTGCGCTACCCGCTCGCCCTCGGTCAGGGAAACTTCGGCTCCCCCGGCAACCAGGGCGCGGCCGCGCCCCGGTACACCGAGACGAAGATGGCTCCGCTCGCGCTCGAGATGGTGCGCGACATCGAAGAAGAGACCGTCGACTTCCAAGACAACTACGACGGTCAGACGCAGGAGCCCACGGTCCTGCCCGCACGCTTCCCGAACCTGCTCGTCAACGGGTCGGTCGGCATCGCGGTCGGCATGGCGACGAACATCCCCCCGCACAACCTGCGCGAGGTCTCGGCCGGCGCCCTGTGGGCCCTCGAGAACCCGGATGCCACCCGCGAAGAGCTGCTCGAGGCGCTCATGGAGCGCATCCCCGGCCCCGACTTCCCCACGGCCGCGCAGATCCTCGGCACCCGCGGCATCAAAGAGGCGTACCGCACCGGTCGCGGCTCGATCACGATGCGCGCGGTCGTCAACATCGAAGAGATCCAGGGACGCACGTGCCTGGTGATCACCGAGCTGCCGTACCAGGTGAACCCCGACAACGTCGCCGTGAAGATCGGCGACCTCGCCCGCGAGGGCAAGATCACCGGTGTCGCCGACATCCGCGACGAGAGCTCGGGACGCACCGGTCAGCGCCTCGTCGTCGTGCTCAAGCGCGATGCGGTCGCCAAGGTCGTGCTGAACAACCTGTACAAGCACACCCAGCTGCAAGAGAACTTCGGCGCCAACATGCTCGCCATCGTCGACGGGGTGCCCCGCACCCTGTCGCTCGACGGCTTCATCAGCCTGTGGATCGACCACCAGGTCGAGGTCATCGTCCGTCGCACGCGCTACCGCCTGCGCAAGGCCGAAGAGCGCATGCACATCCTGCGCGGCTACCTCAAGGCGCTCGACGCGCTCGACGAGGTCATCGCGCTCATTCGTCGCTCGCCGACGGCCCAGGATGCCAACGAGGGCCTGCAGAAGCTGCTCGACATCGACGAGATCCAGGCGCAGGCCATCCTCGACATGCAGCTGCGTCGCCTGGCGGCCCTCGAGCGCCAGAAGATCGTCGACGAGGCGCAAGAGCTCGAGGCCCGCATCGCCGACTACAACGACATCCTCGCGACGCCGGCGCGCCAGCGCACGATCATCCGTGACGAGCTGACGGCGATCACCGACCGCTTCGGCGACGACCGCCGCACCGAGATCCTGCACGGCTTCGACGGCGACGTGTCGGTCGAAGACCTCATCGCCGAAGAAGAGATGGTCATCACCGTCACGCGCGACGGATACATCAAGCGCACGCGCAGCGACAACTACCGCTCCCAGCACCGCGGCGGCAAAGGCGTCAAGGGCGCGCAGCTGCGCGCCGACGACGTGGTCGAGCACTTCTTCGTCACGACCACGCACCACTGGCTGCTGTTCTTCACGAACAAGGGCCGCGTCTACCGCTCCAAGGCCTATGAGGTGCCCGAGGCGGGCCGGGATGCCAAGGGCCAGCACGTCGCGAACCTCCTCGCCCTGCAGCCCGACGAAGAGATCGCGCAGATCCTCGACATCCGCGACTACGCCGTGGCGACCTATCTCGTGCTCGCCACGCGCGGCGGCCTCGTCAAGAAGACGCGTCTCACCGAGTACGACACCAATCGTCAGGGCGGCGTCATCGGCATCAAGCTGCGCGAGGGCGATGAGCTGGTCAGCGCGCTCCTGGTCGACGACGACGACGACATCCTGCTGATCAGCCGCCACGGCATGTCGTTGCGCTTCACCGCGACCGACGAGTCGCTGCGCCCGATGGGGCGTTCGACCGAGGGCGTGAAGGGCATGTCGTTCCGCGACGACGACAGCCTGCTGTCGGCGTCGTACGTCTCGGAGCAGGGATACGTGTTCGTCGTCACCGACGGCGGCTACGCCAAGCGCACGGCGGTCGACCAGTACCGTACCCAGAGCCGCGGCGGCCTCGGCATCAAGGTGGCCCGACTGAGCGACGATCGCGGCGTGCTCGCCGGCGGCCTGATCGTCGCGGAGGACGACGAGGTGCTCGTGGTTCTTGCCAGCGGCAAGGTGGTACGCTCTGCCGTGGCCGAGGTGCCGGCCAAGGGTCGCGACACGATGGGTGTCGTCTTCGCCCGAGCCGGCGGCGATGACCGGATCATCGCGATCGCCCGCAACACCGAACGGAACCTGGCCGAGACGATCGAGACGCCCGCTGAGACCGCCGAGGCGGCGGACGCGGACGATCCGTCCTCCGAGACCCCCGAGGAAAGTACTGACGCATGAGCACGGTAGCCGAGAAGCTCGCCAAGAAGTCGACGCACAAGACGCCCGCCAAGCAGGTGCGCCTGCGCCTGGTCTACGTCGACTTCTGGTCGGCCGTGAAGCTGTCGTTCCTGGCCGCCGTGGCGCTCGCCATCGTGACGATCGTGTCGTTCTTCTTGATCTACCTCGTGGTCGAGGCGACCGGCCTGATCGCCAAGGGCGACGAGTTCTTCTCGAGCTTCACCGACGGCAGTGCGACGCTGTCGCAGTACATCGGCCTCGGTCAGGTCATGGCGTTCGCCGCCATCGTGGCGATCCTCAACCTGGTCGTCATGACGGTCATGGGAGCCGTCGTCGCGGGCATCTACAACCTCGCCGTCAAGGTCACCGGTGGCCTGCTGGTCGGGTTCACCTCCAACTGACCCCGATTCGTGAAAACCTCGGGATTCGGGTAAAGTCTTCGAGGTTGACCACGAAAGGTCAGCGAGACGGGGCTATAGCTCAGGCGGTTAGAGCGCTTCACTGATAATGAAGAGGTCCCAGGTTCAAGTCCTGGTAGCCCCACACATCCCCTCTCGGGGCCTTAGCTCAGCTGGTAGAGCGCCTGCTTTGCAAGCAGGATGTCAGGAGTTCGAATCTCCTAGGCTCCACGTGGCAGTCGTCGACTGCCGGTACGTGACCCTCCCAGGATCCTCGGATCCGACGGAGGGTTTTGTTGTCGTTCGGGTCTCGGTCGTGGGGATCGCCGACAACGACGGTCGCTGCATCAGCTCACGTGCGTGACGTTCGCGAGCGTGATGAAGAACGCCGCGTCCGAACGGCGGCGATCTGCTCACTCGGGTGGCTCTGCGCCCGGTGGCTCTCGAACGCCGCGTCGGATGCCGCCAGATCGAAGTGCCGGGCCGCTTGCACCTGCGTCCAGTCGCCCGCCGGACAGTGCGTGGTGATGCCGGGCCGCCGGCTGGTTCGTTCCGACATCGTCACGCGTGCGCCCTCTTCTCTCGTGCTGCCGGCACCTGCGGGGTGAGTGTCTTCCCGGGCGCTCTGCGCAGCAGCGGCACGGCCATGGCGAGCAGAACGGCGCCGCCGACGGCGAAGACGACGTTCATGCTCCACTCCATCACGACGAACGGCGGGACGAAGGCGCAGAGCCATGCCGTCCCGACGACGAACGGAGAGGGCGTGGCCCCCAGCCGGCCGAGAGCCTCGAAGCGCACGAGGAAGAGCGACAGCGCCCACAGCGCCACGAGCACGATGACGAAGAGCACCGGCCGCGTCCACCACCACGCGGGGGTGGCAGGCGTCGGCGCCGCCCCGGGGATGAGCAGCGAGATCCCCGACAAGACCAGGATGACGGGGAGATGCCACAGGTACACCGTCATGAGCCTCGAGCCGAGCAGGAAGACGACACCCCGCATGACGCGTGTGCGCATCAGCGCCGTGAGCGCGGGCCGGGCGATGCGCAGCAGACAGGCCTGCGCCACCCCGAGCACGACGAGCGGCAGCGTCGGCGGGTTGAGGTTCGCGAGCATGCTGGTCGAGTACGGACCCCACGCGACGAGGGCGCCCAGCACGAGGTAGCCGGCGGATGCGATGGCGAGCAGCGTCCAGGGTGAGCGCCGGTCGAACCACCCGTCGTGGTACCAGAAGCCGATCTGCTGCACGAGCGGCCAGACGAACACCAGGTTGATCAGCCCGATCTGCTCGATGCCCGTCGCGTAGCGCAGGGCGTCCACGGCCACGACCCCGGCCAGCAGCGCCATCATGGTCGCCCGGGGGACACGGGCGTGCAGATGCGCGAGAAGGGGCACGCCCGCCTGGCACAGCAGATAGGCCGCGAGGAACCACAGGGGCATGCCGGCCCCGACGGCAGCGGCATCCACGAGTTCGGGGGCGACGCCGACCAGGGATGCGCCGCCCAGCACGACGGCGAGGAACACGAACAGCGGCACTGCGGGCTGCGCCAGGCGCAGGGTGCGGGTGCGGACGAAACCCGAGGCATCGCCGCCCTTGGCCGTCCACGACGCCCACCCGGCTGCCGACGCGAACCCGCCGACGACGAAGAAGAGCGGCATGATCTGACCGACCCAGGTGGCCGCGTCGAACCACGGCTGGGTCTCGGCCGGCCGGCTCGCCACCAGCGTGCCGTCGGGACCGGGGCCGATCCCCACCTGCAGCAGGTGCACGACGACCACGAACACCACGGCGGTCACCCTCGCCAGATCGAGGGTCAGGTCGCGGCGTGACAGGTCCGGCGTGAAGGTGACTGCGGGGCTCGTCATGGCACCATCATGGCCTGCCGGCGATGACCGACGAAGAATCCGCTCCACAGGTTCTCGCTAGAGTCGGCGCATGGAGATGCGCGTGGGGGCGTACGCGGTCGTCACGGATGACGACGACCGCGTCCTCCTCGCGCACTGGCACGAGGGGCGACGTGCGGCGTGGACCCTCCCGGGCGGCGGTCTCGAAGACGGCGAGGATCCCGCGCAGGCGGCACGCCGCGAGGTGCAGGAGGAGACCGGCTACCGGGTCGCCGTGGGCCGGGTGATCGGCGTGCACTCCCGGGTGATCCCGGCTCATCGTCGCGTGGGCGACCACGCCGGCATCCCGCTGCAGGCCCTGCGGATCGTGTATCGCGCGCGGATCGTCGGAGGTCGGCTGCGCTACGAGGACGACGGCTCGACCGACCGCGCCGCGTGGTTCACCCTCGCGCAGGTGCGGTCTCTGCACCGGGTCAAGCTCGTCGACGCCGCGCTGCGCATGGCGGAGATGATCTGAGGCTCAGGTGAGCGGCTGGGTGATGTCGGCGACCGTCGCGCCGTAAGCGGCGATGAGATCGTCGGCGTCGACGAAGAGGCTGTACCCGTGCGCTCCCGCGCCCATGGCGATGCGCTCGCCCACGATGCGCTCGTCGGCGAACACCGGCCAGTCGGTCGTGCTCCCCACGGGCACGATCGTTCCCCGCTCGTATCCGGTGGCCGCCAGCGCCAGCTCGGGCTCGGGAAGGCGCAGCTTGTTCACGCCCACCACGGAGCGCAGCTTCGGCCACGAGATCGCCCGGTCGCCCGGCACGAGGGCGAACAGATACGTGTCGTCGGAACGCTTCACGACCAGCGTCTTGACGATCGACGCGGGCGGGATGCCGAGAAGGGCCGCAGCCTCGTTCAACGACGCCGCGGCCGGTCGTTGCCGCACATCGACCGAGAGGCCGCGCTCACGCGCGGCCTCTCGGACTCGAAGGGTGGGGTCGCTCACGCGTCGGGCGCGCGCAGCGGGTCGTCGGCGACCCAGAGCTCGTCGTCGGCTCGGAGGGTCTGCCAGGCGGCGTAGGCGACGCCGGCCGCGGCGGCCACGCCGAGGATGATCGCGATGACCCCGCCGGCACCGATCCCGTCGTGCTGCCGGGGGAGCTTCGACGAGAGCTTCTTCGTGGCCTTCTTGCCGTACTTCTCTGCCCGCTTGGCGTACTTCTTGGCATCGAGGTCACCGAAGCCACGGCCCTGCGACAGGCGGACGCGCGTGTCGTGCGCGGCATCCCACACCGACATCGCGCCGCCCACGACGGCGCCGGCCGCGGGGACGACCTTGTCGCTGAGCACGTGGTTGGTGTACTTGACCCCCTTGTCGACGTAGGGCGCCGCGTACTTGTCGTAGCCGTCGTGCACGGCGGGGACCAGGTCTTCGCGACTGAAGCGACCGAGCTGGCGACCTGCTTCGCGCGCCACCTTCCCGCTCTCGCCCAGCAGCACCTGCTGCGACTCCCACACCTTGGCGGCGTGCTTCTGGAGCTTGCGCAGTTCCTTCTTGCTCTTGCGGCTGAGGCCCACGGCTCATCCTCCCTGTCGATGGGATGTACGTCCGTTCATCTTGCCAGACGGGGCCCGGTACGCCGCGGACCCTTGCAGATAACTCTGAGAGAATGTACCCATGGCTTCCCACACCGCCGTCGCGACCCTTCACACCAACCACGGCGACATCGTCGTCAACCTCTTCGGTGACCACGCCCCTCGCACCGTGCGCAACTTCGTCGGCCTCGCCGACGGCTCCCAGGAGTGGACGCACCCCGCCACCGGTGCCAAGGGTGAAGGTCCCCTCTACTCGAACGTCGTCTTCCACCGCATCATCCCCGGCTTCATGATCCAGGGCGGCGACCCGCTCGGCCAGGGCGTCGGCGGCCCCGGCTACACCTTCAACGACGAGATCCACCCCGAGCTCGACTTCCAGCAGCCCTACAAGCTCGCCATGGCCAACGCGGGCCTGCGCCGCAACGCGATCACGGGCCAGCCCGAGGGCACGAACGGCTCGCAGTTCTTCATCACGACCGACCCGACCCCGTGGCTGCAGGGAAAGCACACGATCTTCGGCGAGGTCGCCGACGACGCGTCGAAGGCCGTCGTCGACGCGATCAGCAAGGTTCCCACGGCCGCCGGTGACAAGCCGATCGAGCCCGTCGTGCTCGAGTCGGTCGACGTCGTCGACGTCTGACACGAGCGACCGGTGTCCACCACCGAGGAGTTCCGTCGCAACAGCGACAACTTCTGTTACCGCCACCCGGATCGGCAGAGCTTCGTGCTGTGCCAGCGGTGCCTGCGCACCGTGTGCTCGGAGTGCCGCACGCCGGCCGCCGTCGGCGTGATCTGCCCCGAGTGCATGGCGCAGCAGGGCGCCGAGCAGACTCCGGCGCAGAAGAAGGCGCAGCGGCGGTGGCGGGCGTCGCGGCCCGCGGCGGTGGTGGCATCCGGTCGTCCGACGGCCACTCTCGCGATCATCGCGATCACGGGACTGGCCTATGTCGTCACGCTCATCCCGGGCGTCGGCGGCGTGGTCGAGAACGCCCTGACCTTCTGGGGGCCGTACCTCGTGCCGCAGTTCGGGGCGTTCCAGCCCTGGCGACTGCTCACCGTCTCGCTGGTGCACGCGGGCATTCTGCACATCGGGCTGAACATGCTCGCGCTGTGGTTCATCGGGCGCAGCCTCGAGCCCCTGCTCGGGCGGTGGAGGTTCGTGGCGCTCTATCTGCTCGGCACGATCGGCGGATCGGTCGCGGTCGCGCTGCTCGCACCGCAGACGGCGGTCGTCGGAGCATCGGGCGCCATCTTCGCGCTCTTCGGCGCCCTGCTCGTGATCGGGCGGCACATCGGCGCCGACATCCGATCGATCGCGATCGTCGTGGGCATCAACTTCGCCCTGCCGTTCGTCCTCGCCCTGGTGAACTCGGTGGGCTCGGGTGACTTCGTCACCGCTCTCGCCCATGTGCAGATCTCGTGGCAGGCACACCTGGGCGGGCTGATCACCGGTGCGATCGTCGGGCTCGTGTTCGCCCGCACCCGGCTGGCCCGGCAACGAGGGCTGCAGGTCGGGCTTCTGATCGCGGTGGCCGTGGGCCTGCTCGCTCTTCTGGTGATCCCTGCGACGCTGTACTACTGACAGTTATCCACAGGCTCATCCACAGGTGGGGATGAATTACACGGTTGTAACTCGGGGAGTCTCGGTCAGCGCCACTTGGTCGTCATCAGGAAGCCGACGAAGGCGACTCCGAAGCCGATGACGAGGTTCCACGCGCCGATGCCCGGGATCGGGAACTGCGAGTTGCTGAGGTAGAAGACGAGCACCCAGACGAGTCCGATCAGCATCAGGCCGATCATGATGGGCAGGAACCACACCGGGTTCGGGGCCGAGTCTTTGTCGTTGCGCTCGGCGATCGGGTCGTCGCCTTTGCCTGTACGAGCCATGCGGTCAGTCTAACGGTCAGGCACGCCCGCACCCACGGAACTAGACTGCCCTCGTGCAGACGATGCAGGAAGCCGAGACGCGCCGAGACCGGCGGCGTCCGCCCCGTCGTCGTGTCACGGTCGCCGGCGTCATCGGAGAGCTCCTCGTCACGGCCGGCGTGCTCGTGCTGCTGTTCGTCGCATGGCAGCTGTGGATCGGCGACATCATCATCGGGGCGCAGTTCAAGGACGAGGCACGGTCGATCACGCAGGAGTGGGCGACCCAGCAGCCGACGGAGCCCGCCTCGCCCGCGCCGTCGTCGTCGGCCGCGCCCTCGACGACCGCTCCGGTCACCGCCGACCCGCCCGCTCTGCCGCAGCCCGGCAACGGCCAGGTGTTCGGCGTCATCCACATCCCCCGTTTCGGTCCCGACTACCAGTTCCGCGTCGCGGGGGGTGTCTCGTCGTCGGTGACCCTCGACCCCATCGGCATCGGGCACTATCCCGGGACGGCGATGCCGGGACAGCAGGGCAACTTCGCCCTGGCCGGCCATCGCGGCAGCCACGGGGCGCCGTTCGCCGATCTGCCCGCGCTGCACGTGGGCGACGCGATCGTGATCGAGACGCAGGACGGGTGGTACACGTACCGCTTCCGCAACCTCGAGTACGTGCGCCCGCAGCAGACCGAGGTGCTGCTGCCGTTGCCGCAGACACCGGGCGGCGACGACTCGGGCCGTCTGCTCACGATGACGACGTGCAGCCCCCGTTACGGCTTCTCGGAGCGGGCCATCGCGTACGGGGTGTTCGAGTCGTACACCCCACGATCCGCGGGACCGCCCGCCTCGCTGACCCTCGGAGCCGCCTGATGTACGGTGCCCTGTGGCGTGTCCTGCCCGGACCCTGGTGGGTGCGCCTGCTGATCGTCCTCGTCGTGGTCGCGGCCGTGCTCTACGGCCTCTTCTTCTATGTCTTCCCGTGGGTGAGCGACATCGTATACCCGCAGGAGGTCACCGTCGAGTGACGGGCTTCCGCGTCCGTGTCGTCGACAACCGCGACAGCTTCGTCCACACCCTCGCCGGATACCTGACCGACCTCGGTGCGACGGTCGACGCGGTCGAGGCCGACGAGATCGTCGACGTGGCGGACGCGGTCGTGGGTGCCGACGCCGTGTTGATCTCGCCCGGGCCGGGGACGCCCGAGGAGGCGGGGGCGTCGATCGCCGTGGTGCGCGAATGCGCCGCGCGCCGAATCCCGCTGCTGGGCGTGTGCCTGGGCCATCAGGCGATCGGCGTCGCCTTCGGCGCCCGCGTCGGGCATGCGCCCGAGTTGCTGCACGGCATCACGAGCCGGATCCGCCACGACGGCCGCGGCCTGTTCCGCGACCTTCCCGACGGCTTCGCGGCGACCCGCTACCACTCGCTCGCGATCGACCCGTCGTCGATGCCCGCCGATCTCGCGGTGACGGCGCGCACCGACAGCGGCGTGGTCATGGCGGTCGCCCATCGCTCCGCCCCGATCGTCGGCGTGCAGTTCCACCCCGAGAGCATCCTCACCGAGGGCGGTCACGCGCTGCTCGCGCGGTGGCTCGAGGATGCCGGTCTGCCGGGCGCCGTCGACGTCGCCGCCGGTCTGCACCCGCGGGGGCTCAGGAGCCCGAGCAGGTCGTGAGGGTGATCTCGCTGTGGATGGGCACCTCGCCCGGTGCGAGGGACTGCGTCTTCACGGTCGGGGTGGGGCCGGCGGCGCATCCGGGGTCTTGCTGCACCTTGACGGTCAGCTGCAGAGACTGACCCTGCAGCTCGCGCTGCGCGGCGTCGACCGTGTATCCGGTGTAGTCGACGATGACGACCTGACCGCTCGCGACCACGAGGTTGACCGTGGTGCCGCGGGCCACCGACGAGCCCGAGGCGACGCTCGACGAGATGACGGTGCCGGCGGCGAGCGACGGGTCGTTCTGGCGTCGGATCGACCCGACCTCGAGCCCCGCCGCCTGCAGGGACGAGCGTGCGGCGTTCTCGCCGATGCCCTGGAGGGCGGGGACCGTCGCGGTGTCGGGACCGGTCGAGACGTAGAGCGTCACGCGTTGACCGGCCGACACGGTCGTGTCGGCGCCCGGGGTCGACTTGACCACGTTTCCGGCCGCGACCTTCTCGCTGGGCTGGTCGACACGCGTCGCGTAGAGGTCGACCGCGGCCAGCGACTCGACGGCGCGGTCGTACGACATGTCGACGACGTTGGGGACGACGCGCGAGGCGCTGGGGACGTCGTCGCGCGGCTGGATCTGCACCACCCAGAAGAGCACCGAGATCAGCAGCACCGCGAGCACCGCGACCCCGGCCCAGATCCAGGCGACCGGCGGGCCCGCCTGCGTGCGCCTCATGGTGGTGTCGGTGCTCAGTTGGCGCAGCGAGCGGGCGGTCTCGGCGGCTTGACGCGGGTTGGGCCCGTACAGCTCGCTCGAGAGCGCGGTGACCTGGCGCTTGGTGGGCTCCTCGCCCTCCGCGGCGGCGTGGAGCGCCTCGCGGAAGGCCGCGGCGTCTTGCGGACGCTGGAACGGATCCTTGGCCAGGGCGCGGAGCACGATGGCATCCAGGGCGCGGGGCACCGTCTCGACGATCTCGCTGGGCGGGACCGGTGCCTCGCTCACGTGCTGGTAGGCCACCGCCACGGGAGTGTCGCCGCGGAAGGGCGGGCGGCCCGTCAGCAGCTCGTAGAGCACGACGCCCGTCGAGTACAGGTCGGCGCGGGCGTCGACCGACTCGCCCTTGGCCTGCTCCGGCGAGAAGTAGGCCGCGGTGCCGACGATCGCGGTGGTCTCTGCCACGGTCGACGACGAGTCCGAGACGGCGCGGGCGATGCCGAAGTCCATCACCTTGATCTGGCCCGCGTCGGTGATCATGACGTTGCCGGGCTTGATGTCGCGGTGCACGACGCCGGCGCGGTGGGAGTACTCGAGAGCCTCGAGGATGCCGTCGACGTACCGCAGCGCGTCGGGGATGGGCACCGGGCCGGCGGCGATCACGTCTTTCAGCAGGCGCCCGTGCACGAGCTCCATGACGATGTACGGCACCGGCCGCTCGTGGCCGTCGGCACCGGTCTCGGAGTCCTCGCCCGCGTCGAACACCCGCACGATCGTGGGGTGCGCCATGCGCGAGGCGGCCTGGGCCTCGAGACGGAAACGCGTACGAAAAGCGGCGTCGCCGGCCAGCTCGGCCTTGAGGATCTTGATCGCCACCGTGCGCCCGAGGGTCTGGTCGTAGCCGCGGTAGACGCTGGCCATGCCGCCGCGACCGATGAGGTCGTCGACACGGTAGCGCCCCGACAGGACGCGCGTCTCAGTGGTCACGGTGGAACTCCCGAAATGGTGGAACGATGGCGAGCCTCGGCTCAGCTGCCCTTGGTGGCGGTCGGGCTGGGCGACGGCGTGCCGCCCGCGATCGTGGCGGATGCCTCGCCCGAGGGGCCGGCGGTGCGCTCGGTGCCCGAGCAGCTCACCGTGTACGTCACCCGCAGCGTCTGTCCGGCCGACGAGTTGACCTGCAGCTGTGCGGTGCGGGCGTCGGGGGCGAACGAGGCGGTGGACTGACCGGTCGAGGCGAACGTGCCGTTGGTGGCGGTGAAGTTGTACGACGACACCGAGCCGGTCCCCGAGGGGCACGTGTACTGCTGCCACGACACGGTGACGGTGCTGCCCGCCTGCACGGTCGAACCGGGCAGAGTCGGGGCGCTGGGCTGCGTGAGCGGCGTCTCTTCGGCGTAGGCCGTGACCGTGATGGTGGTGTTGGGCTCGACGCGTCCGGTCGGGTTGACGTCGTAGATCTGTCCGACCTGGTCGGGGCTCTTCGCCGCGTTGCCCGTCTTGCAGTCGGCCACCAGGTCGTTCTGCTCGAGGATGCTGCGCGCCTGTTCGCACGTCTTGCCGACCAGGTTGAGCGCCGTCACGTCGACCAGGGCCGACGCGGTCGGCGAAGGCGACGCCGACGGGGTGCGCGACGGCGTGTTCGACGGGGAGGTCGCCGTCGGCGAGGGCGGCTGCTGCGGCTGACCCTGGTTGCTCAGCACCGCGAACAGCGTTCCGCCCAGCACGATCAGCAGCAGCACGATGAGCGCCACGAGCGGCCACGTCCACGGGCTGCGCTTCTTCTTCGGCTCGGCGTCGGTCTCGGTGTGCTGCTCGGTGAGCAGCGAGGTCGCCCCCGCGGCGGGCATGAGACGCGTGGCGGCCGAGGTCTGGCTCCCCGGCGACAGCAGCTGGGTGACGTCGTCGGCCAGGGCCGCACCGCCCGCGATCGCGGGGACGGCCGCCGCGGCCGCGGCCAGGTCGCCGCGGCGCAGGGCCGTGGCGGCGCGCGAGACGGCGGCCGCCGAGGCGGGGCGGTCGTCGGGCTTCTTGGCGATCATCGCCATCACCAGGTTCTGCACGGGCGGCGCGACCGTCGGCGGCAGCGGTGCCGGCTGCTCGTTGATCTGCGCCATCGCGATCGCGACCTGCGACTCGCCGGTGAAGGGGCGCTTGCCGGCCAGGCACTCGTACGCCACGATGCCGAGCGAGTAGATGTCGGTCGCGGGCGAAGCGGGGTGCCCGGACGCCTGCTCGGGCGAGAGGTACTGCACGGTGCCCATGACCTGGCCCGTCGCCGTGAGCGGCACCTGGTCGGCGATGCGGGCGATACCGAAGTCGGTGATCTTGACGCGGCCGTCGGGGGTGATGAGCAGGTTGCCGGGCTTGATGTCGCGGTGCACGAGACCCGCCGCGTGCGCGGCCTGCAGCGCCGCCGCCGTCTGCGCGACGATGTCGAGCGTCTTGTCGGTCGACAGCGAGCCGTCGCGCTCGAGGATCGTCGAGAGCGCCTCACCGGGCACGAGCTCCATCACGAGGAACGCGCTGCCGTCTTCTTCGCCGTAGTCGAACACGCTGGCGATGCCCTCGTGGTTCACCAGGGCCGCGTGCCGGGCCTCGGCGCGGAAGCGCTCGAGGAAGCCCGGGTCGCCCATGTATTCGTCTTTGAGGATCTTGATCGCGACCGTTCGTCCGATGACGTGGTCGGTCGCCTCCCAGACCTCGCCCATGCCGCCGATCGCGATCCGCGACTCGAGCTCGTAGCGTCCTCCGAAGGTCACACCCTGCGTCGGTCTCATTTACCCAGCACCGCCTCCATGACCTTCTTCGCTATCGGGGCGGCGATGTCGTTGCCGCTCCCGTTCTGTCCCTGGCCCCCGCCGTTCTCGACCACGACCGCGACGGCGACCTGGGGGTCGTTCGCGGGGGCGAAGCCGGTGAACCAGAGGGTAAAGGGACGGGTGGATCCGTTCTGTGCCGTACCGGTCTTACCGGCCACCTGGACCCCGTCTATTCTTGCATTCGACGCCGCGCCGTCCTGGACGTTCGCCGTCATCATCGTGACCATCTCGGCCGCGAGGTTCTCGTCGAGCGCCCGACCGAACTGGCTGTCGCTCGCCTGCTCGCGCACCGACAGATCGGGCGCGATCACCCGGTCCACCATCCGCGGGTTCATCACGACGCCCTTGTTGGCGATGCCGGCCGACACCATCGCCATCTGCAGCGGGGTCGCGGTCACCTGGCCCTGGCCGAAACCGCTCAGGGCGGTCTGCGGCGCGTCGAGGTTGTTGGGGTAGCTCGAGGGCGTCGACGCCAGCGGGGTGTCGAACGAGCGGTTGAAGCCGTACTTCTCGGCCTCGGCGCGGATCGCGTCGTCGCCGAGGGCGACCGCCAGCTCGGCCATCGGGATGTTGCAGCTCAGACGCAGCGCCGTCGCGATGGTGACGGTGTCGCCGCCCCCGCACGTGCCGCCGCCGGCGTTGCGCACGATGTTGGTCGAGTCGGGCAGCTGGTACTCGGCGACGTTGGGGAAGGTCGAGTCGGGGGTGTAGGTGCCGGATGCCAGCGCCGCCGACGCCACGACGAGCTTGAACGTCGAGCCGGGAGGGTTGAGGTTGCCGGCGATCGCGCGGTTCGCCATCGGCTGGTCGGCCGCGGCGACGAGCTGGTCGTAGGTGGCGTTGACCTCGGTGGAGTCGTGCGAGGCGAGGGCGTTCGTGTCGAAGCTCGGCTTGGTCACCATCGCCAGGATGCGGCCCGTCTTGGGCTCGATCGCGACGACGGCGCCCTGCAGGTCGCCGAGGGCGTTCCAGGCGGCGGTCTGCACCTTGGTGTCGAGCGACAGCTCGACGTTCGAGCCGCGCGGGGCCTGCCCCGTCAGCGCGCGGTCGATCCGCGAGAAGAACTGGTTCTCGTCCGAGCCGCTCAGCTGGCTGTTCTCGGCGGCCTCGATGCCGGTGCGCGAGTCGAGCACGGGGTTGCTGTACCCGGTGACGGGCGCCCACATCGGTGCGTCGACGTACTCGCGCTGCCAGCTGTACACGTCGTCGGAGGGAACCGACTGCGCGATCGCCGTGCCGCTGGCGATGATCGAGCCGCGCTGCACCTCGTAGGAGTCGTAGCGTGCGCGGGTGTTGCCGGACGCCTCGCTGAGGTTGCCGGCCTGGAACACCTGGATGATGCTCGTCGAGACGAACAGCGCCAGGAACATCGCGAGCATCACGATGCTGAGGCGTCGGAGCTCTTTCGTCACGCGGCCTCCTCGGGGTGTCGGGTGTGCGGGGGCGTCATCAGCCGATCACCACCCGCGGGCGGCTGCGCACGGCATCCGAGATGCGCAGCAGCAGGGCGACGATGATCCAGTTGGCCACGAGCGACGATCCGCCCGCGGTCAGGAAGGGGGTGGTGAGGCCCGTGAGGGGGATGATGCGCGTCACGCCGCCGACCATGATGAACACCTGCAGGGCGATCGTGAACGACAGGCCGGTGGCGAGCAGCTTGCCGAAGTCGTCCTGCCCGGCCAGCCCCACCCGCACGCCGCGGCTGGCGAACACCATGTAGAGCGCGAGGATCGCGAACAGGCCCACGAGGCCCAGCTCTTCGCCGATGCTGGGGATGATGTAGTCGCTCTGCGAGAGGGGCGTGATGTAGGGCCGCCCCTGGCCGAGGCCCGTGCCGAACAGGCCGCCGTGCGCAAGACCGAAGATGCCCTGCACGAGCTGGTAGCTGCCGCCGTCGCGGTTGACGACGTCGGGGTCGAACGCGTCGAGCCAGTTCGCGAAGCGTCCGTTGACGTACGGCAGCACACGGGATGCCAGGAACGCGCCGGTCGCGGCCAGCACGACGCCGATGAGCACCCAGCTGGTCTTGCCGGTGGCGACGTAGAGCATCGCGACGAACATGCCGAAGATCAGCAGACCGGTGCCGAGGTCGCGCTGCAGCACGATGATGCCGATCGACACGCCCCACACGATGAGCAGCGGGCCGAGCTCGCGCGCGCGCGGCCAGGTCATGAACAGGAAGCGCTTGCCCGTCGAGATCAGGCTCTCGCGGGTGCGCACGAGGTATCCCGCGAAGAAGATCGCCAGCGCGATCTTGGCGAGCTCGCCCGGCTGGAACGAGACGAAGCCGAACGACACCCAGACGTCGGCGTTCTCGTCGGTGCCGAGGCCCGGCACGAAGGGGAGCAGCAGCAGCAGCACGCCGACGAGCCCCGACAGATAGGTGTAGCGGAAGAGCACGCGGTAGTTGCGCACCGCGATCACCACGGCGATCGCCGCGACGATCGCGATGGTCGCCCAGACGATCTGGCGGGCCGACGTGGCCTCCCATCCCTGCAGCTTGACGGCCAGGTCGATGCGGTAGATCTCGGCGATCCCGATCCCGGTGAGCACGGTCGCGATGGGCAGCACGAAGGGGTCGGCGTCGCGCGCGAAGATGCGCAGCACCACGTGCACGACGAGGGCCAGCACGGCGGGGATCGCCGCGATCGTCAGAAAGCCGGTCTCGACCGTGCCGTTCACCCCGAGCTGCACGAGGGTGACCGCGGCGCCGTACACGACGATCCCGAACAGCAGCAGGCCGAGCTCGCGGTTGCGCTGCTTGGCGGGCACGCGGATGCGTTTGAGGGCGCGCAGCACCGCGGTGTCGGTCGACACGGCATCCGGAGTCCTCGTCAGCTTCTGGTCGGTCATCCGCCGGCCTCCTTCGCGGGTCGCAGACGATCGACGATCTGCTCGGCGTCGGCGAGCGACCGGGCCGAGATCGTCGCCTCGACGGTCTGGCGGTCGAACGCCGACAGGTCGGCCAGCGCGATGTGGGTGTCTTCGTAGACCGACGACAGCGTGAGCGGCCCGATGGACTGCTGGATGCCGCGATAGATCACGACCGAGTCGTCGTCGGCGCCCACGTAGTAGCGCGTCTGCGTCCACGTGTAGCCGGCGAAGAGCCCGGCGCTGATCCCGACCAGCACGATGAGCAGCGCGGCCAGCCAGCCGAGTCGGCGGCGGCGGGCGCGACGGCGGTCTTCTTCGATGAGCTCTTCGAGGAACTCGGGCGCGGGCTCGAAGTGCGTGGGCTCGTTCGCGGCCTGCCGCGCGGGGTGCAGCCAGTTCGACCGCCCGGGCCGCGCCGCGGGCACCACGACACCGCTGGGGTTCGACGCCGACCCGACGATCGTCGGGGTGCCGATGAACACCGGATGCTGTCCGCCCACGTCGACGAGCACGACGGTCACGTTGTCGGGGGCGCCCCCGTCGAGCGCCTGCTTGAGCAGCGCATCGGCCGTGCGCCCGGGCGGCATGCCGAGGCCGAGCGTCTTTCCGGTGTGGGCGTCGTCGACGACGCCCGACAGGCCGTCGGAGCACAGCAGCCACCGGTCGCCGTCGTGCGTCGGCATGATGAACGTGTCGATCTCGGGGTCGGTATCCATGTCGCCGAGCACGCGCATGAGCACCGAGCGCCGGGGATGGTACCGGGCCTCTTCGGGAGTGATGCGCCCCGAGTCGACCAGCCGCTGCACGAACGTGTGGTCGGTGGTGATCTGCGTGAGCGTGTCGTCGCGGTACAGATAGATGCGCGAGTCGCCGATGTGGCCGATGACGGCGTAGTCGTCGACCATGATCAGCGCGCTCACCGTCGTGCCCATGCCCGCGAGCTCGGGTCTGCGCGCGACCGTGTCGATCAGGTCGGTGGCGGTCTGGGTCAGGGCGTCGCGCAGGGCGTGCTCGGCCTCGGCGGTGCCGGCGAACGGCCGGTCGAGGGCCGTGAGCCGCGAGATCGCGATGCTGGACGCGACATCGCCCCCCGCGTGCCCGCCCATGCCGTCGGCGACCACGAAGAGGTTCGACCCGGCGTAGCCGGAGTCCTGGTTGTTGGAGCGCACCTTGCCCGTGTGGGAGATGGCCGCGCTCGAGCCCTGGAAGACCATGGAGGAGGGTTACTTCCTCAGCTCGAAGGTCGTGGCGCCCACCTTGATCGGTGCGCCGACCTTCACCTGCACGGGGGATGCCACGCGCACCCCGTCGTGCGAGGTGCCGTTGGTCGAGTCGAGGTCTTGCAGCATCCACTGCTCGCCCCACAGCACGAGGCGAGCGTGGTGGCTCGACGTGTAGTCGTCGCGGATGACCAGGCCCGACTCGCTCGACCGGCCGATCGTGAGCGGCTCGGTGCCCAACGGCAGCTCGAGACCGGCCTTCGGGCCGCTCGTGATGACGATGCGCGACACCGTGTCGGTGGTCGCGAGCCCGCCCGACGGCGCGGGTGCGGCGGCGGGGCGTTTGACCTGGGTCGTGACCGCGTCGGGCGACGACACCGGCGCCGGACCGGCGGGCGCGACGGGCTCGGGGAGCTTGCGTACCTTGACGCCGAACAGATCGGCGCGCAGCGAGTAGACGACACCGAACACGAAGAACCACAGCAGGACGAGGAACCCGCCCTGGAGGAGAAGGAGTGTGAGCGGGCTCATGACAGGGGTCCCCGATCCTGGACGTCGAAGAGGCGCGTGGCGTCGGACACGGCGGGCCGACGCGGCGGCTGCGCCTGCGCGACGACGCGGAACACGATGGTGGTGCGGCCGATCGAGATCGTGGAGTCGGGGGGCAGGGCCGCCTCGGTGACCTTGCGGCCGTTCAGGGTGGTGCCGTTGGTCGAGCCGAGGTCGCGCACCATGGCGCGTTCGCCGTCCCACAGGATCTCGACGTGCTTGCGGCTGGTGCCCGCGTCGGGGATGGTGATGTCGGCGTCGCTGCCGCGTCCGATGACGGTGCGCGCCGAGGTCAGCGGATGCCGCGTGCCGTCGATGTCGACGACGCCGCGCCAGGCGACGGTGCCCTCGGTGGTACGGGAGTCGACCCGCAGCGTGCCGGTCGACAGCGACTCGTCGCGCTCGAGCGAGATCGCCACGGGCCCCGCGAACGAGTACCCCTGCGTGCGCGCGTGCTTCTTGACCAGTGTGTCGAGCTCGGTGATGAGCGTCGATCCGATCGCGCCCATCTTGTCGTCGTCGGCGGGCGACAGACGCACCGAGAACGCGTTGGGCGTCAGGATGCGATCGCGGCTGACCACCACGGCCTTCTTGTCGAGCTCGCTGCGCAGCGCCGACGCGATCTCTACCGGCTGGATGCCGCTGCGGAAGGTCTTCGCGAACGCACCGTTGACGGCGCGTTCGAGACCTTTCTCGAAACTGTCGAGTAGCCCCACGAGACTCCTTCAGGCAGGCAGACCAGTAGCCACATCGTAGTCAGCACGGCTGGACGGCTCATGGATGCCGTCTCATCGGGGTGTTTCGTCGGCGCCCGGAGGCCGTGATATCCTCGCAAAGTTGAGTGCGTGGCATCCTGTGCCGTGCCTCGCGCGAGTGGCGGAATAGGTAGACGCGCTGGCTTCAGGTGCCAGTGCCCGCAAGGGCGTGGGGGTTCAAGTCCCCCCTCGCGCACAGATGGCGAAGGCCCCGGTTCATCCGGGGCCTTCGGCTTTTCGTCGTCGATCTCCGCGCCCCGCCTGTCCGCGCACCCGCGCGAGCGTCCGTTCCTCCGCATGAGCGGGTACCGGAAGGCCCGTCCCCGTCGTGGGGCGGGCCTTCCGTCGTGCGCGGGGTGTATGCGGGCTTTCGCGCGGGGCGGGCTCGAGCGACGCCCGGGCTGGGCGCAGTGAGGCGGGGCGGTGCGCGGTGGAGCACAACTCCTGCTCCCGGTGCGTCGGCGGGGCGGCAACGGGGTGAGTGGGCGGTTCTGCAGGAGCTGTGCTCCGTTCGGCCGCGGTCCGGCCCGCCGAGGCCGAGATGTGCGCACGCCCAGAAAAGGCTATGGACAGGCCGTAGATACGGTGTGTAACGTAAAAGCGGAGATGGCCATCTCTTGCATCGGTTCATCAAGGGAGACGTTCCGACGTCTTCCCATCGCGAATGGAGTGGGAGATATGCGCAAGACGATGAAGATCGCGACGTCGCTGGTGGTCGCCGGCGGACTCGTGTTCGGCGGGGCCGTCAGCGGGGCGAGCGCGTGGGAGTCGGTGGGGCTGAAGACGCAGTACCCGTCGTCGGGCGGCACCTGGCAGTACGGGTTCCACGAGGCGGCGTTGCGTTCGTACTACACCGTCAACAAGTGCCACGGCAGCACGGTGCAGAAGACCGAGGACGGCCGCATCGTGAACTCGTCGCGGAGTGTCAACACGGCGTCCGGCCGCAAGTCGATCGCCGAGGTCTCGACGATCAACTACGCCAGCCTGGGCGGCAACTACTTCTACCGCACCTGCTGACGAGGCGTTCCAGCTGGTCGCTCCGGTGTCGCCGGGGTGGCCAGCTCCCGCCGACCGTCACCGCCGAGAAGGAACGCCCCGTGTATCGCAAGATCATCGCCGTGACCAGCGTCGCCCTGTATGCGCTGCTGGCATTCCTCGCCGTCATCGGCACCGACTTCCACGACCGCTCCTACCCGCAGGCGATCGGGACGCAGTCCCGATTGATCGTCGACTTCTCGAACGCCGACGTCCCGGCCGCACAGGCGCTCGAGGTCTTGCAGGCCCTCGATCGCGACGACGATCTCGGCCTGTACAAGCTCGCTCCCGACCTCGACGCGCGGGGGAGCCAGGTGTTCGTCGATCTCTCGGGCGAGACGGGGTCGCGATCGGTCGGCTGGTTCGGCGACCACGCCGCCGCTCAGATCGTCGGCGTCGACAGGCTCGTCAACTCGTCGGCCGACGGCACGTATCTCGTCACCCGCACCGAGCGGCTCGCCGAGGCCGTGCAGACGCTGAGCGCGCGGGGCGTCGGCGTCCAGAGGGTCGACGCGGCGCCGTTCGACAGCCTCGCCCGGCTGGCGCAGCAGGCGGGGTTCGTCGCCCCGGTGCTGGCCGCATGCGCGCTCATCGCCGCGCTCACCGTCCTCTGGCTCGCGGTGAAGGCGCGGTCCCGCGCGCTCCGCGTGCTGGGCGGAACGGCCCCGTGGCGCATACAGACGCGCGACCTCGGCGTGCTCGTCGCGACGCTCGTCGTCAGCGCCGTCGTCGTCGCGCTCGTGGCTGCCGTCGCCGTCGGAGTCGTTCGCGGCTGGGCGTACGCGCCGTTGTTCCTGGTGATCCTCGCCGGGCTCGAGGGCGTCACCGTGGCGGTCGCCGTGACCGTGGCCCTGGTGCTGTCGTCGGCGTCGTGGCCGAGCGTCGACTCGTTGGCGCGGCGTGTGCCGGCCGTCAAGAACCTTCGATGGACGGCGCGCGCGGTGCAGCTGGTGACCCTGGTCATGCTGATCGCCTTCACCGGACCGGCATGGGCGGCGGCTGCCGACGCCCAGCGGACGGCGCAGAGGCTTGACGCCTGGAACGCCCTGTCGGACCAGGTCATGCTCTCGTTCGGGATGCCCGACGAAGACCTCGACACGGTCGCTCCGCAGGTGGGGCGCGTCGTCGCCTCGGCCGAGGACGACGGTCAGGCCGCGCTGTCGTACACCATCACCGAGCAGCAGTGGGAAGGCGACTTCGGCGAGTACTCGCGCATCGCCTTCGTCAACGCCTCGTGGATCTCTCTGATGACCGACGCCCTGGGCGCGGAAGCCGTGACCCCCGTGCCGATCGACTCCGTGCGTGACACGGTCGTGCGCGAGCTGGGCCCGTCGATCGCGCTGTGGAACGACGCGGGCACGGATGCCGCGGCCACCGTCGATCGACTGCGGGCGTTCACCCCGTCGGGCGACCGGCCGTTCCCCGTGATCGAGGGCGGAGCGGCGGGCCGGCTCGACTTCGCGAGCGGGGCTCTCATCCTGGAGGTCCCTCGGATCTCGGCTCTGTTCGACGATCCCAACATCGTCAGCGTCGCCTCGACGGGCAACATCGTGTTCTCGGGTGCAGATCAGACGCAGAGCCGGCTCGACGACGCCCGCCTGACGGCCGCGGGTCTCGCCGACCTGGGCATCGACGGGACCATCCGTCCGCTCTACGTCGCCGAGCAGGGCATCCTCGAGGCGCAGTTCGCGGCGTACCTGTCGCACGTGCTCGCCGTCTCGCTCATCGCGCTCGCCGTGGCGTTCCTCGTCTCCTCGGCGGTGACCGCGATGGTCTTCGCGCTCATGAACGCCCGCCGGGACTTCCCTCTCCGGCTCACCGGCGCCGGCTGGTCGAGGATCGTGTCGTCGCGCACCCTCGTCGACGTGGGGGCGGCGACGGCACTGGGGATCGCTCTCGTCGCGGTGCAGCCCGAGTCGACCCGGGTCGTCACCGCCGTGGCATCCGTCTCGGCCGTCGTCGTCCTGTATGCCACCCATCTCGTCGCGACCCGGGCGGTCTTCGGCCGGGTCGCGACCCGGAAGCTCTAGGAGGGCACCGTGCTCATCGAAGGAATCGGCATCTCGGTGCGGCTCGACGGCCGCGACATCGTGACGGACGAGTCGGTCCGCTGCGCAGGGGGGAGCATGACGGCCCTCGTCGGACCGAGCGGGTCGGGCAAGACGACGTTGCTGCACGCTCTGGGTCTGCTCGTGCCGATCTCGCGTGGGCGGATCGTCGCCGACGGCGTCGACGTCGGGGGATACGACGACCGCCGGCGACGTCGTTTCTGGCGCGACCACGCCGCGTTCGTCCTGCAGGACTACGGCATCATCGACGACGAGACCGTGGGGTTCAACGTCGCGATGCGGGGCGGTCGCTCGGCCGGCGTCGCGCCGCGCGTGCACGAGGCCCTGGATCGGACGGGGCTCGGTGGGCGGGCGCACGAGACCGCCAGCCATCTGAGCGGCGGAGAGAAGCAGCGTCTCGCGATCGCCCGGGCGATCGCCCGGCGCGCGCAGGTCGTCTTCGTCGACGAGCCGACGGCGTCGCTCGACGCCGCGAATCGCCGCGCGGTGATCGAGCTGTTCCGCTCGATGTCGGGTCAGGGCGCGACGGTCGTCGTGGCGACCCACGACGACGAGATGATCGACGCCTGCGACGAACGGCATGTGATGGGCGGTCGTGTGCGGACGCAGACGGCCGCGGTGCGGGCGTGAGCGCGGTGCAGCACGAGGAGGGGTCATGGTGAGCACGGGACGGCGCGTGACGCGGTTCGGCGCGGTCGTGGCGGTGAGCGTCGCGGCGGCCCTCGTGGTGGTCGGTGCGGCCGTCGTCGTGGTGACGGGCGTGTTCTCGACGACCACGACGACGCATCCGCCGTGCGACGAGCTCCCCACGCGGCAGCAGGTGGCGACGGCGCTCGCGGCGCACCGCGACCTGGCGGATCGTCTCGAGTCGTTGGGGCCGGGGGTGTCGGTGGCCGTCGGCTCCCCGTGCGGCGGGGGCCTTGCCGACCGCGCGCTGGTCGACGTCCGTTACGCGTCGGCCGACGAACGTCGTGCGATCGACCGGGCGTTGACCGAGGCCGACGGGTTCGACGCACCGGTAGCGGTGTCGGAGCGCGACGGAGCGCTGCGCCGAGGCGGTCTCTTCAGCGGAGAGGACCAGCGGCTCACGCGGTGGTGAGAAGCACCTGGAAGCCGTCGGGGTCGACGAACGCCGAGGCGTTGGCCTGCCAATAGGGGTTCGCCGGCGTCACCTCGTGGCCCGCCAAGCGCGCGGCCGTCCGCTCGAGCTCGGCCTCGTCGTCGAGATAGAGCACGAGCACCGACTCGGGGTGAGCGACGGGAGCGGAGTGGCCGCCCCCGGTCGTGAACTCGAGGTGCGCGCCCGTCCCCGGCAGGTCGAAGAACACGCCGTCGTAGCCCGCGTGGTCTTGGAAGGATCCGAGAACCGGAAGCCCGACCCGGTCTCGGTAGAACTCCACGATGTCGTCGAGCCGGTCGGTGTGACGCGCGAAACGAGCCTTCATGCGTCGATTCTGGCAAACGGCTCGTTGCAGCAAGGCGGCCGGACCGCCGGTGTCGGCGCAGCGCGCCGACACCCAGCCGTCAGCCCGCGCCGGCGATGACGACGATCGCCGCGACCGCGAGTCCCATGCCGACGATCTGGACGCCCACCACCCGCTCTCGCACGACGGCGATCGCCAGCCCCACCGTCACGGCCGGATAGAGCGAGATGACCACGCTCGCCAGCGAGAGCAGGCCGGTGTGGAAGGCGTACAGCATCGCGACGTTCGCGACCACGTCGAGCAGGCCGATCACCACCGCGAGCCAGAACGTGCGTCCGCCGACGGGGCGTGCCTGGCCGCGGCGCAACGCGACGGCCACGACCACGAGCGCGGCGACCGTGCGCGCGATCGCGAGCGGCCACAGGCCCCCGTCGCTCGGCATCTGGTGGGTGAAGACGAAGCTGAGGCCGAACAGGATGCCGGCGCCCACCGTGATGCGCGCGACCCGGGCCGTGAAGCGGCGGGCGTCGGCCTCGACGTGCGTCGTCTTTGCTTCGCGGCTGACCAGGGCGATGGCGACCGCCGCGAGGGCGATGCCGGCGAACGAGAGCGGCGAGGGGCGCTCGCCGAACAGCACCCCGGCGACGACGGGGATGACGGTGACGAGCACCGCTGTGACGGGTGAGACGACGCTCATCGGCCCCTCGGCCAGGGCGATGTAGAACCACCAGATCGCCAGGGCCGAGGCGAGGCCCGATGCGGCGCCCCACAGCAGCGCCTCGCCCGAGAGGCCGCCCCCGACGAACGGCGCGGCCGCGCCGACGAGCACGGCCGACACCGGGTACGTGATCAGGATCACCCGCAGCGCGTCGATGCGTCTCGACGCGAGTCCGCCGAAGAAGTCGCTCGCGCCGTAGGCGAGAGCCGACGTGAGCGCGAGGAGCGCCGAGATCATGCGTGTCCGTTCCGTCCTCCCCGGCAGCGGGCCTCGACGTCGGGAGGGAAGGACGTCATGAATGCTAACGGCCGGGCGGTGCGGCGACGCGCCGTGGCATCCTTCGGCCGACGAACCGGATGCCGCCGGCCCGCGCCCCCGGCATCGACCGCGGCCGTCTACTCGAGCGTCGGCGGCAGGACGTAGACGATCTCGTCGTCGGTGCGGCGCGACTCGACGAAGCCGACCGACGCGAGCATCGCGTGGGAGGGGTCGTCGTCGGTCGGCACGCACGCGTACAGCGGACGTTCCGGTTCGAGCGCGGTCAGCAGGCGCAGGGCGTCGGTGGCGGCATCCGTTCCGCTGCCGGGGACGAGCGCGAGCGCGACCTCGCGATCGCCGTCGGTGTCGAACCCGGCGGCGATCCCCACCACCGTGCCCCCGTCGACGACGGCACGGACCGTCGTGGCGGGGTCGGCGTCCTGGTCGGCGAGCCAGGCGTCGAACGCCGAGCGGTCGTCGACGTCGCCCCGCGGCCAGCCCGAGGTGCTGGCGCGGGCGGCACGGTGGGCGCCGTCGCGGTCGGCGTCGGTGAGGTCGCGCAGCTCGATGGGGGCCATGGGCTCACGGTAGCGGCGGCGACGGCGTGCACGTCGGGCCTTGCGGACGACGTCGGCCCCTGTGCAGTGCGAGCGCCGCTTTCGCCGCCGCACCCGTTTCGCGTGCGGCGATGGCCGTGCGCAGCGCCGCGATGAGCGAGGGGTCGGCGGGCCGCTCCCAGCCTTCGAGGTTGCGTCTCAGCACGAAGTCGGTCTGCCGCAGCGTCTCGCTGAACATCACGTTGTCGACGACGCCGGTGAAGTGCCGCAGCACGGCCACGACGGCTGCGACGTAGGCGGCCGACGTCTCGGCGCGGGCCATGGCATCCACCCGGGCGGCCCCCTCGGCGATCTGCTCGTCGGTGCAGGTCGGAAGGCCGAGGTAGATCATGGTCGCCATCATCTGCGTGGCGTACTCGCGCATGTCGGCGCGCGTGCGGTGGGAGAGGGCGGTCACGCGCGTGTAGCGGTTCGGGGCGACCTCGATGAGGCCGAGGCGTTCGAGGCGTTGCAGCGCCTCGCGGACGGGGGTGCGCGAGATGCCCATCTGCGCCGCGAGCTCGACGTCGCGCAGGTGGTCTCCGGGCCGCAGCCGGCCGTCGACGATCGCCTCGCCGAGCAGCGCGAAGGCCTCGTCGACGAAGGCGGAGGCGCGGCGCGGGGTGGTCATCACGCGCAGTTTACGTCGGGCCTGTATCACACGAATCGTGACACGTATCCGATTCACAGGTTTCGTGTCGCGCGCGATGGTCGCGCGGTTGTAAAGTCTCTTCCGTCACGCCACGCGTGACATATCCGGGGGGATCCGTCGACGCCCGGGCTTCGAGCTCTGCTCAGCCCGGGCGTCGTATGGGCTTCGGGGGTCCGTGTACCCCGTCACGACGGGCAACGTTTGCGTCACACCCCTGTGCCCGGACGGCCTCGACCGTTACCGTGGGCATCACCGACCGGCGCACGGGGCGCCGGCTGTGACAGGAGACGGCACGTCGATGAGCACCCAGGGCACGGTCAAGTGGTTCAACTCCGAGAAGGGGTTCGGCTTCATCGCCCCCGATGAGGGCGGCCAGGACGTCTTCGCCCACTACAGCGCCATCCAGTCGGGCGGCTACCGCTCGCTCGAAGAGAACCAGCGCGTCGAGTTCGAGATCGCCCAGGGCCCCAAGGGCCTGCAGGCCGAGAACATCCGCCCGCTCTGATCCCGGGCGGCCCGGTCAGACGGCGTCGTCGTCGACCAGCAGCAGGGCGCGCAGCTCGTCGGCGGTGTCGACGACCGCCTCGGCGCCCTGCGCCTCTTCGGGGGCGCTGAATCCCCAGCGCAGGAAGATCACGGGCACGCCCGCGGCGGTGCCTCCCTCGACGTCGTGGTGCCGGTCGCCGATCAGCACCGGACGCGAGGTGTCGGCCCCCGCGGCCTCGAGGCGGCGCAGCGCCTCGATGACGATGTCGGCCTTCGCGCTGAGCGTGCGCTCGTCGGGCGTCGACCCGACCATCGCGATGAACTCGGGGGCGAGGTCGAAGTGGTCCATGAGCGCGACCACCTGCACCTCGGGCTTCGAGCTCGCGGTCGCCTGCGGCACGCCCGCGGCCGCGAGGTCGTGGATGAGATCACCCACGCCGGGGTACAGCTCGGCGCTCGACGTGTAGCCCTCGCTCTTGTTGAGGCCGCGGTAGAAGGCGACGGCCTCGGTCGCCTGCGCGGGGGTCATGCCCACGTTCACCTGGAACGAGTCGAACATCGGCGGCCCGATCCACAGCGACAGCTGGTCGCGCGTCGGCGGCGTGTAGCCGAAGTGCTCGAGGGTGGTCGTGAGGCGTCGAAGGATCCCGACCGAGGCGTCGACGATGGTGCCGTCGACGTCCCACAGGACGCACGACCAGGGAGAGCGCATGTCTCCACGCTACCGTCGCGCCGCCCCACCGGATCGCCGCGCCCGGACGGCGCGGTTGCGTGACGTCGCGCGGCTCAGAACAGTCGCGGCGCCCCCGACTCGATGCCCTTCATCTCGTCGTAGTCGAGCGTGAGGCAGCGGATGCCGCGGTCGGTCGCGAGCACGCGCGCCTGGGGCTTGATCTCTTGCGCGGCGAACACCCCGCTCACCGGCGCGAGCAGCGGGTCGCGGTTGAGCAGCTCCAGGTAGCGGGTGAGCTGCTCGACGCCGTCGATGTCGCCGCGCCGCTTGACCTCGATGGCCACGGTGCCGCCGTTGTCGTCGCGCAGCAGCAGATCGACCGGCCCGATCGCGGTGGGGTACTCGCGGCGAACGAGCGTGAGCCCGTCGCCGACGACCGACACCTGTTCGGCGAGCAGGCGCTGTAGGTCGGCCTCGACGCCGTCTTTGATCAGGCCGGGGTCGATGCCGAGCTCGTGAGACGAGTCGTGGATGACCTCGTGGATGCGCACGAGCAGCGCGTCGCCGCTCTTCGCATGCGTGACGCGCCAGCGCTGCACGACTCCGTCTTCGACGTCGGTCTCGTCGGGCTCTTCGACGGTGAGCGCGCAGGGCGGGCTCATCCAGTTGAGCGGCTTGTACGAGCCGCCGTCCGAGTGCACGAGCAGCGAGCCGTCGCCCTTGTGCACCAGCAGGCGCGTGGCCAGCGGAAGGTGCGCGTTGAGGCGGCCGGTGTAATCGACGGAGCAGCGGGCGATGACGAGACGCACCCGTCGAGCCTAGCCGCGGCGTGCCCGATCCGCTGCGGGGCCGGTCGTCACGAGCGGTCTGGCCGCCCCCGAGAAGAGCCCGGATGCCACGATCAGCACGACCACGATCAGCAGGGTGTGCAGCAGCCCGATGTGGTCGGCGATCGCGCCGAGCAGCGGCGGGCCGCACAGGAAGGCGATGTAGCCGATCGTGGCGGCCGCGGCCACGCGGGACGCGGCCTGGGCGGGGTCGTCGGCCGCGGCCGACATGCCGATCGGGAATCCGAGTGAGGCGCCGAGGCCCCACAGGGCCGCCCCGACGAACACGAGCGGGCCGTAGGGGGCGACGATGAACACCAGCAGCCCGACGGCCGCGGTGGCGGCCAGGATGCGCAGCACCACGACCCGCCCGAAGCGGTCGACCACCGGTCCGCCGGCGATGCGCCCGATCGTCATCGCGACCGAGAACACGGCGAGCACGGCGGCGCCGTCGGACTCCTGCCCGCCGTGGCCGAACACGATGGCCGACGGCAGCCAGTCGTTCGCGCTGCCCTCGGCGAAGGCCATGCCGAGCATGATGACACCGAGGGTGTAGGTGCGGGGCTCCTTCCACGCCGCGAGCGAGGTGTACAGGCGCTCGCGCCATGTGCGCCGCCGCTCGTCGGCGGGCGCGTCGAGGGCGGCCTCGCGTGCGGGGACGTTGGCGACCGCGACGACCGCGACGACGGCGATGACCAGCCCCATCGCGACGGAGTGGGCGATGACTGCCAGGTCGACCTGCACGGCGACGTAGCCCAGACCGGCGCCGATGACGGTGCCGAAGCTGAAGAACGCGTGCAGCAGCGGCATGACGGTGCGACCGGTGGCCTTCTCGAGCGCGGCGCCCTCGACGTTCATCATCACGTCGACCGTGCCGTTGCCGAACCCGAACAGCGCCAGCCCGACCAGGGCCACGCCGAACAGCTGCAGCGTGTCGGCGCCCAGCCCGACGATGCACAGTCCGATGCCCACGCAGACCAGCGCGACGAGCATGCCCCGCCGGGCGCCCAGGCGGGCCATGACCGCCGGCGCGATCGACAGGCCGACGATGGATGCCACTCCCATGCCCAGCAGCAGCAGGCCGACGCCGGCGTTCTCGATGCCGAGCGACGTGCGGATGGCCGGCACCCGTGACGCCCACGTCGAGATGCTCAGGCCGCTGGCGAGGAAGATCGCGCAGATCGCCGCGTACCAGCGCACGATCTGCGCGCGGCTCAGAGCGGTGTCCATGCCGCCACTGTAGCGGCCGGAAGTTCCGGCATCGAATCGATTCGGCGCGCCAGGACGGGCACGGTACGATCGGGCGGTGAGCACACGACGGGCCACCATCGTCGACGTCGCGCGCGAGGCCGGCGTCTCGCCCTCGACGGCGTCGGTGGTGTTCAGCGGAAAGACGCCGACGTCCGAGACGACGCGGGCGCGCGTGCTCGCCGCGGCCGAGAGGCTGGGCTACACCGGACCCGATCCGCGCGCGGCGTCGCTGCGCCGGGGTCGCTCGGGCATCGTCGGCGTCGTCTTCGACCAGCACCTGGGCACGGCGTTCCTCGACCCCGTCACCACGCACATGATGGACGGCCTGGCCGACGGCGTCTCGCGTCTAGGGGCCGCGCTGCTGCTCTTGCGCGACGACGGCGAGACGGTCAGCGAGCCGTCGCTGCATACGGCGCCGATCGACGCCGCGGTGCTGATCGGGTGCAGCCCGCGCATGCGGCAGTCGCTCGAGGTCGTGCGCGCCCGTGGCATCCCGGTCGTCGTGGTCGAGGGCGATGCGGGCGACGGCGTCCCCCGCGTGCTGCTCGACAACGTCGACGCCCAGCGCGTCGCGGCCCAGCACGTGTTCGACCTGGGACACCGCGACGTCGTGCTCGTGACGCTGCCGACGGATGCCGCCCGCCGGCGCGGCTGGATCTCCGACGACGCGGTGGTCGGCGTCGACGTCACCGCCGACCGTCTCGCGGGTGCGCGTCAGGTGTATCCGACGGCGCCCGCGTTCGCCGCGGCGACGAGCTCGATCGACGAGGGGGCGATCGCGGGACGGGCGATCTTCGCCGACCCCGACCGGCGGCCGACCGCGATCATCGCGCAGAGCGACCTGCTCGCCGCGGGGGTGATCCGTGCGGCCGAGGAGGCCGGTCTCTCGGTGCCGGCCGACGTGAGTGTGACGGGCTTCGACGGCGTGGTCGTCGATGGTCTGGCGCCGCACGTGCTCACGACCCTCGTGCAGCCGGCGACCGCGAAGGGTCGGGCCGCGGGCGCTGCGGTGGCCGCGATGCTCGAGGACGGCGAGCCGTCGGATCTCGACCTCGAATGCGTGTTCCGCGCGGGCACGACGACGGCCCCGCCGCGTATCACATGAGAATCGGCTGTGCGTTCGGCCTCATGCCCCCCGTAGAATAGGTCTCACACCCCGAGAGCCCGGGCATTCGCCCGTCGACCCCGAGGAGGCCTCTTCTGCTGGCATTCCTCGGCGCGTTCGCGCTCCTCCCTCTGGCCCTGCCCCTGCTGGTCTCGCGGATCGGCGCGCGCGCGTTCTACGTGGCCGCCGTGCTGCCGGCCGCCGCGTTCGCGCACGCCATCGTGCTGGCTCCGCGGGTGTTCGCGTCCGACATTCCCTTCGAGGAATATCGCTGGATCCCCGCGCTGGGCGTCTCGCTCTCGATGCGCATGGACGTGCTCGGCTGGCTGCTGACCCTCGTGGTCACGGGCGTCGGAGCGCTCGTCATGCTCTATTGCCGCTGGTACTTCCGGGGCAAGACCGACGGGGTGGGACAGTTCTCGGCGGTGCTGCTCGCCTTCGCCGGCGCGATGTACGGCCTCGTCCTGACCGACGACGTCGTCGTGCTCGTGATGCTGTGGGAGGCCACGAGCGTGCTGTCGTACCTCTTGATCGGGTACTACCACGGCCGTGCCGCCAGTCGCCGCGCCGCACTGCAGGCGTTGCTCGTGACGACGCTCGGCGGTCTCGTCATGCTGATCGGCGTCGTGCTGCTGGTGGTGCAGGCGGGCACGTCGAGCCTGTCGACGATCCTCGCCGCCCCGCCGACCGGGCCGGTGGTCGACGTCGCGGTGCTTCTGCTGCTCGTCGGCGCGCTGAGCAAGTCGGCGATCTTCCCCTTCCACTTCTGGCTGCCCGGCGCCATGGCCGCACCGACCCCGGTGAGCGCTTACCTGCACGCCGCGGCGATGGTCAAGGCGGGCATCTACCTCGTCGCCCGGCTGGCGCCGGGATTCGCCGACACCCCGTTCTGGCGCCCCACGCTCATCGCCCTCGGGGTGTTCACGATGCTGCTCGGCGGGTTCCAGGCGCTGCGCGAGCGCGACCTCAAACGCATCCTCGCGTTCGGCACGGTGAGCCAGCTGGGTTTCCTGACCGTGATGCTCGGGTACGGCACGCGGGATGCCGCCCTCGCCGGCGCCGCGCTGCTGCTCAGCCACGCGCTGTTCAAGTCGTGCCTCTTCCTCGTCGTCGGCGTGATCGACCGCCAGCTCGCCACGCGCGACATCGGCGAGCTCTCGGGCCTCGGACGCCAGGCGCCGGTCATGGCGACCGCGTCGTTCATCGCCGTCGCCTCGATGGCCGGCGTCATCCCCACCCTCGGCTTCGTCGCGAAAGAGACGGCGCTGACGGCGCTCTGGCACGAGGCCACGAACGGCTCGCCGTGGGGGATCGCGGCCCTGAGCGGCATCGTCGCCGGATCGGCCCTGACGGCGGCGTACGGCATCCGGTTCCTCTGGGGGGCGTACGGCACCAAGCGCGACGTCGAGCGCACCGAGTGGCCCGATCCGCCCATCGGGTTCTTGTCGTCGCCCGTGCTGCTGGCTGCCGGCTCGCTCGCCCTCGGCTTCGCCGCCCCGATCGTCGACCACGGGCTGGCGCCCTACGCCGACGAGCTGCCCGCGGCCACGGCGGGCGTGCCCGCTCCCGACCACGCGTACCACCTGGCCCTGTGGCACGGGCTCGAGCCGGCGCTGTTCCTCTCGCTCGGCACGCTCGTGCTCGGCGCGGCGATCTTCTGGGCGGTGCGCAAGACGCAGCTGCACCGTCGCCGACGCGTGCTGCCCTTCACCGCCAACGACGCCTACAACGTCGTGCTGCGTGCCATCGACCGCACCTCGGAGTGGACGACCGCGCGGTTCCAGCGGGGCTCGCTGCCGTTCTATGTCGGCACGATCTTCGTGGTGCTCGTCGTGGCCGAGGGGACCGCCCTGCTGTCGTCGCGCGCGTGGCGCGCCCAGCTCGACGCCTGGCAGTCTCCCTCGCAGCTGCTGGCGGCGCCGGTCATGATCGCCGCGGGCATCCTCGCGGTCCGCGCCCGCAAGCGCTTCACCGGCGTCGTGCTCGTGTCGGTGACCGGGCTCGGCATGGTCGTGCTGTTCGCGACGAGCGGCGCCCCCGACCTGGCCCTCACGCAGGTGCTCGTCGAGACCGTGACGCTGGTGGTGTTCGCCCTGGTGCTGCGCCGCCTGCCGGCCCGCATGGGCGAGCACAACGCCTCGGTGGCGCGGATCGCCCGTGCGGCCCTGGGCGTCGGCGTCGGTCTGACGATGGCCCTGGTCGCGATCGTCGCGACCGGCGCGCGCCACGACCTCCCGGTGTCGCTCGAATGGCCGGCGATGGCGTACGACATCGGCCACGGCCGCAACGTCGTCAACGTCGCGCTCGTCGATCTGCGCGGGTGGGACACGATGGGCGAGCTCTCGGTGCTCATCCTGGCCGCGACGGGTGTGGCATCCCTCGTCTTCATCACCGACCGCAGCGACAACCTCGCACGGCGCTCGGGCGCGGCCCGCAGCGTCGTGGGCATCGGCCGGCGCCGTGTGCTGGTCGAGACCGACAGCGGCGTGCGGGTGCAGCGTGCGGGCGAGACCGATGCGCCGCGGGCGTGGCTGATCTCGGGCTCGAAGGTGCAGCCCGAGAACAGGTCGATCCTGCTCGAGATCATCGTGCGGGTGCTGTTCCACTCGATCATGATCGTGTCGCTCTACCTGCTGTTCGCGGGCCACAATCTGCCCGGCGGCGGGTTCGCCGGCGGCCTGGTGGCGGGTATGGGGCTCGTGATGCGCTACATCGCCGGCGGCCGTTGGGAGCTCGGGGCGGCGGCGCCGACCGACGCCGGACGCCTGCTCGGCGCCGGCATGGCGATCGCGGTGCTGTGCGCCGTAGTGCCGATCTTCTTCGGCTTCGCGCCGCTGCAGAGCTTCACGTTCGAGGGCGAGCTGCCGCTGATCGGCCACTGGGAGTTCGTCACCAGCACGATCTTCGACATCGGGGTGTACCTGGTGGTCATCGGCCTCGTGCTCGACGTGCTGCGCAGCCTCGGCGCCGAGGTCGACCGCCAGTCGCACGACAACGCGGATGCGGAGATGGTCCCCCGATGAACATCTCTCTCGTCCTCATCATCGTCATGGCGGTGCTCTTCGCCTGCGGCGTCTACGCGATGCTCGAACGCAGCCTGACCCGCGTGCTGATCGGCTTCCTGCTGCTCGGCAACGCCGCCAACCTGCTGCTGCTCGTGGTCATGGGCCGGCCCGGGGTCGCGCCGTTCTACGACGGGGGAGAGACGGATGCCGCCGACATGTCGGACGCGCTGCCGCAGGCGCTCACCCTGACGGCGATCGTCATCACGTTCGGCATCTCGGCCTTTCTGCTCGCGTTGATCTACCGCTCGTGGCAACTGGGCCAGGCCGACACCGTCGTCGACGACGCCGACGACGTCGCCCTGCGCGAACGTGCCGCCAACGAGCCCGAGGACGCGATCGACGAGGAGTCGCGCTCCGACGACGACGACGTCACCACCGACTTCGTCGGCGACGTCGCCTCTCCCATCCGCGTGCTGCACCAGGGCGACCTGTCGATGCTCGTCGACGACGCGCCGGTCGACCGGGTCGCGGTGCGGCGCGGCGACACCGATGGCGGCGCGGCTCGCCCCGACGACAGCGATCGTGGTCCGGCCCGTCCCGACGGCTCCGACCCGGCGACCCGTCGGGGCGACGAGCCCGCCGACCCCGAGGACGGTGAGCGTCGATGAGCGCCCTCGTGCCCCTGCTGGTGGCGATCCCCCTGATCGGCGCCGCCGTCAACCTGATCTTCGGTCGCCGCAAGAAGACGCAGATCCTGGTCTCGGTGGCATCCCTCGTCGCGGTGCTCGTGCTGGGGGCGACCCTGCTCGTCGCCGTCGACACCGGCGGCCCGATCGCCGTCGCGCTCGCCGCGTGGGACATCCCGTTCGGCATCGTGCTGTACGTCGACGTGCTCGCCGCCCTGCTGGTGGTCGTGACGGCGATCGTGCTGCTCGCGGTGCTGCTGTTCTCGATCGGTCAGGGCGCCGCCGACAACGACGAGGACACGCCGGTCTCGATCTTCTACCCGGCCTACCTCATCCTCGGGGCGGGCATCTTCAACGCGTTCATCGCGGGCGACCTGTTCAACCTCTACGTCGGCTTCGAGATCCTGCTGGTCGCCTCGTACGTGCTCATCACGCTCGGCAGCACCGAGTCGCGCATCCGCACCGGCGTGGTCTACATCGTCGTGTCGCTGGTGTCGTCGATCCTGTTCCTGGCCGCGATCGCAATGGTCTACGGTGCGCTCGGCACCGTCAACATGGTGCAGATCAGCGAGCGGATGGCGCAGCTGCCGCAAGAGACGCAGACCATCCTGCATCTGCTGCTGCTGCTGGCCTTCGCGATCAAAGCGGCCGTCTTCCCGCTGTCGTTCTGGCTGCCCGACTCGTACCCGACCGCCCCCGCGCCCGTCACCGCGGTGTTCGCGGGCCTGCTCACCAAGGTGGGCGTCTACGCGATCATCCGCACCGAGACGCAGCTCTTCGTGGCCAACGACCTGAACTTCCTGTTGATGATGGTGGCGCTCGCGACCATGGTCGTCGGCATCCTCGGGGCGGTCGCGCAAGCCGAGTTGAAGCGCATCCTGTCGTTCACGCTCGTCAGCCACATCGGCTACATGGTCTTCGGGCTCGCCATCAACACCCCGCTCGCGGTGGGGGCGACGATCTACTACATCGTCCACCACATCATCGTGCAGACCACGCTGTTCCTTGCCGTCGGCCTGATCGAGCGGCGGGCGGGCAGCACCTCGATCCTCAAGGTGAAGGGGCTCATGCGCGCGGCCCCCCTGCTCGCGGTGCTGTACTTCATCCCGGCGATCAACCTGGGCGGCCTGCCGCCGTTCTCGGGGTTCATCGGCAAGTTCGCGCTGTTCGACGCGGCGGCCCAGGTGGGCACCCCCGTGATGATGGTGCTGATCGTCGGGGGCATCGTCACGTCGATCCTCACGCTCTACGCCCTCATGCGCGCGTGGAACCTCTCGTTCTGGCGTGAGAACGACGACTCCACCGAGACGATGGAGCGCATCGCCTACCTCGGCAACGCCCCGGCGGCATCCATCTCGACCGAGCGACGCACGATCCCCCGCATCATGACCGTCGCCACGGCCGGCATGGTCGTCGTGACGATCTCGCTGACCGTGTTCGCCGGGCCTCTGCTCGACGCGTGCCTGCGCGCGGGGGAGCGCATCGCCGACGGCGTGACCCTCGTGCAGCTGCAGGAACAGGCGGGACAGCGATGAGTCCGACGCGTCGATCGCAGGTGTCGCTCTACCTGTACCAGGTGCCGTTCCTGCTGTGGCTGGTGGCCCTGTGGATGCTGCTGTGGGGGCAGTTCACGTGGCTCGCGTTCGTGACGGGTCTCGTCGCGGCGGTGTTCGTGACGCGGGTGTTCCGCCTGCCCCCGGTCGAGCTGTCGGGCCGCGTCAACCTCTGGTACGCGTTCGTGTTCGTCGCCACGTTCCTCGGCGCGGTCGTCCGCGGCTCGCTGATCGTGGCGTGGCAGGTGGTCGACCTGCGTCGGCAGCCCGGCGCGGCGATCATCGCGGTGCCCCTGCGGATCGACGACGACGTGATCATGGCGCACACGGCTGTCACGGCATCCCTCATCCCGGGCTCGCTGATCGTCGACGTCTACCGCGAGCGGCGCACGCTGTACCTGCACACGATCGGCGTCCGTTCCGACACCGACGCCGAGCACCAGCGCCGGGTCGTGCTCGGCTGGGAGGCCCGCATCGTCCGCGCCGTCGGCACGCGCGACCAGCTCGCAGACCTGCGGGCCCAGGCCGCGGCCGCCGACACGCATCATCGGGCGCAATCGCCCCGCGACGGGAGGACCCCGCTGTGACCCCGGTCGTCATCGTCATCCTCGTGGTCTTCGCGGTCGCCGCGGTGCTCGCCCTGATCCGCATGGTGCTGGGCCCGTCGATCCTCGACCGCGCCGTCGCCGCCGACGTGCTGCTGACCGAGGTGCTGTGCATCCTCGGCGCCGACATGGTGATCAACCATCACACCCGGTCGCTCCCGGTGATGCTCATCATCGCGGCGGTGGGTGTGTTCGGCTCGATCGCCGTCGCCCGTTTCGTGGCGCGCAAGGAGAACCCGCGATGACCCCGGATGCCATCCTCGACGGCGTCGCCCTCGCCCTGGTGCTCGTCGGCGCCGTGCTGTGCCTGACGGCGGCGCTCGGGCTCGTCCGGTGGCGCGACGTGCCCACGCGCCTGCACGCCGCGACGAAGCCGCAGGTGCTCGGCGTGCTGCTGATCGTGACCGCCGTGGTGCTGTCGGTGCGCACCTGGGAGGCGGTGGCGTTCGGCATCCCGATCGTCCTCATCCAGTTCGCGACCGCCCCGCTCGCCGCGCACATGGTGGGGCGTGCGGCGTACCGCAACCGCACGATGGACGAGGCGGGTCTGTACGTCGACGACCTGCAGCACTCCACGGAAGAGGGCGGCTCGATCGGGCCGGAGTCGCGGCCGCAGAGCTGAGGCTCGCGGGCGGATGCCGCGCACCGCGGTCGCGGCCGGGTGCCGGTGCCTCTGCCTGCCGGCGAGCCGAGACGGAACGCGGGCAGGCAGAGACGGGGCTCAGCCGAGCGACAGCGCCTCGAGGTCGCGCTGCTCGTCGTGGGCCTCTTGCAGGGCCGACTTCTGGCGCAGCGGCGGAGTGCGGAAGAACAGCGTCAGCACGAAGGCGATGAGCGCGACGAACATGCCGACCCAGTACACGCTCACCGTCGAGGCGTTGAAGCCCTCGAGCAGCGGCTTGGTCAGGCGCGGGTCGGCGCCGTTGAGGAACGACGTGTCGTCCATCGTCGAGCTGTCGAACGACGTGTCTGACGAGTTCGACAGCGAGTCGATGATCTTCGGCGCGGCGGCGTCGACGAACGACTGCCGTGCGTCGGCGTTCGAGAAGTCGAGCGTCACCGTGCCGTCGCTCGCGACTTGCGCCACGGGCAGCTGTTGCTGGATCGTCGTGGTCGCCTGGGCGATCGCCTGCGCCTGCGCCGCGGCGGTCGCCTGCTGCTGCGCGGCGGCGGGCAGCCGGCCCGCGGCGACCTGCTGCGCCACGGCGTCGGCGGCGGCGGCCTTCGCCTGGTTCACACCGTCTTGCGCCTGCGTGAGCGCGCCGTCGGTGAGCTTCGAGACGAGCGGGTCGTAGAACTTCGACATGATGCCCTGGTTCTGCGGCGCCTGGGCCACCGACGGGTCGAGCGCCGCGTCGAGGGCGGCTGTCAGCGTCGGCTGGTCGCGCAGGTTCGCCTGCACGTTCAGCGGCACGAGCGTGAAGAGCAGCGACAGCAGCACGGCGGTGCCGAGCGTGCCGCCGATCTGCCGGAAGAACGTCGAGCCCGAGGTGGCCACGCCGATGTCGCGGGGGCCGACGGAGTTCTGCGACGCGATCGTGAGCGTCTGCATGAGCTGGCCGAGGCCGAGGCCGAGCAGCAGCATCGATCCGGCGATCTGCCAGTACGAGGTGTCGTAGTGGATGAGGGTGAGGGTGAAGAACCCGAGCGCGAGGCAGAACGTGCCGATGATCGGGAAGATCCGGTAGTGGCCCGTGCGGGCGATGATCTGACCGCTCGCGATCGACGCGATCATGAGGCCGAGGATCATCGGGAGCAGCTGGAACCCGCTCTCGGTGGGGTTCGACCCCAGCACGAGCTGCAGGTACAGCGGCAGCGTCAGCATGGCGCCGAACATGCCGAATCCGACGAAGACGCCGATGACGGTCGCCATCGAGAACGTCGACGAACGGAAGAGCTTGAGCGGGATGAGGGCGTCGTCCTTCATCGCCCGCTCGATGAGCACGAACGCGACGATGCCGATGGCGCCGATCGCGTAGCAGGCGATCGCGACCGGCGATCCCCAGCCCCAGTCGCGCCCCTGCTCGGCGACGAGCAGCAGCGGGACCAGCGCGACGATGACGGCTGCCGCTCCGAACCAGTCGATCCGCACGCTGTGCCGGGTGGCACGGGGGATGTGGAGGAACCGCAGCACGATCGCGAGGGCGATGAGGCCGATCGGCACGTTGATGAGGAACACCCAGCGCCAGCCGGAGATGAACAGGATCTCGGGCGCGCCGGCGAAGAGGCCGCCCACGAGGGGCCCGATGACCGACGAGATGCCGAAGACGGCCAGGAAGTAGCCCTGGTACTTGGCACGCTCGCGCGGGGCGAGGATGTCGCCCATGATCGCGAGCGGCATCGACATGAGGCCACCGGCGCCGAGGCCCTGGATGGCGCGGAACGCGGCCAGCTCGACCATCGAGGTCGAGAAGGTGGCCGCGATCGAGCCGACGATGAAGACGACGATCGCGATGACGAACAGCGGGCGGCGCCCGAAGATGTCGGACAGCTTGCCGTAGATCGGCGTGGCGATGGTCGACACGATCAGATAGGCGGTGGTGACCCACGCCTGCTGGCTGAGACCGTTGAGGTCGTCGCCGATCGTGCGGATCGCCGTGCCCACGACGGTCTGGTCGAGCGCCGACAGGAACATTCCCGCCATGAGCCCGAAGATGACGAACAGGATCTGGCGGTGGTTCATCACCGGGGTGCTTCTGGTGGTCGGGGTCGACAAGGTTGCAGCGGTCACATTGTCCTCGGAGCGGTGCGAGAGAGGGGAGCGGGAGCCGCGGATCGGGCGCGCGGCGTCGACATCCCGAGCGAGCGATGGCCGGGAGTCGCGAAAAACAGTTGCCTAAAGTCAAGCATACCGCGTCGTGAAACATTCCCGCGCCGGTCTCAGGACGGCAGATCGCCCGTCGTCTCGCGGGCGACCACGTCGAGGTACCAGGCGAGCAGCTCGCCGGAGTTGAGGATGCCGTCCGCCTCGGGCCGCTCGTGACGGATGACGTCGGAGAGCGCCGCGCGGTATCGTCCGGTCAGCTGCAGGAAGCGTCCGACCTCGATGGGCTCGCTCGCATGCGCCCGCGCTCGGACCGACCACTCGCTCACGTCGAGGGCTCGCGCCATGTCGTGGAACGAGAAGCCCGCCGCATGGGCGGCGTGGAGCAAGGCGCGCGTCATGCGGAACGCCGGCCGACGATGTGCCCCCGTCGATGCGTTCTCATGGGCGCGGGCCGCGTGCAAGAGATCGCGGAGCGCGACGTGCGCCGCGCCTTCGAGAGGGATCGGTCTCTGCATCGGGCTGCTCTCATGTGCCGAGGAGGAAGGAAAGTCGTCGGGTCGGACGGCGCGTGATGATCGCGGCGGCGTCGCCGGCAGAGGAGAAGGTCCCTGCCGGCGACGCGCGGAGTGCCGTCGTCAGACGTCGTGGCGGCGACGGACGCGGGCGGCCGTCAGGAGGGCGAGCAGGATCAGCACGGACCCACCCGCGGTGCCGAGCACGAACCAGGGGCCGTGCTCGGTGAGCAGGGTTCCCCCGGTGACGGCGAGGGCCGGGGGCACGACGGTCGTCGTGGTCGTGCAGCCGTGGGCGGTGGCGCACCGGCCGTTGCCGGGCGTGACGACGTTGACCAGTCGTCGGTCGCCGGTGTCGGGACTCTTGACCGTGAACGAGTAGCTGACCGTGATGGTGGCGCCGGCCGGCAAGGGGCCCGCCCACGACAGGGTGGTGCCCGAGACGGTGGCGTTCTGGGTGGCGTCGCCGTTGTAGGTGGCGTCGTCGGCGACCTGCGACAGGTCGTCGGTGAAGGTCGCCGGCCTCTCGGCCGTGTAGTCGCCCTGCCCCGTGTTGGTGACGGTCACCGTGTACCGCACGACCTCGCCCGGCCGCGCGATGGTCTTGTCGGCCTGCTTCGACACCGTGTAGCTCGCGACGGGCGTGCGGGTACGGCACCGGGGGTCGCCGGCGTGGCAGTTGCCGTCGGGCGAGGTCACGACGTTCGCGAGCACTTTGTCGCCGGTGTCGGGCGAGTCGACGGTCACGGCGTAGGTGATGGTCGCCGTGGCGCCCAGCCCCAACGGCCCCGACCAGGTGAGCGTCGGCTTCGCATACGACACGGTGCCCGAGGTCGCCCGCGCGTCGTCGTGATACGCCGCGTCGTCGAGGACCCCGGTCAGGTCGTCGGTGAACGTCGCCGGGTCGGCGGCGGTGAAGGCGACCTGACCGTTGTTGGTCACGGTGATCGTGTACGTGATCGTGTCGCCCTCGTGCGCGGTGGTGGTGCTGGCCGACTTGGCCGTCAGCAGGTCGCGCACCGGGGTGTCGGTCTTGCAGACGGCGCCCGGCTCTGCGCAGCCCGACGGCGAGGTGATCGCGTTCTCGAGCCGGTGGTCTCCGGCATCCGGGGTGTTCACCGTCGCCGAGTACGTGATCGTCACCGTCGCGCCGAGGGGGACGTCGCCGTTCCAGGTGAGTCGCGGCTTTGCGTACGAGAGCGTGCCGGCGGATGCCGTGGCGTCGCCGTCGTAAGAGGCGTCGTCGAGCACTCCGGTGAGGTCGTCGGTGAACGCGGCCTCGACGTCGCCACGCCCGGTGTTGACGACCGTCACGGTGTAGGTGATCTTCTGACCCGGGACGACGACGTTCGTGTCGGCCGTCTTGACGATCTTGTAGGTGCCGACCGGGGTCTCGACGCGGCAGGGCTCTTTCGCGCAGCTGCCTCCGCCCTCGGTGGGGACGACCCCGTTGACGAGCTGCTTGTCGCCGGCGTCGGGGTTGTCGACGGTGAACGAGTAGGTGATCTTCTTCGTCTCGCCGACCGCCAGCGGGCCCTTCCAGGTCAGCGTGTCGCCGTCGACCGTCGCCCCGTCGGACGCATCGCCGTTGTACGTGGCGTCGTCCGAGACGCGGGACAGATCGTCGGTGAACCCGGCGGGGTGTTGGTCGGTGTAGGCGACCCTGCCGGTGTTGACCACGGTCACGGTATAGGTGATCTTCTGACCCGGAGCGGTGGTCGAGCGATCCGCCGACTTCTCGACCGAGTACGACTGCACCGGGGTGTGCGTGACGCAGGTCTTGTCGGGGTCCGGGTCGCAGGTGCCGCCGTCGTCCTTCTTGGGAGTGACGCCGTTGACGAGGTCTTTGTCGCCCGTGCCGGGCGATGCGACCTTCACCGAGTACGTGATCGTCTGTGTCTGACCGACCCCCAGGGGCCCCGACCACGACAACGTGTTCCCGCTCACCGATGCGCCGTTCGAGGCGTCGTCGTCGTAGGTCGCGTCGTCGAGGATGCCCGTCAGGTCGTCGGTGAACGATGCCGGCCGCGCCGACGAGTACGGCACATCACCGGTGTTCCTGACCGTGATCGTGTAGGTGACGGTGTCGCCGGGAAGCGCGGAGGTCTTGTCGACGGTCTTCGAGGTGGTGAACGACGGGTCGTGGAACTGGACGCTCGCGCAGGCGGGCTGGTCGAGCGCGGTCGTCGTCACATTCGTGCCGGGGCAGTTGGCATACGTGCCGGCGGTGGTCGCGGTGACGTGCACGGTGATCGTGCAGGAGCTGTCGCCCGCGGCCAGGTTGCCGTCGGTCACGGTGATGCTCTTCCCGCCGGCAGGGGCGTTCGTTCGCGCGTTGCACGATCCGCCGACGCTGTCGTCGGCGAGAACCAGCCCGTCGGGAAGGGTGTCGGTGAATCCCCACCCCGCCTTGGCGCCTTTCTCGCTCGTGTTCGTGACCGTGAAGGTCAGCGTCGAGACGTCGCCGGTGCGCTGCAGTGCTGGGCTGAACGACTTGTCGAGCTGTGGCGTCGCGTCGAGGATCTGGATGTTGTCGAACGACGCGTCGTTGCCGTAGCCGCTGCCGTTGCCGTTGCGGAGGATGATGCCCACGGTGTCGCCGGTGAGCTTCACGGCCCCGTTCGACGTGTAGGTGCCCACATGGATCTCTGACGAGGGATTGGTCCCCACGGGCGGAGCGGTGATGGTCGTTCCGCTGTTGCACATGTTGATCGTGTCGCCGACTTTGACCTCGGTGCCGTCGGACTGCACGAGCGAGAAGTTGTACAGGGGTCCGCCCGCGTAGCAGTTCACCGCCGCGCCGTCGACACTGAAGGTGACGAATCGCCCCGTCGCGCTGGCGAGGCGGATCGGCTGGACGGTCTGGAACTCGATCTCGTTGGGTGAGAGCTGGCCCGGTTCATCCTCCTGCGTATATGCGCTGACGACGTTGTTGGTCGTCGGGTCGTTGCCCCGGAGTCTGCCGAGCGCCCAGGCCTCTTGCCGAAGATAGCTGTAAGGGGTCGATACATTGCCGCTGCCGCCGAATGCACACCCTGCGACCGGCTGATCGTTCATCGCCGAATCGGGGCTGTCGTACTGCAGGATGATGCCGTTGCAGTGCGTGAGCCAGTCCTGCGCCGCCGTGTACGTCTCGCCCTGCGCCCCCGTGTACCGGGTCAGCAGCTTCGGCGTCGCGTCGGTGTTCTGGAACCCTTCCTGGTACAGCACCGTCGGGCTCGACGGGGTTCCGGGGTTACCGGGGGCGGCGACGGCGGGCGAGGCTGTGACGACGGCCGCCGGGACGAACGCCGCGCCGATGAGGGCCGCAGCGACCAGGGTGGCGAGCCGTGCCGTGGTGCGTGCGCGCCTGTCCCGCTTCTGCGCCCCTACCGAATCAGCGGGGGGGGGGGGGGGGGGGGGGGGGTTGGGGCGCGCGC